>Ga0228710_1001009_pt1 | contig 40388 bp, 27 predicted proteins | sample MedpolnodulmetaG_FD_177995 | JGI IMG/M metagenome (GOLD analysis project Ga0228710, IMG submission 177995) | Root nodule microbial communities from Medicago polymorpha collected in Santa Monica, California, United States - pink nodules | ecosystem: Host-associated > Plants > Roots > Nodule... | reverse complement strand
ACCGATGATGATGATTGCCACAAGAACTTCAACCTCAATGCTTCCTTCTTCAGCCTCTTCAACAACGATCTTTTCTTCCCAACCATTGACATTCCGTTTTTCCCTTTGATTAAATTACTCAAATAATCAACTTTGCTTTGTGTATTTTCCTTGTAGCAACTAAGAGCATGGGTTGGGGTTTATATTAAGGAGAAAAGGAAGGTTCCACGTTGCGTTTTGGTTAAGTACTTTTCTTAGTAGTCACGGTTTTTAAATGGGAGAGAGAAAAAGAAAATTAGGAATATAGTTGAAAAACAAGTGTTTTATGAATAATAATCCTCATAATATGGTCATGTTTGGTGGTTAAGTAGTGGGATTGATTGGGATAGAGTCAAGTCGTGCGTGACGTGAGTTGAGTATGCGCGTCTTATGAAATGGGAAATTTAGTAGTATGTGCCAACTGGATGGATTTCAGTATCTACTCGTGTCTGGTAAGTAAGACCCCCTCCTTCTAGTTTTGTATACACTTTTTGGATCATAATAATAATTATTTTTTTCCAAAACTTTTTTCAAAAAAATGCTAAAAAGTGTTGTGTATTGATCAAGATATACGATTCGCAAAATATTAAATGTATTGCATAATATATGCAGAAGTTGAAATTCAAACGTCAGACACCTCACTAATTAAAACTACTATTTTGAATAGGTTATTTGACAAAAACAGTTATTTAACAATGTAAAACTCCTACTTTTATTTTCTTTAACTAGTATATTATATCACTTGTTAACCTGCCTAAGAACTCAAAATTAAAATTAACATTCCTTTTTTTTATGTTAACATTCTTTTCTCTAACTGAACCAAAATTATTATTTTTTACTGCCAATAAAAAAAATCTATTAAATTTGGTAGAGTAAATTGATAACAAATAAATTCAAAGCCACTAAAAAATAAAATAAAATGAATTTGTGAACAAAATCACAACATAGAAGTTAATAACATAAAACAACCAAATGCATGAGCTTATAAATATGATTATATATTCAAGTGTTCAGAATACTTATGCCTCCAGACCAGATTTATAACATTGAGAATGTCAAAGTCATTTGATTTGCACTGTGTCGAAATCAATCTTTCAATTTAAATAAAATGAGCATTGCATCAAGACGAAAAAGAAGGAAAAAAAACCAGCACCAAAACAAGAAACCTAAAAAAGCAACTAAGGTGACAAAATCACGAAACAAATACACATGAAAATCACTTATTTAACTAAAAGATAAAGAAGAGAACAATTTTAAAGGATGGTTCATGTGAAAGTTGAGCTTAAACCACCTCTCTCCGAACCCATGACAATATATTTCTTCACGTAACGTAATACGAATCTTTTGAGTTATCTTGGAGGAGTCTGTTACTTTGAGTTTTCTCTTCAAGGGTCTTATAATATTTTTACGGGGTTAGGGTGGCAACTTGCCATGCCACCGAATCTTTTTGGTTTGTTTTCGGTGTTCACCTCTTTTGGAGGTAATATTCAGGATAAAAATTTACTAACCCGTGATGTCAAATATGTGGAACTCCCAAAATTATGTTATTTTCTACTGCAGAGTGGTCAGTGTTGAGCAATTGGAGGCAGGCCCGTTCCAATAAAATTGGAGACTCGGCTCTAATATTAAAAATGACCCTTAATAAAAATAATTAATTAAACTTTAAACAATTGCAAATTAACAATAAGCATTATTTTGATTTTAATTTGTTTTGTTGAATTTTTGTTGGTGAGAGATGTGTCAGTTCGGCCTAACTTGTCAATTTACTCTTTATTTTTGTTAAATAATAAGTGTTTGATTTAGACCTACATAACAAAAAAGAAAATATTATCCTACATCCCAACAATTATACTCATACACCTACAAATAATTGAGACCTCCATAAATTGAAGGCTCGGCACCGTAGAGCTCCTTGCGCATGTCAAGGAACGGCTCTGATTGGAAAGTTTAGTTCTGCTCTAGAAAATGGTTCTTGGGAAAGTCTTATGAGTTCTCATGTAGTCATGTTCCTTGCATGAATGAGTAGTATAGCCTTCCTTTCGTTTTAGGCAGATAGGGTGTAGATTTTTCTTCATTTTTGGCTCGGTGTTCTTTAATCCCGTGCTTGGTTCTTTCTTTCGTGACTGAGTTTTATCATTCTTATATGTTTCGCTTTGCTGCTCTTGTTTCTCTCTTTGTGTGTATTTTCTTATTCGCCTCCTGTAGAGGTTTTCTAATCTTTTATATTTGGTCTTTTCTGTATTGAGTTGACCATTATACTCCGCTTGTTGTCGTTAGGGGTGGATCCATCATATGGCCTGGTATGGCTAGCCGCACCAGAATTTCAGAAAAAGAATTGCAATTTCTTGTTTAGCGACCGCAATTTTTATCTCAAGTATAGAAATTGGTCGCTAATATGTTCAACGACTAAATTAGTGACTGAAATCTCGGTCTTTAAAAATCAGGTTGCTAAAGTATACAAATTGGTCACTAAAGTATAAAATATTTAAATTTGGTCGCTAATATGTTTAACGACTGAAATGGTGACCGAAATTTCCGTCTTTAAAGTTTAAAATATTAAAAATCGATCGTATTTCGGTTGCTATTTGTTTAGTCACATTGTTAATGCATTCTTGTCATATATTACATTTGTTATTTTTTTAAAAAAAAATATGTATTAGGAAAAGTGAGTTTATATATAGACAATGTCTAAGTAATGTAGAATTTTGAGTAACGTAGAATTTTGGTAGTGATCTAGACTTGCCACCCCAGAGAACTTTGAATGGGTCTAATGGATTAGTGGTGGAGAATTGTGTTTGATAAACCGTTGAAATACTACTACAATTTTTTTTTTCCCTTAACAGTAACCAAAACATGATGGTATAGGGGCCAGTTCCAGCAAGGTTTTATAAACACTTTCAAATGGTATTTTTAGAGACAACATTAATTACATAGTTCAAAGATATTTTTATCATGTGATGAAATTTACAAAGAATCCATGTTGTTTCAACATTATTTTTAGCTTGTCCTATAGAATGCCAATAGCAAAAGTATTTCCTCCAATATGAAAATTTATAAGCCGAAGGTATTGAATTGTGCATTGTGGAACTTGCCATTCAATTGAGTTTGTTTTGTTATATATAAGAGATTGGAGGAGATCCTCGAAAGCTAGCGTTTTGGGAACCTGTGATAAATACCATTAAAACTAGATTGACGGGGTGGCAAAGTCGTTTCTTATCTTATGGGGGCCGTTTAATTCTTCTCAAATCTGTTTTGACTTCGCTTCCGGTCTATGCTCTTTCCTTTTTCAAAGCTCCATCAGGTATCATTTCTCTTATTGAATCTATTTTTAAGAAATTTTTTTGGGGAGGGAGTGAGGTTAACAGGAAAATTTCCTGGATCGCTTGGAGCTCTATTTGTTTACGGAAGGAGGAAGGAGGTTTGGGGGTGAGGCGGTTGAAAGAATTCAATACTGCACTGTTAGGCAAGTGGTGTTGGAGGATGTTGGTGGAGAGAGGCGGATTGTGGTACAGGGTCCTGGTGGCGAGATATGGTGAGGAGGCAGGGAGGTTGGAGGTTGGGAGCCGGAGTGTTTCACCGTGGTGGAGAGAGATAGCGAAGATTATGGAGGAGGTGGGCGAGAATGATGGAGGTTGGTTTGTAGAGAGGGTATCGAAAGTCCTAGGGGATGGGAAAAATGCTTATTTTTGGTTGGACAGGTGGGTAGGAGAGGTCCCCTTGTGTAGGAGGTTTGCTCGCTTATTTGATCTTACAACAAATAAGTTGCTCGCTTATTTGATCTTACAACAAATAAGTTAAGCATTGTGGAGGATATTTATGATCGAGGGTGGGAGGACGGTGGGGAGGTGTGGCGTTGGAGGAGACGTTTGTGGGCGTGGGAGGAGGAGTTGGTAGAGGAGTGTAGGATATTATTGATTAATGTTGCATTGCAGACAAATGTTTCTGACAGGTGGCAATGGGATCTGGACAAAGACGATGGTTACAAGGTTCGAGACGCGTACCAAGCGCTAACACAAAGGGCAGCCCCCATTCTCGATGCGACAGCGCATCTTGTCTGGAATCCGCAGGTCCCTCAAAAAGTTTCCATTGTTGCGTGGCGGCTGCTGAAAGATAGGTTACCAACTAAAATCAATCTGAAACGGCGCGGGATTGCTCAGGTTACAGATACTATGCGCGTTTCGGGGTGTGGTCAAGAGGAGTCCGCACCACATTTGTTTCTACATTGTCATGTCTTTGGCTCTATCTGGCAGCATATTCGATCTTGGATTGGCGTAACTGGTGTTGATACAGACAATGTCAACGATCGTTTTCACCAATTCATCCATTATTCAGGTCATTTAAAGGCTCGTCGTTCTTTCCTTCAATTATTATGGCTTTTGTGCGTTTGGCTGGTGTGGAATGAACGAAATAACAGGTTGTTCAAAAATACTGAAACATCCATTGAGCAGTTATTAGATAAAGTAAAATTTCACTTGTTGTGGTGGCTCAAAGCCAATAATACCACTTTTGTGTACGGATCGCAAAGTTGGTGGTCGAACCCTTTTTACTGTCTAGGTATCGATTGACCTTTATTTGTAATTATACGCTTTGACAATTTGTTTGCCGGGTTGGCGGCTCTAGTACAACTTGTACTGAGAATCGACCTTCGCCGTTGTTAATATATTTCATTTTAGTTTCTTAAAAAAAGAATGTGATTGCTTACGGTATAAATTGTGTCTCGATCTTTCATTCTAGCTTTAAGAAAAATTTGCCACCAGAACAATTAATGAACCAACTTTTAAAGATTATCTTTTGGATCACTTTTTCTTTCAATTAGACTTACAATTTTTGTATAAATTGTTCTGGTAAATTACAACTGTGCTTGTAACTTTGGTTCGGTCTATATTTTCTGATGAATTAATTGAACCAATTTGTCGACCTCTTTTTAGGATTAGTTTATAGTAAAATATAAAAGGTTAAGTTATAAGTTTTCGTTAAGTAATTGTAAATTTGAACATAGGACAGTTTATGTATATATTTTGAGATGAGTTGATTGAAACATTATGTCGTTAAAGTGATCTCTTTTGTGGAAATTAATTTATTTCGAAATATAAAATGTTGTGTGATTGTAACTTATGTGAATAACTAATCGGTCTCAATCCCTCAACAAAAATAACTAATCGGTCTCAAGGAAGATTGTTATTTTAAGAAATGCAAGTCCACATGCGGTAATAAACGTGTGATAATTATTCGATCTTACATGTGAATAATGAATTGGCCCAAAGGAAAATGTATTGTTTGACGTGTTCTTATTATCAGTGTTTAGTTACTGCCCCAATGTATCGCTAAAAAGTTAATTTTTTTTATCTAAAGATAAAATGTTAATGGATTCCCGATATCTTGTAATGGGATTTTTTTTATTTGAATTTAGTATTACTTTTATTCTAAGAAGTGCAATATTTATGTAGTAAATGATATACTTTGTGAGATAGAATGAGAAAAACAAAAGATTGAGATTTTGAAGATGAAGATTGATAGTCGTGGCGGAGGGGAGCTCAAAATTGAAGAACTCGCATATGACAAAGCTAGAAAAGTGAAAGCATCCATATTGAAACTCCGAAAGATAGTGACAGATGAAATCTTAATTAGAAGAGGAGATATTGTTTCACATGGTAAGGGATATGTTATTAGTTATATATGTTATACCTTTTATCTATAGTAGGATGTCATATGATTTAATTCTTGTTTATTGTTCTATTTTTTTATGAGGAGAAATCAAACTTGATCAAGATAGGTTTACAATACTCAAATAAACTATGTACTAATTGATCACTTCTGTTAGATCAAAATAGATGTTTATTTAAAATGGAAGTTGTAAGACGATACAATATACACTAGTCGAGAGACCCGTGCTATAGCACGGGTAGCGCGGCTGCGCCGCGGGTTTAGGAAGGACGTGAATATGACATAAGATTGTAATTTGTAATTAAGAGTAAATGAACACTTTATTAGCATCAATTACTGAAATAAATGTTCAGTTCAGTAATACATAGTTCATATAGTTGAAATATTTAAAATACACATAACTTTAATAAAAATAACATGAAGAAAAAATAAATCAGACTTAGTTATTGTAATTAATAAATGACACCAATTATGTACAAAAAATAAGATGGAAATAGGAGTTTTATTAATTATCATATCTTCGAGAAAGTTTCATTACAACAACAATGTTTTTTGCCATAACAGCGTCACATTTGAATTCTAGATGAGTTTCAGGACGTATGCGATTAAATGAGCAGAAACTTTTCCAACCGTTTCCAATAATAGCAGTTTTCGTATTGTTTTCTGGATTATCTTTGAATATCAATTTGCATATTGTTACAGTATTTAATGGTCCGGACAGTCTGAGATATTCATGGTTCTTAAGTTGTAAAAAGTTGCCAAGATGAAGTGGTAAAATCTGTAAAATCAGAAATTAAGAGTAAATCAAGAAATAGGAATGTATTATTGAAAATCAAGAAATTAAAAAATAAAGTTAAATAACAACATATAAAGAAGAAAACTTATACCAATTTTGAACTCATTGGATATATGTCTGGTATTGTGAGTTGAAAATGAAGATCTCGATTAATGCACGTAGTTAACCTATGGTAACGTGGATATTCATTTTTTGGTGTAGAACCATTGAAATTTTTTATTTGGAAATGACTATTTCCCAAATATGTGAAAGCTATAAGGGGATTTAGCGTGACATGATAAAAATCCCTGAATTCGTGCCAACCGTTAGTAAGTATTGGCATAGTGATACACTTGTTAAATTCAAATCGATGACAATTTCCATAACCATCTTGCAAAATCCAATATTGTTCGAGTTCATCGTAATGTTCTGCAACAAATAATGGGTCTAATTCGCAAATGATCTTCAATGTAAAATAAATTATGTTAGTTAATCATTAATAAAAGAATATTAATATAGTAATCAAAAAACAAAAACTTGAAAGAAGTTAAAAAATATATACTTCTGTGCAAACAACCATGAAATAAGGTATATTGGACTCAAATGTTATCAATGGAGTTCTGCTAGTCTCTCCCCTTCTTTCGTTGGAAGGCAATGCACTGATAGATGACGAACTTGATTCCATTCTTAGTTGATTGGATAGTATTTTTCTAAAGATTAAATAATATATAGTAAGTGGTTTTGAATGAATAATATTGCAACGACAATGGTATGTTGGTTTAGTGTGGAACTTGTATTTCATTTATAGGAAGGAAATATAGGGAATATGTATATAGTAATGAAGTGTAATTTTTTGTAGGTCATAGTTAAGAGTTTTGCTAGAAGACAACTTTTATGAAGGTGCATCTTAGCAAGTTATTCTATGAGCATTTGTTAAAAGACACCAACTAATTTTTATGAAGGTGTATTTTAACAAATTTATAATTAAAAAGTGGAAATCATACCTTGAGGTGTGGATTGATAAAACACATCATCATGGGTGGCTTGTAGCAAAACACTATAGTTAAATAGTCTTTTTTTATAAAAGAGAAAGTTATTCAAAGTACAATGGAATAGAGATTCCTTACATGAGTTAACCATTCAACTGTTATTACTATTCTACATTGGCATAAAGATGTCTTCATTGATTAGACTATTCAGTAGATATATAATTTTGTATTACAAAATGTGAAGTATATTTGTTATTTAAAAGCAGATCATTATATATTAAGTTTATCTTCATAAAGTAAGTAATATTAACAAAACATAAAGGTCTAGATGAATATTGAGATCAATCCAATATTGTGGACTTGTAAGTTTACAAATAATTGGGCCAATGGAAATGGAGGTATGGTAACTTATGTATTAAAATAAGTTTATTTTATTGAATTCGTTATTACTAAGTTGTGATCTTTCTATGTAGCATCTTGGTAAAGTTGTGCCTGAAAAACTTGACATGAATGAGGAAAATATTTTGACTCTTATAGATGAAGAAATAGAGATGACATATCAATGTGAGATATTGAGAGATAGAAGAAATGGAAGTCTTATTTACGTTGCTGAACGATGGTATATGTATCTTGCTTCGAAGAAAATAGATGTTGGATACATTTTAGGCTAAACTGCACTTTTTGTCCCCTAAGTTTTTGGATACATTGGCCAAAATTGCAATTTTTTTAATAGGGGGCCAAAATTGCAACATTTCAAACTTAGGGGAAAAAAAGTGTAGTTTAGCCTACATTTTATTGTTTAACTTTGAAATTCAAACACATAGGTTGTATGTATGCCCTTTTGAGTGATTAGAAATGTTGACCAACTGTAATAGTGATTTTTCAACAGATCCAGTGAAGGAATGTCGACTGAATTTATTTCTTAATTGTTGCATCTTGGCATATGACACATGCATTTATAAGATATAGTGGAGTAGATAATAATAAAGTTTGACATAGCTGATGAAACAATAAAGTAAAATTTATGAGAATGCTAAATTTTTCTGGAAAATGTAATGCATTGAAATTATGTGATTTATAGTTAATTTTCCAACTCTTGTTCATTATTTTCGATTAAAAAGTTTCTTACATAATACTTATATAATTGGAGGTTTACAAAGGGAAATGCAATAAGTAAAGACAAATGCAAACATAAATTTACTACATGATTTATTAAGGAACCACACTTATGCTAAGATAGGATTGAAGACATGACACTTAAAAAAAAGATCTTCAAGGGCAAATTTAAACCGGATCTGATATCCCTGTTGCAGTCCATTCTTGAAACAGAAATAATCCCAATTTTTTCCAATTATAGTTTCAGCATAGTTGGTTTTCACAATTCTTAAAAATTGTTTTTGTCCATCGTCTCCGCATAGAGTAATGTAGTTATCTGTATTTTTGTTGGTAATATAATCTCTCAAAGCAGGTGGTAAAATCTGTAAAATAGATGAGACATTGTTGTTAAAATGTTCAAAAAACAAATGAAGTTTGTTTAGATTGGTAAATGAAAGATGATATTATGTACTTACGAAATGGCCATCTATGTTTGTGTTGGTAGGTAGCGTGAAATCATATATGAAAGATTTTGAAGGATCTGTATTTCTGCTATGGAAAGATGGAATTGAAGTTGTTGAATCTATTGGTGTGAAACTTTTAATTCGAAATAGATCATTCCCAAAATATGACAGTACTATTTTGACATTGTCTTGAATGTTATAGAATGCCTTAAGCTCATTCAAACCTGTGGTTATAAGTGGATAGATCAAATCTTTGTTGTATTTGAGGATATGACATTTACCTTCCTCGTTCCAGACATTCAAATGTTGTCCTAATTCATGATGGTAAGTAACTATAAAGATAGGTTCCATTTCTGCATAGTTCTAAAAAATGGCAAAATAGTTATTAAATGATGAGTTATAATTTGGAAAAACATAGGTAAGTTATATTATAAAATACCTGGAAAGATAGATGGACAATTTCAAGGTGAGCTTGTGGCTTAGTTTGAAGCACTTTATTAATTTCTTCCATATTCATCTCTATCATTGAAGTGGTTTGAAGGGAATATTAGTAGTTCAGTTATGCAGGTCAGGAGGTCTTTAAAACATCCTTATGTCTAAAATAGTAATACTAATAAATGATGAATGGATAAATAATACGTGGTAAAGATTATGAAATGAATTTTTCTTTAATATTATTTCAGAAAAGTGGTTGTGTATTGAATTATTAGAGTTTTGTTTGGTATTGTAGGACAGCATGCATGTCAATTGATAGCAAAGTTCTGTAAAGCTGTTAACATAGTCCAAATGAAAGGGTGTTTAGTCATGAAGTAGATAGCTAACTGATAAAGTAATGGTCAGGGTGTATGATCACATCAGCTGAAGGTTATTTGTTGAAAGCTTATTGAATCTTGTTCAGTAGATGTTGGTTCCAATGTAAAGTTAGTTTTGGATAATTAATACTAATGGATGTTTGTTCATATTGTACAACTGAAGTTTGAAGGTGAGATAGTTAGATTAATTTTCTTTTTAATAATGGTTTTTCTATTGCCATTGTGAAATACATACCAGTTATATAATATGGGTCATAGAAGTTGCACATAAAGAAAGATAAGAAAGGAAGTATAAAGTAACTGAAGTTTTATGTTTAAAGTTACAATCAATATTCATGAATTAGACCTATCACCATTGTTTATGACATTGTTTACAATCAAAACTTATTAATTAGTTCTATGACCATTTTTTTATCACAAAGATGATGACATTGATTTTTAATAGATTTGAAAGTTATCATTTTTTGTTGATGAGTTGATATTTATATTATACTTATTAGTGGTTAAGCCTCAGTTGTGAAATTGTATTGTGATCTCAGCAGAATTAAATTAACTGGGGTATATATTTATACTCATGGTTGATCACAATGAAATTAATAAAAATATGGAAATATTGTTAATGATAACATAGATATTTCATAGAGTTGGTGATACATATAAATTAAAAGTTGACAGAATGGAAATAGTACTCAATATTACAAACACAATACAAATGTAGCATACAGAATGAAGATTGTTACATATTAAGGATAGGAGGAACTCAGATTTAATATACTACCCCAAACTATACAGAACAGATGTAGGTATCATGACCGGATACACATGACACTTGGACAAATCAGAAGTGTAGAATTTGAAGCGGATTTTTTGCGCCATTTTGAAATTGTTTGACTTGCAGAATTTGTCCCAGTTAATGCCAAGTAGAGTAGTAAGATTGTGATCAGGTAGGAAATAAACTTCAAAAGATTGTTCTTTGCCATCATCTCCACAAAGTGTTAAATTCTGGATTTCATTATGCTTTATAAACATGGCAAAATCTTCTTCCGCCACCTGTAAATTGATAAGATTATTTAATAAGAGTTCATAATAGAATATAATAATAATAATGAATTAATGCATAAATTGTTATGTAACCATATCAGGATTATTGAAGTCAGATTCAGTAAGATGATTTTCAAAGTGAATGGTATGTAGAGGCATTTTGCTCCGACTGTGAAATGGTGGAATGCAAGTAGTATCTGTTATCTCTTTGAACATTTCCACAAAGTACAAATTATTTCCATAATATGCAAACAGGACCTCAACATTATCAGGGAAATCATGATAAATCTGAAGAGCAGACCATCCTTTAATTAAGATAGGATTAACAAAACTTTTCTTGCACTTTAAGCAGTGTGTTTCATCACTGTGATTTAAAATAGTCCATGAATCCTTCAAATCATTGAAATTATTTTGAACAAAGCTTGGTTCAACTTCAGCATAGTCCTAAATGAAATTAAAATAAATAAATGTTAGCTATATAAATACTAATCTTTATGATGAATTATAAATAGCAATATAACTTTGATCATAATTTGTAAGATATAACCTGCACTAATAATTTTACAGCAGTAAAGTGTTCAATTGGGTGTTTCTCAAAGATTTTTTGTTTAGCTGCCATGGTGTTGTATCAGTGATATTGTGTCAAGGCTAAAGTAGCTTAAGTTATGCAGGTCAGATGGTCTTTATAACATCCTTGTGTGTAAAATATTAATATATGATAAATAGGTAAATAATATGTGTTAATAAGTTGCTGTGTATTGAATTTGAGAGATTTGTTTGTTTTTGCAGGTCAGGATGCATTAAAATTGATTTGTCAATTCAGTCAGTGATCGATCAAACCATTGTTCAGTAATGCTGAGAATCTAAAAGTTTAGTAACACTATTCACACAGTCCAAATGAAACGCTGTTTTAGGGATGAAGTAGATAGAAAATAGATAAAGTAATGGATATGGTGTATGATCACATCAGCTGCAGGTGATTTGTTCAAATATTATTTAAGTTGGTTCAGTATATGCTGGTTCCAATAAAGTAAGTACTGAATAATTAATGTCAGTGTTTTTTGATAGCACTTTTTATGAGAAATTTGAAGTTAAATTAATGTGATGAATTATTGTATAGAGATGGAAACTGAAATGATACTGAAATCATATTTAGAATTGGCAAGAGTAGTTGAAAACCGATGTTCAACATAACAATGTAGTACATTTAGGTTAATGATCATTTAAATTCAGAATTATATATGTATTATATAATACAAACAATGGCAAAAACCAAGCTACTAAAAATCATGTCTATAATAGCATAGCTTTGGTGAAGAAAACGTGGTATTTGTTTCACCATCATATGAGACTTGGTTGCATCATAATTGTCTTTAATATACATGCAAAATAAAAAGATTTATATTAGGCAAGATAGAAATAGTTTGCATTCATTGAATTATTGTATAAGCTATAGGAAGAATAAGATAAATTGATTCAAAAGAAGAGAATATAATCAAAAAATACCTATAAGTAATGATGAAACACCTTAATGTAGAGATGATTATATTATATTGATCTTCATTGGTAAGAACAAAATAGAGTAAGACAAAGTTGATGGACTTGTCAATGAAAGTAAAGATCTGCATTGCTTTTGTATAAGCCAAAATAAAAAGTACATCAATCAAATGCACATGGGTAGGGGTTAGCAGTCATATAAGAAATAAGTAACAGGAACACTTCCCAAATAACTTGCAAGGCCACATGTGATCAGTTGCATTGGAATTTGATTATTGTTCCTACTACTCTTTAGGATACAGAAGAAAAAATACCATCTGAATAAAAGTATTAAACACACATAATGAATTGGCATAAAGATAAATGAAATAAATGAATATTCAAGTATTGTATAGTAAAATATTGATTAATAGTGAATATGTGACTTACCTAATACAGATTTTCAAATACTTCCTTGTAGACAACATTGATTGTTGAAGTAAGTGACTTGTTATCAGAATCATGGATTAATATCTTTAAACCTTTCTTACTTTTGACTCTTGAAAATGCAACATACAATTGGCCATGGCTAAAGACTTGTCTTGGCAAGTAAAGTCCAACCTGGTCCAAAGATTGCCCTTGTGATTTATTAATAGTCATGGCATATGATACAATTATAGGAAACTGCCTTCTGTTAAGTTTAAAAGGCCAGGGAGATTGTGAAGGAGACATGTTCATCCTTGGAATGTAAGTTAGATTTCCAATGTTTTTTCCAGAAATTATTTTGGCCTCAATAATATGATCTGCCAATCTTGTAACAATTAATCTAGTACCATTGCATAATCCCTCAGCTTGATCTAAATTCCTCATAAGCATAATTGGAGTACCAATCTTGAGTTTGATTTTATGGTTAGGAAGTCCAGATGTTCTAAGGGTACTTAAAAACTCTGGAGTGAGTATTTCAAAAGATTGGCATTCATCATTTATTTCTGATTTATCAATGGAATCTGAACTCAGATATTCCTTTTCTTGTCCTATAACAAAACAAATAATTATTTCAAGTTAAATTGATATGACGTACATCAATAATCTTTCCATTTTGATTCATAACTATGGTTATTGATAAGTTGATTAGAATATACCTGGGATCATAGTGAGAACATAATCATTGATGGAATCAACTACATCAATTGTTGAAGCCAAAATTGCCCTCTGCTTCAAATAATCCGGGTTGTTGTAATTGTCCAAGAAATCAGTATACGTGCTTTTCACAATTGCATCTATAGGATTATCAAAATCCTTGATCAAAAATTCATCTGGTATGTCAATCTCAGCAAAACCATCATTTGGTTCAGCTATCTTTCCTTCACCAACATTGAGTATCCAATCAGAAAACTTTTTCAGTTCAATAGGATCATCTGATTCACAGCTTTGTTGCAAGCGCATGTTCTTGGTGAGAGTGAGAACTTGGACGTGATCCCATATATGAGATGAATTTATAGATGAATGTATAGTATCTGATCTATTTCCCCCTGGTATTACCGGCAAGATTTGGCGGAAGTCTCCTCCAAATACAACAACTTTGCCACCAAATATTTTATTTGAATTTGAAGTTGCAGACATAATATCCTTGAGTGTTCTATCTAGTGCTTCAAAACAATACCTATGCGCCATAGGTGCCTCATCCCAGATGATCAAGTTAGTAACCTTGAGTAGTTGTGCTAGTTCACTGCCTCCTTCTATGTTACATGTTGAGTTATCAAGTGTAGGAACAGGAATTTTGAATTTTGAATGAGTTGTCCGACCTCCAGGTAATAACAGAGAAGCAATACCACTAGATGCAACAGTTAGAACAATTTTACTCCTCATGCGCAAAGATGCAGCTAAGGTTGTCCACATGAATGTTTTCCCAGTACCGCCATAACCGTGTAAGAAAAATACACCACCTTTGTTACCATTTACTGCTGTAGTGATTTTCTGGTAAATCATTTTCTGTTCAGCTGAAATTGCATAAAGTATTAACTTAGTTGATAACAATTTTTTGGTTACTTCACAAATATTTTTGGTTACTTCACAGATATATTGAAATGGGGGGTACCTGTAAGACAGTTGAACAGTCGTTCGAATTCAGCCTTCAATACATTAACATCGTAATTGAGTTCATCATATATTAGCCTATTGCCAAGTTCTTCCATGACATATCCAGTTGGATACGGAAAGCCTTTAAATTCCTTTAGTGATCTCCTATTTTTCTCCATGTGTTTTTCGATCAAGGTTAGAGTGAGATTTTTGATCTGCTCTTCTGTAAGATTAAGACCTGAGTGCAATATATTTAAAATTTAGTTATATATGTTTATTGGGAAGAACTATTAACATATTATAAAAAGCAATTAGTTTACCTTGATTATTAGCCACTTTTCTTTGTTCATATAGGACATCATCGCTTAACCATTGCCAAGTATTATTCCAGACATGGATTGGTCTATCCATTGAAGCTGAAAGCAACAGGATCACAAACAATATCCTCAAAAATACACCTGTAGCCCAAACACTTGCTTCTTTGATTGCAGCAATGTATTCTTTATCATCTTCCAAAAATCCCATTGCATAGCATGCTTCCCTAAAAGTATCATATAGAATATTATTCACAGTTCTGATCTCTTCGTAAGAAGTTGGTCCCTTAACACAAGTTAACATCCTCCTCAAATAGTAAACTTCACCGGTACTTGGAGGAACCCACATCAACCTACCAATGGTGAATCCTTTCTTCCTCGGCTTCCATGTTCTTTGTGGCTTTTTATATACAAACTTTAAACAAACTTAGAATAAGTAAGTGATTTAGCCTCTGGATATCGAGCATTGCATTCAAGCCAAGATGTAAACATTGATTCTGTTACTGAAGGCTTTAAGAGGACTTCATCCACTTGTTCATAATCGTTAAAGTACACAGATTGTTCTCCATGCAAATGAAAAAACAATCGTTCCACAGAAGGTTTCCGACCATGAATTGGGAAAGCAAATATTCTCCAGCATGCTTCACTTGGTGATACGTAACGACAATCTAGGTACTTTTTGATCTCATCGGCGTCAGAATCCTTTAGATGGCCTTGATTTGACTTATCGGAAACCACAACAGCAGTTATGCGGTCATACCCTTTGTTAATATACTTGAAAAGGTATTTAATTGAACTTGATTGGTTACACCATTCCATATTGATATGAGCTTGATACTTCATTAGGAGATAAGGATTGTGCGGAACAACATGACGATTGTCTAAAGTAATTCCCTTTTTCAGAATATGCCTACCATTATCTCTTCTTCTGTAAACAGGATACCCTTCATGGTCAACAACAGTTTCCTTTTGGAATTTCTTTGGAAAGTACTTGGAACAGCGGTCTTTCTTCATGCAAGGAGAACTGATATTTGCTAAACCACACGGTCCATGCATCATGTGAGTGCCAACCAACTTGTATAGCTCTTTCTGGTGAACTGGACTTGGTATCTCAGCAGATATAATCTTGTTAATGTGCTCTGGAGTAGGATATTTGCTTGAAGGGTGTAAAAATAACAGTAAATGTGCATGTGGCAACCCTCGCTTTTGGAATTCAATAGTATACAAATCTATTAAGACAATAGATAAGAATCAGTAATAAATTATGAAGCAAACTGTGGCAAATGTTTTCCATATTGTATTATAAATACTTACATGCAACTACTCTGCCAAGGATTTGATTTTTAGTTAAATCATTCAAAAGTTCGTCAAATTTGATTTTGAAAACTCTTGCTACTATATCTGGACGGTCATGTGGTTTTAGATGCAGAGGTCCAACAACTCTTTGAATTTCAGGCCAGTTGGGATTGCAAGTAAATGTTATAAATAAATCTGGAAATCCCACTGAACTTGAAATGGCCATACCATCGAAATATAGTTGATCCATATATCTATGGCCTCCAACATAGCTTGATGGTAAAACAACCCTCTTACCTTGTTTTCCAGACTGCTCATTTCCATCTGATGGTGTTTGATTCAAGCTTTTGTACTTTCCAACCCTCAATTTGGACTGATTCCTCCTCAACCATTTCAACCTATCAGCTTCCATCATTGTAAAACCATCAACCAAAAACTGTTGAAATAGCCTTCTTGCACACAAAATTGTCATAGCTTCCATTCTCCTTGCTTGTAGTCTGAATGATAACCATTCTCTGATTGTCAGTTTTTCTCTTTTCCGGGTACAACCATCGACGACATTTCTGTGTAAAACATCATCCCTATAACCATCTTCACCATAAGGGAACAGTAGAGGATATTGATATGCAAGATATGCTGGATGAAATTCATCAATTCTTTCTAGTTGACCACTTTGTCTTTCCATTATGATATCCCTTTTTGATGCCGAGTCAACATCACTGACTATCAGTGCTGCTACTTCGGATACAGTAGGTTGATTATAAATCCTTCCATCAGTTGTCCTATCAGAAATGAGTTTTAGTTTAAAATCTTGGACATTGTTGTTCCTCAATCGATCACGTGCCTTTCTAAAAGACTTGGCATGGCAGTTCTTTTCATCCAACATTTGTTGTAGTCTGGCAGCTGTCTCAATGTTCACCGACTTCGGATTGCTGAATTAATAATACAGAATGTATGTTTAGTTTTAAGCAGGAAGAATTAAAAACCAATATTATAAAAATGAAAGGAAATTGTCTTACCTGAGACCGTGTATTCTATTTTTCAATTCATTGTCTGTGTCATATATATATAGTTGAGCAAACTTTGGACGTTTTCCAGGTAAAGGAATCATACTTCCAATCCTGTGACATGCTTCACCTTGAATTCTTATAGTAGGGGGACCTCTTCCTCCTCTAATTCCTTTATCAACTTTAAAGCCAGGTGAACTAAATGCAAACATGCTATTGTATAGTCGTATGTTATCCCTAAAAAATTTGGACTCAGTAGCCGAATGATCAAACATTAAATGTTGTAGCAATGGCGGAGGCTGTGGCAAAAATGGAATTTGAACATTACCATTGCTGCAACACATGTTATATTTTGGTTGAGCACTATTCCTTATTTTGTTTTTACGCTCTTGATACCACATGCATGCACCACATTTTTGACATTCGATTGATGGATCTCCAATATCAGAATATTCTGAAATAAATTATACAAATATACTCAGGTATAATGGAAGGAATTTAAATTAACACTGAGACAAATGAAATCAGCTTGTGAAGCAGTTATATAAATACATGAGATAGTGGTCAAATCCATGCAATTATAATAAAATATTTGAACATAAAAAATAATAAAGTTAATAACTTTCGCCCAGGAATCATTCAATTCAAATTTACCACCAATAACCCCATTTGTATGTTCTATTTTGATTTTAGTTATTCATATCTTTTCTACTAATGTATGAAATGTTTTAATTAATGTTCATCAGAATGTTTTATTTCTACCTATTCATTTTCCTAAGCTTCATTATAAATTTGATTTCACCTCCTAATAAACGGGCTTTCAATTTTGGCCCATTATTATTTAGGCAATTTTCTAATGTTATGTTTTTATTTAGGACTTAGTCCTTTTTCTTATTCCGCGGTCGCGCAGCGAAGCCGCGCTAATCTTGGTATAGCACGGGTAGAAACACTATATTGAACATTAAAATAGATGAAGGTTTATATGTGATAGTTATCATTGATTTAACATACCTCGATGATCAACTTGTGTAGTCCCATTTGAATCAATATCATGATATGGCCTTTCTTGATCCTCAAGGTCTGAATCAGATGTATCACTTTCATCATTATCGTGTCTAGGAATGTATGCCTGTAATTCTTCACTATCTATGGAACTGGTATCATCATCAATATGCATTCCATTGCTGGAGTCATTGATCTTAACATTAGGAGTTGATGGAGAAGCCACATCTGGTATGTTTGCAGTAAATCTATCCATTAGATTCACTCCCATTTGATTAAAATTAGGTCTTCTCCTGGTTGACGCCTTGAATTGATTTGAGGAGGTTGGCCGAGTGAAATTTGGATTAAAATTATGTGTAGCCTGCGTTGGTGTAATATTATCCTTTTCCTTTTGTTGAGATGATTGATGTTGAGGCAGAGTAGGAGTATTGATTGGGAAATTGTATATAGGTGGTTTTACAGGTGTCATGTTTTGTTTCATTAACTGTTGAGATGAACCAAGATGAGGAAAAGTAGGAGTATTTATTGGAAAATGGTATGTTGGTCCCCTAACAGGTGTGAAGTTTTGTTTCATCTTATTTCCAGACGATCCAAGATGAGGCAAAGTAGGCGTATTGGTGGGAAAACTGTGTCCTGGTGACATAACCGGTGCAACATTTTCCTTCATCTTCATATGAGATAATCCATGTTCAGGCAAAGTAGGAGTATTGACGCCGAAATTGTATTTTGCTGACCTAATAGGTGTGAACTTTGCCTTCACATTATTATCAGATGATCCAGCTTCATGCAAAGTAGGACTATTAATGGGAAAACAATATTTTGTGTGTGAAGCTATTCTAGACTTCTGCTGAGGCAAAGTAGGAGTATTGATGGGAAAACTAAATCTTGGTGTATAAGCAGGGGATGTGAAAGCATTAAAATCAGAAGCTCTAACATTGTTTATGTGTTGTAATCTACTGTTGCTGAGTTTTACTGGTATGTTAGTGATATCCCCTAAAGGAGTTGATGGAATTTGAGTAGAGGTTTTTTGTTTTTTAGATCTCTTAGATTTAAGGATATATCTTCTTTTCAACCTTGCAAGAGAAGCATTTTCCTTCTTCTTGTAATCATCCATTTTTAGTAACTGTTTAACTGTGGAAAAGAAATTAGTGTTGGGAAGATTTCAACATTGAACCCCTATATTTGTGTGTGAAGTTCAGAATATTTTTGTTAATGTGAGGATATGATTAAACAAAGTACAAAACGTAATTTAAAAATTTGAAGTGTAATTGCTTTGTTTCCCTCCGTTTTGAAAATTGAAATTTCGTTTGGCAAAAAAAGTACTAATTAAGAGTAGTAATAATATTTAATTATAGGCCTGAAGATAGATGTTGATAATCACTATTCATAGCCCATACTCTATGGTAATAGCTAGTACTTTATTTATGAAATATAGTGTATTTTAACATTATATTTTTAGTTCTACTTAAGTACTTCTAACAACTCTTAGCTATGAACATCTTATCAGTTCAGTCAGCACGGTTTACGATAAATAGCTTGCAAGCAATATGCAGATTGAATTAACAAAACAATTTCAGAATATAATATAAGATATAAATTGATGTGGATTAACTCACAAGCCATACAATGTGTAATATAGCCAATACTCTATGGTAATAGCTAATAGTCTATTAATGAAATGTAGTGTATTTTAACATTATATTTTTAGTTATACTAAAGTACTTTTTACAACTCTTAGCTAAGAACCTCTTATCAGGTCAGTCAGCTTGGTTTACATTATTAAAAAGCTTGCAAGCAACATCTATTTGACTAAAGAAAACAATTTCATAATATAATATAACATATAAATTGGTTTTGATGAACTCACCAGCATTACAATGTGTAATCTTGTTTGTGAGTACTGAAGCATAGTATACAGGCAGCTAAATGTCTGTCAAGAAAATTGTTATTTCAACTGATCAGGATTTGTTTGAATTACAATGCAAGTTATATACATTGACTTCAGCTATTGTATAAAATGTCGATGTTATTTCTTTATGTAGATTAACTTGATGGATACTTGCATTATAATAAATACAAACTTATTTTAGAAAATTATCTTAATTATTTGAACTAATCTGGATTTGATAAATATGAATAGCACCTAAAATATATTGATGTAGCAATTTGAATTCGTTTATTGCTGTCATGTTAATGATTAAGCTAAATTGCATGATATAAGTTTGAATATTCTATGTTTGTGATGACATATCAGTTGGTGATAGTTATTTATTGTATGTCCAGATATTGCTCGAATGATTATGCATAGTAATGAAAGGATTAACATATATTGGGTTTGTTCATGAGAAACTTGTTCATCATAACTGGTAGGCCCATAAACAACTACAATCACATGACAAACATAAACAACAGATAATAGATGTTTTAGATTGTGTATCAAGAGTTTGCCATGGCTTGTACTCTGATTCACAACAAAATAGTCATTGTTGGTTAGACACAAAAAAGATTAAGCATTCTACATATTTAACATAGATATTGTCCTTCAAAATATGTTCCTGGTAACACCTACTTCTTCTCAAGCTTAGGTGTCTTTGGATACTTTGGGTTCTTGGCAAACTTAGTGGATGAAAGTTGGGTTGGCTGAATATCTTCAGCAATAGGCTTTGTAGCAGAATCAGATTCATCTTGAGACAATCTTTTGGCAGGAGGAGTGGACATAACAATAGTTGGTTCATTTTCACCACATATAGACAGCTGTAAATTTGTTGCAAAAAGTTAGTATTTTAAGCTAATGTTTAAAGTGGATAATCTCAGGCAGAAGTTCCCAATAAATACATACAGATGGAATGAGTGATAGGTCTTTGGTTTCTGAAACAGCTTCTAATGCAAGGACTGCTTCTCCAACAATACTCTTACTTTCACTCTCCTACATACAAATAAACTCAGATTAGTTAACATATATGAGATTGTTTGAAGAATTAGAGAATATTTTTAGAATGACATTCTTATTACCTCCTGCAATCCAAATTGTTTCTCAAGATTACCCAACAGCTGTTCACTTTCACTCAGCTGTATAATAGAGCACGGATTTGAGCCAGGTTGAGCTTTAACCTTGAAAACCTTCTTCTTTTTGCATACCAGTTTGTCAAGGAGCTTAGGGTATTTCTTTGGATTGGTATGGCCAACCTTCCATTGACAAATTGATAAAATAACAGATATTAGATATTCTTAGCATAGATATAATTTACTAATATAAGTTGTAATGATTAGCCAACATACCTGAATCATCTGCTCCCTCAAGTCTGCAGCAGATATTCCTAAAATGGACGCAGTTAGCTCGTCCCAAAACATAAATCTTGCCTTACTTGCCTTATGTTCAGCCTGAACCTCAACTTTGCATCTATATCATAATATAAATTGATTGTATTATGTATTTAACATAAGTTATGTAAAGACTATATTAATATAGTTAACAAACATTACCTCGGAACAGGCTTCTCATTAACATGGCCATTATTACATTTCAACTGTCCATTATCCAGCTTGACAACTTTGGTGCATTCCTTACACCCATCATAAGTCCATCCATATCTAGTGGCGTTCAGTTTCTTTATCTCAGCAACGGTAACACAGATGAGCTCCTGAAACAATGAATATGTTATAATTAAGTTACTTGCAATTTATGACACAATTAAGAAGTATATTTAAATGAGAGTGTTGATGGAGCAAGACATTTGTAATGTCATTAATCTCAGAGAGACTGAGAAAAGTAGCCATTGACATGATATCAGTTTGAGTTGATAACTGAGATCCTTGACTAAACTGAGATGCATTCTGACTCATGACAACATCATCAGCTGGTAGAAGCTTCAATCTGCATTCAAAGTACTATGTTTAATATATGAAAAATAAAATATAATGTAGAAAAAATAATACTGATTTAGTAAGAAACAACTAACAATTCTCTAAATTCAGCAATTTCAGGACAAACAGGATTGAATAGAATTTGAGTCCCATCCCAAGCATTAGTGAAGCAAAGAGGATAATTACCTAAGACATATATCAAAGTTAAATAATTGTGCTATGATTAACCAAAATATTGTAAGCATTATGTTAGAGGAAAATATAGGAACCTTGCGCAGGTTTAATCCTGCAATGCTTGATAATGATGCAAATTTCCTCATCACCATTGTAGCTGGACAAAGCATCAGAAAACTGCTTTGCATAATCATCCCAAAGACAACAATGGAGCATTTTACCACTACATTTACAAAAGAAACAATACTTACATAAATACATAACATAATACAAAGAAACATAATGTAAAGAAATAAGATATGGTTTATGGAACTCATACCTAGCATCTTTGAGAACAAATGTGACTGATCTGATCCTTCCTGAGCTCCTGTTTGTCGAGGTCACCTCTTGAAAGGCACCAATTGCATCTAAACCATATTTCAGTTGAAATGAAAACAATATTTTTGATAATATAAAGTGGAATTTTGAAATGATATACTAACCCACTAATAGATCTGGTTTGTACTTCCCCGTAAGAACATCTTCAAAATCCTGAAAGCAGAACCCTGCCATAGGAATTGCAGGAAAATCTTCTGGTGTAATGACAGTAGCTCCGGTGACAATTAGCCGATATGGATGAGGAGTTGCCTTCACAACTATTTCATTTTTGCAAACCTTAAAGTTTTCCATTTCAAGAGTGTTATTCAAGTACAAAATCTGCTTAAACTCTGCCACAAATTCCTTAGGGACAGTGACCTGAATCCTACCACTCTGCAATTTAAATAAGTAAAAGTATGTCATTACAAATATCTCCTTCTGAATGATAAGGTAGCATAAATGTCATGTTAACAAAGGTATCATAAATATCATACCTGAGCATCCATGATAACCATCTCAATATGTTCCTGTTTAAATTTACTGATGACAAGCCAAACATCAACGATCCTAACTGACAGAGTCCAAATGTCTTTTGAATCATCAATATCTTTGATATCATCAAAAGGACGAGCAACTTCAACATGATCTTCCATCCTAATACAAACAGCATAACAGATCAAAGATAAACACATGCTTTTAGCTCTCTTAAACACATAAAAACTTAAAACAATCAAATGAAGATGACGAGTTAATAAAAATTCAAAAAAAATTCCTTTAAGTGATTGATTAGTGTTAATAAAGGTTCTAAACACATCCTTTAAGTGATTCTAAACACATCAAAACTTAAAACCAACAAACGGAGATGAAGAGTTAATAAAAGTTCGATGTAATGAAATGATCCGTACCACAACCAAAATGGATTTCTGAGTATTACACATGCAACAAAAACACATATTTTAAGTGATTTTAAACTTATGACAACTAAAATCAACAAAAAAAAATTGAAAGTAAAAACACGTTTTTGGTATTAGCTTTCAATAAAAAGAGGACCTTTAAGTGAAAGAACAAAAAACATGACCATGAACGATTAAGAACAAAATAAATATAAAACAAAATACAAACTGAATCAACAATGTTGTTAACAAAGAAACAAAACAATGTTGTTAACAAAGAACTTGAACTTCCTTAAAAAAAACATAGAACTTCAACTAAAATCACAGATTTCACAATTGATTCCAGATTTGCACATAAAAAAATAAATTACATCAAAGGCATCTCAGTTAAACGAATATTGAACATGCAAGAAGTGAGTTAAAGATATTCAAACCTTGGTTGAGAGATCGAAACTGACATTGTTTTGCAAGAGAGAGAGACTCCTTTTCTTCAAAGCTATAGAGTTGTGTTTGATGTTGTGATTCCAAGATTTTGTTGCCGTAAGGGTCTGTATACCAACTCTATAGCCTAGCGGGTAATAGCATGCATGGGAGAACAGTGGGGTTTACGGAAATATCTTTAGATTGGGAGAACAGTGGGGTTTACGGAAGTATCTTTTGATTGGAACTATTATGTAGCTAGATTAAAGTGGCAATAGTGGAATTCCGGGTTTATCCCTCATTGTTGAAAATAGATGGTAGTTATAAGAAAGGATAAAATGGGATTAAATTGTTGGAGTGATTTGAAGCTATCAGAAGACAGCAAATAACCTGTATTACCCTTTAGTAGGATTTAGAAAGCACCGTAAAATTTGTTTGATTAGGGGCAGGATAATATATTTGATAGTTATTTGTTTTTATATATATATAGTAGATACTATTGATCTGGGAAAATATATGAGTAGCAACATGATTTTGGACACAATTTATACACACGCGAAAAAAGGCATATGATATAATTATTTGAGAAATAATCCTTTTTTTATCTTTCTATCTTTTTTTATTTCATTTTTGTAAGTATGCCTAGATCTTGTGGCCACATGTTCACTTGAGAGATATTTTATAAGTCATGTTTGTTTATCTCTTAAATGATTGCGCATAATGCAAACCCTATCTCATTTGTGCATCATAAATTAAGTCTTCTTTTGTTATATTATGTGTTATTACATGCATGCATGCCATAATTAAACATCAAATCAAGATTATGTATGATTAAATACTTCCATCAAACACATGCTTCACATCAAACAATGAAACCATTTTACGAGTACACACAGTACAATATATATGCATTACCATAAGAGCAAATAGTTCCATTAAATAGCAATTGATAAACCACATTCTTCTTCGAAAAAATTGATAAACCACATTCCACTAATAAACATAGTGCATTTGAGGTGTATAACTCAATTATTTAGGGTTCCTTGGATCATGTGTTGAGGTGTTGATGATAAAATTGTGTCATTTCTTTATCAACAAATTAATCATATAAATTTAATGAATGACAATTTCATGAATAAAAGTGAAAAATATGATATGATTGAAACGCAGCCACTTTTAGTGACAATTCATATCAATCACTTCAAATGAATTCATATACAATTTTAGAAGGGTACATCTTTTAGAAAATTTGTAATTGATGGTTTAGATATGGAGAGAGTAGGATATTTATGATGAGTAAGAGATATCCAAAACCATGGTGTCTAAACCGAAGAGAAAAGGTAGGTTAGTTTAATGCAATTTAATGAGAATCTAAATTTTGAATAAACGTGGAAAGAATGATGATGATTGAGTGAGGGTGTTTCGAAGAAATGAGACATTAGCCACGAAGAAGAGGGAAAAGTTTTCATAGTAGTGTGAGTGAAAGGGAGAGAGTTAACAAAGAAATTTAACGGCCAGTGTTAAGTTTAAAACTAGTGAAAGTGTTTTTATTATTTAAGAAAAACTCATGGGAGGTTAGGGTAGTTTGCCCTTTTTCTTTCATTTAATCTATGTTTAGCTTATAAAACAAAAGATACACTTTGGATATAAGTGTAGTCATTGTTGAGTTTTCATATTTCAATGCAAATTAATAGTATAAATAAGGGGTGTATTTAAAACAGATCAATAAATGCAACTTAAAAATGGTAAAGAATATGATATTTTGGGACAAACAAATCTTCTAAAATTGTTTTACAATCAGGGAGATGGAGATCATTTAAAAATTAGACATATGGATTCGTTTGTTTGATACATTAAAATAAGGGTTAATTAAGTTTATAGTCCCTATAAATATTCACGGTTTTGTTTTTAGTCCCTACAAAATAAAATCACACTTTTAAGTTCATGTGACATTTTCCTTAAGCCTTTTAGGGACCAAAACTGTTGCTGGAAATTTTTTACAGAGACTAAAAGTGCTGATGGAAAAATTTATAGGAACTAAAAATGCTGATGGAAAATCTGACAAGGACTAAAAAGTGTGATTTTATTTTGTAGGGACTAAAAACAAAACTGTGAATATTTATAGGGACTAAAAACTTAATTAACCCTTAAAATAAAAATGATCGTCACAAATAAGCTTATTTACAGTTTTGGCCTTGTTATTTTAATTTTTTTACGAAATCGGTTCCTCTATTTTAAAATCTCCTTCTTGTGGTCGCTCACTCAATTAATTTATACACTAAAAATTGAAATGTGATAGGTTTAAAATGGCGTATAAGACTATAATTTGATGATGTGGAATGATGTAAATGAATTAATTATTTATATGTTATTAATTATATAACCAAATAAATAATTTTTAAGTTGAAACTAAAGCTTCTAGGTGGTTTTCATGCAATTTCATGATTGTGTATCATTTCACTTCATCATATTGTATGTTATACCATTTAAAACACACTACATCTATTTCTAAGTCCAGAAATGTGAGGGGAATGACCGAAACTGAGTGATTTAAAAGTGAGAGAACCAAAGTCAAAAATAGTTTAAATGTATCCATGATTTCGCTTATGTATCGGTTAATTAAATTGAGCTAGTTGGATAGTTTATGTTGTATGCTATTTTGATATAGTTGACCTTTTATATATCGATGCATGTTAGTAATATGGGATGCATTTTTAAAAAATACATCTAATAATTTGTAGATAGTTTTATATTATACACAAACTAACCTTATAAAAAGGTTTTAAACATACGGATTCAACTATTTAATACATTAAAATAATTATGAACGTGAAATAAAACAATTAAAATGTATTATTTAGATTTTATACCTAAACTATTATTATTATTACCACTGCTATTACTACTACAACAACAACTACTACTATTAGAGGTACTTGTTTAAAAAAAACTATATATTATTAGAGGTATTAATGGATATTTTACAATTGTCTCGTATGAGATTTGAATTATGTCCTAAAAAAAGTTGAATTGTGTTTTTCTATATCAGAAAAATTATTTGTTTAAAATTGTCTCTCGTTTACCACATTAATTAAAATCGGATATTTTGAAAAGAAAAAGAAAACTAAAATTAACATCTCATTTTAATAAAAAATTAACTTTTTTTTATTATTAGTCAAAACTTCTTTTTTTTGTTGTTAAATTTTTTAAAAGAATGATATATATATATATATATATATATATATATATATATATATATATATATAAAATAAATGAATCTGTGGTAATCAATGTGATGGTTTATATAGAAATTTGAAATTAACTTTATACATTTTCATTAAAAAAATGTCAAAAGATAAAAAGAAAAAGAACACAAAATTTGATTTACTTTATGAATTATATCATTAAACTATTATTTATTTTTTGTATATATATTAAATCCACAAGCCATACAAACATCGTTGCATAGCTTCTTCCTATCTCTTCTCTTTGTACTAACTTCACTAGGTTCGAGGATAATTAAGATGGCAAAAGAAAATCAAAAGGGCGATTTGAAAAAAAATGTGAATAATATATATGCACTAAACGATATACTTTGTAAGATAGAACAAAAGGCTGAGATTTTGCAGAAGAAAATTGATAGTCGTGGTGAGGAGCTCAAATTTAAAGAACTCAGCTATGAAGAAGCTAAAAAAGTGAGAGGATCCCTATTGGAACTTCAAAAGATGTTGAATGATAAAATCTCAATCACAAGAGAGAATGTTTCACAGGGTAAGAGACTTCCTATTAGTTATATATATGTTATCCTTTATATAGTACTAGTAGGATGTCAAATGATTTAATTCCCGTTTGTTGTTCTATTTTTTTATGAGTGGAAATCAAACTGAATTAGTATCCCAAGGTTTACAATACTCAAATACATTGTGTATTAATTGATTATTTCTGTTAGGCCAAAATGAATGTTTATTTTAAGTGAAAGTTGTAAGGCGATATGATATACATACTATTGATCATGGATAATATTTGAGTAGTAACAAGATTTTGGACATAATTTATACACACGCATAAAAATGCATGGCATAAAATCATTTGAAATTTTTTTTTTTTTTAAAATCTTTCTAGGTTTTTTATTTCATTTTTGTAAGTATGCATAAATCTCGTGTCTAGAATCATGGGACCACCAAAAAGTTTTTCATTGATCAATTAATTTGCTTACTAGGGACCTTGTATGTAATTGTAATGCCATACGATACATCTTAGATTTTTTTTTTATGAGAAAATCTTATTCATCAGCATGCTAAAGCACTAGCTGTGCAAAATTATAAGGAAAAAAGGCATCAGCGTCATACCACTGTCGTACTACAACTGCTATAGATATAACACTGATACAAACGCTACACAAACATGAAAATGCAACTCCAACAAATACAGCTGAAAAATTTACAAAAATATCAAACCAACCAGAAAAGAAACTTATGCATAATTTTCATAGCTTCACCAATCAGGGTCTTTTGAAAAGAAAACATTTTGGTCTAGATGCATTAGATAAGAAACATTTTGGAAGATATTTTATAAGTGTTTATTGTTCTCATTTTCTTTATGTTGAATATTCTTATATCCCTTTGTTTTTTATACATCTGAATCTTTTAAACATGTAGGCGTGGAAGGAAAAGATGCCGTCGAGGATGATACCCCAGGCCCGAGCTAAAAACTTTGTTCATGAAGACCCCAACTATGGCGGGGAATTATATGTAGTTTTTGTTTAAGTCAATAATGTGGGTCCCGCTTGTGGGATTCAAACAATTACTTATGTTGGTTTCATGTATTTTGGTTTTGTCTAGTGTGTACAAGTTGGTTTTGCACTAAGGGCGGAAAAGTTTGTTTTTCACTATTTAATTTAATCAATAAATCTTATTTAATTCAATGGTGAGATTTATTGATTCAATACTAAAATTGAACTTGTGTATAATGAAAAACCTATCTCACTTGTGCACCATTAAATAAATTTGTATTTGGTGATTTGGTTTCTATTTTTAAGTTTATACTACTTTTGTTATTACTTGCTTACCATAAACACCAAATTAAGATTATGTATGATTAAGAACCTCCATCAAACGCACAAAGTTGTGCAAAGATGATAAAATCAAAACAAACAGAGTTGTGCAAAGACGATGAAATCAGAAAAGCAAACGAAATAAGATTGAAAATATGTGAAAATCACTTATTTAACTAAAATAAATAAAGAAAAAGAATTCGGATTGGTGATTTTGGATCAGAATTGATCCTAAATCACCCCTCTTCAATAGATGAAAAGTGGTAATGGCTAGAGTTTGGGAAGCAGAAAAAGAGAGAATATTGGTGCTGATTTTGTATTTTGCATTAAGTCATTTTTCGATAACCGTAATCTAGTTCATGTATAAAAAAAATTGGTCGACTCTCAACACTATTTTGGGATCATTGCATTATGTGTGAAAATTAGAGCTTAGTGTTAATAGGATCACTATGTCGATGATCAACACTACTTTGGAGCTGAGACATTATATACATATGAAAACTAGAGTTTAGTGTTAATATATTCGCTGCGTCGGTAGTCAACGCTATTTTGAAGCTGAGACAGTGTGGTTTCCTGTGAAGCACATAATTTCTCTGACTTCGAGGCATTGGAGAGAAATTGAGGACTGACAATGAATGATAGTATGATTGATGATGATCAATAGAAATGAGGGAGTAGTAATTTTTTATGGGAAATGTTAATGAATGTCCTTGAGAATTGGTTAAAGTATTAAAATTAACAAGTTTGCATTAAAAAATTGTGTAATTATTGATAAGACAAAAGTAAAAACTTATATTTCCAATACAAAGTTTCTATTAAAGTATTCATTAACCAATGCCCTTAAAGCACTGTTTAACAAAAACCCATTTTTTATTTATTCTCTTTAGTCTTTGTTGATATTATATGCATATGATATGATGCCTAAAGTGCGGGTTTCACTTTGTTGGGTTCCTACACTGGTGGGATAGTCAAGATAAATATTTATGGTGAGAATAAAGGAAATTGCATTGTTGGTTGTTGAGGACTGATATGGAGTGTTGATAGTGAATGGTTAAGTGGATTTTCAAAGAAAATTGGCAATCGCATAGCTAATTTGTGGGAAATTATTGAAGGATTGCATTTTATCAGAATTAGAAGTTCCAGGTGTATTGAGATTTGTGTGGATTCTTAAGCACTACTAGTCATTTGGAGCATTAAGAGTACATGAGATGTGAATGCAATGAAATTTAGACTTGTCAAAAGGATCCATCAGTTGTTTCAATTTCAGTGAAAAATTAAGTGAACCAAACTTTGATGCACATGGATTTTTTAACAGGGGTTTGCAAGTGGAGTGGGTTTTATCATTTATGATTATTGTCTTGATCATGCAATTTTAGATTTAATTGAATTTTTGGCCCTCTACGTACCTTGATTGTGTAATTTTTAACCATATTTTTTTTTTATAGATATATGTCCCTTATATTTTTTCCATAGTAATTTGGTGTTCCCCCTCACAATTTTCTTCAAAGTTTATGATAATTTCTCTTTATTTATTGACGTGACATCAAACTTTCATAGTCACTATATCATTGCTTTTAAATTGAAAATAAAAAAAACACCAAAAATCAACTTGTACATGTGAAAAGATCTAATTAGAGTTTTAAAGTTTATATTTTTGTTTGTTTTAAAGAAAAGTTGCACTAATTGTGAGAGTTGAGTGTCACATTAATAAAAACATGCCACCTCAACCGAGATTTAATGGAAATTAAAGAGGGGGAATAGGAAATCACAAGGTGGAAAACACAGGGGGTTAACATAGCTCAAAACAAGTTTGGGGGCGGGGAGGGAGTGGTCATAATCTACCGATTGCGATACATGAGGGTTAAAGGAAAAATGGTTAAATATGTTTTTTTTCCTTATAAATATATCAACTTTTCATTTTAGTCCCTTTAAAATTTTCCTTCAACTTTTAGTCCCTATAAAATTTTCAATAATTACTTTTAGTCCATCGTTTAAAGTAAACTCATATGTATAATCCATATTTTTAAATAAAATTTTACATAAAAATGTATAATATTATAAGGATCTCTCAAAAAATTTAATTTTTTTTACCAAAATATGAATTTTTATATTTCTGGAGGTAAAAAATTCATATTTAATTCATGTTTTATTAAAAAATTCTAATTTTTTTTGGAGTGATTTTTACAATATTCTATACATTTTTGTACAATTTCATTAAAAAATACAAAAATTTACTTAAAAATAGGGACCAAAAGTAGTGATTGAAAATTTTATAGGGACTAAAAGTTGAAGGAAAATTTTAGAGGGACTAAAACAAAAAGTTGGTATATTTATAGGGACCAAAAACATATTTAACCAAAAGAAAAATTAAGCCAAATTTTTATGTTGTGGGTGGTGATAGATTCGTTGATTTCTTTATCACTTTACCTTTTAACAAACTTATTTAATTGTCTCGATTCCAGGGTATGGTTTAATAACTTCACCCTATATTATAACATGACATTTTTAAATATTAATGAGTTATTTATTATTTATTTTTTATAATATACACCCTTAAAAATTAGGTTTTGTTATCTTATGTCCTTAGGGCACAAGTTAAGGAATCCAAAATTAAAAAATTTTTATAGAAAAGAACAAAAATTTGACTTTGAAAAGTTGAATAAAGTTGAATGCACAACTCTTAAGACAATTATTTCTATTTTAAATTCCCTAACATATGCTCTTGGGACACATGTTTACATTTGCCTTACCATTTCAACTCTTGTAAGTAAATTAAGGACGTATTTATAACATATTATAAAAAAAAATTAAAAATTTGATACTTAGTGGTTTAGAGATTAAAAAAAAGAAGTTAATTTGTGTTTGTTCACCAAAAGAAGAATAAGCTTACAAAAAAATCAATAAAAGCTACTCAAAACAACTTTTCATTTGAAGTAATTTTTTAATTATTTTTAGATTAACGTTTTTTTAAGAATTTATCACAAATCTATTAAACCATTTAAAGTGGTTTTTATTAGAAAAACTGATCTTTATATATATATATATATATATATATATATATATATATATATATATATATATATAACAAGCGGGCTTTAAAATGAAGCAATGGTTGATAATTCAGAAAGTGTACAATTATTTTTTATAAATGCGCAATATTAGCTGTCTTTTCATAAACAAAACTAAGCAATTACTATCTTTTCCATAATATATTATTTCGTTGTTTAGATTGAAAAAAGCCAATTCTATAAATGTTTAGGGCTTGTTTTGTTTGATATTTTTTTCTAAAAAATCACATTTTTTATTTTTGCAGTGTCTGTTTCAGATTTTTAAAAAAAATCCATTTTGTAAAAAAAAATTATGGGCCCGTTTGTTTATAGCTTTTTTCAAAATAGATTTTGGTAGTGTAATGTAATTTTGTTATAATTTTTTTAACAAAGAAATTTTCAAGGAAAGCTTCAAATGAAAAAACTGTTTGAATAGTTTATCTTAAAATGTCATTTTAAGTATTTCATCATTTGGTTATAATTTTTTTTTATGCTAAAATTTTGAAAAAATCTCTAAAAAAAAAGCTATTTCACATAGCTTTTCATAAAAATCATTTTTGAAAAATGTCATTTTGAAAAAATGTGATTTTTACTATGTAAAATCTCGAACAATGAATATTTAAGTTAGTGAATGTCAAAATCTCTTTTTTAACGTATATCAAATGAGTTTGAAATAACTTTTACTATTTTTGAGTAAATTTAAGAAAAAGTTCATTTTAAAAAATTCAAAGGAAAATCCATTTTTTAAAATCTAAAACAAACGGACCCTATTTTTAGCCTCAAAATGAAAAGCTATTCCTAATCTTTTTTTTCTTCAAAAAAACAAGGAATTAAAGTGTAAGTAAATAGAAATAGCTTCAGATTTTTTTTTAAATCTTTGGATTTTTTTAACTTCAAACTATTTTTTTAAACTTGAAACAAACACACCCTTAATCACTTCAATAAGTTTAGATGTAATTACAGTTTTGGTCCTTCTAGTTCTGCCATTTTGTGAAATTGGTCTACTTGTTTTAATGTTTGATGATTTGTGCATTTTTTGTAAATGCACGGTATTAGCTGTCTTTCTAAATCATATTCTAAAATCTTAAGTGATATAGAAAAAAGCCAATGTTTAGGGATGTTATGATTATGGATGTTGTATGTTTTCATAAAAAACAAATAAGCAATTACTAACTTTTCATAAAAAACAACTAAGCAATTACTGACTTTTCCATACTATATTCCGTTGTTTAGGTTGAAAAAGCCAATTATATAAACATTTAGTTACTTCAATAGAATGCATGAAATTAATTTTTGGCTCTCTTTTCCCCTTCTCTCTTGTGAGCCGTCACCAAACCCCTAGTTTCTTCTCCTTCATCCACCAAAGAGGGGTGATTTAGGGTCAATTTTTGACCCAAAATCACCCCTCAAGCTCGTATTTCTATTTCCCTTTTATTAAAATAAGTGATTTTCACATCTATTTCGTTTTTTCTTCTGTGATTTCGTCGTCTTAGTGCAACGTTGTTTTGTTCGTCGTCTTTGTGCAACGTTGTTTGCCTTTCTTGTTTCGTTCAGTTATTTGTTCGATTCGGATTACTAGATCAGCTTTGATCCAGTGCATATCAAATCAATGACTTTGGAGTCGTCAGCATTGCAAATCCGGAGACATTGGTAATCCGGAGACTTAAATATAGTCATATGTGTGGGATTTAGTACTTTGCCGTTGTATGCTATTAACATGGATGATGTGAGTTTGTTCACAAATTCATCCTTTTTGTTTTTGGCGAATTTTCATTGTATCGATGTACTCTATCAATTTGAATGAATGAATATCGTTTATTTTTGTCAAAAAAATAATAATTACTTCAATAGATTTAAGCTTAATTGCAGTTTTGGTCCTCCTATTTCCATCATTTTGTGGAATCGGTCTTCCTATTTTAAAATTTGACAATTTTGGTCCCTCCACCAAGTGTTTGGTCTAAAATATGGTAATATGACATGTTTTAAATGAAATTTTCAAGAATTTTTTCTTACGATTTCATTGATGTTGATCTTTAAAAAAAAAAGAATTATAACAAGTGAGCTCTAAAGTGACGCAATAAATGGTAATTCTAAAAGTATAAACAGTTTTTTTTGTAAATGCGCAGTAGTAGCTGTCTTAATAAATCATATTCTAAAATTTTACGTGATATAGAAAAAAAGCCAATGTTTAGGGATGTTATGATTAGGGATGTTGTATGTTTTCATAAAAAACAACTAAGCAATTACTAACTTTTCATAGAAAACAACTAAGCAATTACTGACTTTTCCATACTATATTCCGTTGTTTAGGTTGAAAAAGCCAATTTTATAAACATTTAATTACTTCGATAGATTTAAGCTTAATTACAGTTTTGGTCCCCTTATTTCTACCATTTTGTGGAATTGGTCTTCCTACAAATATATAATTATTTCACTTTCCAAGGCAAAAATGTATTATCCTCTTCTATAAATACGGTCATCTATTCCTCAATTTCTACCAAGAAATAAAATTGTGAATCATGGGTCGTAAAAAGATAGAGATGGAACTTGTAGAGAACAGGAGTGCTAGGTATGTCACATTTTCAAAAAGAAAGAGTGGTCTTTTTAAGAAAGCAAGTGAATTATCAATTCTTTGTAATGCTAGAGTTGGTATAGTTGGATTTACCCCAAGTGGTAATCCATTTGCTTTTGGTTCTCCAAATTTCCAAGCTGTGACTGAACAATACCTTCATGAAGGACAAGAATTAGAAGGTGGATCATCAAGGCAAATTGTAACACCCTCTGAAAGTCCAAATATCAACATGATGAACAAAGAATTGAGTGGTTTAACCGAAGAGCTGAAGAAGGTGGAGGAAGTTAACAAAGGTAAAGCCCCTATTGCACTTGCTGATCTTAACTTAAAAGAACTTCTAAAAGTGAAGGCTTCGCTGAAAGAGCTCCATGGTGACATCGAGGCAGCATCTTCTTTGCTTCTTCTTTCAAAGAAGCCTATACGCATCATTGATTTGGTTTGTCAAAGAATGGGAAAATCCAATATTGTGAAAACTAGTTACTAGGTCAGGATTTTGTGGTGTTCCATTTTATAAATATATCGTGAATAATTTGAATTTGTTTTTTTTTTTTCTAATATTTTGGAATTTGACATCCTCAATCCTAGTAAAAATCTAATGAAATCAAATTTTCATTATAATTTTATTTCTTTTTTTCTCTCTTCCAGATCTAATCCCCATGATCTTAAACATAAACAAAAAATTATTTGAATTTTGTCTAAATTATGACTAAATACATTTGACTTTCACAGGTGTTAAAGACATGGGGGAGTATATTATTTTGAACTGTAATTTATGTGTTAAATTTATTATTTTCGTTAGTATTTGTCACAAACAGAAATATCATGAGTGTACAACAAATTTATTGTCGTTGGTATATCTTTGTTTTGAGGAATACATGAGTGGATGGAAGAAAATAAAATACTTAACTACAATTACAAGTCTTCAAGCGTGATGTTTTTGCGAACATTTAGTTTGTGATAAGCAACCTTTTCTCTTTATAACATCACCTGTTGTATTACTAACACATTTGTTTTTTGGTATGCACATTGTTATCCATGTTTTTTCACAACTTGTGTAATAATTTGATGTTAGACTAACTTTATGGTGCACGACCGATATATGTTTTTGAAACGTGCTTAAATTTTATCAAACATCAAATTGAGAAGTTTTAGTGACCTTATGATGTATCACCTATATATGATTTCACTATCTCATTATTAACCTCCACTTCACCAAACCTCATCTCTACTCTCTCCCCCGTTTTCATTTCACTTACATCTTTATGGCTATTAACTCCACCATAGTCAATGTGAAAACCTTCATATTTCTTGATCTCAAAATCTCACCATTCTTGGACCTCAATTATCCCACCAACGAAGCTCCAACGAAAATTAATTGTTGTAAACAAGGACAAACATTAGATTATGGATTCAAAATTTAGAATTAATCAACACCAATATATTTGTCCCAATGAATAACTCAATTGGTGAGTTGACGAACACCAAAAAATGTTATCTTGGAGGTCCATATTTAAGTTTTGAAAACTAAACTAAATTTATTTATGGACCATGTTAACTTGTGTCTTAAGGAGATTAAAAATGAAAATTAAAAATAAATTTTATATTGAAAGTATAATTTTTACAACTTTCAAAACATTGAATGCACACGTTCAAAAAAAAAAAACCTTCTACAATTGATTTTTTAACTTATGTCCCAAAGACACAAATTAATATTTCCCTTTGTTTATTAATGAATAAAACTGCAATCTACATCACCCCTCTCCTCACATTAATTTTAGATATTTCATTTATTTTCAAAATAACATACCCTTTATTCTTTTCCAACACATTATCTCCAATTGGATTTAAATGATCAAGACCAAGAAACTTCAACTCCTCTCTCCTCTCCTCTCCTCTCCCTCCCTCCCTCCCTCTCTCTCTCTCTCTCACTTGCAATTTTGGCTCCCTAACAAAAACAATTACAACTCAGCCCTCTAAGTATAGCCTCTTTTGCAGTTTTTGTCCTCAAACCAATTTTTACCAATTCAACGTAGACGTGACACCCACATCACTTAAGTGAGGTGTCACGTGTTATTTTTTATTTTATTTTTTAAATTTTATATCCAACTGGAATTAATAATGAAAAAAATAAAAAAAATAAAAATTAGAAAAAATGAGAAAGGAAGGAACAAGGAATGGCACGTGAAGGAATGGCACGTGAAGGTGTTGATCTTCTTAAAAATAACCAAATTTTTATCTTTTTTAAATCCAATTCAATCCAATTCTCTCCATTCCCCCACTCCTATTCTCAGTTTACAACTCAAGGGGTTGTTCTTCTTTTCTTCAATTTTCTATTAATTTTCTCTCAATTTTTTCTTTTCTTCTTTTCCCCTCACGTGAATATCTTCTTTTCTTCAATTTACTCAATTCCCCGTGTTGATTTTGGTACTTATAGCTCTTCTATTTTTTTAGAGTGTTTTTTTAACGATTTGAGTGTGTTAAATCTTTGGGAACAAGAGGGCTATTTATTTAAGCAAAAAGTGTTATCTATGTCTTTTTTATACATGAAGTAACTTATATCACATCGTTATTAATAACATCAACAATACAAAATAGTATTACCTCAAAAAAACTGAGAATAAGCAACAATATTAGTTTATCTCGTAGTAAACTCTATAATTGAGTTTGGGCATAAATGTTTAAGACTCCAAATACAATCACTGAAAGTGTCTACAATCACTAAATGTTTAAGACTACTTTAACATCAAGCTCGAAAGTGTCTCCGTCTAATCCCATTTATGATACCCATTCGATGGCTCTCAAAAGATCATATGTTTCATCTTCTTTTATTGACAACATATGAGAGTAACTTGTAGTTTTAGCTTTGACAAACAACCCGATGTGGTCCTTGATGCACGTACCAATACCCACCTTGTTATATAGAAAAGATGCATCAACGTTATAGAAAATGGTTGTTTTGACGCAATAGTAAAATAACCAATTGAAGTCCCGTGAGCATAGCTCAGTTGGTAGGACAATGCATTATTATATGCAGGGGTCAGGGTTCGAACCCCGGACACCCCACTTATTCACCTTATAAGGTGAATTCTAGCCACTAGGCTATCTGACCAAAAAAAAATAACCAATTGAATATCTCAAGAAAATTCTCATGGTAAATACATTGCTTTTAAACATCGTAAGATCAATAAATAATCATTATGCATGACACGTCACCCTTGTTTAGACAACATTGCAATGTGAAAATTATAAAAGATTACTGCACTTTCCCAGCACAAAACGCTCGCACCCTGCAGTCATGCCCAAAATGTCCCTGCGCTAGTTAAGTAGTGCAAGTGTTAATTGTTGCGCCACTTAACTAACGTTGCGTGAGTTAACTTGCGCCGCGCTAGTTAACTCACGCTACGTGCTGTCTTAAAGAAGGCATAACACTTCATTTCCTCATTTCTCATCTAAAATCTCAAATAATCTCAAAAATCTCTCTCAAATCACCGAAACCCAAAATTCCTTCAAATTCAAATCAAACAACACTCCAATAACAAGTAAGTCTTCACAATCAAATACCATTAAACTTTTATGTTTATATGTTAAATTTTTTCTCTTAAATTAGAAAATTTTATAGATTTAGGGTTTGTTTAAATTTTGGTTTTTTTTAGCTACAATGTGTACATGAAAATGACTTGTGTTGCTTAAATGTTTAGATGTTTGCATGTTTATGTTGTAGTATTTTTTTTTCTTCAGATTTAGGGTTTGTTTAAATTTTGATTTTGCTTGCAAGAAATGATACAATGTTACATGTAAATGACTTATGTTGCTTAATTGTGGTTAGATGTTTGCATGTTAATGTTGTAATTTTGAGTTTTAGGGTTTATGTATAATTTGCACTCCAAGTGTTTGATGAAATGTTTGAATGAGTTTTTCGTTGATTGTTTTTAATTTCTTATTGTGTAGATTTGAAACAATGGCGGGGTGGATCGACGTTCATGCACAATTCAACGGCAAAGAACTTCAGAGGTTGAAGGTTCGGTGTCTTGGTGTAATGTTAAGAGGTCTCAAGGATCAACTTAATGAATTCAACCAAGGAGTCAACCCCAGAGACATAAGGAGGGTGAAATACGTTCGGTATAAACGTCCAACGCTCGTCGAGGGAAGAGTATTGTTCACTTGGGTGGAATTAACGAACGACGAAAACGTGAAGAGCATGTTTTGGGAGCACAGCATGTTCTAGTGGATCGATATGCGGATAACGTTGTTGAGATCAACTGAAGATATAATCAACAGTTTGATTCCGCCAGAAGATCGTGATTAGGTAGGGAAATGCACCTTTCAACTACAACAATTATCTTCCTTTGGATGGGGTAATACAAACTTGTTAAACGTCAGTTCCCGAGCATTCACCTGAAAGTGTTATTGTTTCATTCAAAAGATTAAATTCTTGTTAGTTTGGTTTAGATGTAGGTATTGATGTGACGCGTGACTTAACTCACACATAGCTTATAAGGTGCGCGTGTTAAGTCACACTGCGTGACTTTACTCACGCAGGGGTATTAATATCTTTTCGGCTGAGTGCGAGCGTTTTGTGCAGGGCGAAGAGCAGTAATCATTATAAAATGTTTTAAGGTCCATACCGCCTTTCTTTTCCTTACGTAATATCTCTCATCTAATCCAATGGATTCTACCACTCCTTGTTTGCTACCCCAACAAAAACGTATTAGTCATGCTTTCAATGTGCTCATAAACTCATATGAAGTAGAAAGCAACTCATAACTTACGTATGAAGTGCTTGAACCGTTACACTACAATGTAATAATCAAACGGGGTTGTTATATTTTCAAGTTTCATTTTCATCTTACTGTAAAACAAAATGTTAGGTTTACGCTTTAGATCTTACCTCAGTGATTGTTTTTATCCAAAAGATTTAAACAAGAATTTTGGTCAACATAAAAGTTGTTGACAAATATCTAGATTTCATTCTGTCAAAAAAAAAATATCTAGATTTCATATAAGATATATACATGAAAGAAATTTGATGGTATAGTTCCATATTTAATCTTTGGAGAATGTTAACCAATGCACCAAGAGCAATGGTTAAGCATTCAAAATAAGTAAGTTTTCATGAAAAAGTTATGTAATCATTACTTTATCAAAAGTATCATCTTATATTTCCAAGACAAAATTTCTATATGTAGATTCATTAACCATTGCCCTGAGGGCACTAGTTAGCAAGACACTTAATCTTTATAGTGCATAAAAAGGTTATTATAAGATAATTTTTCATGTGAAGGTTTTATTACCTAATCGCGGATATTTTTAAGTTGATTTCAAATGAACAATTAAGATGATAGATAATAATGTATATTAAGTATGGACTAATGTCATTAATATTGTGACATGTGCATTTAATGAGTTACCAAATATGAAACAACTCTAAGTTTTCTTGAGATAGTCTAATGGCTATATTCACACATATTATGTGCAAAGAAGTGGAGAATTTAAGGTTCGAATCCGACCCCTGTACAAAATGTTTATGGTAGCTTTCAACTGAGCTTCACTTATGAAACAAAAAACAACTCAGTTTAATACACGTAAAAGATGTATCCAAGTATCTAAAAAGATTTTTGTAATATTGAAAGATACAATACTTTTATGTTAGATGGTTTGTGCGTGCGCACACATGTGTGTGCATATCCAAATTAATGCAAGTGTTTTAATTAAATGTTAAAAGGACAACATAGTTATATTTCTTCCCCTAAAGGAACGATATTTCTTGACAACTTCACATCACAAAAATATATAAGAGAAACATTCTTCAATAAGGGAGGATGTAACATATATTGCAAAAAAAATTATTGTTTGCAATTGATAGCTAATTTTGAAAATTGTACATTATTGTTACAAGTAATTGTATAATGACGAGTTAAATGGGGTAATCTTGAGGTTTGGTAAGTATTATGAAACAAAGTAATGCAATCATAAAAG
>Ga0228710_1001008_pt1 | contig 40397 bp, 22 predicted proteins | sample MedpolnodulmetaG_FD_177995 | JGI IMG/M metagenome (GOLD analysis project Ga0228710, IMG submission 177995) | Root nodule microbial communities from Medicago polymorpha collected in Santa Monica, California, United States - pink nodules | ecosystem: Host-associated > Plants > Roots > Nodule... | reverse complement strand
GAAGGAAGCGGTGGCCAAAGCAGCTAACTTGATTTTTGTTGAGAGTTCGAAACGACATAACTTAGATGGAGAACTTGATTATCAATTAGAGCCTCGCCTGAATCAGGCACTGCAAATAGTTGGTATGGTTTTCTTCCTAAACCTACTACTAGTTCAAACTTTAAAGTGTTTATTTCCTTGTGCAGTATAACATTATCTGGCTAATGACAATCTTGTTTGACTCTCAGGTTGCAAAGGCCCTGAACCTGACCTTTTACTGGTTTATGGACCTGTGAGGTGTCAACTTGGTTTTCCTGCATGGTGTAAGTTGTTTCTAGTTTTATTGCTGTTGTTTTCTTTATCATCATTGGGAGGATAAAAAGTTGGCTCGTTTGTTTCCATGAAGTGCAACAACAGTAATGAAGTTAGCTACTCTGTTACATAGGCATTTTGCTTTGCGTTAGGCTTATTGTGGATTAGTATGTTGATAATAAGAAATAGAAGTCCATGTAAATGAAAGTAGTTTGTAATCATTGAATGGTCGGTGAATATAATTGGATCTGATTCAGTTTCTCTCCTTTTTTGTTACATTTTCTTTTTTGCGTAGTAAACCTGTAACGAAGTTGCCAGTTGCTACTTCACAGCCATGTTGCTGATGCAGCAAACCTTAAAAATGAACCTCCACGCATTGCATAGGTTGCATGTGATGTTAGTATGAGAAGTTGCATTTTATACATAGCTTCGTTTTTCTATTTTTTAGTTGAATAGATTCCGAGTAATGTTTCTTGCAGGCATATGGGGTTGTTGAACTTCATGAGATACGGTTCCTTAATAAAAGCCATTTATAACTTTACAAAGGTGCACCAAAATTATGGTAAGCTTTTAGAGTAATTTTAATTATTAATTGCATTTTTCTTCTAGCATCTCCATATCTGTTTGTTATATCTTATACCAGATTACCCAAAAACTAGCTCACATCCTTCAAGTAGAAGTTACACAAACCTATACTAGTATACTACCTACTTTGTTGACAGCCTTACTCCTTACCATTATATATAGTTTGCCTTTGAACTATAGGTAGAGTCAGTGTAAAGTATGTTATATTCTATATGTGATTGCAATTTGTTTAATTATTTTTTCGGGATTGTTAACAGGTACATAGGGAAGGAAATCAATCAGAAGTAACTTGACTGTGCAAGCACAAAGCATAGGCGCAAAGAATAGAAGAATACCTAGCTATACATCTTTGTGGGTGAAGGGTTTCTTGCTAGTTATGTGTAAATGTGTTACGATAGAAATAGAACTACAAGTAATGATTTAGATTCACTCACTAAACTTTTAACAACAGAAAATTAAGTAAATATATGTTTTACCCTCACTGGCCTCCTCAGTGTTGCTGTTTGAGTTTTAGTTGCCCTACAGTGTTGCTTTATTTAGTTGAAAAAACCCATGTACGCTACAATCATACTGTATCTTTTGATTATCTAGTGATAAAATTGAGAGAAGTTATAATACACTAATTATAACTTATCTCTTAAAAAAACTATAATTTATTTTATGAATATACACGAGACAAATATTTTTATTGGTCAATTAGTTAGAGATGATCTTTTACTAATCAAAACCATATATTGTATTTTAATCAAATAAAACACCGACAAATCAAATTTGTGATCATTCTTTTCAACGAAAATTGCTCTTCTAACTTCAAAAACGTCACATTGACACATAAAAATTACGTTAAAGTCCCCAACGGTAGTTAACTACCGTTGAGCTAACCGGCAACAGTTAACTGCCGCTGGCCTCAACGGTAGTTAACTGCCGTTGCGTTCTGTTATAAGAAAAGAACAGACGTAAGAGTTTTCAAAACTCCATTGTTGCGGATTGAATTTCAAGAGGTGCCAAATTTCCCAATTGTTGCGGATTCAACGTCAATTTCGCTCATAAAATCAAGTAGTTACCATCCTATTACATTGCTATTTTGTGATTGATTTGTTAGTTTTTTTTGGTTAAATTGCGATTATAGAGGTTTTATTGATTTTATGATGTTATGATAGTTTAGGTTGTTGGAATTGTTAGGTTTAGGTTTTGATTTTATGATAATTTAGCTTTAGGTTTAGGTTAGAATTGTTTAGGTTTAGGTTTAATGGATATTTCAAATAAGTTTAGGTTAGAATTGTTAGAATAATTAGAATTGGTGTAGAATAGTTAGAATTAGTCTAGGTTATGATGAATTGTTGTATAATCGTTACGATTAGTTTAGGTTTGTTATGAATTTTTGTGATAGAATCTTATGATGAATTTGTGATAGAATTGTTACGATTAGTTATGGTATAATTTTTAGGATTAGTTTAGGTTTTGATGAATTATTGTAGAATTGTTACGACATGATGTAGGTTTTGATCGCCAATTTGTTTATGAGATATGTCTCAAAATCAGGGAAACGTTGAGTTGAACAAAAAGGATGGTGATGACAAGAAGAAAGAAAAATTGGCTATGACATGGCACGAAAACACATGTGATGGTTCCGTCAAAAAGAAGGATTCGAAGGTGTTGGTGTACAATCAGTCGAGGTTGAGGAGAAGCAGGAGGACATGCTATTTTGGTGCTCAACCAAAAGCAGGTGCCCCAGGGACTTTCGCTGGCAACCCGATTGACTTGTGTGACGAGGAAGATGCTTGAATTTAGTGGCTTCTATACCTAATTGTTTTGGATCTTTTTTATGTTTTTTTATATGTCGCGCGCATTTAGCTACATTTTCCTTGACATTATGGTGCTTTTGAATAAAAATCGTGTTTTGAATAATTTCGATTAAAGTCACGTTTTGAATAATTTCGATTAAAGTCACGTTTTGAATAATTGCGTATTCGAATAAAAACTAATTAAATCTAACGTGAATTCGAATAATTAAAATTCTGTAATGAATAAATAAATTCGAAAAGTGAATAAATAAATTAATTATTGTTCCATTCAAAACAACATGTATTATGCAGAATCAATTATATATGTTATCACATTACATTCGGAAATGTACCTTCCAACTACAACAATTGTCTTACCCCTGAATGGGGTAAATTCAAACTTGCTAAACAACAGGACTCAAGCGTTCGTCCGACATTTCTATAGTTCCATTCAAAAGATTAAATTTTTGTTAGGATTGGTTTAGATGACAGTATTCAAGTGTCAAAAGAACAAAGTTCATTCCTTGACACTTCATTATAACAAGTATTCATAGTATTTGCTAATAACATTTCAGATCTACAACATAAATCTATTAAAAAAATAAATCAAAAACTAAAAATTAAACTACAACTAAAATTATAAACATATATACTAACTAAAAATTATGACAATAGCCTAAGTGATTACTTGTGATTTAGTGTAATTTTTTTTGGATGATTTGGTAGATTTTTTTTTAGAGAGAGAGTGAAAGAAAATTGAAATTTTGAGAGAGAGTGAGTGATGAATGAGTGGTTGGATTCTGGCTATTGACTTGAATATCTTACAAACACAACGACAGTTAACTACCGCTGACACCAGCGACAGTTAACTGCTATCAGTTTGCAGAACGGTAGTTAACTACCGCTGGGGAGTTTTGAGAATTTCCATGTGTCAATATGACGTTTTGTAAATCAGAAAAGCAATTTTTCTTTTCAACTTGAAATACGGCCAACAATCCAAATAACCTGTGACCAGTTAGATATAAAGTATGATGGAAATTGCTCTTTAGCACCATCACAATTGCTCTTTTATGCAAGTTCCGAAGGTTGAAATGCACTTAAATGCCGTTTGACTACCCAACGGTAGTAAAAATCCATATTGCCTCCGCATTGATCAGAGTCGTACCAATTGTTATTATTCAAAGTAGCGTTGTTATCTGAAGTAATGGTCACTCCAGCATGTCGAACTCCAAACATGATTTTTGGAAAAATACTCATATTTAAAGTTACATGCTAGCGGAGGAACCTGGGAAAAAGAGCTGTTGGAGGTGCTCTAATATCTCAACTTTAATAACATATCACCTAAGTTCACATAAATAGTAATTTCAAACAAGTGTCACAACTATTCTACCCAATCTTAGAATATAAGTAAAAAAAAAAAGTTAAATTAAATTGATGTATTTGATTCAACTTTTTAACCAAATACAAAAAATTTGTTTGATCATTTTTTCTTCTTATATTTAAGACTGGAGTATGATTAAAATATTAATATTTCTTATTTTGAGTAATTTTATCTTAATCTTAACATATTAATATTAATAATATACAGTATAAGATCGTACAAATGGTAATTTCAAACAAGTGTCACAGCACACAATGCTTGAATATGTTCCCCAACAATCCAAACAGCCCCAACAACCAGTAGTAGAGGATGTCCCTAATGATAAACACGATCATGTAGTGTCAGAAGCGAGGGGTGGGTGTTGTATCTCAAGGATCATCTCGATTGGTGGGTCATTGACTCAAGTGGTAACTCGTAAGTATTAACAAGTTTATTATTTATTTTGATTCAACTTTATTATATTTTCATTTTATATAATGTTTAATTAACAACATTGTTGTATTTTATATCTGTATTTTAATTATTTAAAATTGATTTTAAGTTTTTGTCATTAATTGTTATTTCCGTTGTTATATATGCAGATCGAAGAGAATGATAAACAACTTGCAATTACTTTTTCTCATGGTTCGCGCGTTGATGAGGTTTTGTCCCTCAAGACATTGATTGTTGTAGCTAGAGAGAAGACAAAGGGGGAGCTATATGAGCTTCAAAATTGGCCACCAATTATTAGAAAGGGGCTAGAACTCTAAAACTAAAAATAGCGGATTGATAGGGCACATCACACCTTCCAGAGTAGTCCCCTAAAATGCGTGAAAGGATACGAAAAATGGTGTATACTAATACTCTTTGGCAATAGGTGTTTCTTAAATAGAAAATCTATGATGTGGAATTTGAGCGTAAACGAGTGCGTTCAAAGAGACTAGAGGAGAAATTAATCCAAAAACACCAAGGTGCAATTACTTTTTCTCATGGTTCGTGCATTGATGAGGTTTTGTTCCTCAAGATATTGATTGGTGTAGCTGGAGAGAAGACAAAGGGAGAGTTATACGAGCTTCAAAATTGGCCGTCAATTATTAGAAATGGGATAAAACTCAAAATAAAAATAGCGGATTGATAAGGGACATCACACCTTCCAAAGTAATCCCCTAAAATGCGTGAAAGGATACAAAAAATGGTGTATACTAATACTCTTTGGCAATAGGTGTTTCTTAAATAGAAAATCTATGATGTGGAATTTGAGCGTAAACGAGCCCGTTCAAAGAGGCTAGAGGAGCAATTAATCCAAAAACACCAAGGTAATGTCCAATGCCTATTGTGGACTTTGATGATGATGCCCCATAAGAAGCTTTTTGGCGAGGATTGAAAATGGCGTATAATGAGACTCTTTTGCAATAGGTGTTTTTTAAATAACAAATCTATGATGAGGAATATGAGCATAAAAAAGCACGTTCAAAACTTTGGTTTCATCAAGGATTTTTTCCCAAATTTTCAGGAAGAATTTATGTGTTTCATTACCAAATTCCACTGAAAAGGGAAGTTGTCAAAAGGTATTAACAACACTTTTATTTCCCTTATTTCCAAAATTGATAATCATCAATGTCTGAATGATTTTAGACCCATCGCTTTGATAAGCAACTTGTATAAAATTTTGTCAAAAGTTCTATCAAATAAACCGCAGTGTGTCATGGAAAGTGTTATTTCTGAAATACAGTCAACCTTCATTCACGGTAGACAAATTCTTGATGGTATCTTGATTGCTAATGAACTGGTGGAAGATGTTAGGCGCCCAAAAAAGGATACGCTTCTCTTTAAAGTTGATTTTGAGAAGACCTTTGCCTCAGTAGATTGGTGTTATCTTTACATAGTCAAGAGAAATATGAATTTTCCTACCTTGTTATCTTGATTGGTGTTTTTTAGAGGATGATGTATTATTATTTTGTTAGATTTAAGTTTAATTCATGGTAGCTTCTGAAAATGTTGACATTGAAGTATTTTATACTTGGTGTAAAGATTTGTCAGTCTCTTCGGAAACTCAAAACAATGAAGAAACACATGTTTTGTATTCTACCTAATGAGATATATAAGTTCCCACATCAAATTCATTAATATAAGATGAGTGTGATGAAAGAGAATGTAATTCTAAGATATTGTTTTGAGTTTGATCATGCTCTTCTGTCAATGGAAACATGTCAGTTGATGGGGTAGTATGATGAAGTTCAAAAGAATATATTGGAATGCATTCATTTTCGTTATTATTTATCTTATATGAAACAATTTGATATGAGAATTTGTACAACTCATTAGGTAGAATACAAAACATGTTCTCTCCACTATTTTGAGTTTTTGAAGAGCCTGACAAATCATTACATTAAGTATAAGACACTTCAATGTCAACATTTTCAAAAACCATCATGACTTAAACTTATATCCTATATCATAATGACACAATATCCTTGGGGATAATGTAAGGTAAGGATTCCTTAATTGTGTTTATGAAATAAAAATATAAATTTTCCTTTGTGGTTTTTTCAAATGTATTACTAGTTTCTTATGTTGTGAACTAAATGCAGTAAATATAAAGATATGCTATGCGTACTTCTTTTCATTTCGTCAAACATTTGATCTTTACTAAATGTAGTCTATCTTTATTATTATATTTACTTTAAACATGCTATAACAATGGAAAAATGATTAATTTAAGTTCTTATACATTATATGATTATATAAATAATTTTAACAAAATATGTGTAACGTTGTGATTAATTTACACTGTAAATACCATTATTTATATATCGCAACCAGGTTCGGTCTTGGAGGAGTGCAAGGTGCTAAACCGGGCCGAACCTCCAAATGCCATGGCCCTTAAAAAAAATTATTGTAATACTACCCCCACTTAAATAATATATATATATGTATATATATTACTTCTTTTTCTTTCTTCCGTACATGTTTTAGTTTTTTTTAGATTGTAGTTCTCTTTTCTGTACATAAATTTGATGTTATCAAACCACCCCCAATTTGTATAATCACTTAATTAGTCAATTTAAAAAACTATTTCATTGAAAGAATCACAACAATAATTTTTTTCTTGCATAAACCATTCGTCCTCCCTTTTCCACAACGGAGTGACACGTCCAATCGACACCGTTATGTAAATTTCACATCGTTTCACTTAATTCTTTTTTATTTCGTTCCATGTTTAAAACTTCTTCTGATTCTAATGAAGCTTAATTACACATCAAACATATGTTTTTTTTTATTTTACTGGAGTCTATTTTAAAAAAGAGAGTCGAGCTTCTTATTTCTAGAAACTCGCAACGTCCATTGCCGAAATTGCAACAACCATAACGCGACGCCACCATCGTTATTCAAAACTTTTGGGTGAAACGGGGTATACACCCTGCAGTCAGGAAACTGCCACAATCACAGAGTCAGGAGATTCTCCTTCTCTTTACCTAAAGCAACGCCGCCATAAATCATCATGCGCCACCGTCCGTTCAACCCACTTAGAAAAATGACCTCCATTTGATTTTCGTCTTCTCACTCACTCTAAACCAATTGATGATTCTTCTCCAAATTGTATTGTTTGTTTTAGGGTTTTAGAATTGAGAAGCAATGGAGAAAGTAGATTCTGAAATCATCCCCCCTATGCCTTTCCCTCCTTACCGTCGATCTCACTTCCGCAGCCATACTTACACCACCCTTCTCCGTATTCTCTCCCACCTTTCTTCTTCTTCCACCTTTCCTCATGGTACTTATTCTTATTCCTATTCTTCTTCTTCTTCTGTTGTTGTTGTTGTTATGGATCAAATTCATGATAGGTCATATTTCATTGCTGCACTTTTCATATTTTTTTGCTACAGGAATGGGGCAAGAAAACCAGGAAAAGGAGCCTGAGAACTCCGAGTTAAAAGATCCCAAGGGTCCAATACCCTTGAAGGAAATACATGATGTCCATAAGACCATTGAAAGTGTTGGAGACAAGGGTAAGGATTTGAGTGCCAATGCTATGGTCCTAGATGATGCAGCAGCATTGTCTACACAAACAGATGGTTTTCATTTTGAACAAATGATAATGGACGAGTTGGAGCTTGTTGTAAAAGGGGATGAAGATCCTGTTTGTCATGATGATAGTTTAATCCCCTTGAACTGCGACAAACAGAATAGCGCTAGTGAAGTTGATTTGATGGATTCCCGAGTAGAGCATGTTAAACATCTGCGTTCTGGTACGGATACGTCTGAAAGTGTAAGTGAGGTGCAGTTGCAAGTACAAGGGGAGCTTAATCAACTTGACGTGGAAGGCTTTCATGTGTCCGAGTCAACAAAGGGACAAGCTTCCGATTCCATAATTAGTAGTACATCAAGTATACAGATTGAAAGACAACAGAAGGAAACAGAATTGGTAACGCTGGTTTGTCCTCTAGCGGGATCTCTTCCTACTATTCAAGAGGGTGAATTTGAGAAGGAAGACCAGTATGGTCATAAGGTTGATGAAGCAATTCATAGTTCTTTAGATCTTGATACAAATACTGAAGCATTGAATATGACAGAAGATGGTGGATTGCTAGACTCTACAATTATGAAAGATAAATGTGAAACAAAAAATGAAGAGAAATCAGACAAGTTAATTTGTGTGAAAAATACAACAAATTCTTCCGATATTCTGATCGTCGAAGGAGATCTAGAAGAGGGAGAAATTTCTGGAGAAATTTCAATGGATGGAAACACATTTGACGTGTCTTCTGCGGATGCTATAGTTTCAGAACAGATGAAATTGGATGAGATTGAGAAACCCGGGAGTTCATTTGAAAACATGGCTTCTCCTTTCAATACGGGTATCTCCTTTCAAGGCTTTCCATCTAATCTCTTTATGGTAAATGCAATTCAAGATACACCAACATTAACCAAAAGTCAAGTCTTGCGCAAAGGATTCATGGAAGAAACCTCTCACGGGAACTCATCTGTAGTACAGGTATGGATTTCCCCCAGTATTTTAGCACAATATTCAATGATAACCTACCTTTTATTTTAGTTACCTTTACATTGAGTTCTGTACTCACCACCAATGATGAATGGAAGATATTCGGCCATGATCCTTCCTTTTGTAATTTTTAATATATCGCCCTATTTGAGTTTGTTTGGGAAAATTTATTTAAGGTCGGAATAATGTTCTGAAATACTTTATCATCAACCATATCCTTCGGTATCCTATTTAGAGTTCCATAATATAGACAACTATTCAACAATGTTTAAACTTGGTGATGTTTACTTTTCTTTGATTAATTATTCTTCATATGCAGCAGATTGTTGATGCCAGCAGAAATGAACAAAGTGGTCCTGATCCTAAGAAGAAAAACAAAAAGGTGTTCTTCTGATATTGTTGGCTTGTTATATTTTCTTTCTTAATGTTGTATTGAAGTTCTAAACTTGTGATATGGGTTTTGAGGCTAACTGGTTTTTCCTCCTCTGAAGTCACCCCAACGTCAGTTGATACATTATCTACTATTTATGAAGAAGAGAATTGCTAGCAAAACACTCTCTAACACTCTTTTCAACACACGTTCTTCCATTTATCAAAATTAATATGGGTTCTACTGTGTCTATGTAGGACCCACGTCATTTAACTGGCAACTGTCTAACTGTATTAACTGGCAACTGCTAATCAACTCCGTGTGTAACTGTCTAACTGTATTAACTGGCAACTGCCAATCATCTAGGAGTTGCTGACTGACGCTTGTCAGTCAGCTAGAGGCAGTTAGTTTATGTCTATAAATAGACTTTTCAACCTAATGTAATTAAGACTAAGAAATCAATCTAACAGAATTCACAAAAACATATCTTATTCACAAAAACAGTTTAATAATTTTAATGCAAGTGATGCTTATATTTTTGGCGAATTATTGATCATTTGCAGCAGATGGTTGATGCCAGTGGGAGCAAACGTGGTCCTGGTTCTCAGGAGAAGAAAACTAGAAAGAGGGTATTATTCTGATTTTATTAATATATCTTCCTTTATGTTGTATTAATGCCTTTAACTTGTGAATATATTTTGAAGCCAATTAATTTCACATCCTTTGAGGTCATTTCAACATTGGTTTATTAATTATCTGCTAGTTACGAGAATAATCCTTAGTTCTATGTTTTTGTATTACTGATGATTTCTTTATTTGATAAAATTTGCTCTGCAGAAGAAGTATCGAAAGAACAGAGAGACAAGTGGTAAAAGGCCAAAGTTTATTCCAGAACAAAAACCAAAACCTAAACATTGTCGCCATTACATGAAAGGAAGATGCCATGAGGTTGTTATAAACTCAGTTATATTAAACCCCGACTTATTCTTCACTTTATATCATGACACCTTTATGCTTGTTTTAAATTTCTTTTATTATTCTTCATTATACTGTTACATTAGACGGGATAGGATTAGAAATGACGACGTTACAGAGAGAATTGGGGTAGCACCTAGTAGAAAAGATGGTGGAAACTAGACTTAGGTGGTTTGGGCATGTAGAGAGAAGACATGTAGATTCTGTAGTAAGGAGAGTAGATCACATGGAGAGTAGTCAAATCACTAGGGGGAGAGAAAGACCTAGAAAAACTATTAGACAAACTATTTAGAAAGATCTAGATATTAATGAGTTGGATAGAAATATGGTATTATAGAGCATTATGGCGTCGTTTGATCCATGTTTAGTGGGATAAGGCTTGGTTCTTGTTGTTGTATTGTACCATCACACAATGCATACGAGAATTTGTTATTCTAGTATTGATGCTTCATTTAACTTTTTGATTCTTAAGAAGGTAAAAATTATATATTTGTTAATTGGAACATAGAACTTGCATGAATATTCATTTATATATGGGATTAATGAGCCATGCCTTTAAATAACAAGATAAATTTCATGTCAATATTTTACTTGTCATGTTAGAAGATTTCCGTATTCATGACTTGAATTAAAATCTTGTAAACGTTCTTCTTTTTCAGTTATATAATTTGACATTTGAGTTTATCTGAACCCTGGAGAGTTTATTGTGGTTTTGTGGAAACTGAAAGTTACCTCCAGGGCCGAACCAACGCATATAAGGCCTTTTTATCAAGTAATTTTTTTAAAAAAAAAATTAAGGTTGTGATTGCGTTGCTTGCCTTACCCTTGGGCCGACCCTGGTTATATATGTGTGTGTGTGTGTGTGTGATCTGTCTATTGAAAACTATCAATTCTTACTTTCTCTTGCTTTGATCAAAACAAATTTGACAGGGGGACCGGTGCAATTTCTCACATGATGCTATTCCTTTAACAAAGTCCATGGTATTGGTCTTTTTAAAATATTACCCCCTATTATTCTTTTCATGTTTAAATATGTCTATGGTCCCTGCAAATATATGCCACCTTTTGGTTTAAGTCCCGGTAAATTTTTGTTTTTTATCCTTGTAAATATACCACTTTTTTGTTTTTGTTTTAATCTCTGTAAAATTTGTTCTTGTTGGAATTAGTCCCTGTAATATGTGTCGGATATTTGTTTTAGTCCTTCTGTTGTCTGTATTAGAGGGCCTAAAATCAAATACTTTGCATATTACGGGACTAATTCCAACATGAACAAATTTTTAAGAAACTAAAACAGAACATCAAAAATCAAAATATAAAAGGCTGTTCATCGCTGTATCTTCGTAAGGATAAAAAAACAAAACTTTTACAGGGACCAAAAACATTTAAGCTTTCTTTTCATCAAGTTGTAACAAAACCAAGAGAAATTTACAGAACCTTGTTGATTTTGAAATTGCAGCCATGTGCTCACTTTGCCCATATGATCATCAGCTTTCCAAGTATCCTCGTTCCAATTTTGTGTCTAAAGGCTCCTGTCATAGAGGTCATGGTCATACTTGTATGTTTTCACACCAGGTACAACATCCTATTCAACTTTACTTGTTGTAAATGACTTAATGTCAACGAACGTAATAATAATCAATGTTGTCATATAGCGGCTACACTGACGCTATAGCATAGTAAAATTTGAAAAACCAATATTGTTCCGTGATACTATCTGTACAAATTGTTGTTAAATAGTAGCATAGTGGAATTTGAACAAACTTCTTTTTCTGCGATCCACAATTGACAACACTGTAAATAACGGATTTGCATTGTATATTTATTCTCTCTTGGATTAAAATGAGCTCTTTCTCATTTAGGTGCAAACCAGCCAAGATATACCTACGCCTACAAATGCTTGCAAACCAGAGTTGAAGTCTCCTCTTTCGTCAGGAAATACAAATTTCAGTACACCACTGAATAATCATGGCACTGGTTCTGTCCAACAAAGCAACTCCAATTCGAAGGGAATTTATTCTCACACCAATGTAGAACATAAGGTGACAGACGTTTCACAGACAAAGCCTACCTTAGCACCCAAAGGAATTAGATTTATAAATGTTGCTAACTTATCACCTAGTACACCAAAACAAGACACGGTACAACCAAACAAGGGAAATCTTGTCCACGGTGGAACATGTGCAGATAAAGGTCAAAATACTGCGGAAATTTCTAAAAAAATTCCAGCTGTCATGCCCAAGGGAGTCAACTTTCTTTCTTTCGGCAAAGGTTCTGTTTGCCGTTTTAAACGTTCTATTCAATCCACTGCACAAGAAATGATATTGAAGTTGCCTCAGTCAGTCAATTTTGGTTTGTCTGAACATTCAGTTTCGCTGCTGAATAAGGATGATCATGGAAAAGCTATTGACATAACTGCACAAAATTTACCACAAACTGCGCTATTCTCACATGAGATTTCAGACAAAAACCAATCCATGGCAGAACGAATGAAATCAAGGTTTCTGGAGAAAGATTCAACCGATGATTCTGTGAGGGATCACAGCCGTTGTAAATCAGTTCAAGAGGTAAATAAGGCATCTGATAATTCTCAGGCTTCAACTGTGACCTCAGCTACGCTTCTTGCTAGTCCCTTTGTTTCACTTCAATCTTCAGAAGGCCTGGTATCTGGATGTCATAAACAAGCATCAAACTTAGGCCAAAGGGCGCTCATTTCGACTTTAGCTTTTGCAGCGGAGCATGAATCAAATATTAAGATGAAATGCCCTACTGGTGCTTCACCTGTATGATCAGAGGAAAATAAGTAAAACAATTGCAGCTTGGAGTTCAAAAAGAATAGCATTGCTAAAATTGTTTTCAATCCATGAAGCTCTTGGTGATTTGAATCAAGGCACTTCCTTGCTTATTTGATGATAACCAGGTAGAGGGTTGTTTAGTTTATCATGTTTCCATTTCTCCCGTGGTATGATTGCAGGTATAGTAGCACTTACTATCAATAACGGTTATTTCTCATTTTATATTTGAAGTTAAATGGGTTTAGACCAAATGAACAATTGGAATTTGATTGCATTCAACATGATTATACGTAAATCCTTAGTTCAATTGTTATTTTAGAGCATATTTATTTTAATATAGCAGTTTCAATATCAATAGTCCTTGTGTTATGCTCTTCATAACTCGACAATGTAAATTGGCTTATCTTGTTACAACTCAACTTTATTGCGAACATTGTAGGTAATGCACTCATGCTGTTCTTTATCACAACAGATTTGCAAAGGTGGATTTCTCCATCTACCTGTCAGTCACTCACAAGCAACATTCTTGCTTCTGGAAATGACTTGAATTTTGAAGTGGTTAATGGGTTTTAAAATTTTGGTTCTATGATTGTACCTATTAAACTTGGTCTGGTGTTTGCTTGTGCAGGTAACTTTGAGCAAATTGGCTGTCTTTTAAGATTTTGCACGAAAAGCTGCTTAAACCAGTTGTTTGATCTTAGTTTCTTATAATTCTGCAGGTGTATATATTTTGCATTTAACAATAGTACTAGAAACTTCTAATCTCTGAATATTTTTTGGGAGAAATTCTGAAGAAAAAAAAGATTGGAGCAAAATATGGCTGAATGATCTTATTACAATTTTTTTTCCCATTTCATTTGCTATCATTTCTAGTTTAGAGTGTTTGTTCAACCATTTTAGTTTTAACTGTCTTGATCTTTGATATCCTAATGAGTCGAACTGAGTAGTTATATAAAGGGTAAAGCTCCAAGACTATATATTTAGAGTGAAGATTCATTTTAGTACTTTCAAAAAAATTGACATTCAATATTGTTTTTCATAATAATAATCTTTGGAAACAATCAAAAATAGTCCCTGGGGACTTTGTCCTGATTTTGTAAGAAATCAGTTTAGACCGGATATGTACTTATATTCAAACCCATTTACAATAAACTCATTTTAAACCAAATTTCATGTCTCAAGCACCAAATTTCAGCTTGTGTTGTGATAATGCAAATTAAAGGGACCAATAAGTATTAAAGATAGACCCAATAAACAATACCTCTAAACTGTTGAAACAAGTTTTTGTTGTTTCAAAGAACACGCAGAGTAAATTCCAGAGTAGTTAGGAAAAAGTTGCTAAAGGAACATTTTGATTTATATTTATTAAGATTAAGCTACAGGCAGATGGAGTCGTGACAATTTCACACACCAAACTTCCAAGTCAAACCAATATTTATCTTTTGCGGAAATCATGAATACTATACCAGCAATATATATCTACCATCATTCCCTAACACCCAAATCTTTTAAAATGTCCAATAACTTGGTAATAGTTACTAGAGACAAAAACAATAAACTAGTATCCACAGAACAAAGCTTGACAGCATAAAACTAGTTTTTTTTTTTTTTTGAGAGGGTGAAGCATAAAACTAGTTAGTAACCACAAAACACAGCGTGAAAAAAAATTACATTCTTTGAGTTTTAAATGACAAGCATGAAATTCAGTCGAACATTACTCATAACTGCAGGAATCATCTTTAATAAAGTTCCTAAAACAAAAGCATTATATTCCACATGGTGGAAATTATAAACAATTTTACATTAAATTCATTTTTAACTAAAGTCAATGTAATAAAATCATTTCCCTCAAAATAAATTATCATCACCACTAAATTAAGCAATTGATTCGACTTTATATGCAAGGATTCATTTCTACTCTAGCAATAGGTTAATTAGTGATTAGTATTTGGTAGATAATCATGGATATCCAATAAGCACATGTAATAATAAGTCTAACACACACTTAGACTTTGTCATGCTAGGACTAATATTTGATAATTTGACATGTAGAGTGTAGATGCAATAACATTGTCACTTTTATATTATAGAAGTAAAAAGAAAAGTCAGAAAAATAAAAAGGTAAGTAACCTCATGAAGCTTAAAAACTAGTGTACTTTATTTATTTCCAAAGTACAAAAAAAGCAAAAAGCCTTAGAAGTGCCCGTGGAATTCGATTAGATATGTTCAAAGTAGTGTGGCTGGTTAGGGTAAAAGGATGATATTTTGTTCACACTTTCCATCCATTACCTCTAATAATTTATACTTTGAAAAGTGATTTGGAAACAGAAATCCTGAAGTTAAGGATATAAAGACAGCGATCATGGGATCATACAATGATTTGATCTTTTAATTTGACCATTATTTTGGTGGAGCGTGTGTGTGAAGATAATTATGTATGAACATATGAAGATTATATACGGCGATTAAGGCACATTATTTTAATTTAATAATGCAATTATTAATAGGCACAAGACATCTTAGTGGGTCACTTTCAACGGTTTGTAAAAGTTTAGTGTATATGTTATTGAGCAAAACACAAGTTAATTAGTGAATCCAATCATACATGATCACTCTTTTAGGGTTCATTTATATTTTAAATTACGGTTTTATATTGCTAAAAAAAAAGATGACAAATGTGGCGGATGAAGTCGCTATTATGGTCAAAATACAATTAAAAACTTTCAAATATTTATATTGTTGATGCAATTGCAGCTTTGTTGTAACCAAAAAAAAATTGCAGCTTGTCAACCGAAAACTAAAGATAGAGGTTAGAGTAAATGCAAGTTTGGTTGTGCGGCCGAGAGTATGTTTTATCGTATCTTGAGACAGACTGGGCATGGAAACTGATATGTACGGTAACGACGGATGAATGCAACGGTGACGATGCTCCAATACGTTGGCGACCGCATCGTCACTGTTGCGATCTTCACAGTGGAACGTAGGGTGTCTGAAGACACGTTACCATTCCAACGCTCAAGTCAGTGTAGGAAACATGGTTGAATGTGTAAAAGTGTGTGGGAAATGAATAGTATCTTGAAGCTGACGCATAATCTCCCTTATATTGGAGGAGGAGATGCTAACAACTTCCGTGAAATGCGACGCCTCATCAGGGAGTCGTTGGAGGCCACATGTACAGTGCACGAAGCGTGAGGGTGTGATTCAGCACAGTCGTACACACCGTTGTCGGCGTGCTCACGTAGGATACCGTCCTTGAATCTAAAAGGTTTTGCCCACGTGTTGTCATAAGATTGGCCTTCTGACTGGTCCAAAACAGAAACTATTTTTTTGAAACTTTAATTTCATCGAGTGTTTAATATTTTTATCATCGCAGAGGCAACCATACCCTAAATGCACTAATTAAACCTTTCCTAACGAGTTTGCTCAGGCTATGGAGTAGGTGATACATCTCCATTATAGAAAAATGGCAATGCTTCAATGCTTGATTTGACTGATTTGGTCTTTTCTCTTTGATTTTGGCAAGCAATAGTTGTTGGAGAAAATTGAACAATAATTAGAAAGAAACAAAGACTCTAATTGTTTCTATTTGACAAAGATTTGTGATATTGATAAGGATCAAGACTCCCAAACGTGTGGATTTTGGAAGAGTAACTTGGCAGTTCTTCATAAATAATTTTGGATGGCTAGGGATGGACCTATGGCTGCTAATTGCTATAGCTTATTGATTAGATTTTCATTATGTCAATAAATCATGTTTTATGGTTCAATCAATTTGCATTATTATTGGTGATTCAAAAGTCCAATTGATGTACATCGAATTTAACACTTGCTGACTCTAATGCACGTGTGCCATGCATTAAGGACAAAAGTTCCTATGATGGTACACTTGTTGACCATATATTAAGCATTAAGGGGTCCACAATCATGAAATCTCTACCCCTATTCTCTATGTTTCTCTCATACTAGTATTTCAATTTCAATAGTTTGGGGCATGGGGAGTTAAACTTGCTTGTATAAATTATATGCTTAATTATACTTTTGGTCCTCGCAGTATAACTAGTTTACGAAAATGGTCATGCCTCTTTCAAAACCACGAAAATTGTCCCTAAACTATCATGCTGTTGCAGTTTTAGTCATACCTCCTATTTTCACCTCCAAAAACGCACAGGTGGCAAAATTTTACCTATGTGGCATTGCCAATTTGGAAAATGCCATTTACATGTCATTAAAAACAGGTTTTTTTTAATTTAATAATTTCAAAAATTAAAAAAAAAAAAATAAAAGAAAAACTTCATTTCTCTCTTCCATCTTCAAAATCGTCATCTTAATGCATAAAACCCTCCCAAACCTTCGATGTTCCAGGAATTTGTCCCTGGCACTATCAAACAATTCGGTTTCAGTGATTCTGATAATGTTAGCGTTGAAGATTGGAACAACAACAAGAAAGGTAGCAACATTGTTAAATGTCCATTGCAGCAGCATCAACAACAACCACAAATTTATCCCTTATGCAGAAATTCATATCCAAGTTCAACCCCAAACCTAGAAATTCGTCGAAGTTCATCCCAAAATGAAAAATTCATCCTCAACATCGAAGAACACAAAACAAACACAGCAAAACCGGAAAGCAGAGAAGTACCTGACAAACACGTTCAACAACCCAGATCTCGAAAGCAAAGTTGTTTATGTTTGCAAACCGCTATGAAGACGAGAGAAGGAAAAGAACAAGAGAGAATGATTTTTAGAATTGAATTGGAGAAGATTAGAGATTATGCAATGAATTGAGAAAGAATTGAATGATTCCAGAATTGAATGAAGAATATAAATTTTGGTTAAAAATTGAATGATATTTTATTAGAATTGAATCAAGAATCTAAGTTTTGGTTAGAAATAGAATGATTTTGAAGAGAAGGGGGTGGGTGAGAAGATGAACGCGTATTTGTGTTTTTCCTTCTTCTTCCCCTTTTATTTTAATTCATTCTAATTTTTGAAAATGATAAAATGTTTTTCCATATTTCTAAAATTAATTTGTTGAATTTATAGATGATATTATCCAAATATGCATTGCCATATAGGTTATTTGTTGGCCACATCAGTTAAAATTCTGCCACTTGTGCGTTTTTGGAGGTGAAAATGGGGGTAGGACTAAAACTGCAACAACATGATAGTTTAGGGACGATTTTCGTGGTTTTTAAAGATGCATGACCATTTTTGCGAGCTGGTTAAAATGCGAGGACCAAAAGTGTAATTAAGTCTAAATTATAAGGGATTTACTTTTCCGGAATATATATTCCAGATTAATACGATACTGGTGAACGAGAGAAAAGTTGACACTTCTTGTAGGGTTAAGGAAGTTCCGGAATGTATAATCCGGAAAGCTTCAGCATTGGATTCTTTTGTGTGGAGCCATTAATGTAGGTTTGGACGGTTATAACCACTAACACGTTTTCATTGACTGTAGTAATGAGTTAGGACTTGTTTTAGACTATAAATAGACTTCCATCTTCAATAAATACCTTCATTCTTCACTTCACCTCTTTTCTTCCACTAACAAATAAACTTTTATCTTAATACATTTTAACACATGTTTAGAAATGCAATGAAATCATCTCCTGGATACCTAGACTCGAGGGCGTTAAATTTCCTTCGTAAATACTACCCCATCTTGTTCTTATTGTAAAAGTTCATCGAAGAAGAATCAATATGCATCCTCTCTACTTAAATTTAAAAGTGAATTTTTTATTTTATTTTTTTATAATTATGAACCGGATAAAGTATTACCACATTTCTACTATTTAATTTGTCATTTTTTTTAATTTTTAGGAGACAACCAATAAATTATATTACTTTTGATACGACTATTTTATCTTTATTTTTCTTTCTATAGTACACTTAATCATTAATCATATTTTTTTTTATCTATACGTTTGATCTTTTTAGTTTGATAGAACTCTCAAGTTATAGTCCTTTAAGTTTCAAAAGTTTCAAATAGGTCATTTTAGTTGATAAACTATTTCACCGTTACCCCTGTTGTCAGTTAATAATTAATTGATGCTGATGTAGCCGTTAAGTTGTTGACTTGTATCAAAACGTTGCTTTTTAAAAGCTCTAGGGTGTCAAAACGTTACGTTTAATCGTCACAAATGATCATTCTAGCACTATAAATGTCGTTTAATAGTGTTAGAAATGCATTTGTTGTTGTAAATAACTATCTTTCTAGCACTATAAATTATCATTTGTGACCATTAAACGTAGCGTTTTGACACCCTCGTACTTTTAAAATGCAACATTTTGATCCAAACCAACAATTTAACGGCTACATCAACATCAGTTAAACGGAGACTGATAACAGAGATAACGATGAAACAGTTTATTAACTAAATTAACCTATTTGAAACTTAAATGACTAACTTGGGAATTCTGTCAAACTAAAAGGACCTAATTAAAACTTTCGAAATTTAAAGGAATAACTTGAAAAAAAGTGTATTTGGCCTAATAATAATTAATATTGTACCGATCTTTGAAAAAGAAAGCAAGCAAGAAAATTTTCTATTTGCAAATGCGGCAAGTTAACAGGAATAGAGAGAGTACTGTTCTTTCCCTACTGATATAGTAAAAAGTAACGCTGGTTAACTCTATTCAAATTTTATGATATATTAAAAAATATAATAATAGTCATCAAATAATAATTTTTTTTCATTAATTTTTTTTAGAAGAAGCTAAACTAGACCATCCAGATCAACATCAGGAAAAATCGAACTTGAGATCTTGAGAGTATACTCAAAGATCCTTTCTTTGAAATTTTGTTTAATAAGATTATCAACTGAATAGTACTTTTGAAATGCTAACATTAATATATAATGATATTAATTAGAATTTATTTTATATTTGAGTTAAGAGGGAGTATGTAGATATACTAATAATCTTGTGTACACTAAAACCATATATCCTTTGGCCAAATTCTTCCACACACACATCAAAGTGGCCTATCTTCAATCATCGCTACAAATTGAGGCTTATTGCTAAAATGCTTGCCGACAGTAAGAGCCAAGAACATAATAATCAAGGGACTTATGTAATTGAATGGAGTGGAGTGGTGGTAATGTGTTCTTATGCATGATTAATATGTTGCTCTACTAATAGGTTTTCTCAGTCGAAGATATCTTGCAACTACTTTATTGTCGGACAAATATTCAAATCTGAATCTTCCACTGATCTTATTCTAATAGATTTTCTCCACTCGTAAATATGATCAACACCTAGCTAACAGCCAAAACCCTAACTAGGGGAATCTAAACAAAGTTTAAAAATATTATATTAATCACCAATATATTTTATTGGTTTTAAAGTTATAGGAGTCAGTCAATTTAATTATTCAAATAGCAAAACTCCAAAATAATCAATACAATTAAAAATAAGGTTAAATTAAATAATTTTTGGTCCCTGTAAATATAACAAATTTTAGTTTTGGTTCTCATAAAAAAGTGACATGTTTTGGTCTCTATAAAAAAATTGAGCACGCAGTTTTAACCCCTGTTAAATTAAAATTTGTTTAATTATGTTTAAAATTCTAAATTTTTTACGGACATGTTAATATAAGAAACTCTTTAACAAAAAATTATATTTTTTTTAACATGTAATGAATTAAATATGAATTTGTCTAAACACCAAAACATTCAAACATTTAAGCTTAATCTGGACAAAATTAAAGTAATAAAAATTTGGACTTAAAAATCAAATTTTGAGCTAATTTTCTATGGAGGGACTTTGTATATAATGTTGTAAATTACTATGTTAAAAATCATTCAAACATTTAAGCTTAATTAAACAAATTTTAATTTTACAAGGACCAAAAGTATGTGATGAATTTTTTTATAGGGACCAAAACATGCCACTTTATGAGGACTAAAAACAAAATTGACTATATTTATATGGACCAAAAAATTATTTAATCCTTAAAAATATTATATCACAATTTTTTTTATTCGATTATCTTGATCTCTAAAATCATTCCAAAAGGACTAAAGTCATTGATTATTTTCAACTTTGGAAACATCTAAAAAATTTGATAATATTATACCAAATTGTTACATCCCTCTAATTTTGTTAATATTATTCATGTTTTGTGTAAAGCAATGGGTACTTGAAGGCCCGACAAAGTCACTTTTAATAAACAAACAACAATGTTGATGAAATAATAAAGCTTCAACCTTAAACACAAAGGTACACAATTATGCAATCTATACCATAAGATTAAAATAAGACAACCTACATTCTAACTATGATAATTTGAGTTCAAAATTCAAAATCAAAACATGAACTATAAGATCTCGATATGTCAATTTAGAACGACGGACGATTGCGTGATTGTGTGAATATTTCAAAACCATAAGCTACAAACTATAGATGTGTTCATAACATGTCCTGAGGGGAAGCATCAATGAGATGATTTTTCAAAATTTAAGAAAACATTAAAGTAAAAATGGCGGGCTTCTTAAAAAAAAATGGCGGGGGTTAGAGGATGAATCGTATAATTAGGCTAATGCAAGAATTCTCATCATATAAAACTAGTGTCTTTTGTCTCTTCTTTTGAATGTTATGGGGTCCCTTGATTCTGCTTCTTTTGGCTCATTGATTCGTTCATCTTCCTTTGCCAATGAAATATGTTTTCTTTTCTTTTTTGCAACAAATAATTTGTTGTTACCAATATAATATGTTTATTTTAATCAATGTTTCACTTTCTTATCATCTACAACCTTTTCTAAATTAGTTAAAAAAGGTAGCATAGGACCAAAATTTTGACCTATCGTACAAAACCTATATATATATATATATATATATATTTAACTTAAACCGTTGATTTGAATGTATCAAATTCAGTCAAGATGCATAGTTGGCTAATGTAGCTGGGCTTGGAACTTCCCCATCTGTATACAAAATGAAGCAGATGGGACAATGGAGGAAGATTTGGAAATCATGCAAAAGACTTATGATGCACAAAAAATATAGGCATGAATAATAGTTCCTCTATCAAATCAGGGGATTCATATTTAATGTTCATTGATATGGCAATGGACAATGTGGTGCCCTAAAGTTGTATGTCTAGTAAAGGTTGATATAGCTTTGCATGCGTGTGTAAAGATTTGACTCATTGATTAGTTAGTGACAATTCCATTATTTTATAATTTATCATATACGTGTGTGTAACCACTAATCAGTGTGGCCTCGAGGGATAGGCCCCATTTCGAGAGGAATACCAATTTTTGTTATGTAATGATATTGATATTTAAATTTTACATCATCATATTTATATACGATTTCAAAAACTATAACAAAATATTTTATAAACTCTACATGTTGATATATTAATAACATGAGTGGGCAATTATATTATAACAGATAAAAATGAAAACACTAAGGTGTACAAAGAAATTATTAGATATAGAGTATTCTATAATGTCAATCAATTGTAACGTTCTAATCAACATTTTGTGAAAATTTCACGACGTAAAATTGATTCTTCTATCAATTTCTCTAATCTAAATTTCACAGCGGAACTTGTGATTGCAACACTTTCACAATACCACCCTTCTTTTCTTATGTGGAAGATCAGACAGTGCTACAACCACAAAACATACTAAGAACTCTATCCCCTGGACCAAACCAACATCTCTGATACCAATTGTTGAAAAAAAATAACACAATCACAACACAAAAACATAACGTGAAACTCCAAAGTGAAGAAAAAACCATGATTGTTTAATGACAACCGAAGTATAATACTATATGAAAATTGTTACAACATATAAACTGCTCTCAAACTCTCACCAACCTCATTACACCCACACTCTCCAAAGAAAATACATAACTACATCTCATAACACTCTAAGACAAGAGTATAAGAGAAAAGAAAGAAGTCAGATATAAACTTAAAGTGTTTCTGATTGATGCATTTTATAATGAAGAACTATAGCCTATATCTATAGTTTTGTCCTCCCTCTTGTTTTACAATTCTTAGCAATATGAGACTTCTTCAACATGTATTATTTTGGGTTAATAAGTCTTTACCCCCCTGTAAAATAGGTCATTTTCGGTTTTCTCCCCTATAATTTTTTTTTGATTTACCCCGTGTAAATTTTTTTTGTTTTGATTTACCCCCTTAATAGGCCAAACAAAAACCAATTTTATTTTTTTTAAAGAAATTTTCGTTTTTGTTTGGCCTATTAGGGAGGTAAATCAAAACAATTTTTTTTTACAGGGAGTAAATCAAAAAAAATATTTTACAGGGAAAAAACCGAAAATGACCTATATTACAGGGGGTAAAGATCTATTAACCCTATTATTTTCAACCAACATTTTGGAGCGTTATCTTAATGGCATATTTGAATGACAAATTTTTTGAGGGAAGGAGGAGGATTTATTTATATTTTTTAAATTAAAGAAAATATAAATTATTTCTAAAAATAAATTAAGGGTCCATTTGTTATATATTTAAAAAAATTATTTTTGCATTCGGCAACTTAAATATTCATTGTAGACATTTTAAATAATAAAAATCACATTTTTGTTTTAAAACGATATCTTTTAAAAATGATTTTCATGCTAATTGAAATAGTTTCTTAATTTACATATTTTTTTTGATATTTTATTATAAAATGATGAAACACTTATAATGACATTTTACGAGAAGTTATTCAAACCAATTTTTCATTTGAAACTTTATTTAATTTTTTTTTTGTCAAAAAATTGTAGCAAAAAGATGATACACGGTAAAAATAATTTAAAAAAAAAACTTTAACAAACGGACCCTAAATGTGATTGAAACTTATATGATCTTTTATCAAATTACTCTTTTGAAAAAAATGTACATCTCAAATATACACCCTTAGATTTAAGCAAGATATCACAAGTTGGTTTTGAAATTTGCTCGATAGTTCTCTTTGAATGCGCACTCCCTCCAAACACCCTTAAATTTGCAAACCATTTACATATGCATGAAAGATTATAACAAAGTTAAGAAATATACATCTAATTAAGGATCATACACTTGCATGATGTGAAAATATATAATCAAAAGTAGAAGAAGCCGGCGATAGCTGCAGTGGCAGTTGTTCCTACTAGGATGGAGAAGTGAATGGTAGAGGCGGCACTCGGTGGAGTCGGAGTATGAAACACATTTCGAGGCACGGGTCCACCAATGGGTGCCGTTACAATACCACTTTTTGCTGAAGGAGGATTAGCCCTTCTAGTTCCAACAGCAAGAAATTCTAAGTCATGTTCTTCATAGTCACCATCGAAAGGTTTTGGTGCATCTGCAGCAAAGGCAAGACCAATCATGGTCAACATTACAAGGACAAGAATAGCAACATGCTTTGAATTTGCCATAATTTGTATTTTTGTTTGTGCTTTTTTTTGTTTATGTTTTTTTTTTTTGACAAGTTGTTTATGTTGTTGTTGTTGATATATTGACGAATGTTTTTGGGTTTTGTGTGTGAGTTGGAGTAGCCATAGGAAATGGTTCATGATATATAATATAATATAAAATTATTTTAGTTCAAAGGTATTTCGAAGTTTGAGCAAAGCCTTTGGTATCAAACCATCTTACAACTCACTTTTTTACTATTTTCAGAAATATATATCGATAATATATAGTGAGAAATGATTTTGGATAGTTATAATGAGAAATTTGCTCAAAACAAAATTTGGTTCTTCTTGTTATATTGTCTAAAGAAGGAATGACATTCCTAGAACAAATTTAATTATAGATCGTTAGACTAAGAGATAGAACTACAATCGATATTTTAATACAATTACAACTAATTATAACTATAAGATTAGTATATGGTTACACCATAAAAACCAACTATAAAAAGGAAAATTGTTTCTCCTATGTTACTGTAAGATACAATAACAACTTCTAACCATTTAATTTGATTAACATTTAGCAATATGGTTTTATTTTATTTTTTGTGTGAAAGACGCAATATAACAACAGTTGAGATTATATTCCATCAATTATGTGATAACACTGCTACAAATAATCCGGAATAATGCATCCTTAATATCATAGTAAATTTTCTGTAATCAAGATGAGTAACTTGTGCAAAATCATAATGAGTTGTCGTAATTATGGTAAACCTAACATGATACGAAACGTGAACATATAACTTTGGTTTTATCGGATGATTGACACTTCATTAACAATACTCAATTGATTTCAATAAATAACCATGTAATCTAAATGGACATTCACATTTCCCTGACTATGTATGTATCTTCTCATTTCAGGATAATACTTGAGTGACATTGTGGTTGGTGACATTGGTGACATTGGCCAACCACAATGTCACAAGTGTGTAAAGAAACAAAAAAATATTGTGAAAGAGAAAGAAAAAAGACACTTGTGATATTGTGGTTGGCCAATGTCACAATGTCACCAACCACAATGTCACCTAAGTGCTACCCCTCATTTCAATGTCTTCTTAGTTTATTTGTACACACCACCCCTTTCAAAACCGAAGACTAACTTTGCCGCTCTTCTTTCACCACCATGATGAGATTTTTCTATAGTTAAGCTTAATCAGGCTTTTGTTGCTTGATGGCGAACCCAATTGACCTCATGTCATCTATAACTTTATATATCACTTGTGTGAAAAAAGCATTTCGCCATATCAACTTCATTACCAAGTTTATAAATATTGAGCTCAACAATATTCTCTTTAGAATCAACATTTGGTTTCAAATCAACTTAAACTTCGATAAAATTCAACGGAAGTCTCAACAATGTTTGGTTTCAATTCACTAGAAGATTCAACAATATTTCATTTTGACAACATAATTATCAACAATATTTCATTTTGAATAATCGGATGTTGAAACCATAACTCTTAAATACTAACGATTGAAAGTTACAATTCGAGAGATTGTTTTATGAAATTGCGTGTATTTAGAGATGTCTATTGAACATGGTTCTTGTTCTCTTGAGAAAAAGGGATTAACTCGGTAAACTAATATATTGGGTAATTGGAGCTAAAACAGAAAATGGTTTTTTATACTCATTATCTTCTTCTTCTAAATAGCTACATCTAAGTGTACATTTCGTTTTCCTTAAAAAAATAAAAGTGTACACTTGTTTATTATGCAAGTTTTTCATGAGTTTATGCAACGTTAATTAAATATATATTTAGATCCAGCAATTATAAAAGATTAGTTATTAGTCATGTCTTGAAAATCAATGAAGCCTCTCAAATTTTGAATCAAAGCAAGGGTTAAACAGCGAGTGCATTCGATCGGATCATTTTTTTTTTAAGGAATTGGTTAAATTTGTTAGAAATGATATATAAAATATCTTTATCAATATTGTTGCTAGAAGTTATTTATATATGCTGCACTTAGAAAGCTGAAAACGACATTTTATATTCTTCCAAATATATATATATATATATATAATCCTCAAAAGATAATTTTACACGCCTAAGACATCTACAACGCAATTATGGAATAAGTGGGTTTTCTCTCTTCAACTGTAATTTTGCACGTAAAGATATTCGGTTTACACTATAGGTAAGTTAAAAAAGAATAAGATTAATCGGCCGAGGGTTATAAGTTAAAACTAAAAACAGATTAGATTTTAACATCACAACCTCTGATTAATTTTGAAGAGATATTTTATCATCTCATCTAAATGTCTTGGATGGTCTTATTTTCTTTTTGTAAAGTTATCTTTTACATTTTTTGTTGTTGTTAAAACACGGGTTATCTAATGATTTTGATTAGCGATAAGTTCCAAAATTAATACAAGAAGCTACTGCAATTCCATAGCTTGATAGCTTCCGCTCTTTGCCAACATAGCTTTATTGTTTTCTTTTATTTCTTTGGAGGAAAAAACCATGTAATTTCACTACAACCAGATTTTGCAGTTTGGAGAAAAATCTCTTTAAGAAAGAAATTCTATATGGCACGACTCATACACCTACGAAGTCCAAGGGTTGACATAAAATACATGGAAGAGGGAGAATAAATGTTTATGTGGTGCTATATATATTAGGGGTGTTCAAAACCGAACCAATCCAATAGAAAAACCATAAACCGAACCAATCCAAATCGAAATCGTAAAAAACCGTATTTGGTTCGGATGTATTCGGATCACTTTTTTACTCAACTGCATGATTTGGTTCGGTTTGCGGTTTTGAATTTACCAACCAAACCAAACCAAACCAAACCGCAATATAAAAAAACACTAATTAAATATATACCATCTAGACCAATACTCATAGAAATTGAATAGAAATTGAATGGAAACTTTAATAAAATGACATATTTTTTCTCTTGTTAAGTTTCTTATTTTTTTTTTTCGAAAATGTAATTATGTACTACTTGAACTCTTAGAGAATGATAAAATTTTAGTCTTTTGTCTTTCATACAAAATTGGGTTACTTTTTGTCCATGTTTTAATTTGGTCTACGTAGTTGAAAACATTGTTATATGATAATAAAATTGTAATGTTGGATGAAATTTAAAACATTACTGAAAATATGTTGTGTTTTACCTTTTTAATTTGATTTTAATGTTGAAAACAAAAAAATTTATTGTCTTAAAAAACCGCACCAATCGATCCAATCCAAACCGCATTGGTTTGGTTTGGTTTGGTTCAGATTTTATTTTAAAAGTCTACTGAACCAAATCAAACCGCATACTTTTTTGTCTTACGATTCGGATGATTTTTACCTTTAAAACCGAACCAAACCGCACCGAGAACACCCCTACTATATATGCTTCATCTGAGGGCCGTAAACAATTCGTTCGGTCGTTGTACTTGTTGGTTTTTATGCCAACAAGCATTTTCTTTAAAAATATGCGCATAAGTTTTATCGTTCATTTAAATGAACGACTATCTCTGTTTGAGATTGAACCTTGATTACATGCTTAAGAGATTTAGTTATTTTAAATCGTGCCCTATCGTTTTTTTAGAGATTTTGTACAATTTAATTTAAAGTTGAGAAATTCAAAGTGAAGCAAACAAGTAGCAACCACCACATCAAAGGCTCATCAACTGCAACCACACAAAAAGGAGATGGACCACACTAAATGGACCTAGCAAATAAAAATTAAAGGAAAAAAATTATCTTCTTGATTAACTGAATATAGAGCTATTACACTCAACCATCATATTGTCTATTCTGTTTGATTATCAACCTATCACTATATCTTAAGATAATTACATCACCTTAATGACCCGTTTCAGAAAAGTGCTAAAGCCATTTTCCCGTTCTATATGTCACTAGTCCTAGTGCTACACTTTTATCTATGTTTGTTTTCAGCCAAACTTAGCATTTGTTGATATATGAAGATAAAAAGTGATTATCACGGAAGTGCATACTCTAGTATTAGTTTCGGATTTACTTTTATGTTTTAGTTTTAAAATAAAAGAAAATTTGTTTTTAGTCATTGTTTATTTTGGTTGAATCTCTTTAATATTTCTTTATGTGGACAATATTTTTTTATTAGGGGAAACTTAGCAAAAATTTACGATTAAAATTTATGCATAATCCATTTACAAGATAATTCTGAATTTGAACCAAAATCACAAGTAAATTCCAACGATTTGTGCCAATCTCAGATAGATTTTAGTTCTAAAATATGAACTATACAAAAAACTACAATGTGAACAAATATTACAAAAAGTAATTAAAAGTAATTATTTCTATGTTTTAGAACGTATAACAAAATTATAGGGACTAAAACTGAAAATTGATACATTTATTGAGATGAAAATAATATTTTCTTTAAGGTGTCAAGTCTCAAACCAAGTACCACAAAATTGGAAGATAAATTTTTCTGTATTCAAGTGATATCTTAGAAAACCGGAGACGAAAATGATATTTTAACTTAAATATTTACTATGAGAAAAAGATTGACTTGATTTTTTTTTTTTGAGGGATAGACTTGAAATTTTAAGATGACATAATGGTGATGTTAAAATTAAAATTCAATAAAAGAGCATCCATTTCCAATTATTATTTATTACTAAATGAAAGTAGGAAACAAGGTACTCAACAAGTGTCCACGTGGGGAACAAAAAATGTAAAATGTTTACATAATTTTCAGGTCCACTATTTTTATGTCTCACAAGTCCAATATTAATGAAACACTATGACACCTTGGATTACAATCAGACTTAAATTTTCACAAAGTTTCAATCCCACCACTTGAGAGGTTAAGCATCAAGAATCACTATAAATACAAGACTTTACCTGAATGAAAAACCAATAACAATCATAGACATGATTATGTCCTTATTTTTGAACATAACCTGTTACATTATGAAAAGAATAAAAAACCAGTTCATTTGTTCATAGCTTCTTCTCTTCCTCTATAAACAAATTCTAAAACACCCTTTTTTTTCTTTCTCTTATCATAAACAATGTCTACAAACTTAAATAATCTGTCACTTTTTCACAAAATCTTCTACCTCGCTTTGCTTCTTCTCTCAATAAACTCTCTTTTCTTTCCATGTTGTAACTCTCTTGATGAACAAGGCCAAGCTCTTATAGCATGGAAGGAGAGTTTAAACACTACTTCAGATGTATTAGCATCTTGGAACCTTTCAAACCAAACACCATGTTATTGGTTTGGTGTGAAGTGCAATTTACAAGGAGAGGTAGAAGAGATAAACTTGAAGTCATTGAACTTTCAAGGCTCATCATTGCCTTCAAATTTTCAACCTCTCAAGTCCTTGAAGGTTCTTGTCCTCTCATCAACCAACATAACAGGAAGGATTCCAAAAGAATTTGGAGACTATCAAGAGCTTATTTTCATTGATCTCAGTGAAAATTTTCTCTTTGGTGAAATCCCAGAAGAAATTTGCAGGCTAAGCAAACTCCAAACTTTAGCTCTACATACAAACTCTCTTGAAGGAAATATTCCATTCAACATAGGAAATTTGCCAAGTCTTGTGAACTTGACACTCTATGACAATAAACTCAGTGGCGAAATTCCAAAGAGTATTGGCTTATTAAGTAAGCTTCAAGTATTCAGAGCTGGAGGCAATAAAAACCTCAAGGGTGAGCTGCCATCGGAGATCGGAAGCTGCACCAACTTGGTCATGTTAGGCCTTGCAGAAACCGGCATTTCCGGTAGTATTCCTTCTTCAATAGGGATGCTAAAAAAATTACAGACCATAGCCATTTACACAACTCAGTTGTCAGGCTCTATACCAGAAGAGATAGGGAATTGCAGTGAGTTGCAGAATCTGTATTTGTATCAGAACTCAATTTCTGGTTCAATTCCACCTCAAATTGGTGAGCTCAGAAAGCTTCAGAGTCTACTTTTATGGCAAAACAATATGGTAGGAGCAATTCCAGAAGAGCTTGGAAACTGCGCAGAGCTCAGTGAGATAGATTTGTCAGAAAATCTTCTCACAGGTAGCATACCAATCAGTTTTGGAAAGCTATCAAATCTGCAAGGACTTCAACTGAGTGTTAATCAGTTGTCAGGTATTATACCACCTGAAATATCAAACTGCAGTTCTTTGACTCAGCTGGAAGTTGACAACAATGCTATTACTGGTGAGATTCCTTCTGTTATTGGCAACTTGAGAAGCTTGTCTCTCTTCTTTGCATGGAAGAACAAGCTAACAGGAAAAATCCCAAATAGTCTTTCAGAGTGTCAAAATCTTCAGGCACTTGATCTTTCATACAACAACCTAACAGGTTCAATACCAAAACAACTATTTGTGTTGAGGAATCTCACTCAGCTTATGCTTATCTCCAATGATTTGGAAGGATTAATACCACCTGATATAGGTAACTGCACAAGTCTATACAGACTGAGGTTAAATCAGAATAGATTGGTTGGTACCATTCCATCTGAAATTGCCAACTTGAAGAACTTGAATTTTTTGGACTTACACAACAATCATCTTCTAGGGGAGATTCCATCTCAGTTCTCTGGTCTTAGCAAACTTGGAGTGCTTGATTTCTCCCACAACAAGCTCTCGGGGAATTTAGATGCTCTTTCTAACCTTCAGAATCTTGTTTCTTTAAATGTTTCCTTCAATGAATTCTCTGGTGAATTGCCTAACACAGCATTCTTTAGGAAACTCCCTCTCAATGATCTCACTGGAAATAAAGGTCTTCACATTCCTGATGGTTTTGTAACTCCAGCTAACAGAACAAAAGCCAAATGTCGTGTTAGATTAGATATGGAGATTATATTGTTCATTCTCTTGAGCACCAGTGCAGCACTAATACTTCTCACAATCTATGTTCTGGTTCGTGCTCATGTTGCTGACGAAGCATTCATGAGAAATAACAATTCGGTGATGACTTTGTATCAGAAGTTTGGATTCTTCTCTATTGATAACATTGTCAAGAATTTCAAAGCATCTAATATGATTGACACCACAAATTCTGGAGTTTTGTACAAGGTAACAATTCCAAAAGGCCATATACTAACAGTTAAAAAGATGTGGCCAGATTCTAGAGCTTCTAGTTCTGAAATTCAAATGTTAAGTTCAATCAAACATAAGAATATCATCGAACTACTTGCTTGGGGATCCTATAAGAATATGATGCTGCAGTTTTATGACCACTTCCCTAGTCTGAGCTCACTGCTTCATGGTTCAGAAAAGGGAAAGTTAGAATGGGATACCAGGTATGAAGTCATCCTAGGCCTAGCTCAAGCACTTGCATATTTGCACCATGATTGTGTGCCTTCCATATTTCATGGAGATGTCAAAGCAACAAATGTGTTATTAGGTCCTGGTTATCATCCTTACCTTGCTTACTATGGCCTGACAAAAATTGCAAGTGAAAAGGGTGAAAATACTGATGCCAATCCAGTTCAAAGACCTCCCTACTCCGAGAGTTCTTATGGATACATAGATCCTGGTAATTTATCTTTCTATCTATCCATCTATTTATCTACAAGTCTATCTTTATGATTTCATTTCCCGCCTAAAACATGTTTTAGCACCTATGTTTTTTTATGCAGGTTATATTTAAGTTAGTTTGAGTAGTAATTTTCAATACTTTACATAAACCATTGCACAGTACTTATTTTTATTGCTTTGGCATGTGTACAGAGCTTGACTCGTTGCAGAAGATCAATGAGAAAACCGACATGTACAGTTTCGGTGTGGTCCTACTTGAGGTACTGACAGGAAGGCACCCATTAGATCCAACTCTGCCAGGAGGTATACACTTGGTTCAATGGGTTAAGAATCACTTGGCTAGCAAAGGAGACCCATCTGGAATTCTTGACTCAAAGCTTAGAGGGACTAAACCTACTGTTATGCATGAAATACTACAAACTCTAGCTGTGTCATTACTATGTGTCAGTACAAAAGCTTATGACCGTCCAACAATGAAGGACACTGTTGCAATGCTCAACCAATTTCGACACTTTGCATAGAATGTGTTAAAGGGAGTTTCAGTAGTGCATGCTAAGAATATAGTTTCACATGTATCTTCTAACTGTTCCTTTAATTTCTCAGATGGCTCAATCTGTTGAATAGAGCCATGCAAGATTGCAAGTTGTAGAGAACCCATGATTGTGAATGATGTAATGGAGTGCCAGTTAGAGCAGGCAAGAATTACTAGAGTAATTAAATGTAATCTTAGATATAAAATGCAAATTTCAATTATCCATAATAAAATGCATTCCAGAACCTTTAACTCAAGTTTTCATTCTAATTGGCTTCTCATCAATGTGACTGACATAAAAGATCTCTTTGGCCACAATGATGTCTTTGCAACATCTGTTTTTGCCTTTACCATATGTTAGTTTTGATGTTTGCAGCAAACGATCTAAAATTCAAACAAAATAAGGGCCCCTATTTCGGATCACGGTAAATAACGGTTTATTCAAATTCCTCTGAATAACAATGCTATAGAGTATCATTGGACAATAGTGGATTGTTCGAATTCCACTATGCGATAGCGTAGTAGCACCACAAAGTCGCTATTTAACAACATTGATTCCAATTAATGAGCTTAATTTCGTACTTGTTCAAAAAGTATTTGGAGGCTTATTAAAACAATCCCAAAACAGTTTATTGAAATAGCATGTAATATAAAATACTTATGTACCAGATAAGTTCAATAAGTTCTAAATAATCCTTGATGATTTTTTCGTATGCCACAAGTGATGAAACTTTCCTAACTACCAACAAAAGGAGTTCAAGAAAGAGAGCAACCTCGAGGATTGTGAAGCTGAAACAGAAAGAATCTACTAGGGACATGATATTTGGAATTTGGGCATACAAACTAAGATTCCTAAATTGCATCCCTATCTTTTCCCTCACACACAGCCTTTGAATTCAAACAGTGACCACATGGTCCCATCCCACGTTCAATACCTCACATACCATGTTCAATCTGAAAGAGACTTTCCAGCGATTGGAAACCTCCATCAGAAGCACATATACTAAGATTGTATACCAATAATTACCAATAATCAATAATCATATCCACATGCAGGACCACTATAGTGGAATGAAGATAACATATATAAGGAATACACAGCAAATGCAGATCCAAATATGGTCAATGGAATTTTCCATCAAATGCAAGGTTCACAAATTTTCCAGTAAAGACAAAAAGTATCGTATTATACTGTTTTATAAGTTGTTTCTTACATTACTTTTTGTCTCTACCAAGGAGAGAGACTAAACAAAAGCCTGAGGACCAAGAAATACTTGAATACGAGAACTCATAGCAAGTTTGTCATCTTGTAAAGTCAAGTTGCTTAAATTATTCTAAAAATGCTCTATTTTCTCACCTCTTCTTTTCCTCTAAATTCAAACAATGTTCTGTACCATTATCCATGCATTTGTACTAATTTTTATTTACACAACTACAAGCTTAACTCTAATTTCTACTCATTGTCTAAGTTGCAACTTAAAATTTTGACTCTTTCAAAGAGTGGTTTTATGCAGATCAAACGGAAAACCTCATCCATAAACTCAGGACTACTAAATGTTGGGCAGCAAACACACGATTACACCAAAGATTGAAAATCAATTACGTTTACACCGAAGGTTGAAAATGCTTCACAAAATTCAACATCAAAACACATTGAGAACACCAGGAAGCAAAAACATCCAAACAAAAGCTTAAGAAACTAAGTCACACCCATAACCCATTAAATTCATTGGTATTGGTACTAGTTTGATTAGAGAATACTAATAATAATTGAATTAAACATTAACAACATACCCAAATTTTCAATCTTTTTTCACCAAGTAAAAATGATCTCAATAAAAAAAAAAGGCAACCAAATTCAGATTCAACAACTCTTTAGCAAAAATTTACTGATCTTTCTATCAACCATCACTACCCACATTCCCAGCTTACCCTAGTTGGTCTCAACCTATGGAGAACTAACACAGACACAGGCATTAGATACTAGCCACTCAATTGACATGGATATGGACACCAGCGACAGACACACAAAGCTAATTTGAGAAAATAACATCATTGCATGCAATTACGAGTGTCAATAACATATGTCGGACATCGAACAAGACCTAAATCAAAATTATCGACGCTAGAGAGGTCTCAACCCTAAATTTCTTTTCACAACAATGACAACTCAATTAGAACAAACAAAGCTAAATAAAAGATAAAAATATAATCAAAATAAACAAACAAACAAACAGATTCAATGATAATGTAAAACATTCCATTTCATTCACTAATTTAAAAACAAAACTCAAATCCCTCAAAATACTCAAATTCCATTAATTGAAATTCAAATCCAACAACAAAATCAAAACCAATTATAACAATACCAACAAAAACAAAAGCCTAATAAAAATCAATCAACATTCTGCATAATATCTTCAGCACCAAACTTAGTACCCTTCTCCTTATCCGCAGCAGCACGTCCCTTAGCCTTCCTCTCAAGCAATGACTTCCTATCCTTATCCAATCTCAGCTTAGTAACAACAACTTTGGAAGGATCAACACCAACATTAACAGTACTACCATTAACTTTCTCACGAGTAATACGTTCAATATGAATAACCCATTTTTTGCGATAAACTTGAACGATTTTACCTTCACGGCCTTTGAATGTTCCTCTAACGACTTGAACTTCGTCGTCTTTGCGGACTGGAATTGAACGGACGTTGTATTTGGATCGGAGATCGGTGGAGAGTGGTGCGCTCATTATCACACGGCGGAGACTTGATGGGGCCGTGAAATGTGCCTTTCGGCTCTTACGGCGGCTGCTTGAAACTCTTGGATTGAACTTCATCTTCTTCTTCGCCTCTCTCTCTCTCTCTCTCTCACACACACACTCTCTCAATCAAGAATTAGGGTTTCGGTTTCAGACTTCAAAACCTTGTTTTGTGATGATGGTGAAGGATTGGTTTTGGGCTTGGGCCTTTCGGATCTGAGATCAAGTAGCAGCATCTTGGGTTCATTTTTGCACCCTCCTGTAATTTGGGCGAGATCTAAAAATAATCTCTGCAAAATAAAAAACAGAAATGATATTCATACAATCATTTTGTAACAATAACTCAAAATATTTATTTTCTCAAGTTTTATTCTAGAAGCGATGTGTTATTATAAGTTTTTAAAACAATTTATTTGGTTTTATTAGGGATGTTAAAAACATTTGAACCAATGAATATATGATAAAATTCGTCTGAGACACGGAACAAGTAATGTAAAATAAGTAGATATTTTGCTTATCCATGTACTTTTATTATTAAAAAATGAAAAAAAAAAGTTTTTCTTTTTTTACTAAATATTTATCTTAAAAGTAAAATATAAGAAGTATTGCGATTAATTGGCAGTATAAAAAAAATACACTAAAATCAATTTTAGTACCTTACAATTTTCTTGTTTCTAGCAGGTCATTTTAAACTGACGAAAAATAATAACAAATCAGTCCCTCACATTTTCATATAGATCACAAATTAGTCCCTCAATTAATTTATTCTTGTGTGATGAAAGTATTATAATTATGTTATTTGAAGTTATAAAATCAAACTTTCAGTATTGAGTTGATACCTCACGGACTGATGTAATGGTGATGACTTACTCCTCTCACACAAAAATACTCACTCACTTAACATGTCTTCAATTTTTTTAAGTAATATTATGAGCCGTTACTGAAGAGTTCTCAGACAGGTTCATCCAACCAGGTTCTGCAAGTCTCCATCATTATAAAAAAAAAAAAAAAAATCAAAAGTTGCCATGATATCATCGATACCACTCATACAACTCTAGAAGCTGTAAATTCTAATAATGGCTTTAATTGGATTAATAATCATGTTGATGATTTTTCTAGAGTAAGTAGACTTTAGAACAACCTTACATCATTTGTTTACATCATATCAGACAGCACCATCCAAAAATGGGCACACAGTGTGCTCACAAATAGTAGCATCTCCTAAGTGGTGCTTTCTGCTTTATCTCACTCAGCCTCAATGTGAAAAAGAAAGCAGCTTCAATGAACTCAGACAAGTGCAGTCATGTTTGTGTGCTCAAATGCATTATGGCCTTGAGCCACAAAATGAAGCAATGAAATGCTAGTTTTATTGCCATAGCATTATGAGACAATGGACAGCCCTACCATAATACACACTATACAAATACAATACATGAAAGATGGTCTATGGACCCCACCAAATGGATTTCAGATTAGTATATGAAATTTGGATGTCCCAGTTGTGCACTATGGAGGATTCTGCTCATGCCTATCTAGTTTGTTTACTATGATGCTAATGACATTCCAGTCAAAACCACGATATTGAAGCCATCGAATAATCCTTGATTTCCTTGTCTCCTTTGGAACATTCTGACCTTTGAACCACTGCTTTGAGGCCTGAACATAAAGATGATCAATGGATTGCTTTGACAAGCCAATAACTGACTTCTCTTCTCCAGCACAATCATTGTTGTCCTTAAAAACCACTTCAACTGCTTTTTCAGCATCAGCTTGACTAACTCCTTTCTTGAACAGTGCCTGCCACAAGAATTAAAGTCCATCACACAAATATTTTCGTTGGTAATAATAATAGCAAGTATATGGTTCTTAAACGCATGTGCGACCATGAAAACAATGTCGCTGGCCATGCCTTATCCATCTGCTCTCTAGTATTATATAGTAATAGGACATAATTATGAAATGAAAAAAAGTAGATGCACATTGCTGGGTGAATTTGCAAGATGCTGTCACAATGTACGACATTTATCACTCCTAATACTAACATAAGTTATAATGAAGATGAGTTTAGCAAGCACAGTATAATCGAGATACTGACAAAATATTTCTTCTTTCGACTTGCTACGAAGCTAATAAGTAATAACTAAATACAGCAAACTGTTGGCAGTGTATTGGAAAGCAAAAAGTAAGAGGGCCGGAATAGACTAGCTTACTTGTTTGATCCGTCTTGGCCCCCAAGTAGACGAAGACCATCTAGATTGAGAATATGATTCAGCATACAGCCTATCATTGATGAACCCTCTGAAACAAAGGGATAAAATCATAAAACATGACCATAATCCCAAAGCATGTATTAAAATTCAGTTTTTTTTATAAATGAACATGGAAATGTACATTATGAAAAGTACTACACAGTGTGATTCTTTTCAAACTGCAGAGAAGGTTTACCGAATCAGTCAAGAATTAATTTTTTTTGCAAACACTCTGTTTCACACAGATACAAGAAGCAATATCATATATTCATACTAATATGATCAAATTGGTTTATGTAAACTTTCGAAAAATTTGGATACTTATATGATTTTAAATAGAAACCTGTATATATAAATTATGATGTGCTTGAACTAATATAATTTATTATAGAATATGTACATTTATTTTATGTCTTTTTCCCTATTCTCTGTTGTCTAAACATGTTACATCCATCCTCTCTTCCACGCAAAAACGGAGGAAAGATAGTTCATCAACTTCTACAATCTACCCAGTTAAAAATCTTATAAAGGTGTCGCTATATGTTGATAATCTGAAAAATATAGATACTATCAACTGCATCAAAGTTAAAATGGTAAATTAATGAACATATTCACGACTACACAGGGTGGATCACTCTAAAGTACTCAAAAGAATCATTCTTCTTCTACACCCGATTATCTAGCTGCTATTCTCATGGAGACCCCGCAACTGATTTTAAGTTAGCTAGCTGTGTCTGTTATTGCAGATTTTAAGTCATCTTCATGACAGCCATTTGTATCTCTTATTGCAGATATCTTATTTTCAAGGTCAAAAATCTCTTAACGTACATATTCTTACTTAGTTAAACTGAATAGAACATGATAAAACTGGATTTAAGAATAGCAAGCAAAAGTTCTATTAATGGTAATGTTAGGACTGGGTTGGACCTATGCCTAATAAATGGGCTGAATAGGAAACCTGTAGAGGGATGGCTGATATGGCAATCAGTTGGAATTTCAACATGATTATAAGGGGTGGAAGTAAGAGAGGGAACATTCATTCAGAAATATTGCTAGAGTTTGTTAGGAGATTTTTTCTCTGGTCGGAGCATATTGCTCTGGTTAGGAGTTCTTGAACTCTGGTTATCCTTTCTTTTTCCGTTTCCACCATTGTAGAGCTCTTGAGTTCATCACTTTTCAATTCAATAATATACGGTTAAATTATTTATTTTAGAGTGGGTTCTATCAGGTACATTTGGAAATGGCTTGATAAATAACAGTCCAACAATTTTGATATGCAGTTAGCTACATACTGTCTCTGGAGCTTGTTTATCACTGCCTCCACTGCATCAGGAGAGAATCTCTTGCTAAGCAATTTCTTTCTCAACTCAACTGCTGTGAGTGCCCTGCAGAGTAAGAAGACAGGCATGCTTAAAAGAAAAGACATCATTTGGCATTGAATGTATATGCACGGTCCTAAGTCCAACATGTAAAAAATATTAGCAGACTCGAATTATAACAAAATTTCTTCCCTTTGCTAGCAACTTACAAGCAATAATAAATCCAGGTAATTAAATGATAGTTGATTGATACTGTTAAAAATGTTTCAAAAGGCATGCCAAATAGTAATAATTAATTCCACATTTATCTCACCCTTTGATATACTGATATTTAAAGTCGCAAACAACTCAAACCAAGTTGAAATTTCAGAAAAAATACAATGGGTTTTTTAAGGAGATAAGGAGTACATTGCGGAAGCAAGACAATATGCTTTGAAATGATTGTTTATCTCTCTGGTTTTATACTGCCAGTTTTATTCAGATATGTGACAGTTGCCTTGCCTCAGTAAGAAGCACAGTGACTAAAGAGACAGGCAACATGACATATTTAGCTTGAAAATGTTGGATTTCTCTTGCACTAAATTAGGAAACATACAGCTTCAGATTCTCTTCAATTTGGCTGACAATGCAGCATAATAAACCGTTGCTGCATTGTTTAAGTTATGTTTCAAGCTGGGGACGGGGAAACTAACCTAGATGCAAGTAATTTAACAGCCGATTGTTCAGCATCATTCGTAAATTTGTCAACACGTATAAAATCCTGTTCACAAGAATCTCGAACCTCTTCGATCTGTTCAGAACCTATAATCCACAAATTAACATGATCAGAACAACTTTATACTTAGATATACAAGTTGTAAGTGCTAAATGAACTAATACAGGTTATGTCAAACCACTTAATGTTAATATTCTAATAGGTAAATTGGAAAAACAAATGAACATGATGAGTCAAGATGCATGGACCTATCATCCATCCTAGATCTTAATGATTGAGGAGATTCTATCAAGCTCTTGAGAAAATTAACTTTGGCTAACCATGAGATAAGGCTAATACTGCTTTTCCTTGCCTCCCCATTTCACCCTATAATGATTATCAAATATTTGTAAGCAGCTTAAATTTATCCCATTTATCAATTACAATGACCATCATTTATAATGAAGCCTCTAAAGCGAAAAACAATGGCAAGCTGCATTAAATTTAAAACCAGGTCCACCTAAAGCATGCTGCTACTTTCGTACAATATAAGAATATCATGTCACTGAGCCCAAGCCAAGCATCAAGTTTTACTGTTATCCTTAAATTCATGAATTTTTCGTATTTAGCCACCCTATAAACTGGTAGTAGTGATGTAGTTCCTCTGCATAATGAAGCACAACTTATTAAAACTGAAAATATGTTTATTATATCATATTATGTGGTGAGAATGTACATTTATATAGGTAGGAGTCTCCTAGTTAACCCCTAATTAATAAGGAAGATTAATCAAC
>Ga0228710_1001006_pt1 | contig 40406 bp, 36 predicted proteins | sample MedpolnodulmetaG_FD_177995 | JGI IMG/M metagenome (GOLD analysis project Ga0228710, IMG submission 177995) | Root nodule microbial communities from Medicago polymorpha collected in Santa Monica, California, United States - pink nodules | ecosystem: Host-associated > Plants > Roots > Nodule... | reverse complement strand
ACAATACGGCACCGATACAAAAAAAAAAATCAAGGATTATTTAGTATATTTTTTTAGTTTCTGAACTAAATCGAAGAGAAAATAATACTTTAGAAACTAAATTGATAACTTATTGAAAAATCTCTGAGTAAAATCGAGGTATCGTTTAAGAAATAAACCATTAAACACAAGAAAAGTATGATCCTTAGCAAAGCAATATGAGTATTTACATCTAAGTATCAATGTTCTACTAAGTAAACCATAATTTACATAGATAGCAAAAAAGCAATAAAAAAAAAAAGAAGCACGAATAGAGAGCTAAAGTACCTACAATTTTTTTACACGGGCTGCACCAACATTCTTAATTAAATCCTAGTGCTTCCCATCAGAAAAATCGAACTATACGTACTTTGGATATTCTGAAATGTCAGACATTAGATTATTCTTGTGACATGTTAAACTAGAACTTTGGAAGAGATGCAATTCGAGGAAGATTAAAAAGCAAATCTCCAAATGAGTCAATGCTGAACATGCCGGATTCCAGATTGTCATCATACACATCTCTCCACTCCTCTTCAGCAGCCTTCATATCTATTTGGATTCCATTGCCTTGCATTGACTCAAGATCATAAGTTGAATATGTTTTCCATCATTAGGTCCTTCGACATAGCTCGTGATGTTGTGTGAATTCGACGCTGCTGCATGATTCATTTGTTGAAGACATTCAAGAGAATTGACCATTGGCATAAGTGATATTTCGCCATAAGCAACTTGATTGTCATCAAGCAACATATCTTCCAGCATTTTTTCACACTCCAATCCTCCCATAAATACGAATGAACTCCCTGAGCCCATTTCTTCACACTCCAATCCTCCCACAAATTCATTGTTGGACCGTTGTCTTGCGTTGAGCATCCTATCGGAGTGGGGGCGAAGGGGGAAATATTCTTCATAAGAAAAGATAAAGAAGTAGTTTGGTTTGATTTGTGTAGCCAAATGATTGTGGAGCTTGGTCATAAAGTGATGTTTCCTCAATGTCATCGGATCACAATTTACAAGGAAAGTATTAGTCCTATTGGAGGAATAAGTTGTTAATTGTTTTTCTTGTTTACACAAAAAATTATATGATTGTGGTTATTTGGGGTATTACCTTGTAGACAAAGTGACTTGTCAATTGCGTTTATCACAATTAATTTCAATTGAACTAAGAAACTACTTGATCTTGCTTTTGCATTTTTATTTTGAATTGTTACTCTCATTTTATTTGCAAACTTACGTGGTTTCTATATCAAAAGAATTTAACTTTTGCCTTGTGAGCAACAAATTTCTACATTAACTTTATTTACATTCTGCCAGTGATATCTCTATTCTTGTAGCTGAATTTCTGTTACCAACAAATGGCTTGTTATTGTATAGGTTAAAGAGAACTATTTGTGCTTGGCTGAGATCACAAAAACTTGAACTTAATACAAGCCATATATAGCTTTGATGAAATATGATAATGCATGCATCTCCAAAATGCACATCCAATTACACAGTTATTAGTTATTACGGAATGAAATATAAGCAAAAGTGGTATATATGTGAAAAGTTGATGTATGTGATTTAAAATTAAGAACATATACTTTTTAGATACCCTATTTGCATATATTTCATTTCGGAGGGAGTAGAGTACTTTCCTAATTCTTAATAATGCAAATTTCTATGTGCCAATTGGAGCCTTTTTTTATTCCCAAATTATATTATGCCTCAAACATGGTTTCGGTTTTAAGAATGACTGGCTTTATACATTGAGTGGATAGTTTTGAATTTTGATTGATGAACTGGAAGGAATGACACAATCTTGTTCGTTGAGAGGATAGTTTGAGTTATGAATTGGGATCGATAATTGCCCTTTAGTTTGACTAGTTTCTGATTCATAGGAGCAATATGTTCTGATTTTGATTTAATTTTCAGTTTTAATTTGCTTATAAGTTGTTAGATTTGAAATGTCTGTTTAGATTCTCTGTGGTTACTGTAGAATTCAAACTGTTTTACGCTTAAATCCAATGGCTCTGCTGTGGCTGCTTGAAATAATTTTCATTGGGTGATCTTACAATACATAGCATAGAATGAACATTATTCTGTTTTTAGTGTAGTACAGATAAATATTTATCTCCATCCTACTTAGTTAAATCCACTCAACCTTGTCATATGAAAATCTAACACGTGAGTATCCATTCTCGGTGTGACTTACCAGTTATGAGATGTAAGAAACAACTCATGAGCTTGATTTCTATATATACATTCGGTGATCGGTGGTAAATGATACATTACTCGCATGATATTTTACTTTCGTTCAAGATAAAAGAAGATAGAAACATTTAAAGTTTGTTGATTACTTTGAATGAAGTTATTATAGATAAATTGATATTGCTTGTTTTGTTTCCTACTAGAATATGCCTGTATCGTGGAAGTTGTATGATATTGTTTGTTTGAATCAAAGTTTGTTGGTTTCTTTGAAACTCGTTGTGTCTGCCCTTCAGTTTCTGGTGCATGAGAGTTTATGTGCAGGATTTTCTCTCTTTCTTTGCTGAGTTGGTTCAGCGCTGTGGTTGTATTTTCAGTCGGCAGCGGCAGTTTCTTGCGTCTTCTTCTGTATTTTGGGGCTGTTTGTAGCTGTGTTTTAGCAGATTTTGCTCTTGGTCTGTTACCTTTTGCAGTGTCCAAGAATCTAATGTACTAAAATTATGTATTTGGACGCTCACTAATTTTAAGGTTCTCAACGATACACATTTATAACCTTCATGAATATTGGACAACATTCATGAAAAATTTAACCACCTAGAGATGAATTTTTGGATGTTACAGGAAACCTATGGAAAACCAAAAATAATAGAGATCCTCTATTGAATACTTCAAAATCTCTTTTCTTTCAGTTTTTTTGGCACACATGCCTTTGTGCTGTCAGGTTCTGCAGAGTAGTATGATGTTTCTTTACATCTGTGCTGTCAAATCCTGCAAATCATACAATGACTTTTGCAGCTCTTTTTCCCTCATCCTCTAACTCATTGATTCTTCCTCTTCACCTTTGATCTTCAAAGCCTTCTTCCTAGACAAACGGATCTGTGCCTTTGATTTATTCAAATGCTCAATCATCCTGAAACTTCGGTATCCAATAAGTCAACACAAGCAGCCTCCATTGACAACATGTTTTAGATTTCACCTTAAGGAGATTCTTGCTCTTTCATCTTCCATAGAAGCAAGGTTGTGACGACTCTTCATGTTTATGCTTCTGCTGGGATGTTTTCAGGTGACTTGGCTTTCATTTGTTGATAAAGAAGATTGGTTTAAATAGGCTTTTCTTTGCCATGACCAAAGCAAGGATGAATCATGAAACCAGCTAAAGCAACTGCCATAGGAAGATCAGCTTTGAGGATTATTGGCTTTAAAAGCCAAGGCTTTGATGTTGTGCTTTCCAACCTGCAGAGAGCACAAATTACAACAATTTCTGGAGAAATAGACAATTTTCACTGAAGTTACGAATGGAACCATCAAGTATTTTGATTGTTCCAACATATTGACCTATTTGATTGTTTTTTCCCACAATCTTGGCTCAGATTGTTAGCTTTTGCCCCAAATATACATTAGATGCAACATCCATGTTATGCAAATTTGTGTCTTTAGAATTTGTAAATACCCAAGTAAAATAATATGCATCCATCGTTAAGCTAACTTTTTTCTTTTTGGAAAAGGAAAAATATTTTATTAGTAAAGAAGCACCACTGGTGCTTAGACAAACAATGTCAGCAAAAACTACTGAAATCTCAGCATTCCATTCCCACCCCTTCAATATTATAACAGATCCTCTGTTACTCAATTCTAACTGTTACTTAATTCTAATTATTATACAATTAAGTTCAAGCAGATATTATATATTTCCACAATCAATAAGCACCTTAATCATCCCACAAACACAATCAGCACAAGTGTTGCCTGATATAATGATGCATAGATTTAATTTGGAGAATAGCTGAGCATTATGAAAAGTTGCTCGATTTTTTAACCTAACTAAATGGTCCATTACAGTTAAGAAAGACACATGTGAAATGAAGTGCTTCCCAAACTAAAGTGGAAAGATTACAGGGCGTTAGAACTATGCCTTGACATTCTAAAATAATTTGTGGGAAGGGAATGAACTATGGAGTAAGTTCCAACAAAAGTATTCTAAAATCTCAGGAATTGCATAGTGAATCAGATTGATGTTTGTGAGGCGTACCATCATTGATAAAAAGGCTTCTGATTTTGGCTTGAATTGGTGCTGGAATTTGTCTTGCCAGATAACTACAGGTCCTACAAATTCCATTGTGGAAAAGATCTTTAAGCATGAGTTGGGATTCACTTATGTGAACATAAGGATCCAAGGAACAAAAAGGACATCATACCAAAAAGAGAAATTTCCACATCCAATTCCGATCTTGAAGCCAGGTTGCAGGGTCTCCACAGTTTTGATAATGGCTTGCCAAATACAAGAGGCACCAGTAGACATAGATATATGAAGAATATGCCTTGAGGAATCCAAAGATTTTGCATAGAATCAGAAGACATGGCAGTGCTAGTAACTACAGATTGAGCCAAAGTGACCCTTCCCGCCTTGCCATCTAACCTGTTGTTAATCCTCTCCATGATAAATGCAAAATCTGAATATTTTACTCTTCTTGATAACATACCACATTCATTTATACATACCGCATTAATTTATATTATTTGTACACCTACCTATAGTAGTAAATTGCAGTATATCATTATATTATATACGACGTTGGTCAACGATGATAAGGAAATTATAGCCATGGCAGTTACATTGTCTTTACTAGTTAATAATTATATAAAGCTACCCTGCTTGTAGAAGCAATGAAATACATAATTTCAGTAAAAGCAGAGCATAGCATTAGATTTTTTGACATGATATCCACTTGGTACAACAATTGGAAACAAACCAAAACATAGTGATAAATATCAATCAATCAAACCCGTATGAAGCACTACATTAAATGGAATCCCTAAAAACTCTTCCTCCATAGTGTTCAACAAGCTCCTATCTACAACCATATCAGGCACCATTTCATATCAAAAGAAACCCGCAAGTGATTTTACAGTTCAAATACAAAGCATAAAAAAATGGATAAACCAAATAATTGCTTGAACTAGATATAAACCAAAAATGGATAAACCCGCAAGTGATTTTACAGTTCAAATCTCTTTAGCCTTGAGAGTTGAGACATCAAAATCCTCAAATCATAGGAGTCTGAGATCTGTTTTAGTGTGCTTGAGCATGATACAACCATATTTCTTCTATTCCCAACAGACTGTTATAATAGAAACTGGTACCAAACATAGAGATTTAACAGTAATAATTGACTTTTATTGTTGATAGAATTGGATTACACAAGAAATTCGAGAGTCTTGGTTCTCTCCCCTCCAAGAATTCGAGAGCTTGGTCTCTACCTCCCAAATAACCACTTTCTAATTTTCAGAATAACCCATAACAGCCCGTGGTTTCCCTTTTATTCACATACAATACATAACTATCTTAGTAACTACTTATTACATAATAACTTACACAATAACTGTCATAACTGCTATTATAAAATACAGTATTTGCTTAATAATAATAAATAGTCTAACACATTATTTCATAGTTTAATGCTCTCACCATCACGGCTCCAGTCTCCATCAATGCAGCTTGCAGCAAAGCACTGTTTCCGCCTCAGCCTGCAAGGATGCGAATATTGTGTCTTCTATCAGTATGTGACTGCTCACCTCTCAGTACCTGTAACAATAATGTTCCTGCAACAGAACCATATCCCACGTATCCACCATATATCTTCACAATCATTCAGCACCTTAACAGCAACCCTTGTCTTCCCCATAAAAAAATAAGCACAGTTATGTTCTTATTTCCATTCACCCCTTTACATTTTCCATACCCCCATAACCATGATTTTTGCTTGAGACATCACAATCCTTGAATCATAAAAATCTGAGATCTGCTAAAGTGTGCTTGAGGGTGATACCACTTTCATAAATTCAACTCAATCAATTTGAAAAGGAATACTCAAATTATGTTATTGCTTGGATAAAAAATTTGCCATGTGATTCTTAAAAAACTTGTACAAAAAAGTAGATCAAGCTCAATTATGACAAAAATTTAAACAATATGCCTCGAAATAGAACACCAACTAACCAAAGTAATATACAAGGTGAATTGAAATCATGCCAATCAAAACTGACACTCATAAAATTGAAGTCAAACTATCCACTACCATAACAGTAGCCAAACCCAAACTACAAACTTAACAGAAGGTGTCAAATATATATACTCGCCAAACCCAAACTAATAACTTTTGTTGGCAGAATAAAATGAAAATTCGAATATAGATTTGTAGCTCAACGAATTATTAATTTTCTGATATATATATATATATATATATATATATATTACTTCTACATAAAACTAGAGGTCATTTGCTAAAGACCAAAGATCATTCTTTTCATTGATATAGAAGTCAGACTAGTTTGCAAATGGAAAGAGACTACACATTCAAAATTTAATTAATAAAGCGAGATCAAATGATTTCTTAATATACTTACAATAATTGTGATATGCACAATTGACAAGCCACCTTGTATACAAGGTAATATCCCAATCATGTACCTCTTGAGACAACAAGAAAAACAATTAATTACATTCCTCCAATGGGAAGAATGTTTTCCTTGTATATTATTACCCGAGTAGTAGGACCCCCTCCTTTATAACCAAGTTCCTCAATCATTTGGGTACTTAAATCAAGCCAAACTAGTTCTTCATCTTTCCGAATGAAGAATAATTCTCCTTTCATCCCCACTCCAATAGGATGTGCAACACAAGGCAACGGTCCAACAATGAAGAGTTTGGTCCATGATTCCTTCACACCGAGTTCACCCAAAATTGATATGTGAAAAATAGCCCTCTCTTCGTGAAATGAGATCAAGGCAATGGACCCATTCAACACAGCCAAGTTTATCCACCGTTGTTGAATATCAATATAATCATCTTCGTCTGTGGGTATGTGTGTTGTTAAGAACACCTCATTGCACAAGTAAAATGATACCAAACATGGTCCAAGATCACTATCATATTCTTCACACAACCAATGACACACTCCATCCATGTAGACTTGGGTGCCCTCAAAACAATCCAAAGAATAAGGCATGTCAACATCAAGGTTTCCTCCACGAGTTACTCCTTAGGCTATATATCTCCCATAAGGAGTCAAATGATGTATCTCCCGTTAAGGAGTCAACCAAATTTTGTTCCAATGGCGAATTGTGGACATCATATACAAAACATACATAACGAATTAACTTATAGTCATCTATAACAGTCATACCCAAATCCTTGAAGATAAGAAACAACGCTAAAAGTAACAAAATCCTCAAGAATATCTGGGACAAGAGACTCGATTGACTCAAACGGATTGCGAGGAATGACCTTAAATTTGTGGGTAGCTGGGTTCCACAATACATGTTTGTCATCAACACAACATTCATGGAGACAAAATGTGTCATTAATGCTACCAAGACCAAAAATAGGAAAATAGGCGTCGTATGTAAATGGATTTGACCAATCTAATTTTAGTTTATTCTCAAACCTTTCACCGGAAAGAAAATACTTTATTAGGTTCAGCCAACTTTATGAGTAGAGATGGTTGGTTAAGATGAGAGTTAGATTTAGATACGAAACTGTAGCGGAACATGTTGATGAAGTGATGGTTTTGAAACAAGAGAGACCATGATTTTGCGAATGCATTCAAATAGCTTAAAAAATTTAAGAGGTGGTTTTGATTAAATAGAGAAGGCAATATCATTAGATATAAAGATGATGCTCACCTTTTCACTTGTTGCGGCCATTGAGACGAGACGAGACAAGCTTAAGCTAGAATTAGAATTAGAATAGCAATGGTGAGAAGCAGAAGTGTTAGGGTTTTGGTCGCCAGATCAGTCGGTGAAATAAGAGGGTAAATTTGTAATGCCAAAGGAGAGGTTTTTTGTTGTGGATTTAAATTTAAATAAAACAAAACTGATTTTAACATTTAGTAATAAAAATTAGTTTTTTAAAAATAATTTAATTTGTTTATGTAAAAGATTTTTTAACACGCGCAATATTTTTTAGATAGTATATGTACATAACAAATTAATCTTTCATACCACAATATTGCAATTTGAGATGTCATTTTAAATTATCAATGAAACAATTGTGTTAATTAATTTTATGAGTTATGATATTTGTACGGCTATTTTCAGACAATTTTTGTACAAAGGAGAAAAAAAAGTTTGTCAAATTATCACAAAATGACCGAACAAATAACATTCCTCTATTTTTATTATTTCTTTGCCTATTTTTTTTTTTAAGCATTCTTTGCCCATTTATTAGTCTCTTTTACCAATGGTTTTCTAACAATTGCCGAAATTTTTTATTGACACAATCTTACCAACCGTTGTAAATTTGTAATATGTCTTTTTTTATACTACCAATTATAAATTGAATTAATAAATAAGAATTCTAAAAGTTGAACCATAATTTTTATAAAACCAACAAAATTAAGTATATTATTTTTTATCCATAAACGAAATGGTAAACATAACTGAAACTCACACATGAGGTCCTATATTCAAACCCAAATGAAGGTGCTCAACCTATCAAATCCTCAAACCAAGTATATTTTTAACTCGCGCTATTCACTAAAATAAATTAGATTGTGGGACAAAGGGAAATTTTACTCATATTGTTAACATTACGTAGAACTGGAAGGGAAAAAAAACAATCAAATTGAAGCTCCCATATCTGACTTTAAAACAGCCCATTGCACACAAGAAAAGTGCCATCCTTAACATTACCAATAATAAAAGTTAAAAAACAATGTCATCCTTAACAAAGCAATACGAGTATCTAAATCCACATACCCGGATGTTTAACAAGGTAAACATAGTTTACTTGAAGGTAGACAACTATCAATGAGACTCAAAATGGAAAAGCAAAAAATAGAGAAATAAAGCACCTAGAAATGTTTTTACACGGGCTGCACCAAGATTCTTCATTAAAATAATTTCCAAATGCTAGTGCCTCCTATGAAAAAATAATTAAGCTTTTTATACACTACTTGAACATTCTGAAATTCCCAAATCGGGACTAATCTTCTGATATGTCAAACAAGAATTTTGGAAGAGATGCAATTCGAGGAAGACTAAGAAGCAAATCTCCAAATGAGTCTTTCCTCGACATGCCTGGTGCCGGATTGCCACCATAAACATCTCTCGAGTCCTCTTCAGTAGCCTTGATATCTATGTTGATCTTTGCATCATTAGGTCCTTCAATAGAGCCCGTGTTGTCATGTGAATTGGGGACTGTTGGGGGATCCATTTGTAAGAGACAGCGTAGAGAATTGACCCTTGACATAAGTGATTTTTCATCGGAGTCTGTGGTAACTTGATTGTCGTTAAGCAGATGTTGTGTAATGCCATCCATCATTTCCTGGTACTCCAATCTTTCAGCAGAAAAGGAAGGATCCCCTGAAGCCATTTCTTTGGAAATATGATGCTCAATGTGACCAAGAAAATCGCTCATTGACATAGAAGGACGGAGCCCAGGCAGTTTTATTTGATCCCAGTTTCTTGATCCCTTTGAATCAGCTTCAGAATTATACATCGCTTCTGTTGCATGTGGAAATAAAAGTCAACTTTAGAAACAAAAACACATTAATAAATAAGGCAAAAAAAAATGAACAGTTAGTTTGATTTCATTATTATGAAGCCATGTAGATGCTGCACGGACAAAACTTCTACTGATGAAAAACGATATTCAACAAGTTAAGCATATTGAATTATTGATGAAATTAACATGTCAAAACAACAGTGACAGATTTGTAGAGTCATCATAGTTTTTATGATTATACTCATTTGACAAATCTTAGAAGAGAATTTCATAATCTATCCTTCTTGGAACACAAATCATGTTGTTTTATAATTTACTGATATTTTACTTGGAATTAACAAATTGATAATATTAGTTCAGTTGAAGTTTATGGCTTTCAACATTAAACATGATGACCCTAAGAGGCAGATCTATAACAAGAAATAGTATAGCATCTACTACTTGATTTTCAAAGTAATACCTCATCCTTCCATTGATAAATTTTCAATCATTAACCAACAAGCAAAGAAGAAATGTTCAAAAGAAAGTGCATTAAAATTTAAAATTTAAGCATGAAACACAAGTGAATACAATTACCCCTTATGTAACACAATCAAAATCAGAGCCAAGTTCTTATATTACCTGAACTGGAGGAAGGTGCTTCGCAGGGCACACTATCTAAGGTAATAGCAGAAGGATCACTGTGCTCGGTCGTAAATGATGGTGACAGGGATGAATGAGGAGATCCCATGTTCTGAAAACGAGAGGCAGCTGATCCATTGCCCTTGCCTTGATGCAAATCACAATCTTTTAGATTGTGAGGGTTCTCGATAGCAGCAGATCGTGGATCAAAATGAGGTGAATCAACCATTATCTCTGACTGTTGGCTTAAGAACTTAAGACGATCGTTACACTGGACGAGCTTTTCATAATGCTTGATCAACAGTCCTTGTTCACATTGCAAAACATGCCGCCTAGAAGTTATAAAATCACAAAATGGAGTTCCCAAACAAGATGGAACAGGACATAAAACATACAAATATTAGAAATGTGTCTGCTTTCAATCACTAAAAACTTGATAATCACAATACGCAAGCTAATTAATGATACAACCAGCAGCAGGGAAGAATGTATCATACAACAATATGATTCATTTGAACGACCATAACCCTATTAAACTATAAATAAAAAGATCAAATCTCTTCTATGAATCTAAAAAGACTAAACTGAGATAGCTATTCCGTTTTAATGTTACTGATGACTCTAAAATTAAACATGCAATTAATGAACCTTAAAAAGACTAAACTCAGCTAGTTAGCAACAAATAGTTTGTTTGCTTTTGAGTTAGGGATCTCTCCAAATCATTGTATTGCAAAAACTATTTTGAAGATTTCTACCAAATACGCAAATAATCATGTGACAAACAACCATTTAAACATAAATGAGTAAATTTGGCCTAGTACCTTTGAATTTTATTAGAAACTCTTTGATAATCATGCTTGCACCGCATTAAAAGTATTATCAATTAAATCCAGCAGCTATTTTACTTCAAATCAAGGCAGAAGCAAAAAATTCATGGAAAGAAATGACACTGCTAAAATCAAATCCTGATAATTTCTTCGAAAACAAATATTGACCCAAATTTTTCTATTAATAATTTCTTCGAAAACAAATTTTGACCCAATTTTTTCTAGGAAGAGCAAAGCAGATAGCAACACGTCACTTTCGAAATATGTTTCTCTACACTAAACAAATGGAATCGGACATAAATGTAACTGAACAAGAGCCAAACAAGATGGAATAGGACATAAACATACAATGCCAAACAATTGCAAAGTAAAATATAATAAACTTGACCAAATAAATCTTAATAGAATAATTCAGAAATGCTTGTGTACAAAAAAGGAGTCGCCTAAATTCCACAGATACTATAAGCAAATTAAAACCTGACCACTCCTCCTCAACGATTTCAACAAGTTATATTGCTGTTATTTGACAACATTCTCTCAATATCCCATTTGAAAATCAATCTCTAATATTTTACATAGGGGTCAAATGCTGATTCTCCTACTCAGTTTATGACAAACCAACAAAATTAATGTACATTTAAATCTATATGATTATGAATGGATGATAGTTGAGCAAACATCCACATATCAGAGGACAGCTGTAAAAAGAATATACCTATGTATGCTGGCCTGTCCACCAGTAAAATCTGTCGTTGATTGCCACAATGTGTGCTTTCTAGGTTGAGGATTAGTCTCCCGGAAGAAAAGCGGCTGTCTGGCAACCTGCAATTCACAATATCATTCATAAATCATTGAACACGGGACAATTATCCACGCATAATTACGTGTGTGTTTAGAGAATTAAATTACCACTAAGGTCAATGTGCTAGGTCCATCATCAGGACAATTGGCTTTAAGTTGACTGATGTCGGACCATTGAATTTCTATTTTACTTTTCAGCTCACCCTCAAGAACTTCCCAAACAAGCTTCTGTTTGGCAAAGTAACACTTAGCCACTAAGTCGCCTTCATATTTTGATTTATACTGCAATAAAGACAACATTGACATGACTTAAATTCATAGAAAAACTTAAATTTCCCAAAACACAACCACACGCAGAATCTCGAACGTACCTCCCATGAACCAATTTTTAAATGTGTAGCTGGAAAATTTGAAGCCTTCAGCTTTTCAACTGAAGCCCGACCGTCCTTGTTCGCTTTAGAGTTCAAATTATCATTTGTGGTATTTGCATTAACCGAATTTTCTTGACAAAGCGTCATTTGTATCAAATCTAAGAGCGAAGGGCTCTTCCTGAGACTTAAACCCAAAGGGCTTGGCTCATTAAGTATATCATTTGTAGCCTAAACAAAACGCAAAACCATAATGAGAAAAAGAAGTCCCAAAATAAAAGTAAACATTATTAAGTGCGTGTTTAGCTGAAAAATATGATTTTGAATGAACTGATTCTACAAAATTTATGTGTTGAATAAAAAATAAAAAAATTCTAAATTGCAAAGTAAATTCAACTCGAAGATTCAAACATATCAAAATTGAAAACCAATTTTAGAAGTCTAGAATCAATTACGACTCATAAAAATAATTGAAAGAATATAATATGTTTAGAGAGAGATGACGAACTTTGTGACGCTTGTTGAGAGGAGCATGTTGATCTTGAATGGGATCCTCGATCTCAAATTTAGGCGAAATGGAGGAAGTAGCAGAAGACGATTCCCATTCAGAACGGGGATTCTTAGAACCCATAAATCGAACCATCAAAATTTAGAGTCAACGGAGAAGAAATCGAAGGAATAACAGAACGCAAAACCCTAACGGAAAAGGACGTAATGAGAAGAAAGAGGGCGAAGGAGAAGGGTTAATGTTAATGTTAATGTGTTATGAAAGCGAACGCGTAAGAAATTAATTGAAAGGAAAAGCATGAATGGGTCCCATCACGAAATATTTTACTGCTGTCTTGTGCGTGTGTTGGCAGACACCTGTCCTGTATATTCAATGGATATTTGTGGGCTCATTCTCATTCCTTCTTTTTCTTTCTGCAAGGAATCAGCTTTTAAGGATTCTTAATTAACACTGTTTTTTATTTTATTTTTTATGATTATAATAGTTGATAACTTAATTTTAAAAATTTTGTATGATTTTAGTCAAAAACACGTATGATTTTGTCACAAGGGTAATACTGTAATTGAGATAATATAAAAAATTAAAACCTTTTAAAATTAGAATAATTATATATAAAAAATAATTAATAAAATTTACAAAATTATGAATATTAATTTTTTAAAAAAATTAAATATGATATTCTTGCTAGGCTAATTTGTTATTGGCAAATTACAAATTATATCATACAATTATTTAGTTTTTTTATTGGCAAACGTTAGTAGTTAGTTTTAAAAAATTATTTAGTTTTTTTTTTTACTGAAAGCAACTTAAGTGGAATCGTTAATTAAGAAAAGTCCAATAAAAAAATGATAAATCTCAAAAGAATAAAAATGGTGACTAGACCAAGAACAGGTCACCCTGTCAAACTTACGAACAACCATGTTCATTTGTCGTCAAGTACATTTCACCTTGAAGTTATAATGTAAAGATAATATAGAAATAATAGATGAAACTATAACATTAAATTTGAAGGTTCCTTATCTGCATGATGAAATATAATCGGCCAAATTAAATGAATCTATCTCTAAAATCACATGCGTCCATCCTTTATTAATAGATAAACAGATGTCTTCCATAAGTGTCATGGCTTCTCCTTCAAGAACAGTCATTTGAGAGGTAGTCCAGGAGGTTTGAACCAGGAAGAATTCTCCAACCTCATTTCGCACACATCACCCAACACATGTAAGATTTGTATAGTCATGGAATGTTGCATCAACATTGCACTTCAACCATCCTATGACAGACTTCACCCACCGCACTTCAGATCTATTGACGGGAGTTGTACTCCTTCAAGAACTAGGAACAATCTCCGCTGCATTCTACTGCTGCCAATTACTTAATGCTTGTCATTCAATGTTGGTCGCGATGCCTGAACATCGCTCCACACCAAATCATTACGCGCCGCCCAAACCTGTCATGCTAGAGATGCCACTCTCCGCCATATCTAGACTTTCATTGATGCAATTATGAACTCGCCCAATCTGAAACAATATAGTGATCGATGAACCAACAAGGAACCAACTTTCCTTGACCATATTACATCCAGCAAAAACATGTCAAGCATCCTCAACTTCATCTTCACACCAAGGACAATGTAAGAGACATTGGATGTGTCTTTGAGCTAGCTTAACACGCGTCAGCACACATCCCCGACAAATACGCCATACCAAGTTGCGCACCTTGCGTGGAGCATTTATTTTCTATAGGCTATTCCAGTCACCCGACCCGACACATGAGATTTGAATCGATGGAATAATGTCTCTCATAACTATACGGTATCCAGACTTCACTGTGTACTCTCCATGTGTTTCAGAGTAGCAGCTGGGATTATTTAGTTTATGTAACATATATAACAGAATTATTTAGTTACTCGTGATTTTATTTATTCAGTAGTGTCAATGATTATTTTTTAATAAAATCACCTAACGAAATAGATTACAACGACCACATGGTTCACCACAAAAAGTTCATACGAAAAAATAAAGTTCATAAGATTATGATGACCACATGATTTACAACAAAAAGTCCATAAGGAAAAAAATTGATTTACCACAAAGACATATGTAATGCTAAATAGGAAGATGGTAAATGTGAATTGTAGAAATGGAAATGAAGTAAATATAATTGTTATTACATAATACACGAAGGACAACATTTTCACGAGTCACTGTTATTTCAAGTGGCAAAAACTACCTCAATTCATTTGTAAAATAAAACAACTTTCAAATGGTGTAAAAGCATATTGGAGACTTCACAAATCCTTAGACAGGACCATGCTAGATTCATAATTCAGATTTGCAAACACAACATTTAGGTAGCTTTTCTGTTTACTTTCAGATATGGCAAAGCTCCAATTACATTGTCATAGTCACTTCTGTTGACTTGAATCTGTGTACGACAATAAACAAAAGTTAGAGATGAAAAAATTGATTCCATAACTAACTTATATGTTGGTGTGTATTTCAAAACAGAATCAGAAAATGTTCGGTAAAAATAACTTCAACCAAAATGCCACATTTCAGGTGAATCCAAGCCAGACACTTGAGCTTCTCCACAGTATATCAAATATCATTCTAGTTCTAGGAATCCAAGTGTTGTCAAGATGGATGTGGGTTTGGTATAAGTACAAAAGTCAAGATGAGATGAAATTCCTTCTAAGTGATAGAATTCTATACTGTGAGTAATATTCAATTTGTGTCTCACAAAAGAATCAACTTAAACACCACTACAATTCAGTTCCATTGATAATTTCAATCAATTTATCAAGTACAAAGACTTTATTTTGGTCCTGACTTTATTTTGGTCCTCACATTCCATAGAAGGTTGTAATTTATCACTTCACATAAATTTGCAGATAAATTTCAGCAATAAATATTTGCGGACAGTAGAACAGAAAATTGTGGATGTTTTTCTTAAGATTATTAAATAAAAATTGAAAAGAGCAACTTGGAATACACCCATCAAGGCATTTTCTTAAGATTTGCAGACAAGTCCTAATTCACAATTTTTTTATTTAAATGATATGATCTGAATACAAGTGTCATAATAAGACTGCTTTTTACGCATATCCAGTTCAAACCCATGATTTCATAGCTAATTTAGAGTATCTACAATATAGATCATTCAAGGACAACGATAGCAACTGAAATGTTAACATAGAAAATAAGTAACAATTCCCTTGAATCCAAACAAACAGCAGAGATTTGAGGCCACCCTCCCAAATTCCTAAAGCCCCCTACTCCTTCCATTTGACAAGATAGGTCACTCTCTAAGGCTCCCCTCTTATTAACAAACAACATGACTTATGTCCTAGTTAGCCAACTTACTAATTAACAATATCCGCTATTGAGCGATGAAAACTTGGTATTTGGTTTAATTTTAATAGTAGAATCACACAAAATAAAAAATCATCAAGAGAGAAAAAAAAGATTAAGGACCAAACTCAATCGTGTGATAAGTTGATAATTCATAAGATAGGCAGGTAAAGGCAAACTCTTTTCGAGTTTGTTGTAAGACATCTCTACTCATACTTGATGCATAATATCAAAACGGTTTTAAGGGCATCATCCTATATGGACATGGAAATCGGAAAGCAATATATGTTACCTACTTGAGCTACATAATGTATATTAACTACACCACACATTGTAGATATTTTGTTTGGTGCACAATGAAGTGTTTTAGTTTCATAAACTTTGCTTTATCCTCATGACACATGAAAAATCGAGAGAAGGCAGGGAAACAAAATTTATGTTCCATCCATTCCCATTTCCTAAAAATCACCCTCTTCCAGTAATCTCACAACCCAGCCCCAAGAAAAAGTCACCAAAAAGGTATGAGACTAATATACTTCGCTGTGAAAGTAGTTCATTTTCCAAATAACGCACCAAAAAGTAAACAAATACTGAATACAGTTGTAAGCAATGAATAGGTTTAAATTAACAATCCAATGAAGAATGATGATAATAATCTAATATAACTAATGAGCAAAGATTAAACAAACCATTTTAGAGAGTCTCAATTTCCTCTTTTTATTCTTTTTGTAGAGCAAATGTTGCTTTCCGGCTCTCCTACGCACAATTTTTCCGGCACCAGTAACCCTAAATCGTTTTGCTGATGCCTGTGAAAAATGAAATTCAATTAAAACAATGATACATAGTTAAAATTGAAGTGGATTTGAAAGAGGATAGAACCTTGTGGGTTTTCAATTTGTAGCCTTTAGCAGATACGATAGTGAGAGAGCGAGGAGAAGTAGTAACCATGGAATGGTTTTGGCTAAGAATTGGAGCGGAAATGCTACTAGACCAATTGAGTTTGAGGGAATTGACATTGTTTGAGAAAGGTAATTTAACTGAACTGAGAGAGACACGGGAAGAAGACGGTGTTGAAAGTCTCAAGGCGGCAAAGGAGGAGACTGTGGCTGTTGCAGAAGCCAACGCCATGTTAATGTTAAGAGTGTGTTTGTGGTTCTTGTAAATTGTGTGTCTATCTCGTTATTTTGTTAAGATAGATTGAATAAGATTACCCCGCGGTTGTGGATAAAGAAGATACATAGATTGATTACGTTTCAATCAAGTGGTCGTCATCAACTCATCATGTTTTCTGGATACTGGTAAACCGGCTCAGACGGTTTCTTATGTTTTAGTTTTGGGCCTTGAAATTGCTGTGCTGTCCTGCTCTCGTATTATATATATTATGCATTGTCCATACCAACTGAGTTAAGCTCACGAGGGCACACTATTTTTCTTTTGTCTCTTTGAAATATTTTTATTTATTTGATTTTATTAAAAAAATTGAAGAGGTCAGACTAAGTCGTCCATAACAAAAAATATTTTCAGAAAACTCAGATCCAGAACTTCAATAACACTCAAATGTGAATTTTCCTTGATGAATTATTTACAATGTCGTTCTGTTCAAATGACAAGGTAAAGTAGAGAGAGAGTGTGTGGCGAGGATGAATTATGTTGACTAAGATGAAGGACGGAGGGGAATACATGTAGAGAAGCAGAAAATAAGATGTCACTTTAATAGATAGTAATAGGATAAATTAAATTTGAGCTTTCATGATTTTGGAATGGAAAAAGCTAAAGTGCACGATACAAATAGTCGTCAAAATTGGACGAATTAGTTGTTTGTAATGTTTTGAGTGCATTTGAGTTCTCCTTTAATATGGATTTTACTCCAAATGATCGATCTAGTCTAGCAGATGTTTGTTTATGAGAAATAACAAACATTTTTCTCCATATCACTGTAGCATGCAGTGAGTCGCTGATCACCATTGACCGTCAAATGTGAAATATGTGCCGGCAACACAGTGTTTCACCACACAAAGCTAAATACCACATTTTCTCTTCTCTGATGTTTATATAATAACTAGATTCATGTTTTATTTAAAAATATTATAAGCTAGCACCATAAAAAGAGATAACCACTCGTTGATGAAGGTGTCCAGCAGATTCTTGTGCTAAGAATGTCGTGTCGTATAGCATTCCTCTTTTGGAATGAGCATTTCTATTTGTCACGAACAACAAATCCACGAAGGTATCGCGAATGCATTTCTACTGTTAGATGTTCCATTCATGGAATACTTGAGTCGTTGGATTTAAATTAGAGCTTTTGCTACAATACACGGATGCCATGTCGTGACATCATTGTGAGAAAGAACTCGCTACATACACCATTTCCCATTTAGAATATTCAAGAAGGGTAAATGTGGTTTTTGAAAAAATGTGGGTGGGGGTAGAGAAAAGTGCAGTCAACTTGAAACCGTAGCCTTGTGTTTTTCAAATGCTTTTTACTTGCAGTTGAAACATGCCATTCTAGCTTACAACAAGTAGATGAAGTGAAAATAAAAATTAAGCTCGTCCATAATGTTCTTTGGAAAGTTCCTTTTTCTAGCAACTCACCTTACACCTCAATGATCAGTGACTACTCTCTTCTCTTTAATTGTTCTCCAACTCCTTGAACAGTAGATCTTCTTGACTGTCGAGTTGCACTCTGGTCATCATTAAGAATGGGATCTAATAGACCCAGACAATCTGTTGTAATGTGCACCTAGACATTGGGATAGATTTAAAAAAGTACTATATATCCATACAAAATTACGGTTGGAAAATACGTGACATGAATCTGTCCAAATTCCAAAAGAGGGCAAAACCAAATGTCTGCTGTTTCTAGTCTTAGCATGCACAAAGACACAGAATCCGCAGACAGGGAACAGTTGAGGGGAAAAAAAAAACCTTCGTAGAATATTCTAATATCAAATACAATAAAATTATCAGGGGAAACCCCATTCAATTGTTATGAAAACACTTTTCAAAGTTTTAAAGCAATGAGGCTCCATCCATTCTCATGCAGTCAAAAACTCTGCGCTCTCCCCGTGCAACAAACACAAGATGATAGTAATATATAGTACTAGCATAGTTATCATGTGCCTTTTCAACCAAAACAGCAAAATTAAGTTAATAAGAGTCACTAATAATTAAATGGAGAAAACAATAATAAAGGAACTGGCTCCTCGGACTTGAACATTCTTAAAGAAACTGATCATCATCCATACAATCTATATGAGGTCTTCGAGCTCATCTTCACTGTGCCTCCACAATTTTGATTCTGATAGGTATGCATACTGCAGGATATCCTCCTCCTTTTTAGTAGAGATAGACTAGACATAATGTGTTGTTAAAGATAGCAAGCTTTCCATCTATGATACATATTGTATTCACTAAGTGAAAAACAAACAGGATTAATAAAAATTAAAAGGGGGAGACCGGGAGTACATAAGGCTCGTTGGTTACAACAAAAGCATAAAAATTACAGGAATAAATTAACTGGAATTAGGCTACAGCATTTTGTAGGGAGAGTAATTGTGACTCTAGAGTGTAAAAGATGATGACTCTAACTCCTCAGGTGTCACAGGAGTATGCAGCTGCAAAAAATAAAAGAAAGCAAATATCTAATTAGGTAACCTCAATGATGCAAACACAAGTCTCATTGTCCTCGTCAACACTTGTTCCATTTCATTTTAAAACTTTGAATGGATTAATCAGAACCAGAGGAAAATACATCAGGAACAGATAGATTTCTTGCTTCTGACAACACATCCCCTACTCAACAAGAATATCCATGACCATGCCTAAACCCTAACCGAAAGAGAACAAGCAGGCAATACACAGGCTACCTTGTTCCCCTGGTTCCTAATATGCAAGCAATTGAAATGTCTAATAAAAGAAAGATAATATAATTGAAAATTAGTATGGTAATCATCAGCCAAGCATATTCTCCAGTACAGAATATGATTTACTGAGAAAAAAGAATAGAGAAATTGCTTCTTACTTACAGTATGCATCCTCCAAGATGCATACCTCGTCAACATTAACATAATGTGAACAAACATTACACTCGACAAGATTTGGGCAAATACCAACGCCCTATTTAGATAAACCACTCAATTAAGCGCTTATAGCATTAACATACACACTTATCAGATAAGTATTTGTGTATAAACTACTTCTATAACAAAAGTAAAAATAAAGTAAACTATTTACATACAAGTTAATAAGTTGTTTTCATAAGCTATCCTAAAGAGCTAAGCTGAAAATAACTTACGAACATGTCATAAGCTGTTTCTGTAAGTTCTCGCTAACAGTCTCTTAAGTGTTTATGTCACTAGATAAGTTCAAATAAGTCAATCTAAATAGACCCTGAACATAATTCTAGTCCACAACCTAATTCATCTTTGAGTAGCAGCAGAAGTAACAATGTGGGAGACAAATACATACGAATGAACATGTCTAGTAAATAACTCAAAATCATAATATAGTAAATCGCATTCACAAACAAGTAACTAATAATAATAATAAAGCGAGAAACAACTTACAGCTTGTGCAACAGTGATCCAATGAAAAGCACGGGAAAAATCATCATTGTTTGAAGGAACGCAGTCGTGGTTCCAATACGTGATATCATTAAACGTCGCACTGGTCTCCCACGAATTAGAGCTTTCACCGGATTTTTTCTTTCCCAAAACAAAACCTACAAAGCATAGCAATCAAGAGTCACCATCACATTCAGAAAGAAAGAGAGAAGAAGAAACAAGTTTGGTTACCAGAGTAGTTATGAGGAAGAGGGAGAGTAGTTCCTTCGAGTAACCTTCCTCGAAAATGCGATTGCTGTAATGGTAAACCGTCTTCTCCAACGACACCGGTGGGTTTAGGTTTGAAATAGTGGGAAACTTCGGTAGGACCATCGTGCTTGATGCAGCAAGGAAGTAGATGAACACGCCCACTCAGATCCTCGATACCGTCTCGCTTTAGGTCTATCTTCGCCTCCCCGCCCTTTTCCATCTCTCTCGCCGCCCCCGCTTCTTCTTTCTTCACTCCAGCCTTCCCTCCCAAATTATATCCAATCTCACTTTCAATTTTAGCCTCCCTCCGAGGAGTGATATTTGTACATCCAATTGATGATAAATTTGATGACAATTTTGTTTTTCTCTCTTTTTTTATCGGTCAAATAGAATGAAGAGAAAGAAAAGAAAGAAAAAAAAATAAGAATGGTTGTACAAATATCATTACTCATATTATATAGCGTTCAAGTTTAGTTTCCTTCTTTTTTTTTACAATGAAGACAAAATCCGCATTAGTCTCTAATTTTATAGAATATTCACGATTTTATGAAATATTTCAAAAATGACTCTCACTCTTTTATAATATTATTTCTTCAAATACTATGTTAGGGACTAATTTATACCTAAGCTGTTGAAATAATAAGATGACTAAATTAAATTTAAGTGATTAAATATAGGGACTAATTTAAGAGTTTAATAGAGTAAGAAACTTTTCTGAAATATTCATAAAGTCAGTGACCTGTTTACTCGATAAAACCCATTTGACAAAATATTTTTTTTAAAGAAGTACCATGTACCATTGAATAAACAATTATGCTCATTTTAAATTTTAAGATATTCAATCTAACAATATCATCATTGACAGTTGAGCTGTATTTTCCATAATTATCTTAAAAAAAGTTTTTTTAAAGATATTAATTAATCATTCAAATTTGTATACTGCTTTTTCTCTTCAACAATATGGTTCTCTAAAGACGGGGAAGTAAATTAATCTTATTTTCGGAAAGAGTGCATCATTTTGGGGCATTATTATGTTATACACACACAGCTCTCTCTTTTGTGGAAATAAAACCTTTCCATTTCTTATTCTCACTAGTTTATCCCCCATCATGGTTTTGGCTGCATAAATTGATAATGTGACATAAACATTGTTCAAATATCTTCTATACACCACAAAACTTTAAGTAATATTAATAAATACGAGAACCCGAGAAAGAAAATGGAGAGGATTAACTCTCCAACTAGAAGAATATGTGAGTTGTCTTGTTTGTGGGTTTCTCACCCTAGAACTAGTAAATAAAAATCAGTTATGCTTAGGATCAATTTCAAACTTATACAAAATAGGACTCTACAAGACTTGAAGGCACGACAATATCAACTATGTTTTCTTGTGAGAAATATCAACTATGTGACTATAAGTGATCTCGTTAAATCAATATGGAAATCAAGCAGTTGAGATGAAGATACAATGACATTCAGGATATAGAACCCACCCAAATTTGCAAATAAATGCAATTGTAGTTTAAACGCCTCCTTTCACACATGCTGCATATTTTGCAATCAGCCAATCCCTAACTCCATTTTCAAACAAATGACTTTACAAAAGAACATTACATTTGGTCATAAAGAAGTACAAATAACGAGTTAAAAGCTCCAGTTCTTCCATCAGCTACAAAATGCTACCCCTTTCAAAATTCTCAATTTCAAGCAAATACAGTGCAAACAAGACTGTTAATGTTATTGTCTTGTCAATATGGCTACTGATTCCCACTCTAAACTACATATCACATCCTGCATGGAACAATAACATCATCAGAAAGGAATTTTCCACCTTCATCTTGTTACCACTTTTTTCTCTCTATCATTTTCATTTTGTTAATTTTTAATAACTTAGTAACGATGTAAAAACACCGGTACAGAAAAACCGTCCTAAGGTAACATGTTTTCCATAAAATCGTTCTTTTACTAGTATTTAATAGATAAACCATTTGGTGATTATAATTCATATTTTATAAAATGAACTATAAGTAAACACCACCAAATCAGTCCCATACAATATAAAGAATATTAGCTGCCCCCACTTACCAATGGATTATGTCGATCAATATCAAAGCTATTGATGGCGCAAGGTTCTGCCAGCAGCTCAATAGGTTCCTCACCTAGGCAATGTAAGAACACACCATCAGATTCACCAAATATATTCCTGATGAACTGACATTTTTAACATGTAAATTGCAATGAACATATATACCTTGCTCAATCACGCCAAGAATTCCATCCTCCGAACATATCATGGCAGGTAAAATCCGGCTAGATGAAGTGTTTGATTTTATGCAACGATCATACTGAACCTCCCAAACCTCACTTTCAGATATTGACTGAACGGCAGTTTTGCAAGCCCCATCGCCTGCTCCTGTTCCTGAAAGTATAATCGGTTGTTGTTGCATCCTAAGATCCCAAGCCAAAACAGTACCTAAGGAGCCAGCAGCCTGAGAGGGAACATCAATAATTAAGAAACGGCTGAAGCATACAAGTAAACATTGGTGTGAATTCGGACTCAAAATCACATCAATACAAACTATGATGTGTGGAGCAAAGGAAAGTAGTAATCAATATCAAAGTAAACACAAGCAATAACAACAATAACATCACCTAGATCTAATCTAGGAATCAAAGTGAAAAGCACAAAACAACAAGCAAAAGATAAAGAGAGAAGAGAAACAAAAACACCAAAGATTGTTGACCCAGTTCGGTCCAACTTGACCTACTCTGGGGGAGAGATTGATCTCTCCAATCCACTATCAATGAGTTCTTACAAAATGATACAAATGGGTTACAAGAAATTAGCTTAAACAAGCTCACAAAGAACAAACCTAATTTCTACCAATTTTCCCAATCTCAAAAATGAACAAGACACTCAATGATTTTCACTCACCCAAGGTGTTTACAATGTTTCCCAACCAAAGAGAACTCTAATCAAAGACCCTCAACCCTAAAGTTATCTCCTTTGATTTTCCAAGTTTTTCTCTCTTGAAGCTCTCTTCTCTTTCTCTTTCAAAAATGAGCTGAAACACTTAAATAGTACACAGTGACAGACAAAATCGCGCCGCACCTGTGAAAATCGCGCCACGGTTGAAGCGTACGACCCAAGGTACGACAACCTTATCCAGAAATCGCGTCACGCCTGCACAAATCGCGCCACGATTTTGCCTTCAGCAGAAACCATACATTCTACCAGCAAAATCGCAGCACGATTTTGGGTTTCACAACATCACAAATTTGAAGGCAATTTCAACATTTCTCCACCTTGACTTTAAATTGGTGATGATGTCAATTTAACCATCAACCACCATTTCCCTTTTTCTTTTCCCTTGCATCCAACTACACCAAGTAGCTCCACAAGTATACCCCAAACCCTCTTCAACCACGGAACGTCTCCGGCTTCCTTGAAGATCACCTTGCATCCAATCACCCTTGGTCTTTTAGGTAATCACACAAGCAACGCCATACATTCTTCAAACCCCGAAATGCCTTCCGTCCTCATGAAGAATTCTCATGCTCACAACTAGAGCATAACACCCAAGGCCTCCATAGTCGTACCATTCCCGGTGTCACTAACTCCACCTCAAATTGAGCTTTCTCTACCTCAACTTCCAAATGTGTACACACACTATGCTTTCACCTTGCCACTCCACCTCAAAGGTTGATCACGAGCATTCTTCACACCGCCTCTCTAGGCTAACCATGAGTATTCTTCCCACCGCCTCTCCAGGCTAATGTTGAGTGTTTAACGTCTCTATAGACGAACACCGCTCTACAAGGAATCAATACCAAGGTGAGAAACCTCACCTTATTCCTCCCAACAATTCACCACCAAAGCACCCGCATCCTCATACTCCTCGGACACAACTTGCGCGGAGTTCTCATTGTCCTCCGGACAATCCCTCATGAAGTGACCAACCTTGTGACACTTAAAACACTTATACTTTTCCTTGTTACCGCTCTTTGAGCTTCCTCGGTTACCTCTACCTCCACCATTTCCTCTTGAAACACTAAGGCCTTCACTGTTTTCATCCGCTCTCAAGTCCTTGGACTTGGTCAACTCCTTGGTTCTCAAAGCCGTTTGAACTTCTTCCAAGGTGACAGTGCCTTCTTTGCCATAGAGTGTGGTATCCTTGAAGGACTCAAATGATCTTGGTAGAGCACACAACAAGAGTATTGCTTTGTCTTCGTCCTCAAGTTTCACCTCAATGTTCTCCAAATCATCAAGGATTTTGTTGAACTCCGTCAATTGCTCCGTCACGGTCTTTGACTCCACCATCTTGAATGAGTAGAGTTGTTGCTTAAGGAATTGCCTATGAGCCAAAAACTTGGTCATGTACAATGACTCCAACTTTGACCACATCGACGCCACGGTAGGTTCCTTCGCGACATCCCTCAAAACTTTATCCCCGAGGCACAAGACAATGGCACTTCTAGCCTTGTCCACCATCTCGGTCTTCTCCGCTTGTGACATGGTGCCCGGCAACGCACCTTCACCCTTCAAAGCTTTCTCACACTTTTGTTGTATCAACACCGCTTGCATCTTCACCTTCCATAACCCAAAATCGTTACTTCCGGTAAACTTCTCAATATCCCACTTTGAACCCATGGTACTCACTAAACCAATTCAATACTATGCCCCACGGTGGACGCCAATTGTTGTGAATTCGGACTCAAAATCACACCAATACAAACTATGATGTGTGGAGCAAAGGAAAGTAGTAACCAATATCAAAGTAAACACAAGCAATAACAACAATAACAATACCTAGATCTAATCTAGGAATCAAAGTGAAAAGCACAAAACAACAAGCAAAATATAAAGAGAGAAGAGAAACAAACACACCAAAGATTGTTGACCCAGTTCGGTCCAACTTGACCTACTATGGGGGAGAGATTGATCTCTCCAATCCACTATCAATGAGTTCTTACAAAGTGATACAAATGGGTTACAAGAAATTAGCTTAAACAAGCTCACAAAGAACAAACCTAATTTCTACCCATTTTCCCAATCTCACAAATGAGCAAGACACTCAATGATTTTCACTCACCCAATGTGTTTACAATGTTTCCCAACCCAAGAGAACTCTAATCAAAGACCCTCAACCCTAAAGTTACCTCCTTTGATTTCCCAAGTTTTTCTCTCTTGAAGCTCTCTTCTCTCTCTTTCAAAAATGAGCTGAAACACTTAAATAGTACACAGTGACAGACAAAATCGCGCCACGGTTGAAGCGTACGACCCAAGGCACGACAACCTTATCCAGAAATCGCGTCACGCCTGCACAAATCGCGCCACGATTTTGCCTTCAGCAGAAACCATACATTCTGCCAGCAAAATCGCGGCACGCCACCAAAAATCGCGGCACGATTTTGGGTTTCACAGCATCACAAATTTGAAGGCAATTTCAACAAACATAAACTGTAAAAGGACCATGCAGCCACTCAGCTCACTAAACCATTAATCTGATAAATTCTTTTTGAAGAAATCAAGAATCATTCAAATTCAAGCTGTACCTATGATAAAACAGTTATTTTTCCAGAGATGAGAAACAGTTATTTTTGCAGAGATGAAAAACAGTTCCCTTCTAACCTTAATTTTTGTTGTAGGATAAATAAAGAACAGTAGCAATATGTTAAAAACTACAAAGACACAAACGAGCTTCTTTGCTTGTCTTGGCTGATGTCCCTCGTATTCTTAATTCTAGCGAGCTGTTGCACCCTTAAGGGATTTGCCGATTCCATATGTATTTAAAGAGTTCCCATAGTGGGACGGTTCTTATGCCAAAAAGTGGTGAATTGTGGGACGCAATAATGTAAGTGAAGAACAAAAATATGATTCTGGGATTACAGTAAAAATGGGCATGTGTTCTTAAAATCTTATATGGCATCTTTTGGTTCTAGCATTGCAGATGCTTTAACAAAGTAACAAGTCTTCTAATGAACGTAACGAAGCAACAACGAGCACCAATCACATGCAGACACAGTGACAAAGTTTCAGTATAGACCAATAAGGGGTTGAAACTATCCAAAACAACTAGTTGGATAGATTTCTTAAAACCTTATGAGCTGCATAACTTGAAATCAGCTTCTCTATCTCAACTGTTATAATATAACTCATCATTTAACTTCTCTACCTACATTTTTAAGCTTAAAAAACTTTTATTGTAATCACAGACTTATATAACAGGAATTGAGGAGTGGGGAGTAGAAATGTTACCAGACAAGTATGCTTTCTTGATGGATGAATGTCGATAGAGTGCACTATCCCAGAATTCAAATTTTTATCCCTGCGACAAATCAACCTAAATGTAAGTATAACTCAAATATCTTCAACAATCTTAGACTCATCTTCGGTTAAACAGCTTAATTAAGTGTGTATAGCATAGATGCTTATCATACAAGTACTTATAACATAACTGTGTATCACATAATATAAGTGCTTATGCATAAGCTACTCCTATTTCAAGATAAAACAAAGTCAAATTGTTTTCAAATAATCTGTAAATTATTTTCATAAGCTGTCCTAGAGAGTGTACGGAAGTAAGCTAAAAACAGCTTACAGAATATCACAGGTTGTTTCCATAAGCTCTCATAAACGACACCACAAGTGTTTATACCAATGAATAAGTTCAAATAAGTCAATCCAAGTCTCAACACAATTCAAAGCTCAACATTTTAAACAGTTACTCTCAAGTCTCAACCAAAAGTTGAACATTTTTCTTACCAGTTACCCTTAAACTGAGAAACCGGTCCACCAGGTTTTCTCTGATCCCACCAATGAAGACCAAATCCATAACCACCAGTAGCAAACTCCACCGGCGAAGCCCATTTCACCGACGTATAAGAAACCAACCCACCACTATCAAACAATCTCCGATAATTCAAATTAGAGTCTCCAACAGTAACCAAATTCACCCTCCCATCATCCCCGACAGTAACACACTCAACCCCACCATCCATCAAATCAATGCAACACTTCCCTTCCAAGTGAAGCTCATTCTCCGGAACAGATACCTCAGATAAAAGCCTCGCATCGGTGGAATCAGCGAACAAGAAGTGAAGTGAACCGGAGGAAGTTGAAGTGGCGATGATTGATTTCTGAAGGAACTGAGAGGATTTGAGAGATGAGATTGGTGAAGGGGATGTCCATGAAGATTGGAATTCGAAGGAGAGTGGATTTGGTTTGAAAGAGTGGATTTCGATAGAAGAGAGGTTAGAATCGAAATCGGAAGTAGCGAGAACAGCGAAGCGATTGAATGCGGATAACACTGGAAGCCAACGAACAGCGTCGATGTATTTGTATTGTGGGAATCTGTGGATTTCTGAATTTGCCGTCACTGCCATTGCAAGAGTTTATGCTGCAATAACATAAACCTGCAATTCGCGCATAGTCTAGTGAGTAATGGGACTTGTTTGACTAATATACCTTTCACCATTCCACGTATTTTACTCTTTTACTCCTATGATATTTTCTTAGGTATTTTATAAAGTTTAGGTGTGTGATACTAATTGATGTTAATTGAATTTGATTTTGATTTAAAGTAAGCTAAGCATGATTTAATTTTATGTTTGGATATAATGATGTAGTAAAAATGATTTTCAATATATGATGTTCTTTGAATGATTTGTATCAAAATTGATTTTTTGTTCTCTTAAAACAAATGTAATTTCATAAAACATGTAACAAAATTACTAACCACCAATGGATATTTTAGGCTAACTCATGACTCTTTTTTTTTACAAAGGCTAACTAATAACTAGTAGTTAAATATAACTACACCCTTAAAAAATTCAAAATTAGCAAAATAATAAAATATCAGGGATCTAAATTAAATTACAAATAGATAATATAAATTAAAGTGTAGTGTAGTATTGAAATATTACCGCAAACTAATTATTTAGCTTACACTTTATAATTTGATCGCATCTTGAGTCTTGAGCATGATATGTTTATGACAAAGAAACTACTTTGAAACTTTGTGAAGGATTTAAGTTAGTTGATCAATGATAATCAACATGGTGATAGATTTTATCTTCATCTTTTTAAAAGAATGAAATCAGTATCCATTTCTACATTTAATCTGATAAAGTTGTATACTGTCATTGATGTTATAAGTATTTGAACTTGTGTCTCATATTGAACTTAGGCTTGTGACGCATGATTGCAAAATCTATTCTTTCGTTCACGAAGAGTTCTTACAATTGTGCATTTTAAACTTGAGTGTTAATAAATAAATAATTCATTAATATTTTCAAACTCACTTGAACGCCTAAAACCGGGAAGATAATGATTTTCATATTTGTAGGGACCAGTATCCTATTTCAGTTGGATGGCCATAATCCCCCACATAGTATTTAGCTAAAACTAAAGCAATCATTAAAGTGTGAAAGAAAAAAAAAATTAAAAGTCAAAATGATGTTGAATCCAATGCAAACATACTTCCTCAGTCTCATAATACATGACATGGTTGACCCTATTACGCATGCCAATGTATAATTTTGAGCTTAAATATCTTGAATAATACATTAGAAAAAATTATGAAAATTTGATATTTTGGAAATATTCATCGAGACGAATCTAACGACATCTTATATGATATTGTTTATCTTTGTATATTAGTAGAGAAATATGATCAAAGTAAGTTAGATCAAAATTTCACATTTTCAAATGGGTCATCTATTGCATGATGGAGGGAGTACTATTTCTGGTTTCTTTAACAAGTGCTCCTAGCATAACCCTTTTTTTAATAAAAAAAATATATAATTCAGCCCCGAATACAATATTGTAATGCATTATCTAGTAAAGAGATGACGGCGATCGATGACTATTGTGATGGAGAAGATAGATGTCGAGAGTGTGAGATATGGAAGGAGAAAAATGAGAACTATGATAAGTGAGTGTCATCCAACTAGGCGAGTGATATAATTTAGGGTTTGAGTTTCTATTTATATAAAAGAGGTAATGAATTGATTTTCTATATCTGGAATGAGTTTGAGTATGAGTTTGGGGTGAATACATATATCCCCGTTATCCGTGTTTTAAAATCGGAGATAACAAAACTTAATCAAAGCAGAGAAAATTCGTCAAATTGAATTTGGTTCGAGCAGATACCCACCGGTATGAGTTTTCTTGTCATGCCTAAAAACATGAGTGAACTTATACCATTTTTTTTTCTTCACATCTAAACCAGATCTTCCATCAAATTTTATTATGTACCATCCACACCAAATCTAACCCATCAACTTCATTTCTCTCATTATAACTCTCTCTCCTGCTCTTCCATTTATTTTTATTTTTTTTCACCAACTTAATTTAAAATTTCTTTCCTACTTCTGTCTAGTTTAAACTTTCAAGCTGAACCATACGATACAGAACAAAATGACGAGGTTGCCCCCTTTCTTCTTCTTCTTCTTCTTCCGGATTGTGGAACACTTGAACTAGTAAGTAGTGTGTGGACAGGGATCAAGAGGTAGCTAATGGAAACCATAGGAAGTAGCTTTAGCGTTTTATGTCTCAATCCTTCTCTTCCAGCAAGAAGTAGGTTTTGTACAACATTCGCTAAAAAGAAAGATGTCCAAGACAACAACGAGTCTCAGCAACAATCCTTTTTACCATTGACGGTTTCAAAATCAAATCTTGCTCGTGCTGCCATTGGAGTTTTTGGCTTGGGATTCATTGATGCAGGGTTAGTAACGCTTCTTGTTAATTTTGTTTTATTTCAGTTTATAATAACAATTTTGATTCTTCATGCGAATGTTTTAATTCAGGTATAGCGGAGACTGGTCAAGGATTGGAGTGATAACACAGCAGAATGAGGAATTCTTAAAGCTTGCAGCTTTTCTTGTAGTTCCTATTTGTGTTCTTTTCATTTTTTTCCTGCCCAAAGAATCAAATTAGTCAGATTTTCAAATGCAATATGTAAAAGAAATTGTGAGTTTGGATGTCAATAGTTATATGTCGGGTCTATCTGGATTGACTTATTTAAACTTATTTACTTGTTAGACTGTTTGAGAGAACTTATGAAAACAATTTATGACTTGTTCATAAGCTGTTTTTTTAACTTATTTTCACAAGCTCTCAAAGATAGCTTATGAAAATAGGTTATACGTAAACAATTTAATTTTATCTTTTGTTATGAAAATAGCTAATACATAAGCGCATATGTTATAATTGCAAATTAAGTTGTTTATCCATATAGGGCGTATATCTTGTGTTCTCAGTATTCAAAGTTCAATTGTTTACTAATTTATAAGAGTAAAGGAAATCAGCAAAAGTTTGAAAGGATCAAACTATTAATTACTTGTTTTGCTCTATGTGATTCAATCAGTGAAGGGGCTTATCATTTGCCTTAGGATTTCAGTTTATGTTCTGAAATGTTTAAATGACTAATGTTACAGTAGTATCATTTCTCAGCTAGTATCACATCAAACAATTATCTGATTCTGTTACTTTTACTTCAAAAGAAAAAAAATATAATTTTTGTACTCATCTGCATGCCAAAATCTGTTTTTTCCATTAACCCTTTCTTGATCTCTCCATCGATGACATAAGCAACTTTGAGAAGGGTATCTACATTTTTTTTTACAAAAAGAGAAGGGTTAGATATAAGTCAAACTTGGAGGAATGACTTCACCTGAGTTCATGCAGAGTAACACAGGGTTTACTGTCTTTTGGCACCCCTTTTAATTTAGTAATTTAATTTTTAATCTTTGCTTTTACTTTATGAACATGGATCAACTGCAGCAAAGGTGAAGATATTTCAATGGAAAGCAATACTGTAATTATTGGCAAGTGACCATTTATTTTATTACGACCATAAATCTGCAGACAGGCTTATTAATATGCTCCTGTTAAATTATACCCTTAAAAAATTAATGACGGATAATTGCTTTGTCTTGCTCTAAGGACGTATGACTAGACTTTATTCCAGCAAGATGACATGGGAAAGATTATGTTCCAAAGAATTACTTTTGAGAGGAATATTTAGTCATTTACCGAGTGAGCCAAATAATTTGTTTTAGTCACCTGTTGTTTTGCTATGTATAACCGACATCACATTATTCAGCAAGATGATATCATGTATGAGGTTCAACATCCGTCCCTTCTTCCAGATGTTCCAAATCATGCAAGAGCTTCAAATTTTCCCTCCTTCCAGATCACATTATTCTCTCAGATTACTCACCAAGATAATATTGTATGTATTCAACAATGTTTTTTATTTAAAAAATACCTTTTACCATTTTAAGCTTTTTAGTTACTAACCCAAATTGAATTCATCCTGATGCTTCATTTGTCTCAGCTCACATGTATCATCAGTTTCAGAATAGAACATGCTGTCAATTGGATATTGATATGAACATGTAGCATTGAAGAATTTCATTCATCGAAGCATTGAAGAATTGTAGGTATGCACACACCTAGTTTTCTACTACAACTAATAAGACGATGTATTGGTAATTATGAGCTACAATAGAGTATCAATTGCAAGGCAAACCAAATGTACTATGCTTGCATGTTACACCTACAATGTTGCTGCTTCATTTATATGTGAAACTTAGGATGACTGATATACATAAGCAAAGAACTATAAATTGTATCTCTCAATAAATTACTGTTAGCTAAAGGATTATTTATTTGTCCATCTGCAGTTACTAGCAGAACATGATACTGGCCACCAGATTAATTTCTCAACATTAGTCATGACCATTCCAACATCAGGGACAAATGAATAGCATCCGTCAAGTTTTAGGTGAGGAACCATTTAGAATCTAAATACTTTTGATCGCGTGTAGATGCTGACAAATAAGTTTGTAAGGAAAAAGAAATGGGGGTGAGTGGGTGGGGTGTAAAAAATTGTGGAAAGAAGGGGGATGGTAACAATCATAATTGGTTTTAGGGTTGCGTTAGAAAAATAATGGGGGACGGAGAGGATACTTTATTTTGGAGTGATCATTGGGTGGGAGGGGGGGTCATTAAAAATGAGAACTGAGCAACTGTTTTCCTAATCTTTGAACAAAGAGGCTAAGGTGATGGTGTTGAAGAGGGAAATTGGTGGGAACCGGGTGTGGGATTTTAGGTGGAGAAGAGAGTTATTGTACTGGTAAGCGGAATTGCTTCATCGCATGATTGTGGAATTAGAAAAGGTTATCATCATGGAGGGTAGAAAAAGATTGTATAGTTTGGGTGGAGGACTCGTCAAATTTCTATTCTGTTAAGTCCGCTTACAACGTCTTAATGGAAGATAGCAATCCTGGATCAACCACTCAACAATAAGGCGTGGCATAAATTCATTCTGTTGAAAGTCGTGGTGGTTGTGTGCCAAGTATTTCAAAACCGTATTCCGACCAAAGATAATTTATTTAAAAAAGGAATCCTAAGCTGAGATTAGCTAAATTGTGTAGGAGGCTGTGGTGATAGAGTCAACATCCCATTTATTTTTTGAATGCCATGCCTTTTCTAAATTGTGGATGGATATATATGGCTAAATGGCTAGGAGTGAGTGTGGTGTATCATAATAATTGCAACTCTCATCTCAATTATTTCTCTGGAGTAAGTATTGGAGGAAAAGGAATGGAGTTGGGTTTAAGAACATGTTGTGAATTCGTTGTGAAAACTACACCAATAATAAACTTGATGTGTGGAGCAAATTAATACCGAGTAATCAAATCAAGCGGGTGACAAAATAATTCAAACAAAAAATAAACAAGAGATAATGGAAGAAGGAGAACACAAGAATCTGTTTACCCAGTTTGGTCTAATGATGACCTACTCTAGGGAAGAGAGCAGCTCTTCGTTCCACTATAATGATATGAGTTTCTTTACAAAGAGATATTGAGTTATAAGAATCAGTCTTCAAACCTAATTCTACCCAAGTCTCAATCTCTTCCTGTGACCAAGAGACTCAATCCTAATAGTGTTTTGTTCAAGGTGAATCAAAACAATCTCAACCCTAGTGTTTGTTGCCAAGAGAAATTCTTTATAAACCCTAGTTTGTATGTTGGCTTCTAAACCCTGTTTTCTACACAGTGTTTTGTTTTCTACACACATAATCATCTTATACAAGGTTTATATTTATAGTGGAAAGCATCCCTCAAAAATTGGAATAGAACCGGCCCATGAAAAAGCCGTTTTATTTTTTTTGCAGTCACACAATTCGAGCGCCGAATTCTGCTGTTCGGGCGCCAATTTTTCACGTAGCCAAAAGGCTCCTTCTGCAGGCACAATTTTGGCCCCGGACTGCTCCATTTGGGCCCCGAATTTGACATTTCCAGGATGCATGTTTTTGAGTCATTTTCCAACAATTATCCACCTTGACTCTAAAATAGTGATGATGCCAATTTAACAATCAAACATCATGCTGCTCTCTCCAACCTTCATCTATGCTTCAATGAAGTTAATCAAGTTAAAACAATGCTTGAACCTTGATCTCGATAATGATTTGGTGAACATGTCTGCTGGATTTTCTTCCGATGCCACTTTCTCCACCATGATCTCCTATGTCTCAATCACGTCTCTAACAAAGTGCAAACGAACGTCAATGTGTTTTGTTCTTTCATGATATACCTAATGATTTGCCAAATGAATGACACTTTGGTTATCAACAATGTATCTTCACACACCCTTGACTAATCCCCATTTCTCCAATCATACCTTTCAACCATATGGCTTCCTTGACCCCTTCAACAAGGGCAATGTACTCTGCTTGAGTTGTTGAAAGAGCTACAACTGATTGTTGATTTGCCTTCCAAGTTACTGCTGTACCGAACAATGTAAACACAAATCTTGGCAAAGATTTTCTAGTGTCTACATTACCTGCATAGTTCGCATCCACATATCCCTCCAAAGCATCCCTTCCTGGTTGTGACCTTGTATACTTCAGACCACCTTTCAAAGACCCATTCAAATAACTCAGAACTCACTTCAAAGCTTGCCAGTGCACTTGACTCGGATTTGGCATAAACCGACTTATCACACTTATTGCATAGGATAAGTCCGGTCTACTACAAACCATACCATACATGATGCTTCCAACCCCACTTGCATAGGGAGTACCCTCCATCTTGCTTTTCTCTTCATCGGATTGAGGACACTGCTTTATTGACAATTTTGTGTGATGACCAAGAGGAGTGCCAACGACCTTGGAATCTTTCATTCTGAAATGCTCCACCACTTTCCTCAAGTAACCTTGCCGAGATAAGAGCAGCTCACCTTTGTTTCGGTCCCTCATGATATCGATACCAAGTATCCTCTTTGCATTACCAAGATCCTTCATCTCAAATTCATCATTCAATATTTTCTTGAGCTTCTGAATCTCTTGCCTGTCAAAACTTGCCATAAGAATATCATCTACATAAAGGAGAAGGTAGAGAATGACTTTCTCATTCCTTCTCATCATGTAAACACAACTATCATAGTTGCTTCTCCCAAAATCAGCCTTTACTAGGAACTCATCAAACCGACGATACCACTGCCTTGGATTTTGCTTTAACCCATACAAAGATTTCTTCAACAAACATACTTTTGTATTATCTTCTAAGAAACCTTCTGGTTGTTGCATATAGATAGTTTCTTCCAACTCTCCATGTAGAAATGCGGTCTTCACATCCATCTGTTCCAACTCAAGATCATACATGTTAACAATCACCATAAGTACCCTTATAGAACAATGTTTTACCACCGGTGAAAAGATTTCATTGTAATTAATCTCTTCCACCTGAGTAAAATCCTTTGCTACAAGTCTTGCTTTATACCTTGGTGCTTCGACCCTTGGTATTCCTTCTTTCTTCTTAAACACCCACTTGCTCCCCACTATCCTTTAATTCTTAGGTAATGAAACAAGTTTCCAAGTCTGGTTCTTTTCCAATGAAAGTATTTCCTCATTCATTGCCTTCAGCCAGTCCTTGCTTTCGTTGCTTTCTAATGCTTCCCTGAAGTTCCTTGGTTCCGAGTCTTGCAATTCTTCAGCTGCATTCAAAGCATAACATATGAGGTCAACATAACAGTATCTTTCAGGTGGTTTAATTTGTCTCCTTTGCCTATCTCTTGCTAGCTGATAGTCAGGATCAATTATTTATTGGCCTTCACTCTCATCAGGTACTGGAGTCTGATCCTCCCCTTCCCTTTCATTAGTGGTAGGCTCCACGTCAAACTGAATTTTCTGTACCCCCGTTTTTGAGCTTGTTTCCAGGTCTTTGCACTTCATCCTCATACGGTTCTCATCAAAAGTAACATCCCTGGTTATAATAAATTTTGATCCTCCAGGTTCCATCTTCCACAGTTTGTAACCTTTCACACCTTCAGGATAACCCATGAAAATACACTTCACAACTTTAGCATCAAGTTTGTCCTGTTTGACATGAGCAAATGTTAAAGCTCCAAAGACTTTCAAATTAGAGTAGTCTGCCGGTCTCCCACTCCAAACCTCCATAGGTGTCTTGAGATCTATCCATGTTGATGGACATTTGTTAATCAAATATGTTACAGTACTAACAGCTTCTCCCAAGAAACTCTTGGACAATCCAGCTCCCAACAACATACACCTCACACGCTCCAACAAGGTCATGTTCATTCTTTCAGCTAGACCATTCTGTTGAGGTGTGTATGTCACGGTTCTATGCCTCTTTATACCTCTTTTCCTGCAAAACTCATGAAACTGCTCTGAAACAAACTCCAGGCCATTGTCAGTTCTCAACACTTTCAGTTTAGTTCCAATATGATTTTCTACAAGTGTATGCCATTCTTTAAATTTTTCAAAAGCGTTGCTTTTATTCTTCAGAATGTAAACTCATACGCTTCTAGAATAATCATCAATAATAGACATGAAATATGAACCTCCCCCATGAGTTTTAACTGATGCTGGACCCCAAAGATCTGAATGAACATACTCAAAAGGCCTACTGGATTTATGCACATCCACCCCAAACTTCACCTTGTGTTGTTTGCCTAATGTGCAATTATCATAGAAATCTAGTTTGTTCAATTTTTCATTCCCTAACAAACCTTGTTTAGCTAGCTCAACCAAACCTCTCTCACTGACATGACCTAACCTCAAATGCCACAGTTTAGTTATGTCCAGAGTGTCCTCACTAGCAACCGATGCATGAGCTATAATAGTGGAACCTTCTAAAATATATAAACCATGTATTTTAGACCTTTTAGCTATAACTAATGCACCATGAGAAATTCTCATCATACCACATTCAATTCTAGTACAATATCCTAGACCATTAAACATGCTTATAGATATTAAATTTCTCTTAAGTTCATGAATAGACCTCACATCCTTCAAAAGAAAATCACGGTCATCAAACATTTTGAGACGGATAGTACCCATACCTTGAATTTTGCAAGCCTTATTATTACAAAGGCGAACAACTCCACCTTCTTTCAGCTCCAATGTTTCAAAGTGCTCCTTTCTCGGACAAATGTGATAAGAGCACCCAGAGACCAAGACTCAGCCCTTTTCAGGTTCCCCACTTGTCACAGTTAGTGCTCCAGCACTCTCATAGCCTTCCTCTTCACTTGAAATCTGAACGGATGAACTACCACTTCCATTGCCCTTCCTCTCAGGACAATCCTTCTTGAAGTGACCTGGATTGTGACAAATAAAACATTTGTACTGTGTTTTCTTACCACCACCCTTCGATCTAGACTTTGACCTGGAATTCTTGCCTTTCCCATTTTCTCTGTTTTGACTTCTCCCCCTTGAGACATTCAAGCCTTCTCCACTATCATCAACCTTCAACTCTTTGAACTTGGTTAACCCTTTGGTTCTCAAAGCTGCTTGAACTTCCTCCAAAGTGATAGTGCCCTCTTTGCCATAAAGCATTGTATCCTTGAAATTCTCAAAGGACATAGGTAAAGCACACAGTAGGTGTAAGACTTTACCCTCATCTTCCATATTTACATCTATGTTCGTCAAATCATCAATAATCTTATTGAACTCTGTCAGTTGCTCCATTATAGGTTTTGACTCCACCATTCGGTAAAAGTAGAGTTGTTGTTTCAGACATTGTCTATGTGCCAAGGACTTGGTCATGTATAATGAATTAAGTTTACTCCACATAGACACATCAGTAATCTCCCTTGCTACCTCTCTCAACACCTTATCCCCAAGACACAGAATGATGGCATTGACCTCTTTATCATTCAACTCAGTCTTCTAAGCAGGTGTTAGATGCGCAGGCATCTGTGCTTCTCCCTTCAATGCTTCAACACACTTTTGTTGAATTAGAATTGCTCTCATCTTTACCTTCCACAACCCAAAGTCATTACTACGACTATACTTTTCAATATCCCACTTCGAACACATGGTACTTGGTTATTGATTTGACTTTTGCCCCACGGTGGACGCCAATTGTCGTGAATTCGTTGTGAAAACCACACCAATAATAAACTTGATGCGTGAAGCAAATTAATACCAAGTAATCAAATCAAGCGGGTGACAAAATAATTCAAACAAAAAATAAACAGCAAGAGATAAAAGAAGAATGAGAACACAAGAATCTGTTTACCCAATTCGGTCTAATGATGACCTACTCTAGCGGAGAGAGCAGCTCTCCGTTCCACTGTAATGATATAAGTTTCTTTGCAAAGAGATATTGAGTTACAAGAATCAGTCTTCAAACCTAATTCTACCCAAGTCCCAATCTCTTCCCGTGACCAAGAGACTCAATCTTAATAGTGTTTTGTTCAAGGTGAATCAAAACAATCCCAACCCTAGTGTTTGTTGCCAAGAGAAATTCTCTATAAACCCTAGTTTGTATGTTGGCTTCTAAACCCTGTTTTCTACACAGTGTTTTGTTTTCTACACACATAATCATCTTATACAAGGTTTATATTTATAGTGGAAAGCATCCCTCAAAAATTGGAACAGAACCGGCCCATGAAAAAGCTGTTTTATTTTTTCTGCTTTCACGCAATTTGAACGCCGAATTCTGCTGTTCGGGCGCCGATTTTTCACGTAGCCAAAAGGCTCCTTCTGCAGGCACAATTCGGGCCCCAGACTGCTCCATTCGGGCCCCGAATTTGAAATTTCCAGGATGCATGTTTTTGAGTCATTTTCAACGGAACAATTTGGTTTTCTTGCCAGAGGAGGAGTATTTGGAAGTCTAGAAACGCAAAAAAAAAAAAATAATGAGGATAAAAATGTGTCGTTGGACGGAATTGCAGAACAAGTGAAGTTGCTTTCGTGGAACTGGTCAAGGATTAAACATACAGGATTCAAATATGCAATATCTCAATGTTGGTTGAATCCTTTAGCTTGTTAGGGTGTTTGCGGATGATCAGAAAAATTGATGCATTTGTCTATTACAGAAATTAATTTGTGCAGGTGGTGCTGTTGTTTGGATTGGTTTTGTGTTAGCTTGGCCGGAAAGCTATTGTACAGGGGGTGTTTGATTGGGTTGTGTTGGGGAGTCCTCAATATTATGTGATTATCTCAGGATGGGGAGGGGCTTCAAAGTGTCTATTGGATGTTTTTGAGGAGGGATCTGGTAGGAGTATTACTGCATTCTGGAAATTTTCAATCTGCTATGGGGTTCTGTTATGCAGAATTCCCGTGTTTTGTCGGCGCGTCGCGCTTGCTCGGGAAACTTTGCTCGTTTTGATTTGGAATTCTCCTCTAAAAATGTGGTAGGCTGAGTTTTCTAGCAATGTGTGGGAGTTTGGCTTGCAAATGTGTGATCCTTGTTTCCTGCGGAGCGTAAGTGGTGGCTAAAGGGATATTGGTCTGATTGCTTATTGGTTTTCATTTAGTGGAGGGTGGAGTAGTAGTTTGTGAGGGGTGGGTTTTTGTCCTTTGCAAAGGATTGTTGTTTTAAGTAGCTCTGGTGTATCCTTATGTATGTTATTACTTTTCTTTTTGGAAGGAATGTATGTTATTACTTAATTCACAGTTTTTCTACATTGTATTTTCTGTTCTATTCCTTGCACACTTCTGCTTGGCATAGTGTGTGTAATAATTTTTTTCCCTTTTGAAAAATAATAATTGTAAAAAGGATGAAAACATTGCCATTTCGTTTGGTTCTGGTATGTAACCTTCCTTCATTCCGTAGTTCTGTGATGCCACAGTGAAATTACTGATAACAATTTACCTCAAACCACCAAGGCACCAACCAATGTCTTGAGTTTTAACTTCAAACACTAGGGTTCTCTGCTTTTTAGTTATAATTCTTATCAACTTAAATCACATATTTCAATTTTCCCATTGGTTAAGCTCTCTTGCAAACTCCAACAATTCGTTCTTGAACTGTTGTTTTCACCCATTCCCCATATTGCATTTCATAGATGTTCTGTTAGTAATCCATGTTGAAAAGGTGTGGCATACCACTTCTTTTTTTTTTTTTAATTTACAAATTTTTT
>Ga0228710_1001005_pt1 | contig 40415 bp, 13 predicted proteins | sample MedpolnodulmetaG_FD_177995 | JGI IMG/M metagenome (GOLD analysis project Ga0228710, IMG submission 177995) | Root nodule microbial communities from Medicago polymorpha collected in Santa Monica, California, United States - pink nodules | ecosystem: Host-associated > Plants > Roots > Nodule... | reverse complement strand
GAAAATTTGATATTTTCTAGTTGTTTAGTAAAGAGATTTTTTTTTTTTTAAAGATGGTAAAGAGAAATTAAATGGTGAGGTTTTGGAGGAATAAGTTTATATTTTTAATATATATTTTTTAATTTTTTTAGGGAAACATGTATTTTTGCTATTTTTTAAAAATTAAAATATAAACTTAACCCTCTAGAAATTTCCTCCAAAACATAACTTGCATACACACTCTAAAGAAAATAGCAATGTTGTATCTTGTGTGACAAAGGAGTCACAAAAATGTATAAAAAAGTGTAAGTAACAAGTATCACACACAAGTCCTCTCAAAAATAAAAAACTATCACACACAAGTCACTGAATATAAAAAGTTTACAAATTCAATTTTACATCTCCATGTTTACTCTCACTAATCATATTATATCAGTGAGTGTGTGCATTCAAGTCCAACAGTGCCAACAAAGTCGTTGGTTCATGATCCGTGGGGTTTCAAAAATAGGTTCTGCAAAAGGATTGTGATTCATTATTGATCAAGCAACGAGGCTGGTGGTAATGGCTTTCGCAAAGGAAATTAGCATTTGGTTATTGATACATGTGGTATAAAAAGATGGATTTGAGGAAGAAGGAAATCTTTGGTTTGCAAAGAGTGACAAAAAAAGATCAAAAGATGCATCCAAAGAGAATAAGATATATGGCTTCTTGCGAGAAATCGAAGAAAAATTGTGAATCTTAAAAAGCTTCTTCTATCATAATCATAGACTCTTCTGCCTAAAGTGCAAAAAACAAAAGACGTGAAAAGTTATAAACAAAGCTCACAGTGGAGTTGTCTTGAGCAAAGCTCGAATAGGAGCTGAAGAAGAAAGATGTGGTCGGGAAAACAACATAAAGATGAGGGGAATCTGAAAGAAAAATGATAAAAAAAAATTAAAAAAAAACTTACCATGAAGAACAAGGTTCCAGAGTTAATTTTTTTCGTATTAAATTTGCATTGTTGTTCGGCTTCATGAAGTATCGTCAAGTGGACGCATTGTTAAACGACAAATTCATGATTCAAACTGTGAAGGAGAAAAAAAAAGAAGGTAGACATGGCAACCCAACCCGCACTTGTCGGGTCCCACCCGCCCCCGCCCCGGTTTTAACGGGAAAAAGCCGAATTAACTGGGTCCGGGTGCGGGTCCGGGGAAAACCCGTAGATTTAATTCGGGGACGGGGATACTCACACCCGCCCCACACCCACCCCCGCACCCGTATATGGGAATTGTCCTTTAATATTGTTTTGAACGGTTTCAATCCTTCAATTTTTAAGCTTAATGTAACCCTCAATTTCTAAGCTTATTTTTCGTGTTTGATAGTTTTATTTTTGTTAAAATGTGAGGTCAGTGATGTGTTTTTATTTGCCTACATTGACTGATTTCATCTTTGGTTCAGTGTTATATGAAATCTAGCAACCCTGTTTTTTACTTTATAAAGAATGGTTTTAGTTTATGTTGTGAAGAGTATCCATTTTAAGTTAAGTTGACAATAAGCAGCATTTGTTGAAAATGGTAAGAAATTGTTGTTTATGTTCAGTGGGATCCCCAAATGGTTTTATTCTCATTCTTAAACTCAAAGTCATCCAGACAGAGTAGCACCCTTGGCTGTCTATTAATTTTGATGCACAGCAATCTTAGTAATAGTTAATAAGAACACGTTCTATTATGAATAGAGTTTAATTTGCTTACTTGTGCTGGACTATAATACTCACCATTATGAATTTCATAACACTTTTTGCCCTAGATATTAAAGATGACCATTTCTTAAATGACAATGTCTTTTGCTTTCAAGCACATTTCTTATTCATATAACTTGTTAATACTTCACATTTTTTACAATTATATAGTGATCATAAAATAGGCTTAATGTATTTTTTTATTTTATTTTTGCCACTAAAATCTGAAAATAGGCTTACTGTATTTTTTTTATTTTTTATTTGCTACACTATTCGCGGATGGGGGTGGGGGCGGGGCTGGGAAACTCGTACCCGTTGCGGGCAGGTCTGGGGATAAAGATTCTATCCCCGCCGGATTTGGGGGGGGGGCGGGGGGCGGGGGCGGGTGTATTAAAACCCGCCCCCGCCCCGCCCCGTTGCCATGTCTAAGAGAAGGTAGGTGGAATTGTGATGTTTGTCAATGATAGTAATATGCATAATATAGAGTTGTTCGATAAAATTTATAATATGAAATGGATTGGAGGGTCATAATTTTGTAGAGCCACATACAAGTTCAAGAACTGGGATGGGAATTCCCCTGAGAAGAAATTGGAGAACGAAATTTAGCCCAACTGCATGTGAGTTCAAGATTGAAGGACGAGAGTTTTCTTCAACCTGAATTGAATTCGAGGTTAGTGAACAGGACTTCCCAACGACAAGATAATTCAATATTGGAAGTTGGGAAATAAAGTGTGCCTAGATAAAATTAGTTGGTCAAACTTAATGTTTAAAAATGAGTGACTGTGTCTATGTTGAGATACAAGCCAACTAATACGGTCTAGGAATAATTTATGTTGTTCAAGTTAAGATGTAAAAGAATATGAATTAAGGGGAGGTTTTGAAGTATAATTTAGAATTAGTAAAGTTAGTTAATTTGTTTGTATTCTTAAAAAAAAAAAGTTAATTTGTGTCCCACTACACACTTTTCTTGAATCTCGGCTACTTGTTTACGGGCTCTCCAAAGTTTACTACTCTTTTTTTTTTTTTTAAATTTAATTAAGTGCAAATCAATGACCTTTGACTTTGATAAGCTATTTCCATGCATAAATGTTTGAGATCTCAAACACCATGGTCAAGTATTTCATATCTAATGTTACTGTTTAAAAACACCAAAGTAAAGAAGGAGGAGGTCTAGGAGGATGTAACTGTTCAAGTATTTCATAGTTGGTTTGGAGTGTTGTGACTCCTTCAAATGTTATCAATTTAGCGTCTCATTCTTCAATTCAAACTGGAACAACAATAGTGAGTTTGCAATGAGGACATTTGATGAGATGTCAAAGCCAATGGGTAAGGTGTGCAAAGGAAAGGAATTATTAAAAAAATAAATAAGAAATGGCTTAAGATGAGCTTCTTTCTTGTGCTATTATGGATCTACTTCTTCCTCCATTTCTTTTACGGCAAAAATGGTGATGTTTCATTGAGGTGTTATTAAGATCCTCCTAGAACATAAGAGTGGGAACAATTTTCGAGATTCTGATAATTTAAAGGAAAACACTAATCATCTATTGAACCTGTTGATTCGAGATTCTGATAATTTAAAGGAAAACATTAATCATCTCTTGAACCTGTTGAACAGGTTATCGACATGTGAGAGAATGTTGTGGACACATGACCCTATGGGTGAGAGAGTGTCTAATGGAGAGTGTTAAAGTGAGATTAAGATTTATTGCAGTTGACTCTTTCACGCAGTCGTTTCAATTAGAAAATAATAAACCGTTAGATTAATCAACCGTATATTATTGCGCCACATGTTCAAGCTGTATTACCAAGACAACAAAACATTTCTCTTGGAAGAAACGAACCGTCCACAACATATCCCTTCCGTCGGCGCTGCTTCAACTCTGAATTTTGTATTTTGTGAAATTAAATTGTGCGTTGTGTTTCGATTGAAAGAAAATTGTACTCAATGGGATTTGGAGTTCCAAAATCAAGACCAAGGTTTCAGTGGGATAAGTTTGCCACTTAAAGCTTATCAATCCAATTTTCGACGAGGTAAAGTAACTGTCGTAGTCTATAAGAATGTTTGTGACTTAAATTGTATCAAATCTATTTCAAACTTGTTTCCATAAAATTGTATCTTTGTTCTTGTTCAAGAGGAACATGATGCACTTTTTGTTTGTTTAAGAGAGATAAGGTATAAAATGTTCTGTGAATTTATCAAAGAGGGGAATATTGTAACATGTTGTATTTGAACCATTAGATGAATCACACGGCTCATATTTGCCCGACTGTGTGAATGCAGGATTTCTTTGACTGCAGTGAATTTGTATCGTTAAAGTGATTGTCCTTAACATTGCTCTATGACATTTGTTAAAATAATAAAAATAGAAGTACCATATAATGGTGAACTCTAGGCAAATATCAACCAACTCATTATCTATAATACAGATTTCTAAGTATAGTTCGATTCGTTTGGTTCATGAATCAACTCGATATCTATAATATGGAATTCAGCAAACAAGTTGAACCTAACAAGTCAAAACAGAAGTCACGTGTGTTCGTGTGGTGGGCCCATGTTATGTTATCCGTTATTGCTGATGAACTTGGTCTGAATTTCCATCCAGATCAGAATCACCATCGCCAATTCCACCACTCTCAACTTCCGAATTCATCTTCACAAACATGTCCACACAACTTGAAAACGCGTTGGCAGAAATCCAAATCCCCGAACAGAAGCTTCTCTCAAACGGAACCCCATTCCCAACAATCGTAACTCCACGTACACTCCCTTTAAACGCAACACACACAATCAAAACCCACAAACCCTATCTCGAATCTCTCCTCCACCACTCCGGCGCAATCCTCCTCCGTAACTTCCCTCTCCAAACCGCCTCCCATTTCAACTCCCTCGTCGAAGCCTTTGATTACGCCGAACTCCCCTACATCGGCGGCGCTGCACCCCGCACCAACGTCGTCGGCCGTGTCTTCACTGCCAATGAATCTCCACCTGATCAGAAAATCCCTTTCCATCATGAAATGGCTCAGGTTCCGGAATTTCCGTCGAAGTTGTTCTTTTTCTGTGAAGTTGAGCCGAAGAATGGTGGTGAAACGCCGATTGTTCTTAGTCATGTTGTTTATGATAGGATGAAGGATCGTTATCCGGAGTTTGTTGAGAAGCTTGAGAAGTTTGGGTTGTTGTATGTTAGGGTTTTGGGGGAAGATGATAATCCTAATTCTCCTATTGGTAGAGGCTGGAAATCAACGTTCATGACTCATGACAGGAACATTGCTCAGCAGAGGTTATATTCAATTCAATTTTATAATCATATAATAAATTTGCATATTCAAATTTTGAGCTAAATTGGTTATCGAGCTTTGGTGAACTTCGAAAAGACGAGTAACCAAAGCTTAAATAACCATTTGCTGAACTTCGGATTATCAGACTCTGATAAGATGAATCTTCTTCTCTTTGAGTCTTCGAGACTTAGCACCTGAAAAGAAGGTTTTAAATTATGTTAGGTTACAATTGTAATCGCGGCTTATGTTGTGGTCAGATATAGACATAAAAAAGCTATAATGTTGCAGCTCAAATTATAGTTGCAGACTTTTTAAAAATCTTAGATTGGTGAATATTTGCAGGGCTAGTGAACTTGGTATGAAGCTGGAATGGTTGGAAGATGGAGTGAAAACAATCATGGGACCAATTCCTGCAGTGAAGTATGACGAGGTAAGAAAGCGCAAGATTTGGTTTAATAGCATGGTTGCTGCTTACACTGGTTGGAAAGATGAGAGAAACGATCCTGTTAAAGCAGTGACATTTGGGGATGGCAGCCCTTTACCTGCTGATGTAGTGTACGATTGTCTTAACATACTTGAGGAGGAATCTGTTGCTATTCCTTGGCGTAAAGGAGATGTTATGTTGCTTGATAATTGGGCTGTTCTTCATTCTCGTAGACCCTTTGATCCCCCTCGCAGGGTGCTGGCTTCTCTTGTCAAGTAGATTACCAATTCCTACATTGCACAGTAATAAGGACTTGAGGGTTGTTCAAGATTTCAGATACCTAAAATTCTGAGTTGTATTGGTAGTTTCACAGCAATGACATCATGATATATATGACACTTGTTGTGTAGATACCCATAAAATGCCACTCAGTTGATCCAACCTAGAAGAAAGATTTAGCTTCTTAGTGACTATATATCAATTGTTACTTTTGGAGAGTATATACTGTAGAATTTTATACTGAATAATAGTCTTGCTTGAAATCTTGTATTGTACATATGATCATGCCAAGACAATGTAGCAACGCATTTGGCAGCATGAAATGCCTGAAAGACCAAGTGTAGTTTATGGTATGGAACAAAGCAACATTTCTACAAGTAAAATGTGGTAGTAATCAAAGAACTCAAACATTTGTGGACTATGACGACAAATAAAACGAGTAGATTATTATCAAATTGATAGGTTACATGATATCAATGAGAATCATCGATGCAATTGAACAATAGTGAATATGCCAGGAAACATTGCCAAAAATTGATATCAAGCCCCATCAGTTCCATATTTGGTTCAAAATCTAATTAAAGGAAAGTGGGTTTATGAAGAACGGCACAGGGGGTAAAAAAAAATTGCTGAAGAATGAGTTGGAAGGATCCGGCTGTGTAAATTATCTTCCTTGAATATGCCCACTGAAAACTTGGCTCTTTCCAGCTAGAGTTGTTTCCAATTCAACATATGACTATACAATCGTTCCTTATTATAAACAAAAATCTACTTTTTAGATTTATTGAATAAATAATGTATGTGGCCTATAATATAGACAACATACATAATTTATTCAATACACTTTAAAAGTACAATTTTGTTTATAATTGTAATTAGAGGATGCGCATTGCCTTGCCAGCATGGCCATCTCTCTACAGAACATCAAAAAGAGTCATTGCAGTTGTTGTCAATTGAACAAGAAAAATAGTTGCTGGAACCTAAGTGCTTTTTTGGACACCTCATCAAAAAATCGACACATTAGCGTTTTTGGAAGGTAAAATGGGGGTAAGGACCAAGATTGCAACAAAAATATAGTTTAAGGACAGTTTTGTTCGATTTTAAAGAGGCATGACCATTTTCGCGAGCAGATCAAAATGAGAGGACCAAAAGTGTAATTAAGCCTAGTTTGTTTCCTCCACTTTTGTAGATTTGTTTCTTTTGATCCTATCCACAAGTGTTATTTAACTGATTAATGGATAAACTCCATTTTAATCTTATCCATTAGAGTAATTGTTGTCACAATTTTTGCTAGAACAGTTACAGAATCTCTATATAAATAGAGGACTTTCAAAAAAACACAACAAGGAATTAAGAATGGTCTTAAAAACATAGTCCCTTTGATAATATAAGTCCCTTCGGAATAAAGAGTATTATTAAGATCATAGTTCCTTTTTGGAATAATAATGTCTCGTCGGAATTAAGAATGATCTTAACGGTATATAAATATTCTTTCAATATTTTTCTAATTGAGGAAAAATTAAAAAGTGGAAATGGTGGTATCACTATATTTGAGTGGCCGTAGTGCCATTTGATATTTTGGAGAAATTAAAGTTAAAATGGTGGTAATACCATATTTGAGTGGTCTCAGCACCATAACAGAGTGGTAACAATACCATATTAGTGTTTCAGTATTAAAGAGTTGTCTAAGTACCATGTTTGAGGGTGTAAATCTCGAACGGTTTTCTACAGTGCATAGTTAACTGCACAGTTGTAGCTGAGCTTATTTTATCCTGGAGGCGGCGTGGTTGATAGTCTGTCTTGCACAATTTTGGGCAGTGTCACGAAACGTCTTAAAGAGAGCGACTTAGTCGTGACTCAACTTAATAACAACTTCGGTAGATAATCGAATTTGAAAATCCAAATACAACAGTTTGTAAATCCAAAAACAACAATTTTAAGACGTTTCAATTTGTTATGTCTACCGAAGAAGGTACTTATTGAGGTTAAGTTGTCCCTAAACACATTAAGGATAAATCAAGCTATAGAAATACATCTTATGACTGAACACGACGAAGTGCTTGTTCTAATCGACAACACTATGGAATATCTTTTTTGGTACAGTGTGGAGTTAGTTGTGGGTATCTATAACTGTCCATGGACATCAACGTGGAATAATTCCAAATTCCCTAAGGGGGCGTTTGTTTTGGGGAAACACAAATTATTCCCGGAATAACATGCCCGGGAATGAAAATATGAAAATTTAATTTCTGGGAATTTGTTAAAAAAAGTGTTTGGCAAATAACTTGATATTCCTGGGAAAATTGGAAGTTACAATTTTTTTTTTTAAAATCTATGCAGAATATCATGGGAATGCACATTCCCATCTCTTTACATGGGAATAAATTCATGGGAATAATGGAAGTTATGAGAAGTTACTTCATTCCCAGGAACCTTTATACCCAGGAATATTTTTTTCTCAACCTCATAACAAACATGGGTATAATCATTCCCTAACCATGTATTCCCGGAAATGTCATTCTTAACCTTGAAACAAACAGCCCCTAAGTTTCTTGTACGCTGCTACCTTTTGTGTTAAGGGAATGATAATGGGGCAAGATAATTTGAAATAAGCATACGGTTTTAATGATTTTGGTTCACACGTACTACTTTAAGATTTCTCTTGAAGTGAAAATTGAATCTATGGACAAATTGTAGCCACTTCACTTGAAAACGGTAACGAGAAACTTATGCTTCCAAAAATAATGAGAGTTCAAGGCTCCAAAAATAGAAAGGAATATGAATTTTAGAATTTCTATTGAATAAGACTGGGTTAACTCAGACTTAAAAGATACTTGTGTACCATATATTCTTGTGGAAAAAGACTGCGCCTTTGATGGTATGATCAAAATTAAATTCTCCTTCTATTTTATTAGTTGTGTGATTTTAATAATTGACATGTCAAAATTTATCATGTGAACAAGTGTTTAATTTTAAACATAAGTAACTTTAACTTAATTCCAACGTTACATGATTAGACAATTTTATTTATTGCAGTTAAGATATATGAACCAAAATTTCATATAAATCAGAATTTAGAGAATATGAATCTCTAAACATAATAAATTATGATATGTGTGAATTTGATGACACATAAATTAGAAATGATAAAATGATATTTTTATCATATTTATTAATGACTGTGAATTTTGGAAAATAAAATTGATATGCTAGATATGTTCAATTTTATAACGAAAATTGAAATTTATAGAGTACCTAAGTCTAAGAACAAAAATTCTAATTAAGAAATTTTTGAAGAAAAAACAATCCAATTTGTCTTATTTTTGAACTTGGGATTATATGAACTATATTTTGAATCTGAATCCCAAGAGAGTTTCACTAGTAGAGCCTATGAATGTGTATTCTTTGGGTATGCTATAAACAGCGAAACATATAGGTTTATGACCTAAATGCTAAAGTGATCATATGATAAAACGATGTTGATTTCTATGTAAATATTTACCCCTATAAATAAAGAATAGTGGGGGCATTAGTAGCGGGAGCACGACATTAGTGGGGGCAAAATAAATTACCTTTTTTTAAAAAAAAAAAGTAAGAACTAGTGGGGGCACTGTGTCTGATCACATTCATGCAATCATAAATAGTTATGAAAACATCGTACCAAATATTATAGAACCTCGAAGAGGTAAGAAAGATAGAATTGCTAAAGAGTATGAACTTGGTTTATACATTGGAAGAAGATCCATTAAGCCTTAAAAAAAGCTATATCCTTAATGGATGTTGAATTATGGCAAGAAGCAATAAACAATGACAAGGATTTTCTAGAGTCTAACAAAACATGGCACTTGATTGACTTGCCTTATAGTTGCAAAACCAATCGGTTGTATTTGGATTTTGGAAAAGGAAACTAAAACCTGATGGGATGGTTGATGAATACAAGGCTCTCCTTGTAGTCAAAGGTTTTAGAAAAAGAGAAAAATATAGACTTCTTTGATACTCATTCACCGGTCACTAGAATCATATCCATAAGAGTACTAGTCCCTTTAGCCGCCCTTCATAACTCGATAGTACTCCAAATGGATGTGAAAGTTGTCTTTATTATGGTGAACTAGAAGAAGAAATCTATATGGAACAACCTGAAATTTTTTGCGATTCATGGACAAGAAAACACGGTATGTAGGTTAGATAATTCTTTGTGAGGTCTAAAATAAACTCTTAAGGAATGACATGAAAAAATTTGACAGTCTGCCTTGCACAATTTTGGGCAGTGCCACGAAACGTCTTAAAGAGAGCGACTTGGTCGTGACTTAACCCAGTAACAACTTCGGTAGATAATCAAATTTGAAAATCCAAATACAACAGTTTGGAAATCCAAAAACAACATTCTTCGAGACAAACAATTTGATGTTGAAATGCTTGGTTTTTCCAAGAAAAATTGGATTGTGAGAAATAGCTATTGTGGTTTGATTATTAACAAATATCTTAGTGCCTTCTTTGTGCTTAAGATGAAGATCATTTAATATCTTTCTCGGCCACATTACTTGATATACAGCAGCAGTTGCAACAACAAACTTTGGTTCGGCAGTAGATTGAGCCACCTTGTCTTGTTTTTTTTAGCTCCAAGAGTAAATACCATGACCAAGTGTGAATCTATAGTCTAAAGTTTTCATATCATCAATAGAACCTCCCTGGGCTATTAAAAAAACCAATTAACTTGAATTCTCTGATCATGGTAAATTTAATGCCAAAATCATACGTACGTTAGACATATCTAAGCACCCTTTTTGCATCCTTGAGATGCACTCCACTAGCACAGTGCATAATTGAGACAAAATACTTATAACATTCAAAATGTCAGGTCTGGTAGATGTGAGGCACATCAAACAACCAATCAGACTTCTAAAATATGCTTGAACAATCTTTTCTAGTTTCATCTTCCTTGCGAAGTTTTTCCTTTGAATTCATTGGAGTGGTCATCTCCTTGCATTCTTCAAGTTTAAACTTCTTAACAGTTTCTTTTGCATATTTTTTCTGACAAATGAAAACTTCATCTTGCTTTTTTTTTTATTTCCATTCTGAGAAAGTAAGTCATAATCCAAGATCTGTCATCTCAAATTCTTTCATTATTTCAACTATAATTCATCAATCAAGGCTGCATTATTTCCAATTACCAAAATATCTTCAACATAAAGAGAGACAACAAGAATATCAACCTCAATATGCTTGATATAGAGAGTAAACTCAGATAGACTTTTTACAAACCCCAAAATCATAAAATGATTATCAATTCTCTATACCAAGCTCTTGGAGTCTGCTTCTTACCATAAAGAGCCTTCTTGGGGAGATAAACTTTGTCTTCTTCCCCTTTCTTCACAAAGCCTTCAGGTTGCTCAACATAGTTTACTTCTTGCAAGAAACCATTTTAAAATGTTAATTTAACGTCCAACCAGTATACTTTCAAACCCTTTTGGGCTGCACTAGAAGTAGCATCTTGATGGTGTCTAGCTTGGGCATTGGCGCAAATGTATGTAAGTAGTCCACTCAAAAACTATGAGCATAACCTTAAATTGCTAGTCTTGCCTTGAACTTGTTGATGGAGCAATCAACATTGAACTTAGTTTTAAAAACCCACTTGATGCCAATGACTTTCCTATCTTGAGGTTTGTCAACCAGTTGTCATGTATTAATTTTCTCAATCATGTGCAACTACTCCTTCATTGCAACCATCCAATTTTATCATGTTTTGCTTCTTCAAAACCAGCAGGCTAACAAACAACAATGTTGCGTCTTTGATAAACATCGGAAAGTAGTCTTGTGTCCCTAATAAGAACGTCATCTAACATTTCATTTTTTCAATCTTCAACGCTCTCACCGATTTTGTCCAAGATAGGAAACTGGAGTTTTGACGTTTTGGAAATTGTCCCCGTCTCTTTTGTGCCATCCCGCTTCCCCTCTTCACATTCCTTAAAATGCACATCTCTGCTTACAATAATTCTACCACTTTGTAGCCGAAAAATTATATAAGCTTTTGCAACGGATCGTTGTAGCCATCATAATTCTTTAAATAACTCTTTTATCTATTTATCTCTCTTGATCTGTGGAACATGAATAAAGCACAACAATCCAAATATTTTAAGGAAATCAAGGGAGGGTTTGTAACCATACCAAACCTCAAATGACGTCTTATCCTTTACCGCTCTTGTAGGAAGTCTATTTTACAATTAAACAGCGCAAGATTGCTTGTCAAATAGACAACAAATAAACTGCTCTTGTAGGAGCTCTTTACTGCTCTAAGGACGATGTTCAATGTACCTTGGGAATTGTTTTTCTAAAAAAAATCAATTGAATCATCTAAAATATAAATTTGCTATGTATAATTTTCAGGAATTATATTTTTTGTTTAAATCAAGCGAAATATATAATTTGCAAATCAAGGGTTTTTAAAGAAGCTTGTCAAAATCTTCTATTAGTGGCGTCAGTGTCTCCCTCAAAAAACTCATAATTTTCTTAAATTGAGTAGCTATGATTTTCTTTTTATTTATGTCAGAATTTCTTTCCGTGAATAAACTTCGTTTTTTTTTTTTGACAAAGTGAATAAGCTTCTTTAAAAACACAAAACTTATAAAACCCTATCAGTTGGTCATTGGTCTCTTCTCATCTACAATTTTCAACTTGTTTTCTTGGAAAATTACGTATAGTTGTTTCTCAAGGCTTTTGTTTGAACTTCTTCCAGAATCTCATCAAAAGCATCGTGGTTCTTTGCTAGGAATTACCTGGTATGTTTTTTTTTGTTCACTCTAATTTGAAATTGTAATAAATAAATTACTTAGGTTTCCAAAAAACAAGGTCTTCTGTGATCCCATGTAAAGGATTATGTTTATTTCTTTGTTTTGTGTATTGGTTTAATTTCTGATCAAGCTTAGATCCAACCAGTTAATATTCATACTTTCATAGATAAGAAGTGTCCTTTGAATCTGCATTAGGTTTACATATATGCAAGGTTTTGTTCCATTAGTATTTCTATGCACAGCACACATGGGATATTGTTTGTTATTGGAACCTAATACCTATATATGATGTCTTTCACTATCATATTTAGGGTTTTGGGAGCTAGTTGCATCATGCGTAGACATGGTAAGAAAACACATACCCACAATTACCCGCCCGACTCCATAACGATTTGACGGGGTTTCCTCCGCTTTGATTGAGTTTGGGTTTTTTCCGAATTCATAATACAGGTATGAGACAAATATTAAGGATATAGGTACCCACAAACCTGTTCCGAATGTAGAAAATTATTTTATTACCCATTGATATTTGTCATGTTATAAAATTTGCAATCAATATTTAAAGGAGCAACCAAATCATTCACTCAATGAAACTTTTTTTTTTCTTTTGAAGGAACTCAATGAAATGTTAAAATGAGCACTTGCTGATAATGCATTAAAACATTACCCTCGAAACTAAAGAAACTTCTTTTTGATGGGGATCGAATAGAGATACCCAAACCCTTTGAAAACAGGTGTGAGATTCAATTCCTCGTTTCCGTTGAATATCAGTCGGTAACCGATGATATATGAACGTCGGGGATGGAAACGAGAAGTTAAAACTCGTCTCCACCTTGTTCCATTACCATGCCCAAATGCGTTATCACCTTTTGATCTTGAACCATTATTTTCTCCTCTTTTAGAGCATGATATCGGGAAGAAATAGGAATTGCCCCATTAAATTTAGCATCCTGGAATTGGTTGCTATTTTTAGACAATCTTTTTTTCGGTTCAATCTTAAAGGGGAATTATAATTTTATTTTAGTTAAAATATTTTAGGATGAGATAATTTAGAAAGAGAGAGAGAGACAGAATTATTCATTGGTTGGCGTTGACACATAATTTTGTACATAGCTGATTTGTTTGTTATATAACCCTATCCTTTAAAAAAAAAAAACACCTTTTCCTTTGCCCATAAGAAGAAGAAAAAATATAACCTTGTCCTTTAATTTAAAAAAAATTGTGCCCGTAAGTTGAAACTGACGTTGTAACAGGTAAGGGTCAGGATTTGTTCCAACCTTAAATATTTCTCGTGACTTGACCTTAAATATTTCTCATTTCGTCTATCTATCCAGAAGTTACATCAAGAAATGGTTTGAAATTTCTTAACTGATTTAAATGATGATTGCATTGATAAGACTTCAAATATAATATAAGGTTAAATATGTTTTTCGTCTTTATAAATATATCAACTTTTTGTTTTAGTCCTTCTAAAAAATTTCTCCAACTTTTAGTCCTTATAAAATTTTTAATCACTACTTTTGGTCCCTATTTTTAAGTTAATTTTTGTATTTTTTTTTAATGAAATAGTGCAGAAATGTGTAGAATATTTTTTTTTAAAAAAATCCCAAAAAAATTAGAATATTTTAACTAAACACAAATTAAATATGAATTTTTAACTGTCAAATATATAAAAATTCATATTAAATTCATGTTTTGTAAAAAAATTCTAATTTTTTTTGGAGAGATTCTTATAATATTATGAATTTTTCTGCAAATTTTTATTCAAAAATATGAATTCTACATATGAGTTTACTTTAAAGGAGTGACCAAAAGTGAAGATGAAATTTTTTTAGGGACTAAAAATTGAAGAAATATTTTAGAGCGACTAAAAGAAAAGCTGACATATTTATAGGAACATAAAACATATTTTACTTTTTTTTTGTTTTTTGATAAGGCAAGAGCACAATAACATCAGAAAGAGTGGCTCCCAACTAAGTTGGTATCCTACTCAAATCTTTTGTCAAAATGCTCATAAATATTATTAAAAAAAGGAAGAAAAAAAAAACATAAAAGCTGGGGGGACATAAACCTGACCCAGCAAAACCACACAAGTGTGTAAATCGACCCAAACGGGTGATACAAAAATATAAAATAACACACAAGTGTATCAACCTCTAATTAACCCTAAAATTAATTAAAGGTCTTCGATCGGTGATTGAACCCTCAGTCAACACTGAAGAGGTTCATGTACCTCAACTCCCTGCAACAATGGCAGCAAGCTAAATGACCCTTTCTGGCCTCACAATCCAAAACCAAACAAACAAAGTGAATGGCGAATCTTAAGCAAGTGTATGAATCGTCTGCCAACACAGATGTCATTCAAGATTCATCACCTCCCCGACCATTTACTATCAAAGAGACAGAAAAGTCTTCACACCATTTCTGGCTATACAGTCTGCATGTAGTCACATGACCAAACTGACTGTGGAGACGTTGATGACCACGAACCCAATCTACTCCAATCAACCATCGGCCCCAACACAAGACAACTGCGAATCTCAACAGATCCAGATAAATCAGAGATCAAGGGTTGCGAACAAACCACATTTGACGACGTAAGAGAGGGCGTGAACTAAAGCGGTAGAACCACCTCTGCATCAACCATATCGACACTGCAGAACCATAAAAGCCACAACCTCGATTTTATTTTTATTTTTTTGTGATAAAACATATTTTACCCTATAATATATAAAGAAATTTTTCAAAATGTGTAATTTGATATATCAAATCAAATCATATTTATACCATGACATCCTTCATTTTAGCATTATATGTTATATATAATATAATATATTGCATTTAACTACGGGCTTAGACCTTCATTATTATAAAAATAATAATTGCATTTTAAGTATATAAAAAAAAAATCAGTGTATATGACTCGTGCGGTATAATAGATGACGATGGGATTGTATCAACACCACTTCAAATGAAGTATATAAAAAGATATACCAAAATGTTTGAAGTGTTGTATGTCCTAAAAGATAGTTTCTGTTGAATTGTTTTATTTTCTTTGTAATGAATCATATTACAATATATTAACTTCTTTTTCATTATTTATGACCCGTGTGATAGCACGGGTAAAAGTTCTAGGTTGTGTCACCTTTGTCCATGACCTTATTTGTTATCAATTGAAACCATGCCCTTTGGTTTCAAAAAAGTATTAAGATGGGAGGGGGCATATATTCGTTGGGATGAATGTTTTAATTTTTTAAATTAATGATACATTTTTTATGGGAAATTAATTATATATTTGATTTGAATGTTGCAATTAAGATATTTTAAGTAAAATATTGAAACTCTTTATAAAAAAAAAGTAAAATATTGAAATATTTTTATTTTTAAAAAGTTTTAGTCAAGGTTTAAAAAATAGTAAAAAATATTTAATTAAAGATATATTTGATTTGAATGTTTTAATTTAGATATTAATTATATATTTGATTTGATTGTTGTAATTAATATATTTTAAGTAAAAGATTGATATTCTTTAAAGAAAAAAAGTAAAATATTGAAATATTTTTTATTTTTAAAAAGTTTTAGTCAAGGTTTAAAAAATAGTAAAAAATATTTAGTTAAGGATATATTTGATTTGAATGTTTTAATAGTAAAAAATATTTAGTTAAAGATGTATTTGATTTGAATGTTTTAATTAAGATATTTTTTAGAAAAATATTAAAATATTTGTTACTTTTATGAGATTTAAGTCAATGTTTAAAAAGTTGTAAAATATTTTTTTTTATTAATGATATATTTGATTTGAATGTCGTAATTTAGATATTTTAAGTAAAATAATAAAATTCTGTTTTTTTCAAAAAGTTTTCGTCAAGGTTTAAAAAGAAGTAAAAAAAAATAATTAAAGATATATTTGATTTGAATGTTTTAATTAAAACATTTTTAGTAAAATATTAAAGTATTTGTTATTTTTAAAAGATTTTAGTCAAGGTTTAAAAAGTTGCAAAATATTTTTTATTTACCCCATTTAGAGATAATATGTTGGTTATTTTTTGAAAACGCGAGGTTTAAAAATATATCAAATCTTGTTTATTATACCTTAAAAGACAAGTTTTTTTTTTTAAAAAAAAAATCTTATTTCTTAAAAAAATTGAATATATTTTATTGCTATAAATAACAGTTTACGGCATTGGCGAGCAAGGGAGAAAAATAGAGAAAATAGTTTGCAAAATTGTATCTAATTTATTTGTTCGTTAAGTTGTTACTGTGTTTCTCTTGTTCTCAGATGTCGGAAACTAAGATGATGAAGTCTTATGTGTGGCTTCAAACTTCTGATGGTTCAATTCAACAAGTGGAACAAGATATTGCAATGTTTTGCCCATTTATACGTGAAGAAATATTGCAAAAAGGCACAGGATCTTCCAAGAATATTGCAATATGTCTTCCTCAACAGGTCGGTTCTTCAATGTGGAGCTTAATTCTTAATTATTGTCGATTTCGTCTAGCAACAGGCCGCTCAAACAAGGAACAAAAGTCGTATGATGATAATTTCGTCAAGATAGACACAAAAATGCTATGTGAGTTGGCATGTGCTGCAAATAGCCTTCGATTACAACCAGTGATTGATCTCACATGTTGTGCACTAGCTCGAATAATTGGAAAAAGATCGCCGGAGGAAATTCGTGACATGTTTCATGTGTCCGATGATCTTACAGAGGAAGAGAAATTAGAGCCCATTATAAACGTCACTAACGATCCAAGTATCAGGCTTTTGAACCGATTGTATGCCAAGAAGAAAAAAGAATTACCTGAAGAGCCTGAAAGGATAAAGAAGAATGTTGATGTTGAAGAAGATGAACGTTCAGTTGACGACCTTCTGTCTTTTATTAATGGAGATTCGAAGGGGATTGAAACTACCGCTAAGAATAAGAAGAAGAAGAAGAAAAAAGGGCAGCATAAGAAGAATGTGAAGGTTAACAGTCATAACAACATCAAACACCAAAGTTCGGAAGTAGATAAACTGTGTGAGACCTCAAATTTACATGATGATTCTATGGTTCAGTTTATTGATGATGATGATGATTTTGATGAAGATGATGGGATTGATCCGGCTTTAAAAGCAAAAATTAATAGGGAAGTAGAAGAATTTGCCCGAAGATTAAATTCTCCCCGGGAAGAGAGGATAAAAGACTTTTCTTCATCGGTGCAAGAAAGGAAATTGGCTTGAACATTTTGACAAAGAAGTTGTTGCATGTCACTTGTTTTTCTTTCTTTTTTTATCCGATGGAAATTTTAATGGAGAACCTTGCTTGTTAACGGTTCAAAATAAAGCTTGTATCTCGTCAATTTTTTCGCTTTTGTATTTGGATGTTGTGAAATTTTTATTTTCTTTAACAAGTGTATTGGCATCTTTTGTTTTGTTGAGTTTTTTGAGGTTCCTTTTTATGCACGTCTATTTTGTAGAAATAAAATCAAGTTATGAATTTTTTGCTTTCATTTTTAGTTTGAAAGAGTTTATCAGCAAAACTCATACACATGCTAAATATTGATAAGATGAGACACATTCTTGCATTCATTCATTCCAAAATCGTTGAATATATAACTTAATTTTTTTTTAAAAGAAAATATCGTCGAATATATAACTTGAACGAAAACAAAATAAACTAACAATGAAGGTTTTGCCTGTCATTAGTGTAATCACTTGAACGTTGTCTGAGTAATAAATCTTGATGAATTTGATTAATTTTGATTTTAAATAATAGAATACCGAGCAAGATAATCTAATTTGAAATCAGGTTCTGTACATAAGATAAACTAAAGACAATGTAACAATGCATTTAGCAAAACATGAAGTGCCTAAGAGATCAAGTGTAGTTTTTGATGTGGAATGAAGCTACATTTTTAATCAAAGAATACAAATTGTGACAACAACAAAAATGTTAAGGTTATTATTGTCAACTTACAAGTTACATGATATTGATGAGAATCATGGCAGCAAAATCATTCCTCAACTCCATTGCCAGGAATTCTGACTCAACAACAGAAAGTCTTTATAAATAAAATCCAATTGAACACAGTTAATATGCCAAGGCACTTGACCAAAAATTGTTAACATGATATATATCTCATCCTTGATATGCTCATGGAATCAGGTACAATCCTTAGAAGTTAGAACTGCTAACACCTGCAATTTGACAGATATTAATGCAATAACGCAGAAAACATATGCAACTCTATAAATAGAACAAGCAGATACACGTAGAAGTAAAAATCATTGAAAAGCACATGTGCTACTGCCACGTTTTTAGTACAAGATGCCATATATCAGAAGTCAAAGCAAATCTTTTTTTTTAAAAAATAAATAATTAGTATACATCTAAAACTAGAAAACCCTTCAAAAAAATGCCTTAGAAAAATTTATGCTAAATATAGAATAGATCCTCCGGTCCCACTTTGTCATCATACGTCAAGCCATTCTGCAATATTATTTTTTACTATTTTTTGCTTATTAGCATCTATCTATGATGTGTGCGTCAGTGAGTGTAAGCTGAACCTAGACAGTTTTGTACAAACTAAGTCGAAAAATAATGCCATTTTGATTTGATACAAAAATTGTTTTACTTTATTTTTATTTTCATGACACATTGACATTGCACAATCATGTCTTGTAAGTTATAAGAACAACTTACAGTGATCGTCTTTTAAAGAACAACACCAAATGCACAGACGCCATTTCTATAAGTCATATTTATAAGCGCTTATAGTTGTATCATATAAGTGCTTATTTATAAGTTATTCAAAAAAAAAAAAAATCAAATTGTTTGCATATAGGTTATTAGTTGTTTTGATAACTATTCTGAAGAGCTTATGAAAATAAGCTAAAAATCGCTTATAGACAAGTCATAAATTGTTTTTGTAATCTCTCTAATAAGTCATCAACAGATGGAGAAGAGATAAGAACTGGAGTAGCGTCATTCTTATAAGGCAGGCTCTCAAGAAACTGCAATGCAGAAAGAAAAAAAATATCAATACTGTAGTAAAGTGTCATGGTTGCATAACATTATAACATTACACAAATATCATCAATTTTGTTTTCCAGTACATTATTTTACCGTGCTCAAAAAGTACTGCATAGAATTAACTACTCATTTCGAAATCCCATGTTAAAAAAAGGTTTAAAAGAAATAGTAAAATCTCTTTGGTTTTACCCTAAAACAGTAGAACCGGGTAAATGGGTCGAGGCCCACATCGGACCCGTTTAATTTGCAGTCCACGGGCTTAAGACCAATTTTTTCGACAACTTCTTCATGCATCCTTCGTATTTGGTTTGAATTATGAAATCCGAAATATTGTAGAGCCATCACGGGAATAAAATTATATAATGAAAAAATAGTATAGTAGGGTGGGATAAGAAATTATAATTTACTTTTTTAATTTATTTTTTTGTCCACTTATAGTTTGGCCCATAACTGAATTTCATGCTTATCTCTAACCCTTGTTTTGTTCTGTTTCTCTCATTTCTTCACGAACGAATCACATCTTCTCTGCCTCACCGCCGCTCAGTTACCGGCGGCAACATACCAGCCGCCACCGTCGTCCACCGTCCTATCTCTTCTCTCTCCTGCTCCTCTCCCTCAACTCCACTCTCTTGCGATTTCGAATTCACCTGCGTTTAATTCCAGTCTGCAAAGTCCCCGACGCCGCCACAATCCTTCCTTTCCAAGAATCGAACAGTGTGGTAAGCATTAGCGAGGTAATTGGATCTTTATTTTAGGGTTGTTTCTCAAATTCTGAATTGGGATTTTAGAATTTTAGGGTTTTCTTAATTGTAATTGAAACTTGGTCAACTTTGAATTTGCATAATTTGTTTCATTGTACTAAATTTGAGAATTTGCATAGTTTTTTCATTTTGTTTAAATTGAGAATTTTTTTAATTTGCATAATTTGTTTCATTTTGCTAATGTTGAGAATTTTATGGATTTGCGTAATTTTTTCATTTTGCTAAAGTTGAAAATTTAATTAAATGTAACATGAAGAATTTTTAACTTGTTAGATTTGTGAGTAACATGTTGATTTTTGGAATTGTTGACTGTATCATTAAAGAATATAAATTAACAAAAATGAGTATTTATTTGATTTAAGACGCAACTGTTGGGTCTAGACTAGATGCAGATGATTGATTCATCTAATACTCATTATAAGATATGATTTGCTTTGAAATTTGAATATCTTCATTTCCCTTAATTTCCTTCAATTCCGGCACTGATGTTTTATCTATGTGTATTAATGTATTAATTAGAATTTGAATTACATTTTAAAAATTTCAATGTTCAATGTCTTTTTATGCTCTGCTATGTCTGTTTCCTGCGAGCTTGTTACAAAGTTGAAGCTCTATATTTCATGACTAAAAATTTGCTACTGAAATAATATAAAATGAGTACTGGCTGTGTTAATTTCTTGCTATTTAATACTTATTTCATGGGTCCAACAAATTATAAAGCATATATGTAGTTCTTTTTGATGGATTATAAATCGAATGCAATGTAATTTTTTGAGTATGTTACTTTATGTCTACGATTATTATTAAATATTTTGCACCACCCAGACCAGGGTTGTGGATCCGCCACTGAATGGCGTGCTTAATCATCAAGATTGTATAGGTCCATCTGTTGGCTTTTTTTAGGATTATAGTTGTGGGTTTTAGTTTAATTCATGGCTGGGAGTACTCCTAGTTAGCAGCATGTTGCTTGATGACTAGTGCTTTTTCTTTGTATTGTTGTTTTTGCTGATTTGTAAGTAATTACTGATAATGTTGGTGATTTTTAGTAAGGCAGGTTTAAAAAATTACAGATGTTTTCTATTATAATGCCCCATGGAAGACAAGTTTTTTAAAAAATAACAAATCTTATTTCTTAATAAAATGAAATTTAATAAGGAGAAAAGGAGACAAGACATTTTGCAAAAATGGTATCTAATAATTTTGTTCATTTAGGTGTTTCTCCTGTTCTCATGTCAGAAATGGAGATGACAAAGCCTTATGTGTGGCTTCAAACTTCTGATGGTTCAACCCAACAAGTGGAGCAAGATATTGCAATGTTTTGCCCATTTATATGTGAAGAATTGCAAAAAGGCATGGGATCTTCCAAGAATTGTGCAGTATGTCTTCCTCAACAGGTCAGTTCTCCAATGTGGAGCTTAATTCTTAATTATTGTCGATTTCATCAAGCACCAGGCCGCTCAAACAAGGAGCGAAAGTCGTACGATGATAGTTTCGTTAAGATAGACACAAATATGCTCTGTGAGTTGGCGTGTGCTGCACACAGTCTACAATTCCGGCCATTGATTGATCTTACAAGTCGTGCACTAGCTCGAATAATTGAAAAAAGGTCACCAGAGGAAATACGCAGCATATTTCGTGTGCCTGATGATCTTACCGAGGAAGAGAAATTGGAGCCCTTGTTAAACATCACTGATGACCCAAGCATCAGGCTTTTGAACCGCTTGTATGCCAAGAAGAGAAAAGAACTACTTAAAGAGCGTGAAAGCATAAAGAAGAATGTTGATGTTGAAGAAGATGAACGTTCAGTTGACGACCTTCTGTCTTTTATTAATGGAGATCCGAAGGAGATTAAAACTACTTCTAAGAATAAAAAAAAGAGGAAAAAAGGCCAACATAAGAAGAATGTGAAGGTAAATGGTCATGACGACATTGGACACCAAAGTGCGGAAACAGATAAACCGTGTGAGACCTCAAGTTTACAAGGTGATTTTATGGTTGAGTTTGATGATGATAATAATGATGATATTGATGATGAGATTGATCCGGCCTTACAAGCAAGAATTGATAGGGAAGTGGAAGAATTTGCCCGCAGATTAAATTGTTCCTTGCAAGAGAGAATACAAGACTTTTCTTCGTCAGCGCAGGAAAGGATTTTGGCTTGAAAATTTTGACAAGGAAATTGTTGCAGGTCACTTGCTTTTCTTTCTTAGGGAAATTTTAAGGAGTAACCTAGCTTGTTAAGAGTTCAAAATAAAGCTCGTAGCTCGTCAAGTTTTTGTTTTCGTATTTGTATTTCCTCCAAAAAAAAAAAAGTATTTTGTTTTTGTATTTGGATGTTGTGAAATTTTTTATTTTTCTTATTCCTTACAAGTGTACTTGACATCTTTTGTTTTGTTTTATATTTTGCGGTTCATTTTTATGTGCTTCTATCTTGTAGAAAGAAAACAATAATATCTGCCGTATTTATGAGTTTATAGTTTTAGTTTCAAAGTGTTCATCAACAAAATTCACGTGCACACGCTAAATATGGATAAGATGAGATGAGATCCGTCGTTTTGGACGCTTTTACTTGCATTCATTCAATATATATTAGTTGGTTGATCTTGACAAAAAATTAATGTCATTCTTTTTACAAAATTTGAAAAAATGAGGGCGTTTTTGTTTACATATCTCAAGACACATCTAATAGAAACTATGAGCATATTGCATAGTTGATAAAGAGAATCTAAGAGAAGGCAAGAGAATTCTGTTATTTTTCTGTAATGTGAAAACTGATTACAAGCGAACTAGCATTGGGTATTGCCTCTCAGTTAGCTCGGGCCTTGTTTGGCTACTTATATCTCATTTTGTTACAAGGTTAGGAACTTGTTTGACTATTCTATATATTTACACACTATTAACATCACCTTTGCACAATCATGTCTTGTAAGTTATATGAAGAACATATAGTAGATCACGGTGATCTTCTTTGAGAACCCTGTACTTGAATAATGGCCTCCTTCTCAGATCTAATCTCAAAAGGAACAACACCAAATATGCATAGACATCACTTTTGGTCGTTGAAAGGCCATACTGTTAAGTATCTGCATAGTAAAATGAAAACTTTCACATATTTTTTCCTCTTTCAACAATGTAAGAATGAATTTTGTACATGTGAAGTGGACATACTCTATATCCATATTCACTGACGGCCTTAGTGGTTGTTTCTTCCTCATTTGTCTTTCCTACAAGGGATGCTAACCCAAAAGCTGATATCTAAACAAATCTCTAAAACACATGGAAATAGTTTAATGTTCTGATTTGTATAAATTTGTTAGTACCTTGGCTCTAAAGGAATACCCAAGTAAAATGCTGTTTGTCTTGATACCTTGAAGAACATAACAAGATTTTATATGTTCATGTATGTATTCAAGGCCTCTAGCAGCACCAAGCACAATCCGATCCCTTGTGATCCAAGTCAGTGTTGAATGACTTTCTTGCAAGACAAGAAAATGGTCTCATAATTTTCGGATAACAGAAACACTTGAGCATAGAAGCAAGATCTTACCCTTCTTTTGAGGATCATGCAAATGGCTGCCGAGTGAACCCTTTATTAGCCACGTAACCGACCAATTCTACCTTGACAAATTCAATAACAAAGGAAGAACTTAAACTCGTTAATGCTGCAAGGAATTTGCTGTAAAATTAAAGCATGTCATTCATTTTGGACATCAAAGAAATTACCGTTGTTTCAGAAAGAAGAAAAAAAAATTACCAGATTGGCAGGATGATAGCTTGCACAAAACTTTCGTCTCTGATATAAATTCATAAGTTTTAGTAGCTGTCATTCTTTAGTCACAACTTCCTTGAAGGATTTAAATACATACAAAAAAAAAATCATGGGAATAATACTTGCCATATACTTCTTCCTGCAAAATACATATAACACCAACCTGCTCAAGAAGAAGGCCATAGTAATTAGAACCATATTTTCCACGTCCAAGCAGATTTGAATCAGAGAAACCATTGGTTGAGATAAAAAAAAACTCTTCATAAGTAATAACTACAGGCTTATCCATGTAAAAATTACATGCCTTAGAGGTGCAACAACAAATATATATTCATACATTATTCATATAACATAGGCTGAAAAACAGTACATGCAAACACAACTAAATCCAACAAGAAATTTGATTACATGAAGCATTGAGAACGGTTTGGTGATTGCTGGATTCACCATCAGTTTGATTCTTTCCAGCATGCTTGCTGCATATGTATCTTCCAGAACCACAAATACAAACTTGGATTCCTATGAATGCACAATTTATGAGAGATCTTGCTCTCAACATCTTTTGCATGATTACTCAGAGACATACATAGAATCATGTTTAACATTATCAGAGCAAGACCAACCTTTAAACCCCATTACATCAGCCAATTGTGAAGAAGACTGAACTGGCAAGCAATGAATAATGCCGTTTTGAATTTTCTAGCGAACCATGTACATGGCAGTCAATCTCAGTATGTCTTGTGCGCGTCATGGAAGGTAGGATTGCAAGCTAAGTAGATGGCTGAAATATTATCACAGTAGACAGCAGAAGGGGTGGTAATTTGGCAAATGCAAATCAGCATGGAGATAATGAAGCCATTGTATTTCACAAGATAAAGTAACCAAAGCACGATATTTTACCTCAACAGAAGACCTTAAAACAGTGCATTCTTTTTTAGGTGCATATTTGGATCTCTTCTAACCTACTAATGGAAGAATTAATGACAAACATTGCATTGACTCGTTTTTAGAAGACTGATGAATTAGCTCATTTTGAAGAAATGCATTGGATAGTTCTGATGAAGAATTTATTTTGATTGATCTATAATCTTGTTACATTGTTGTGTTTAATTATGTTATTGTAAGGCAACTATTATTGTTCTTGTATTACATTGTTATATTATGTTGTTCTTGTTGAAGTATAAAGTGATTTAATGACATTTTTTTTTGTGCTCTCTGTTCTGAATTATTTCGAATTCTATATTCCGAAAAAATGAAAAAAGATATTTAGGATTATAGAATTTAAACAAGGTCAATTTGGATTTTGAAGGGCGCACGAGAGCAATGGAGAGGGAAAATAATTTCTCAGACCCACAAAGAAGGGCTTGCAAAAACTAAAATGAGACAGGTTTGAGCAAAAAAAAATAGTACATGAAATTTAAGCAGAAATATATGATGTTACTTTCTCCACCTCCCATAGTACTTCAAATGTAAGCATCTGGAAGAGAAAAAAAAACTAAACTTTTGCCGTTTGAATGTATGTTTTTAGATGATTTGTAATTGCAATGCATCTTTTGGCAAAAGCAACTTTTGTCGTTTTATGGGCATTGCAGGAAAGAAAAAACGTTTTATAAAGGGTCTTGTTCTAAAACACTCTTTAATGATTTTAAATTAAAAAAATTTAAATACTTCAATTGGATATATAATTCTTTATTATAAATTATTAAGAATTTTAAAAAGTGTTCAGAGACTCGTTATCATTTGTCTTCTATAAACGATGTGTTATATGCATATGAGTTATGTTAATTAGTGTCTTCGAGATACTAGTTAAAGAAAATAAAAATATAAAATTTTACATTAAAAAGAATATTTATTACACTTTTAAGTTTTAAGAGTTTGACTATTCAAGTTCAGTTCTTTTTACTATATTAGTCTCTTTAGCTAACGTTTGAGGGACGAGTTAACATTTTCATATAAATATTTACATATATCCATCATAAAACTATTTACATATATCCATCATAAAACTATTGCAACTTGTATGGAAGTAGATAAACTTGAACATCAAGTCTCTATTAAGCTTCAACCCTTCTTTTTTTTTGCCTTATTGACCAACAATGATTTTCAACATTTATCATTGACATGATTTTCTTTCTGCATCTTTGCCGTTTTTAGCTTTGCTTAGCTATCCCGATTTGCTCTGAAATTAGAATAACTTTAGCATATTATTATGCTCCATACATACATATTATAGTGGTGCATAATACCTCTTCACAATCATTCCGAGCATAAGTACCTCTCCTCAAATGCATAAAAAAAAGGATTTGATGCTTTCATATTACAAAACACAAAACATTAAAACTTTTCATTCGCTTTAGATATTTTCTTTTTCGTAAAATTATTACACATAAACATATGGTCCTGTTAGGATATATAATCTCATCTCATTTTTATAATTGCAATGTCTTTGGCTAAAAAAATGTCAGTATTCACTAAAATTAACCGCAGACAAAAAATTATTAAACAAATCAAACAATGAGTTTTTTATGGAAACACAATGAGTTTTTATTGTAACAAAAAGTTTAGATGAAAATCGATGAATCAATGAGAATCAATGAACACTTGCATTGAATAATATTCTACAACATTTCAGCAACGCCAACAACACCGGTAATGATCGGACGACATCCACAACACCGGTAAGACAAGGCGATTCAAGTACAACTCGAAATCCTTCTCCAACAACAACGAGTAATATGGTTTCGGTTAGGTGGCAGTGTTCACAACAAAGCCGTCTAAAATGTAATTTCGATGCTTCGTTTTCAGATCAGTTGAATAGTACAAGTATTGGCATATGTATCCGTGATGACAAATGTACCTTTGTACCGGTTAAAACCGTACCTCTCTCTCCTATGTGTTCTGTTGCCGTGGGAGAAGTTGTTTTCATCGCCGGTCTGATATTACAAAATTTGGACAAGTGATTTCAGCCAGTGGCGAATCTTGAGTTTATTTCTTGTGGGTGCCAAATATTTGTATAATATATAGTAAAACGTTTCAAAAAATATACAATATTGTAAACTGGTGTGATGGTACAATTTCATGAATTTAACATGAGAGAATATGAAGAATTCGCTAAAAAAATATAAAAAAGGGGTGCCATGGGGTTCAAACATGCGACCTTTACTTGCTTAAGAGACTGTATGACCGCTGGAACACCAACATACTTGTTGTAATGTTATGGCTAATATGCTATTTATATAAAACCTGGGGGGTGCAGTGGCACCTGGGGGTCTCTGAAGAGATTTGTCCCTGATTTCAGCATGTTAGAGTCTCTTCAAGACACACTTCTCAAACTCTAAGATCAAGTTCAACATGCGACAAACAAATGAGGTAACTCACACCTTTGCCGGGGTTGCCGTATTATCCGGCAGTGCCAATATTTATTATCATGTAAGGATGAATCCATGAATAAACTTTGTGATACTAGTATATTAGGTTTTAAATTGAGTTCATTCTTAAAAGAATTTGCTTATAAAAAAAAAATCTGTTCATTCTTATAAAATCAGTTAATAAAGTGATAAAGATCCTTTTCATAAATTTTTATATTTTAGTAATTTTTTAAAAATTTGTGAGTTGTGTTTTTCTCAATCTAGGCAACAAATACAATAAACTAGTCATTAATTTGGAACGAACTTTAACCTGGGTCACGCAACATGTTCACAGATTAATTACACTGTCTATAAATATTCTTGCACTCCATCACACTGTATTGGACTAATTCATCTCCTCTCCCCAAAGCATGAACTCAGTGCATTGCTTTCTTAGGCCTCTCAGGTCCAACTTCCAACTTATAATATAGTACAGTCGGTGCCTTTATATTTATTATTACTTACTATTAACATCAATTCAAGAATTAATTGAGAGCACCTTTTTTATTGCACTTGAACAGTTCCAAGCCAAAACCCTATTTTTCTTCCAAGGAACAAAGACACTACTCTCCTATATTGTGCAAAAGTGGAATCCATTATTTATGATATTTACAAAATAGATACATTTTTAGTAGGAGAGTACTATAGCGGCGCATGAGTCAATCATTCATTTCACATAATAAAAGCAAACAAAAAAGGTCACTACACAAAGAAGAACTATCAAAAAGACAAGTTGATGGGGGCAATGAATGAAATGAAGAATAAAACTATGATAGAGAAAATAAAAAGGGGGGATATGGGAATGAATTGGAGTAGGAAAATCTAGCTACCGCAATAGTGGAGTCATCTTATCAATGATGGTTAACATAATGTACAATATAAATAAACAAAACAAAAACAATGGAAATGATTGGCAGATTTATGGAGTCTATTTCTCAAGAAATCAGAGAAATAAGGAAAAAAAATAGTTAGAGAATCCAATCCCTTAATTAAAAGCATATAGTCATAAACTTGATCTTTAGTTGGCATATATGGAAGAATGATTATCAAAAGATTACGGTCTTTCTAACATATGTAAATACCAAATGCTAATTGTTATAACTTATAAGGGTCATGTTAACAAGAAATACATGAATCACATCTGTAGCATCTAGTATGCCACACATTTTCTTTAAAATCGGTTTAGCACTTATTGGCGTTTGAGGCGAGCTCTTTTGAACGGAGTTGACAAAAAAAGTTTTAATAATAATAATATCCTATTGCAATTTTTTTTAAAAGTTTACCTTTATTGATTTTGAGATGCAAAATATTTTAATTAAATATATTAAGTGGTGTATTTATTTATACATCTGAAACATTTTACTTTTTTTTTAAGGATCCGAGACATTTTACTTATTATACTTAAATGTTATTCTTTTGTGGTCTTTTAATACGTAAAATAAAACATTTTTTTTAGGTTTGGTAGGTGTATGTTTTGGTTTTTGACTATGAATGACAGCAAATCATAGGATATTTTCTATAAAATAAAAGAGGGAATTGAAAATGCTTGGGGTTGGGAATGGAGACGTACCCGTATCGGATACCGATACTCCACAAATACTCGCGGACACGTACTCACGAAGTATCAGAATTAATTATTTTAATTTTTAATAAATATTTTATCGGATACTTATGTGATACTCCACAGATATACAAGGATACTTCTAAGATACTTCACATATACGTATCCTAGAAAAAGATTAAGAGTAAAAATTCATTATAGATGTATATGATTCAATTTTAGATATGCATCAATAGAATTGTTTCTCGATGAACCACTTAAAATTATACTTCTTATGGATGAACGTAGCGAGAGAGATGATTCAGTTAATCAACATTAGATAAAATTTGTGTTGAGTTCTTTTAATGATGTTTCTCTCGATATCCTAACATATGAAAATGTAATATGGTTCACAAGAAAACTTTCAAAATTTGTTATTTTGATCACATGTAATATTTTTTTTAAAATTGTAATCTTTATAATACAATAATGAAGAGTAATCAATGTTAATTTTCTTCAAGTATTTTACATACATATAAGTTTTATTATAAATTTTTGGTAACGTGTCACAACGGTATCGTATCCTAAATTTTAAAAAATTCATGTATTCGTGTACCCGTATCGTACCCGCACCCGTATCAGGGCTTCATAGGTTTTTGACCATCACCACCGTGTGTGTTAAGAGTGTTGGAACATCGAAATACAAAAGCTACAAATCGTGGCATATGTTCAAACGCACATCCACTTTTTATCCACCGTCAAAACAAATAGACCCTTAAAGTTCATGTTTTAGCCGTTAAGATCTTACCGCCGAAACAAATAAACCCTCAAAGTTCATGCTTTAGCAGTTTAGATCTTAGACCGATCTCTCGACTCTCTCGTAGATGACCAATTAGACAAAATTGGTCAATATCATCATATTTTTATTCTCTTTCTTTTTGTATACATGCTTGGTAACAAATAGTAGTATTTATATAAATATTAGATTAATCTCTAGCTTTCGACTTGCTAAAAAAACAAAATGGATATTTAATGAATTACTATAAAGTTTTATTATAAAAGGGGTGTGGTGGAATAGAATGGAGCGGTGTCGTCGTGCCACAATGGAAGTTAATGAAGGATATGTATCAAAATAAAATGGTATGGAATTGGAGTTGTTGGAGCCATCTTTTGTGGTAGAGTGTGTGAGAAGATGTTGATGTTAGAAAACGTGGGAGAAAATTAGACGTGGTCTCTCAATTCTCACACAGTCCATATACACGGAATGATAAAACAGCAGCCTCTTTGTTGCACTATATGTTATGTGTACACACTACACACGCAAAACCTGAACAGTAAATACACATCCCCACCCCACTCGTGCTTGGCCACTTACCAAATTAAACGTGCCAAAGACAATGAAACCAAATTTGAAAAAAAATAACTGTGTATGTAGTGTGTTTGGACAAGTACAAGACATGAGATGAGAGATTCCAAATATTGTTTTGACGTGGAAGCTGTGTCATTCTCATTCATTCCTTTTCCTACCCTTTCTCTAAAATCAAACCCTTCTTGTCACAATTTTATCATGCTTTTTCTTGGTAGTAATTGTTCAGGAGGAGACTTTTGGCTACACATAGTATAACGCCACGTATTAAAGTATGTCTCATTTTAAATCTCTCATTAACCTTAATTATTATACTAATTTAAACGTTGTTGTTGTTGCGTTTGTATGTACAGCTTCATCATTGTGCATCATTATCTATACCATAGATTCCGTCCAAAACCCCGTTTGTAGAGCATTTTTTTCATTGATCCACCGTTATTGTGAGATACTCTGTCTTTTTAGATAAGGTTGAGTGGTGTATCCGTCCTCAACATCCCATATTCTTTCCAAGTTTTAAGGAAAAATAAATATATTTGATGGGTTTAATAGCACAACTTGATAGTATAATTTTTTTACACAATCATCCACTCAAAATTTTATAAATGTGTCATTTTTTTTAGGTTTATCATAAATATTTCAATGACGATCAACATTGCAAAATTTAATTCCACGACTCCATAAAAAAAATTGCAAATTTAATTTACACTCTTTAAACGTTACTCATAAAAAGTGTCATATCCTCTTTTTTTTCATGTCTCGAAACAATTGTCAAATATTAATGCAACATTTTTATTTTTTTTTGACCAATATCTATATTTATTCAATTTCATTTTTGAAGAAGAAAAAAAAAATAAGAGACACCAAAATAAAACTTATTTTATTATTAAGAAACCTATAAGCAGTTGTTAAAAAAGTCCAAGCACTTCAAATTATAGGTGCTCTTAGGGTTTTAACTTTTAAGATGAGCTAATTATTCCATTTGAAATTTTTTGTTTTTTCTTCTTGTCTTTTTTGCGGGTACACCATGAACAATTTGGTAGACGGGTATATACCCTATCTAATGGAGACATTGTTTATATTGGATTGAACTGATCGACTTGGTAACGCGGATGGGGAGGAATTTACAACATGTGGCATGTGATATAAATGAAGCACTTATTTTAGTGTTAAAAGTTAAGTTTGTTGATGTCTAATCTTTATGATCACTCTTGAGTGGGACACTGCCATCAATTTATTCTAATCAATTCGGGAGTACACATATGCTTGCATGAATCTGGTTCTTTGAAATAAAAGTACTTTTAAGAGCATGAAAAAATAAAAGCAAGAAAGAATGAAAGAAATAGATAAGGGATAAGAAGAACCAACCCTCGCTATCAGCCTAAGGATATTTTTTTTCTATGTAAAAAAGGATTGAACTAAGTGTTCTTTTGATCAATTTTTTATCGCATATTTGTGAGTGTAGATGCATTATTAATTAATTTGAACAGCCCTATAATTTAAGCCGTTTCTAAGACGAGGGCTCCCATAACTCTCTTATAGGAGGGAGGGCCATCATGATGCAAATTAATTTCTTTTTTAGGAAGGCTATTAAATTAATCTTTTATTCCCTTGTTATCATTTTTTCTTAAATGTAATTATAAATTAAACACATAGGAAGCCATTGTGTAAGGAATTTATTACAAGAAATTAATCTTTTATTCTCTTATAGGAAAACATTGTTTAAGGAACAATTCTTCATTTGGACGAGTAGAATCATCGCTACACTTTATTTGCTTGGGGAATGAGTCATCGGGATGGAGATCGGTGAGATATCGATTGACCTAGCTAAGGATGAATGGTTGTGGAATCACGATATCAGTGAGGTCTATTCAATTAGCTCGATATATGATTTTCTTCTTGGTTCTTCAATGGTTAGTATTGGTCTTGCAAACGAGGATCTATATATTCTAGCTAAGATGTGGAAGAATTGAGCTCCCTATAAGGCGCTTACCTTCTCTTGACGATAACTACTTGATAGAGTTCCCATGCTTTAGTACTAGTGGTTCATCTCGTGTGTATAGTGGAGTCCATAAAGAGATTATGTGTCGATTTTTGGTTACTTATGACTTTGTCCTTCGAGTGTGGGATAAGATTTTTAGGTGGTGAGAATGAGAGTTAATGACGCCTCTGAATTTATTGTCTTTTTATTTTTTAGGTCCTTTAGGGTTGGCTTTAGGTTTAAGTTTGGTATGATATTCAATAGTATGACTCATTTGAAAGATGCAATGATATAATTTGTTATGGGAAAATTGCAAGTATTGAACAATTGGTTGATAAGATTATATTTTCATCATGAAATTGATTGATAAAATTATATTTTCCTCTTTGAGTCGATAGTCTTTTCTCAGTATTAGGGTCATCTATGACAATTCGGAGATCCCGTTGTAATCTTGACAATTTTAATTTAAAATGTATTGAAAAAAGAATTCAACACAACTTAGAGTGACAAACATATATGTTCTAGTTAAATATACGAGCAATGGTTCAAACATGACTTTTATCCACAGATAAATAGACATTTACCTACGGACAACGTACAATTGATAGTAAAATAGTTGAATTCTGGACTTTTACGTACGGAAAAATGACATTTAGTGTCGGATTTTTTTCCGTATGTACAAGTATTTTTTTTCCTTTTTTCAAATTTTGAGGGCCCTTTAAGTTTGATGCCATGTGCCAAGGGCCTTGATGCACTTACAGAGGATCGGCCCTGCTCAGTATTGAATGGTTTTAGTTCGTTCATTAATCTTTGTGATGGCGGTAGTAGTGGGTTGCTCCCCCTTTGGTATGCAGGGCCGGCCCTAGGCATAGGTCGGGGGTGCGACGGCCTAGGGCCCTTGCCCGTAGGGGCCCAAAAAATTTTTATAAAGGGGTGCATACAACAAAACTAAGAAAAATTGGGGTGCGTATAACAATTCTCATTAGCAGGGCCAGTTGAAAATCCTTATCTCGGCCCAACTTTTAAAAAATAGGAAAAGAGAAACCATTTTATGCAAGAAGCTTACTTTTTAGGCCCCCTGAAAAGATAAAAAAAATTATTTTTGTGTAATTGAAAAGATCCAACTCTTAAAAACACATTTAAACAAAAAAAAAATACTTTTGTAGAGTTAGAAAAATAGATGAGAAAAGAAATCTAAAGAGAAAAACCAAAAAGTTCCAAAACCAAAACCAAAACCAAAACCAAGCAATTGCAATTTGTAAGAATATCTTTATTGATTCTCACCATTTTCTTAAATCATTCTCTCATCAGGTGAATTGTTTTAGGTTTATTTTTTTTCTTATTCTAATTCTCTTTGATAATGATTGTTTCAATCCTCTAATTGCTTCAAGTGTTGAATTCCAATTGAATTGATTTATGCTTTTTCCAACTGAATCCATTATTGAATTCACTAATTCTCACGATTATTGAATTCTAATTGAATTGATTTTTGTTTTTTACAATTGAAGTATGTACTGTACACACGTGAATAATATTAATGAATTGTTGCTCTTTTCCCATTGAAGTATTGTACACCGTACACGTCAATAATGTATATAGCTTGTACACCGTATGGAATCGGTTTTTGCCCTTTTTTCCAATTCAACTCTTGATTTTTGCTTAAATTGAATTCTTATTAATTAAGTGTTGATATATTTCTTTTCTTTTTTGCGCTTTTGTTTTCAAGTACTAAAACTTCAATCTACTTTTAAGTTGTTAATGTTCTCTAGTTCACTGCTTCTTGAATTTATTTTGTTTGTATTGGTTTCTACTAAGTATTTGATTTATTTTAAGATGTTGCCTAAAAATGAAAAAAAGAAAAAGAAGGAGCTCTTTATAAAAAAAATAAAAATGAAGAGCTAATAAAATCACAATAAAGAGCTCTTGATAAATTTGGGTTAGGTTCGGCACCCTAACTTTTTTCGTTTTGTTTTTCCTTTTTATTAATAATACATTTAGGATGAGGTGTATTTGACACACTGTCTTTTGAGGTGCCAACATAGTTGGGATGTTCGTCATAACTAATGCATGGAACATTCATCATTTATCAGAAGAAAAAAATTAACGATGTAATATAAAGAGCCCTTTTTCATATTATCCCTAAGGCCCGTAAAACTCTAAGAACGGCCCTGTTGGTGTGATTGCCTCTATTTTTCTTATTTGCGGTATTGTTTTGGAATTATGCTTTGGTTTCATGTGTTTTTATTTTTCTTTCTATTTTCCAACTTGTTTGGGCTAAGTTTCTTTGTATGAGATTAAATGTACTCCATGTGAAAAAAGAGAGAAATGATATTTGTACAACCACTTTTTAACAACTTTTGTGACAACTTTATCTTATATTCACATTATTTTTTTACTTTCTCTCTATTGTTTTGGTTTTTGTGTCAATACCTCTTTCTTAATAATTCTATAGTTGTCATAAAAATTGTCAGCTAAATGGTTCTTCAAATATCACATCTCTAAACAAAATACCCCCTATACTCTATTTTTTAAATCAACGACTATATCCGGACAATATTTGTCTTCCTACGTACATCATCAATTTATCACATTATCTCTTTTAGTTATCTTTCTTAAGATACACCTATTGAGGACATTATTTTTTATTTTTTTATATAGTTTAATTTAAAAAAAGAAAACTTCAAATTCGTAAAACTCCAGTTCAGGCATTTCTTACGAGGATTTGGAAGATTGTCGCAAACAAATAATTTATCTTCGTTACGTAATCATGTACGGAGAAGATTAGACAATGTTTCTTAGTATACATAAAAATTAGATAATGTAGCTACCTGCTCGTATTGAATTCCTTATTTTTATGGGGGAATCTAACTTTATTCACCTAATTAATTTAGTTTAATACTCCAATATTTTAAAATTTATTTACTAAAAAGCCATTTTTTATATACTAATACTAAGAAAAACCGTAATATGTTAAAGTCTACTATGTTGAAATTAATTTAATGTTATTTATTTGATATATTTTACAATTATCATATCTACTGAAATAACTTTAAAAGGTGGTGATAATTATTTTAGTAAGAATAGTCAATAAAAATATTAAAGTACAGAAATCAACAAATAATTGTTTCTACCATAAAATGTAAAACAAATTGTAATAATTAAACAGAAAAGTAACAAAAGTAGTTCTCCTTTGAGCTGTGAAGATCAGACTTCATTTCAGAGTTGTCTTTTTTTCATATTCTTAACTTATTCATAAAAATAAAAAAAATAAAAAAACTTTTTGTCAGTTTTATAAATTAGAATTTAGAAATAGACAACACAAATCCCAACACTAATCAAATGGCAAGATGAGCAGCAGGATATTGTTAGTCACATGATACAATGTGCTACAGCAGATTCCTTCCTTTATCGTGATATCATCATTATATTGGGATATGTGGGAAGAAAAAAAGAGAGAGAGAGAGAGAGAAGGAAAGAGTGCAGAAAACACTACAGAGGAGACAAGATCATGGGATCTGCATGTTTTTATTGCACAAGACCTGCAACTATGGATCATGCAAATCCTCTCCTTTTAAAATACAAACAAATTAGGAAAAGGAAAAATTAAAAAGTAAACCATTGCTATCCCATCCATCAATTTTCTGACATCTCAAAAAAGCAACATTTTTTTAAATTTTCAAATTAGCCCTAGAATTTGTGTTTATCTCATAATAGTACTATCTTATCCAACCAAATTAATCTTTGATTAACCAATTAACTGTTTTAAGTTAACATTGTTTAACATAATTAGTTACTACTACCAGTCTAGTAAAACCATGTCCGTTTGTGTCAAGTGCCAGCTTGGACTTTAGCATGCCATGCTACTGTGCCAGTGTCCCTCTCTTGGTGTTGTATGTATGGAGTATTTTATAAAGTGCTTCTACTGCTCACCGTGTGTTTATTCTCCAAAGAAAAAAAATCCAACAGTGGAGCTTGTCGTCTATTCATATGTAAGTAATATTCATAGTAAATATTATAAGTTTGAATAATTGATTTTGTAAAATTGTTTTATTCAAAAATAAGTTGAATTTAAAGTGATTTGTGTTTTTATCAATAGAGACTAGATCTCGTAGAATAGATTGAACTTTCACATACGGTGCGGCAAACCAACATTTGAATTTCCATTGTGAGAGATATTCATGTTTAATATTCAACACGCTCGAATATGATTGTTTCAAGTGATTTATGAACAATAAGAAAAATTTGTGTTTGAATATATTTACTTTAGAGTTAGCAAAAAAATAAATTTTAGATGGATTATACCGAAAAAATTTCAAATTTTAGCTTTAAGTCAAAATTAATTATGGAGATGAAATCAATAATATATTAAAGAATATTTTGGATACAAATACTCAATAACTTCTAAACATGTTTAAATATGTATGTTCGATTTCACTTCTAGAGAGACGAGGTTTGATAATGATATATTTGTTTTTTATTTTATTTTAAACATAAATATATAAATAAAAAAAGAGAAATTTCTCAGAAGAGTACAAACATTTATAAATAATGAAAAGAAAAATACTCAAACCAAGCCAAAACAAAACAAAAGGATCTCGCTCACCATAAAAAAAGAGCGAAGTTAAACCAACATCATTAAGTCAACTAACCTCCTATCAGGATTTAGGATCACCTAACCCCATTCGAACTTGAGGAAAACTAGGAAAAGAACACCACAATCAACCAACTTTTAGACAACTTCACCATATGACACTACATATAATGGTTTCAAGATTCCTCTCATAGAAGGAACACGTGTGATCACACTATGTGATCAAAATGTTTTTTTTTTTTGAAAGAATGAGAATGTTTTTTAAAATCCCATTTTTATAAATGCAAATGACCCTTACTCCTATACAAGGACCACACAATTGTTTGTCAGATTAATAAGCAATTTAATCTCTCATATTTTCCCCTCACCTAAGTTTACCAAACTAATAAGAAGACTCGTTAAATTTAACTTGTTTGATTGTTCTTGAATATAATTGACTTCATTTTTTAAGTTGATTGTACTTATAACTAGAAATTAATTTTAGAATTGATTTTAATATTCAATTATTGTTTAACTTACTTTTAATCAAAACTAATTTTACATAATTGATTCATATAAAATTAATTTTTGTCTAACACAAAATCAAGTAAACATAAACATTTTGATATCAAATATAACCTAAGTAAGAAAAGAAAAACAAAAATTGTAAAAGTAATGAAAATTGACAGTGAGAATTGTGATTAGGGAGAAAATACAATAAAGTTACACACTGCAACAAGTCATTTTCAGTGACAGGAGGGAACTAATAAAAGGTATTTGGGGTAATGTGCTTGTAATTGTAGTAACAAGGGAAAGGAAGGGACATAGTCACATAGGAGCTATAAGACATAGGTATAGTGTGTGTAAAAAGCCAGGAGGAAGAGTATCTTTAGGGGAGGTCAGCACATCACTGAACAGAACAGAACAGAACAGAATGCTTTACTTCCTGTGATAAACAACCTACTACTACTATAACGTTGTTGTTATTTTTATGAGACCTCACAGCACAGGTAATTTGGTTGCGTGCTTTATGTTCTAATTCCGTTCTTATTTTCTGTTTTTAGGGACTTGAGTTGTTGCTTTGGAATCTCTCTCCTTAGTTTTTTATTTTATTTTTATCTCTCCCTTTATTATAAAGAGGAGAGAGAATAAATAGGACCCTCTAAGCGTGCAAATAAAAAGACTTAAAAGCAAATCCTTTGCTATTATCACTCCCTCTACCTTTGTAGGGTTTCTCTCTTCATCTTTGCTCTATAATATTTCTATTCTCTCTTCTTCTTGCTTACTTTGTGAGACTCTTTTTTCCTTTCTCCAGTCACCAAAAGTAGCGTTTAAGGTTCATTGTCTATTGTCTCTCAAACACTTAAAACCTAGCTACCTCACATAAGTGTATGCTAACTCAACCTATCTTCTCTTTTGTTCTTTTTTTTAAAGCTTTTTGTCTCTAACCTATGTTTTTGTTTCATTTTCCTAGGTTTAGTTTTTTATATTTGCTGAAGAATACATAAAACAAGGGCTGTTTTCATTTTGAGTTCATTGCAAAAGTGATGAATGAGATGTCAAGAAATGAGAGAGAATCTTCTGAGGAGAGAAAGCTTGAACTGAGGCTTGGTCCACCTGGTGTTGAAGACTGGCTTCACACCAACAACAAACAAAGACTCTCATTTGGTAACTACTTCTCTTCTTCAAACAATGGTTTTCAACATGTGAGAGGTAACAAAGAATCTTCATCATCACAAACCTGTTGTCCTAAGAGAGTAGAGTTACAGAATGGTGATAATAACAAAGTAACAGCTGTTTCCAACACCTCTCAGAAAAGGTACTATACCTTTTCTATATCTAAAGTTTTTTATTTTTATTTATTTTTAAGACAGAGGATATTCATTCACAGTGTCACTTTGTTTTTTTCTCCTACTATTGTGGTCCATGCAAGTTCTGTTCTGTTTCTTTCTACTAGTTTTTAATGTGTAAATAGATCTAGTGTTTCACTTTTTAGTGCAAGAGTTTAATACCATGTTTTTCCATTATTAATTACTACATGCCTTTTATAACATGCAAATCCCTCACCCACACACAAAATATATTGCCAAGTTTTTTAGCTATGATATCTCTTTGTACCATGTACTAGTAACTATTTTTGTTCTGTTATCCTTTCCTAGCCATGTTTGATTCAGAGATGTCTACATCTGATTTTGATGCTATCTGTTATTTATTATGTGACTTCTTTATCTATTTTTTCCTTGGGGTTTGGTTTGACATACTACCATGTGAATATCTGAATTTGTCTATCTATTTTAATATTAGTTTTTGTTTTCCCTTGGTCCCTCTTCATTTAAAAAAGTGTATATAAATATGTAGTTCTTGTTTTTAAATAAAATTGTTGGTTTAAATATGCATTTTGTTATCTTCAGTCCCTATAAAGTATACTTTTATTTTTAGTCCTTACAAAATTATAGGGACTGAATTGGTCCTTGTAATGAACAAAATATTTTATTTAAATCAAAAAATTTTATGGTCCTTGCAAATCAAATATTTTGTTCATTACAAGGACCAATTTTAATATGATTTTTTCTTTTGCAAAAATTTAAACCAATAACCAGATTTAAAATAAGAAAATTAAAACAAAACAACAAAAACTAAATTAAGAAGTGGTATATTTGTTAGGAATAAAGATAAATAATAAATTTAGAGGGACCCTTAAAAAAATATTACCGGGATTAAAATTTAAACATGATATACTTGCCTAACTAACATTTTGTAAATTTCCCTTAAAAAAAAAACATATTGTAAATATGTAGGGGTACTACTACTATTTGATTTGGATGATTGATTGGATTTGGGATTTGAAGGGTTATGCTAATAGGATAAACAAAATTCTCTTTTTATCACAGACAGCATCTTTTTAATTTTTTTTAACTTTTAGCTTTGTTCCTACAAGTTTCACTGTTTATTATCATGCTTAACTTTGTAAATGGACCCCACCAAAAAAACAGAACTGCTCCTGGACCAGTAGTAGGTTGGCCACCAATTCGTTCATTCAGGAAGAATCTTGCAACTAGCAGCAGTTCTAAGCCATCACCACCAGAATCTCAGACTCAACAGCACATGCACAACAATGTTGCTGCTGGTAAAAAACCTATTGACAACAACTATGGTAAAGGTTTGTTTGTTAAGATCAACATGGATGGTGTTCCAATTGGTAGAAAAGTTGATCTCAATGCTTATCATAGCTATCAAAATCTTTCTTCAGCTGTGGATGAGCTCTTTAGAGGACTCCTTAAAGGTATTAATATATATTCAATGATAGTACTTATGTGGACCGTGGTGTGGTCAATGTTTTTATTTATTTACATTTTTACCCCATGTAGATTTCTTATGTGCATGTGCATGTGCAATATCGATACGGCTACTATTTGAACCAATAGTTAAATAAGTTATTATTTTTTGAAAAAACTAGAGAAAATTAGTATGATATTTATATACTGAAATTATGTCTTTCTTTATGAATTGATTTTTTTTAAAAGTACAAAAATGTTCAATTGGGCATT
>Ga0228710_1001003_pt1 | contig 40422 bp, 28 predicted proteins | sample MedpolnodulmetaG_FD_177995 | JGI IMG/M metagenome (GOLD analysis project Ga0228710, IMG submission 177995) | Root nodule microbial communities from Medicago polymorpha collected in Santa Monica, California, United States - pink nodules | ecosystem: Host-associated > Plants > Roots > Nodule... | reverse complement strand
TTTTCAAAAAGCAATTTTGAAAATTAATTTTCATTATCGGTTTTTAAAAACTATAAAATGAAAAGAACTAAAACATGTTTTGCTTTTTAATTTTAGTTTTCAAAACAGAAAACACGGAGAAAACTACACTTTTCATTAATGGCAATTGTTGTAATTATATTGAAGTTGTACAAATATTTTCTAATTATATTTTCCAATTATTAATCATTATTAATTGAACGTAATTGTTAAGGGAACGGAAATGTTATAGTATGATTCAAGGATAAGTTCACATGATTGGCATTGAGAACAACACTCTCAACTTTTTGTATTTATATTTTTCCAACTTGATTTTTTTTTCGATTTTTAAACCTTTAACTATTGATATTTCACTGAATTATTTTATTATTAGAAATCTTAATTTTATTTTATTTTTAAACTTGGTTTATAATTATTAATTTATCTAGTCAAATGTGGATAATCCGCCAAACAATGGAACAGTACGCAAAGTCGTTTGAATTATTTGACCATAATCAAACGGTGATACAGATAATAGCGGTAAGAAAAATAAATTCAAAAATCAAATTTATCAAACAAGTCTTCTCAAATTCTCATTTCAAAAACAGTTTTTAAAAAAGAATTACCAAACACGTTTTTTTTATATGTTTCTTCTTTAAAACAGTTTCAGAAAATTGGTTTTAAAAATTGATTTTGAAAACTAAAAAACATAACTAATAAGGAAAAAATTCATAATATATGATTAGTCTTTTGTATTTTTCATAAATCCTTAATTAGATCCATGAACTATATCTTTTCAATCAAACCTCTAGACCCTTTTCTTTTCTTTTTTTCGTAAGAAATTGAACCTCTTAACTCTTAAAGAATTTATAACTAGCCAACTGGGTACTCACTCTCTCAAATAATTTGTATTTGGGTTCCTAATAAATTTATTTGCCCAATTATAAATTATTTAAAAGTTTAGGGAATCAATTATAAACTTTTTTTGTTTAAGGACACAATCAAATTTCCAGTTATATATAAACTTTTTAGTTGTGAGGTTTGTTTAAAAGTCTCCAAATAATTATTTGAGAGTAATTAAACAAAATAATATCCATTAAAGTTATCGTGCAATCTTCATAAAATAAATAAATAAATGAATAAATAAAGTAATCGTGCACTCTTTGCCTAAAAAACTTGTGATATTTTAATTGTGATGGCTTCATAGTATTTTTTTTAAGAAGTTAAAATGAAATGAAAATAAACAATTATCATCTCAAACATAAAACGTTCATAGAATTATAATCAACAAAAGTCATATAGAGGTATCACAAAGGCTAATTAAAAATGTTGAATTGCTAAGTGGGAATCCCAATATAAAACTAAGAATATACCCATCAAACATGCAAATCAAATGATAAATTACAAAATTTAACTTTTAAGTCACGAAAACTAAGAATCTACTACCTTATTGTCTACTGTCATCTCTATTGCATATGACTTTTTTTTTCAACGTGAAAGGCGTCGTAGCTACTGAACTATGTTTTTGGGTGTTTCAAAAGTTGTAACTCCTAAACAATAATCAAATCAATTTTGTATGATCTTATAAGGGTACATGCGGTGCAGTATATATATTCATGTCAATGATAGTGTTCATAATATGATTGATAAAACAAATTGAAGCCCCTTTTGGGTTTTATATAGCTCATTGTAAAACAATAAGAAAGATTAGGATTGAGCAACAGATCATAGATGACTTAATTTAGTTCTGCACCAATTTCTTTTTTCTTCTTTTTCTTGTGTGAAGGGCTTGTCAATTGTCTTGCATTGGTAATTTTTTTATTATGCAAACGGAATAAAATATGGAATTGGATTTCTCAATGTTACTACATGACGTTGCAATAGATTTGAATCGTCTGATTTTAAATTGGCGGTCGATGCCGTTTTAAAGCGTCAAATCAAGTCTTAAATATGAACTGTTTGAACTAAAATTAACGGCTGAGATCGGCTGCAACTTAAACATGTATGAAATCCCTACAACACGGAATCCCGTTTCTGTCCCATGCACCGTCTTGGACCCTTAAAAAGGGACACTATTTGTTCAATTTCGCAATTATCAACAGTAGAAATTTTGGTGGTAGAGAATCTAAATTACATTGACCAAATATATAGAATGATCATGACCGCGTAAGCATAACCGATTGCAAATACAAACATGTAGTAAAGAAAACCGTGTAACAACTTAATTATGTGTTGAACAACGTGGACATGCAAAAAGCACATTTCACATATAATTAAGCTAGACTATAGAGACTTCACCAACTCCCTTTTGCATTATTTCGTTGTCAATATCTTTTTGAATTAAATTAATTATCCTTCTTGAGTCACGACATGGACTAGTACTCGCTTTTGAATTTGTACTATCATAAAGTCAAATTCTAACATTTACATTATTAGAACAATTTCAAAGCATGGAAATAAACAGCACAAAGTGAGAAACCAGCAAAAGGCCGGTATATAACTCCACACGAGTACAAACACAAATTCTTCAAACGAGATTACTCAAAGAATCGATTAAAGTCAAATCAGATTACAACTTTTAAAGGGCCCACTTTGAAAGCGCTTCACCGTCCTCATAAGAATTTTTTTTTGTATATAAACCAAACTATAGTGGCTCTTCATTTAGCTCAAAATAAATACAACTTTTGGAAATAAAAATATATCTCAAAACAAGCTAAGGAATATTGTGAAAGGAATTGGAAAGAAAAAAAAGTTGGTGATGATGATGATGAAGAAAAGTGTATTGATTGTGTTTTTTATCATGATGGTTGTGATGTCATCATCACAATTCTGTTTTGTTCAAAGCAGAGTTCTACAATCCAAGGAGTTTAGAAAGAATGGGGTGGCATCTTTTGTTTCTTCTAACAATTCCAGCAATCGTGGTTCAAAGGAAAGCTTTTCATTCATACTAGCTTCTGGACCAAGCAAAAAAGGCCCTGGACATTGAGTTATATTCATTCTTTGCCATTTTTTATTTCTTTTGATTATTATTTTTTACATATGTTTTATCTCTAGACTCTAGGTTATAGATATTGAATTCTTCCATGGCTATTTTTCTTTTCCGTGGAATTCCGAGTGTATGTAATTTGTAGATGTTTGCTTATCATAAATATAAATGGTGTGACACATTTGTGGATACAATTATGCTTAATGTCTTCATCTTTATCATACTACTATTACTATTGAATTGAGTATTTAGATGATTATTAGAAATATTCTATTTAAGATTATTGAGGATACCATTGAATTGATCAATGTAGATCATTCAATTCCATCAAGTTATATACCAATCATGATCCAAGCTGCAGGGGTGGTGGTTCGAGTCTAAGATCAAAGAGAAAATTTTAGCACATATAGTATTAGATTGAAAGTTGGGTGCTAACACTGTAACAGTCAATAAAAAATAAAATTAACTTCGCGAATATGAGACTGTTAACATAGATAAATAGTAAAAAACATGATAAAGTTAAAAATACAACTATAGAGAAAAAAATTGTGCAGCTTCCATTACAGAAAAAATGTCAAATTTTGTTTTATTGTGTAATTCGAGCGTGCATGAGTTGACGAGTTGGATGAAGAATGGTAAAATAACTAGAGGTAGAATAAAATAAAAAATATAAAAAAATCAATCAAAAGAAATGTATGTTGAGTTTCAAAGTGTGAGTGGTTATGGTCCACATCACCTATGAATGGAAAAATGTGTGATATAAAGAGAAGTGATTCATAGCTAATGTTTTGAGGTGTTTTGTGGTCCTGAAATATCGACTCATCGTTACTTTTCGCACTGCTTCAGACTCCCAAAAATGGTATCAAAGCCCTGGTTCAACTTGGTGAGGGAGCTAGAGTGAGATTGTTGAGTTTCAAGTGTGAGTGATAAAGTTTTACATAACCTATGAATGAGATATATAAAAGAGACGACTCAAATACATAATTTTTTAGATTTTGGATGAAAATGTAGTGTTTTCCTCTTGTGATCTTGGAGCATTGATTTGTCGTTGCTTCCGACACTCTCTAATAGTATACATGTTAAATCATTATGAATGAGAGACTTAAAGTTAAACCGATAGACTGTACATTTTTAATCTTGGATAAGATAGGAAATTAAAGGTAAACATGGTTTGGTTTTGTATTTATTATATTTGTCCAATGGCATGCGTTCTTTCTTCAAGTTATTGTGCATAAAGTCGTGCACGTTGAGTTTAGTATCTATAAGCAGCAATTGCATGTAACTAAGGAAATGATTCCCTCACACAAGACTAACATAACAGGGGACACTAAAGTCCAGTTGGGAGTAGGACTATTATAAAACAGATCCAAATATGACCTTTTACAATTAAAAATCAATGTACGAGTTACTTTTTTTCGGTGAGCAATGTCAAAGAATGTGTCTCAAGCTCTACGGACAGTTTACTACAAACCTCATCAAACCTCCGCAGTTAAGGTCAAAAGTAGGATTCTCTCTGGATGACAGCCACTGCCTGAAAACGTTGACCCAGCCTAATAGCTTCCTTTGAGTCTAGCTAATATAACACGGCACACTATTTGGTTTTACACTGGCATGATGATTCAAAAACTTCTTAAGGCCAAAGTAAATTTTCAAACAAGGAAGAACTCATAAAATATATCCAGAAAAAAAATTCTACCGAGCTAATTACTCCATCCCAAAATTTATACATTTGTTTTTATAAGATTTTCTACATTTTTATATCAATAATAATAGGGGAAATTACATTAACCTCCCCTGAGGTTTGCTTAAAAAACACATAATCCCCCTCTAGTTTAAAAATGAGCACTAACCTCCCTTACTTATTTCTATAATTGACACACACCTCCCTTATAAGTTAACACTGTTAGTCTCTTCTTAACGGAAGTTTGAATAACTCGGAGTGCTCCTTCTTCTACGGTAAGCATACATAATTCCCTAGAGGTTCAAGACTGCAATTTGCAGTAAGGATTTGTTTCCTCCATAAAATTAGATTGTAGTTTTTATGTTTGAAAAAACTACAAGTATCATAATACAGAGAACGATTATTTATCTTTCAAAATCAATGTGAATGGATAGCGTATATATCCTTGTTATTATGGATGAGGGAATTGCTGCTACATTATCTGCTGCACCAAAATTCATTATCCCCAAAATTCATTATTTATCTTTTAAAATTCATCATTTGCCGCACTAAAATTGTTCTATAGGCGCAAATAAAAAACAAACAAAAATCGACACAACCTTGTTACATTATCCCCAATTATCAGTAATCAATTCCTTACAAATCAGATATATGAAAAAGAATCCATGATACTATATAATCCTTATTCAGAATAAGAATCTCAACATTGTAAAAGTTCAGCAACATCATTTCACTCCATAAATCAGAATGTTAAAAAAAGGAGAAGATGAGTGTCAGCGGAGAACTGGGGGTAAAGTGAATATTGAAGCACAATAATCACAGTAAAGCAGAGTTGTGCCATGGTGCAAGGACATTAGAATTGTTAATAAAAAAATTAGGAAAATTGATGTCTAATTAGACAGTGTTAAGCGTTAATTCATAGAGGGGGTGAGTATTTTTATCAAAATAGAGGGGGTCTATGTGTTGTTTAAGAAAACCTCAGGGGAGGTTAGTGTAATTTCCCCATAATAATAATAACTTTGTCTTGTTCAAAAAAGATAATAATAACTTCAAGAGAGCTGAACCAAAAATTCAAATAGAAACAAGGAAGCTTGAAGCTTACTGAAGTTTTGTCTCAGTGGACACGGCTTTTGTTTACGAACGGTGGACGGTTTTATTAGTTGCCAATGATGCAACTTTTACCTAACACTCATACAAAGTATCTTATTACAACTTACAAGTACTACATGAAAGACACACATAGCTGCAATACCCCAGCTTCCTACACGGTTAAAAGTGGGGTAGCACTTCGGTGACTTTGAGTGTTGGGTCTTACAAAAAATATCTTCAACTTTCTTTTTGAATCATTTTTTTTTATTCTTATTGGAATCATTTTTAAATATCGCTACATGATTACAAATTGTGATTTTCCAAGTGATAGTTAGAATGGAATTAAGTTTTCTTATTGTGGCGGCAAAAAATAATTGATGAAAAATGTGAATACTTTTAGCATGAATGTTGAATAATTTAATCAAAATCAAATTGGGAAAGCTATGAAGATACAAAGCGGACTTTGTAATCAACTATGCTAAATAAGTGGGAATAAAGGTCAAAAAGGGCCTGGAACTGCATAAAAAATAAATAAAAAACAGAGGATTCACATAGGGAGTAAGACTGGGTCCAATACCACTTCATCTTGGAAGGAACAGCAGGAGCTATATTGATCCAAAAAGAAAGGAAGAACAACCAACATACATGTTTTCAAAACAAAAAAAACTATACATTTTGTCCATGTGTCAATTTGCGAGATAATTGCTCCATTGGCCCTTCATATTTGCTCAAAAGTCCATCAATTTACCTAAAAATCAGAACGATTGGTTTATTTTTACTGAAAATCCATCGGAAGTCTTTTGTCAGGGTTGAGCAACTTCGGGTACCTAAAGAGCATCCTTCAATTTGCAATGGCAATGGCGCTCGCTCAACTGCTTTCACCAATCTCCCAGCCATACCCAAGAACTGGGGAAATGGATTCCTTGCAGTCAAATGGTAACCGAAGCTAGATCTCAGCCACCAGATTATGATCAATAATTTCAATTAATTTGTCAGTGTTAAACTTAAATCTTCGCCGTCCAATTTCAATCAAAAGGGACTGTGTGACAGCAGCTGTACCACCACTAATTTCTATTGATAGTCACTAAGACCCAACTAAAACACATTTGATGAGTAAATAACTTGATCATTGTGAAAGATAATCCAACTGTAGTCGCAAGTATAACCGTTCTCAATAAGAGAAGAGTTTAAGATGCCGACACAAATGAATGGATGGGCAATGCAGGCAGATGAGGAACACATTGCCTAACATACTATCATGGAGAAGTGTTCAAGTGCATCTCAACATAAATTGTGAGGCAGAAAAGGAGAAGGATAACACTAAGGAGAGTCAGAGCACTAAAAAAAATGACCTATTGTTGAAAAAAAAAATGATGCTCCATCGCTACTCCTTGTTGGTTATTGATTATAGATAATACAGGGAAGAATCTAGGATGAATCTTCCCATGCCTCTGCCTTATACAGGGATTTACCCAAAACCAATATAAGAGGTAGTGTTGAGAGGAACAAGTCAGGGAGTCAGAGTTCATGCGTAAAACAAGCAGGCTAAGATTGATGTATTCAACAACCTAGAGACTATTTCTCAACTTAACAAAGAGTTAAGATTAATAGACACAATTACAGTCTGAAAAAAAGCTAGAAATCCAACATTTCTCAGAAGTTGAGAATGCAAGTTAAAGATGAATCATATGATTCTACAAATCATATGATTTTCCAACAGAGGCCAATAGAATAGAACCAAATATGGTGGACCTTTTCTCTATTGGTTCATAAAAATCCCAAGACTTCACTGTACAAAATCAAGTTGTATAAGACATCAAATCAAACAATGGCTTCTTCGCTATCAAGTTCAGAATCAGGCAATAAAAATAGAACAAAGCATAATGTATAATACCTTGCATTCTACAATTTCAGATTTTCAAAAGCTAGAAATCCAACACTTCCCAACAAAGCTCTGATTGTCCTCATGACTAAGTGATGATATGCATTCTACTAATTGAAATGTTCAGATTAAGATGAGGATCCATTAAAGTTAATATGTAATATTACCAATATAGGCTCATCATGCAATCTCTTGTAAACATCAATTAGTATGACCACTAGCAGTACATATCATAAAAAATTTAGACTATCAAGAAAACCGAACACTGTAGAGCTCTTATCATAGAAGTTCAAAAAAGAATCAGACCCATTGAAGATATATTGTAGATAGCCTTGCTTTGCATTTGCAAGAGGCTGATTCCACAACTCAAATACAATTATACAACAACAACACCAACCATTGCAACAAGATTCCCATTCCATATAAATTTGATATCGTCACTACACTTTCCTAAAAGATCATTAGATTATCTGATACTTTCTCAATATAAACAGGTGTTTCAAAGTACTTTTCATTATTAGATTAGTAAAGCATTACCACCAACAGAGTTAGCAGGTTGAAGGCCACTTCCTTCATTTCTAGGATAAGTGATTGGGTCAATTTTAGCCTTTCAGAATTCATCTGAGACTGACTCCTCCCATTTCAGATTAAACACTTGATCAACATCACACATGCTTTGAATATGAACTGGCGGCAACATCTACTTTTAAATAATTTATTTCTCACTAGGATTGGACTCGTTGTGATTCATTTGGATAGTTCTCATGAGATCAAGGTTTCATACCTCATTGCCACCATTGTGCCCAAAAAAATGCAGAGTGTAAAATATAAATTCTCATCTCTATATTTACACCTATTGTATATCTAAATCACCACCTAGATTAAAGAAAGCTCAACCGCACAATAGATGAGAACATATCATCACTTAGTAATTAATACAAACAATTATCGTGGCAGCCAAGTTAAAATCATCATCACCAAGTAGGTTCAATAAATTGCATGCACAGAAAATTAGTGAAACTCTATTTAAAAGATTCAGAAAATGTGACCCCATGACATGTGTATCGATTAATCACGCACAAATAAACGAAGTTAACCACAAGAATCATGAACACAATACCTAGACACTCGCACACTGATAATGCATTCCAATTCCAAAATTTCCAAAACATTTTCATAGATAACACAAATGACGCAAATTAAAACAAACCAACAATCCCACAATTTTAATAATATGTGATAAAGATTGGTAACACGAGAAATCATCAAAGTTCTACAGATAGATCATCGTACTAAACAAAATATTAAAATATAAAATCCCACAACAACATACTATAATCCCCAATGATCAGGTTTCAGTCTCCGTCTCGATCTTCGCGGATTCAGCCGCATCCTCTGCAGAAGGAGGAGCATCAGCTGTCGGAGCCTCAACAGCAGCATCCTTATCAACGGTGCTAGAATCAACGGAAGGTCTAGCCTTAACGGTTTCAAGCATCTTCTTACTGATTTCCTTGGAATAAACCTGAAGGATCTCAATCCCGTCACCACCGTCAGGAACAGCGGAGTCACCGGCGACAGAGAAGGCATCTTCCTCGATCTGACGAGCGGCGGAGGCGGCTTCGTCGGAGGGTAATGTGCCGTAGCGTTTGGAAAGGACGGAGGGAGTGGTTAGGGTTTCGATTAAGCGAGTGATGACGGCGTCGCGGGTGCGTTGGGTAGGTGGCCATATGCTGAAACCGGCGGAGGGGGGTTTGGTTTGGTCGCCGTTTTGTTGCGGTGGTGGAACGGAGTTTGAGTCCGAAGAGGTTACGGTTGTGACTTCTGAGTCGGACATTTTTGGAGATGAGAGGAAAGTGTATTGGAGTAGCAACAATTTTGGGTTTCTGGGGCCAACAAAAGAACGAGAGTTGCGAAATAATTGGGATGTGGCAGTGGTGTAAAAATTCAAAATTATGATGTTTCTTTTAATATAATTTAACTAATAAGTGATTTCGAATTTATCTTGATAATGTCTCCTCGTAATTTAAAAATAAATTGAACTTTGAACTGAAAACGGTAATTTTGTTTAGTAAAAAAAAAAATCATAATTGGTCAAAAGAAAATATTGCTAGATATACATTTAAAAGTTGAGTGTGATGACAAAACTTCAAGGATTTGATTTAATTGTAAACAAATGGCTCTTAAATTTGAAGGTCTAGAGTAGGAAACTAACTAGTACCTTAAAAGAAAAATAAATTTAAATTCATTTGTCAGGGTTTTTTAAATTCAAAGGTCTTTCTTTAGATTTAGGTACACCCTAAATTTATCTTATAAGACAATGTTCCTTAAAAAAATATGTGACAACAGACTTCCTTAAAAAAAACATGATAACCAACTTGAATAAAATACAATCACACATTATTTTATTTTATTTAGTCAAAAAGAAAAGGTTTTATAAGTAAAGCTCAATTAACCGATGTAAAGACATTGGTATGCAGTAGTTATGGTTTGAATCCAAATTCATCATTTTTTTAATAAATTATTTCTTCAAATTTAAAGTGTGTGAGTTTGGCTGCTAACCTATTTAACAAAAAAAAAAACAAATTATTATCGCATTTTGAAAATACCAATTTCAATCCAATCGCCACAACAAGATTAAAATCCCCAAATTAAACTTGGTAACTGAACGGTAACTCCATCCATTTTCTTTTGGATCAACTCCCAATTCATGCCATAGTCTAATTTGCCAAACCACCCTTGCAACACACAACAAGGCCATATATTTTCCCAACCCCCTTCACCTAACCTTCCATCTCACCACGTAGTTGCTGATAACAACGCTTTCATGATGCTGATTGAACAACACAATACAACTACCACCCATTTTCTCAATTGCTGTCAATAGTAATACTGGTTGGTATTTTGTAGTACATATTCCTCACCTTTCCCCCATACCTCTCATAAAAAAAATTAAGAGACAATGAAGAGAGCAGGAATAATTAAGAGAGATGTGAAGAGGTGACAACAAAAAGGGTACAAATTAAGATAAAGTTGGGTGTTTCAACAATGGGTAGAGGCAGAGTCTTGTATTCTACATTGCAAAAATAAAAGGCATGGAGTAAATCTTTTGCATTCTTTACACTTGATTCAATTATACTTCGACCATACAAATCATAAACAATAAAACAACACTTTAAGTTTCACTAACCAATGTAGTATACCCTATCAAAGACAATACCCCAAAAGTATATGTTGTTTTAACAAGTGAGTCCTTGAACACAAAGGAACTTGGTCATTAGTAGTACAACAAGATTATCGTCAAAAGTTAGCAGGCAGTAACTGGAATATCATATAATTATGCTTGAGCTAATTAAGTTGATTGTCAAACGCCGCATAGCCACCAAAAATATATTTTTCAGTCATTCACCAAGTTATTGACACTGCATCAGACTTCTATGAAGTAATAATTAGGTATCTCTGGTGGGGAAGGCAGGTTTGCCACATATATGAACTGTTCCAGACAATGAGTTCAAGTCAATCGACTTGCAATAATAAGAATTAACTATAACAAATGAAATGTTAAAAGTTAAAACAATCACCTTCTTTTGCTTGTATTTCTCCCTAACAGCTTTGAAGGATGCTGCCCTTCTTGACAAATACAAGTCATGTAAAATCATAACACACTCTTCCAATTCAGCTGACTTGTAACCCAAGCATTCACATAGGGATGAAGTCTGCAATAGATTCTCAAAAATAAGTACCTTGAAATACTATTCTTTTATAGAATTCAAGTAGATTAAAATCCATAACAGCAAATATTTACCCAAGGATGTACTCCAGGCCGGAGAATAAATCTAGCAAGAAAAATAACAGAAGCAGCCACAATAGAAGGCAAGAATCTTATACATTCATAGTCCAACAAGCTTATCTCGGCAAGATAGTTGCACAGATGTTCGAACTGCAAATTGGAAGTCTGAAATTAAAACAAACAAACAAACAAACAACAATTAGTTAACACAGTAAAAAGTTTTGACATCATCAGCTAGTAATAAAACAACAATTCAAATTACCTTTCGATTCTCAGAAGCAATCCCAACAAAACTCCTGAAATGAATCATAGCAAGTGCAAATAAACATAATTAGTCCAATTAACTTCATTTCAACAAGGCTTTAAATATTCAATTTACGATAAAAAAAAATGTCTTTACTTTAGAAATGTGATGACATTAGGGTTGCCCATTTCAAAATTTAGGGTCTTGAGTATGTCAGCTTCCATCTTCAAAACCTAAATTAACAACAACATACATTAGAAACAAAGCAACACAAGATAAAAAATTACAATAAACTTATCCAATCAAGAACAAAATTTGATACAAGACCAAATAAAAGAATACTATATTACCTCGTCAAGATCATAGGTGTTATCAGTGATTTGGCAGAAATCTATAGCCTTTGGTGGGGTTATTTCTTCATAGTTCCTGCATATTAAATAGAATTAAAATTTTGATTCAAAAGCAAACTAACATAACAGCATTTATGAAAAGAAAAAAAAAAGTTGTTGAGATCTTACGATGCAATGAGCATGGATGAAACGCCAAGCAACTGAAGCTTAGATCTAATGACAGGTTGGTTAGATAAGAATCTATCAATGTATGAAACAGAGAGATGAAGGGTTTCAGGAAGAAGCGTGTATTCATCTGCAACCTCAACCAACCAATCAACCAATGTGCCCCTCATGTTTGATGTAATGCCTCTTTGAACATTCTCCATATAACCAACCATCTGTCTTCTCTTTTTCTCCATGGTTTGTAGATAATCAAATATGTCGGATACATAAGGCTTATCGAAAATTGAATTAAGAAAAGGTAGGGTTGAGATTGATTTGTTGAGATTGGGATTTTTGGGAAATTGGAGTTTATGTGTGGGCTTATAATCAAAATCAGGAAGATTGAGATCTGGAAATTCACCCAAAACAACTCTCTGTCTTTTGGGAACCATGACATGTGGAGGTTGTTGATTGGTGTTGGCTCTCTTCTTTGATGCGCGAGTCTCCATCTTTCAGAGAGAGTGGTTAAGTGTTGCTCTGAAAGAAAGAGGAGGAGAAATCTAGGGTTTGGGAGTGAGTGAGAATTGGGGAACGGGTTTTCTTTTTTATATAACAGAAGAATAGGTAGGAAAATTTGTGTTTCAAAAAACAAGAGCAAAACCAAAATGATTCCCATAGCGCCGCTAGTTTCTTTGTTCTTTGGATTGAGGTTTGAATATGGCGCGCGCTGCTTTCCCCCGTCCAATTAAAAATAATTAAATCCCAATTTTCTATTTTGAAAGGAAACCCCAAAAATAATTTAAATTTCTAGAGTACGTTTGAAAATTTTATATGCACAAGCAAAATTTCTAGAGTCTTTTTTTTTTTTTTTTTGGTGGTCGGGGTTCGAACCCCGGACCTTGCATATATAATGCATTGTCCTTACCAACTGAGCTAAACATATGGTCTTTAAATTGATAGTAAAACGACATTTAAAAATTATTTTAAAAAAACTATTTTCTCTCTTTTATAAAAATGTTGACAATTTTTTTTTATTACTTAAAATAGTTAAAATTCATTATTTTTTATGATAAATTGTAAAAAATTAGTATGATTCTTATAAATAATTAAATGATATTTTTTTCTTATGAAATGGTATTTTCTAAAATATAAAAGTCGATAAATTAATTAGTTCTTTATTTCATAAATATGGTAATTAATTTATTGATTTAGAAAGCAACTATATTGACTTAAATACATAATTCAATTTGTTAGCGTACCATAGAAGCTCCCTTAATTATTTGTTAATTTGTTTTTAAAATATATTTTATGGTTTTTTAGAGACAATTTTTTGTTATAAAATGTTGAGACATTTTACAACAATAGTGCTACTTCTTCTCTTTTAATCTCGACTATCTAGAGATAAACTAGGATATCATTGAAAACAAAATACTTTATAAATAGTTTAGAACTACGGTTAAATACAATAACCAAATTATTGGACTCGGGTGGTTAATGAGCTCCCCTAGAATGAGTCGTTTGAAGAATCAGAGTTCGATTCCTGATGAAAACAATTCTTAATCAAATTTTATTTATTTACTGGCCAAACTTCAACTTAATAAGACCATTTTCACTTATAAACTAGAGGGTTAACATAAAAAATAAAAAAAAAATCAGTTAAATGCAAAAATTCTAATTTTCTATTCTCAATTTTACTGTGGGATTTTTTTTGGAATAAAAGAGGGTCTAAGTTTTTTTTTTAAAAAAAAACAAATATTATAAGCAAACTAAACATTGGGTAGCAAAACCCACACTATATACAAACAAAAATAAATTAACTTGGACGGAACATTATTCATAAATCATCAAATTGAAACCATCTTCGCAACCTATGTTTTGGCAAGGACATTAGCACATCATCTATGAAGATTGTTTTTTTGACATTTATTGTGTCTTAGTAACACAAGTAAATGATTAAAAAACTCAGCAGCAGTTAACTGCCGGCGTGTTTTTTAGTTATAAGTCAGCGGTAGTTAACTACCACTGGGGTATTTTAGTCTTTTACTTATGTTTTTAAGAAGTATTGAAAGTCAAAAAAGCAATTGTCATCATCTATTCATGGTAGGATTGGCAAATCTTGATTTTGCAATCCATCTCCATAAATCTCTTGATCTTTTGAATAAGTTGCATCTGTGACACTCCTCATGTCCTACACGAGACAAGCAACGAACCACTATTTGAGAATCAGCAAAAACATCTAGTGCCTTATAGCTACGATCTTATGCTAAAAAATAATTTTTGAAAGCGAACTTAAGGTGTTTCATTCATAATAACAGTAGCAATACAAGAAAGAATTACATCAAAAGTAATAATATGAAAAAAAATCGATATGATAAATTTTTGAAAATTCATGAGTATTTTAAAAAAAATACCACTAGAACGGCCCAAATTAACAAATGGTGTCGACAACTTTACATTATAAAACCACAACAACTTCTAACAACTAAGTTTCCGCTACAGTAACACCAACCAACAGACTTTTGTGAAAGTTTACTTTCAAACCTTGTATGATTTCAAAGAGAACCAAATTCGCATTTTCCAACTTTTCTCATCCAATAGCATTGTATCATCAACAAATTATAAATGAGAAACCCATAAATTGGATTCTGTCCCAACCCCGTAGTCAGCAAAAAGGCATGCATGCACCGACGCATCTAACATGACAACAAAGGCGAGAGAGGGTCGCCTCTCTCGCCTTGGCGCAATCCCCTCCTCAAGTGAAATTCGAAGTGGAACTTCCATAAACCAGAACAAAGGTTGTTGCCGATTTCAAACATTCCAGAATCTATTTACATATTTGCACGGAAACCCTTTTTTAACATAAAAGTTTCCAATTAAACCCACTCAATTCAAAATCAACTTTAAACAAAATAAGCTCATCTTTCCATTTTTTAGCATCATCCGCCACCTTCTTAGCGATGATTATATCATCCAAAATTTGTCTACCATTTACAAAGGTCGAATGAGATTAAATGAATATATAAATACACCAATGAAGGAATCAGTTGAAAATCTGATAACTTATGCAAGCTAACCACTTTAGGAATCAAAGTCATGAATATGCAATTAGATCTTCAAGTAACATTTTTGTAAGAAATTCATCTCCTAAGGTGAATCATAGGTTTAAACGTCGACAACTACATATATAATGCAATGTCCCTACTTACTAATTTAAGCTCATCGGGACTGAAATAAATTTAAAATACTTATTTTAATTCAATTTCCACAAAATTTTATCTCAGTTTGAGATAAAAGAATATTAAAATCACCAAATAAATCGTGGTAATTACCAGCTCCATAACTCCGTTCATTTTTTGTTTGGATCAACATCCCTTGTAACACACAAGGCCATTCACCTTCGCCCAAACCTTCCATCTCACCACCTAGTCGATGATAACAGCGCTTTCATGATGTTGATGGAACAACACAATTGCTGTTAATAGCAAAATTTCATCTCCTTTCCCCGTACCTCTCATAAAAAAAAATTAAAAGAGAATGAAGAGAGCAGGAATAATTAAGAAAGATGCGAAGAGGTGACAAAAGAAAGGGTACAAATTAAGATAAAGTTGGGTGTTTCGATCATAGAGGCAAAATCTTGTATTCTTCATTGCTAAAATAAAAACCAACGGAGTATATCTTATGGACATTGTTTACACTTTGATGCAATTATACTTCAACCATACATATCATAAACAATTAAACAACATTATAAGTTCCACTAACCAAATGTAGTATACCCTATTTTGCAAGTGACCAAACATATAAATTAGTTTATCAAGGACAAGACCCCAAAAGCATAGGTTGTATTAACAAGTGACAACTTGATCATTAGTAGTACTACAAGATTTTCATCAAAAGTTAGCAGGAAGGCAGTCAGCATCAGTAACTGGATTATCAAACGCCGCATAGCCACCAAAAGTTTAAATTTATTACCACATAGTGTGTATAGAATAGCATGACCAAGAAAGGAATGATTCCTCTGCAATATAAACTAAAGTACTGTATGTTTGTCAGCCATAAACCTCAGTCATTCACCAAGTTATTAACACTGAATCAATCTTCTACGAAGTAATAATTTGGTATCTCTGGCGGGGAAGGCAGGTTTGCCACATATTTGAACTGTTCCAGACAATGAGTTCAAGTCAATCAACTTGCATAACAAGAAATGACTATAATAAATGAAATGTTAAAAGTTAAAACAATCACCTTCTTTTGCTTGTATTTCTCCCTAACAGATTTGAAGGATGCTGCCCTTCTTGACAAATACAAGTCATGTAAAATCATAACACACTCTTCCAATTCAGCTGACTTGTAGCCCAAGCATTCACACAGGGATGACGTCTGCAATAGATTCGCAACATTAAGTACCTTGAAATACTATTCTTTTATAGAATTCAAGTAGATTAAAATCCATAACAGCAAATATTTACCCAAGGATGTACTCCAGGCCGGAGAATAAATCTAGCAAGAAATATAACAGAAGCAGCCACAATAGAAGGCAAGAATCTTATACATTCGTAGTCCAACAAGCTTATCTCGGCAAGATAGAAGCACAGATATTCAAACTGAAAATTGGAAGTCTGCGATTAAAAAAACAAACAACAATTAGTAAACACGATAAAAGGTTTTTACATCACCAACTATTAGTGGTAATAAAACAACAATTCAATTTACCATTTGATTCTCAGAAGCAATCCCAACAAAACTCCTGAAATGAAACAAAGCAATTGCAAATAAACATAATTAGTCCAATTAATTTAATTTCAGCAAAGCTTTGGAAATTCAAGTTTACTAAAAAAAATAGTGTGCATACCTTAGAAATGTAATGACATTAGGGTTGCCCATTTCAAAATTTAGGGTCTTGAGTATGTCGGCTTCCATCTTTAAAACCTACATTAACAGCAACATACATGAGAAAATTTGATCAAGAACAAAATTTGATGCAAGACTATAAACAGGAATAGGATTTTAACCTCTTCCAAATCATAGGTATTATCAGTAATTTCACAGAAATCTTCAGCCCCGGGTGGGGTGGTTTCTTCATACTTTCTGCATATCAAAAGTAAGAAATCTGTGATGCTTAAGCAAAATAACATAGCAACAAAACATTGTGAGGTCCGAGATCACAATGTTTTGGGCCAATCCAGTCAATGTAAAGAATCTTTAGCGCATTATAACTAAGAATAATGATATTTATACAATTATTTTATAAAAACTTCTGAAAAAACTATTTTATAATAATTTTCTTCTCTTTATTTATTGATCAAAATATTTTAGAGAGAAAGAGAGGGTCTTTTAGCAAACACCAACTAAACATTCAACACCATGAAAATGAGTTTTGCTAGAAGACACATTTTATGAAGGTGTTTTTTAGCAAGTTATTCTATGAGCATTTGTTAAAAGACACCAACTAATTTTTATCAAGGTATCTTTTATCAAAGTTATAACTAAAAAGTGAAAATCACACTTTGAGGTGTGGGTGCTAAAAGGCACCTTCACAGGTGGCTTCTAGCAAAACTCTTTAAGTATTGTCCCAAAATAGTTGTACAAATATCATTTCTATATAATACACATGGCCATTGAGCTTCACCTAACCTTCCATCTCACCATTAACGGTGATCGTCCTATCAAACATTTCAGAAAGGATTTACCAGCTGATAACTACATTTTACATTGATTCTGATTCAACAACACAATACATCTACCATCCATTTTCACAATTGCTAAATGCTGTCAATAGCAATATTGGTGCTCTACTACATTTTTCTCTCCTTTCCCTATCCTTCTCATAGAAAAATAGAGATAAAAGGAGGAATAATATTACTAAAAATTAGAGACAATGAAGAGAGCAAGAATACTTTTAAGAGAGACCTGGAGAGGTGACATCGGAAAGGGTAAAGGCATTGAGTTAAGATAAGTGTGTGTTTGTCATCATGGTAGGTTTTTCAAAATTACAGACTCAACGTGATTATGGCAGACCCATTGTATCACCAAACATGCACAAAGATGAGTAATTCAAGTCTAAAGGAGAACTCTTGTATTCTTCATGCAAAAATTATAACCATGTGCTATAATATATCTCTTACATTGTTTACACTTGATGCAATTATATTTCAACCATAGAAATCATAAACAATTGAACACTATAATTCCCACTAACTATTGCAGTATAACCGATTCAGCAATTGACCAAAAATATGAATTTGTTTATCATGGACAGGACCCCAGAGCATAGGCTGTATTAACAAGTGACAACTTGAACACAGTGAAATAGCCATTAGCAGTACAAGCAGATTATCATCAAAAGTTAACAAGCAGTCAGCACCAGTAATTGGATTACTATATATACCAAGATCCAGTCCAGCAGCATAACCCCCAAAATTTGAAAGTATCACCACATATCCCACCACAAAAAGTCCTTTATATTCGTCAGCAATGAACTTCATTCACAAAGTTAATTGTACTGCATAACTCTTCTTCAAAGTAATGATTCGGTATCTCTGGCGATGAAGGCAGGTTTGCCACACATTTTAACTGTTCCAGAAAACAATTTCAAGTCAATGAACTTGCAATAATAAGAAATAACTATAACAAAAGAACTGTCAAAAGTTAAAACAATCACCTTGTTCTGCTTGTATTTGTCACGAACAGCTTTGAAGGATCCTGCCTTTCTTGACATATACAAATCATGTAAAATGATAACACATTCTTCTAAATTAGCCGATGTGTAACCCAAGCATTCATACAGGGAAGGAGTCTGCAATAGATTCTGAACATTAAGTACTTTGAAATATTACTCAAGATAATCAAATAAATCAATGTCCATAACAACAGGTATTTACCCAAGGATGTACTCCAGGCCGGATAATAAATCTGGCAAGAAATATAACCGATGCAGCGACAACAGAAGGCAAGAATCTTATACACTCATAGTCCAACAAGCTTAAGTCAGCAAGATAGCTGCACAGATATTCAAACTGCAAATTGGAAGTCTGCAATTAAAACAAACAAACAATTAGTAAACACAATACAAGCTTTTGACATCATCAACTAATAGTAATAAAACAATATTTCAACTAACCTTTCGATTCTCGCAAGCAATCCCAATAAACCTCCTGAAAGGGAAACATAACAGTTGCACGTAAACATGGTCAGTCCAATAACTTCATTTCAGCAAGGATTTATATTCAACTTTACAGTAAAAAATGTCCTTACTTAAGAAATGTTATGATATTAGGGTTGCCCATTTCAAAGTTCAGGGACTTAAGTATGTCAGCTTCCATCTTTAATACCTATGGTAGCAAGAAGACAACAACATACATGAGAAACAAAGCAATACAGTAAAAAATGAAATGAAATGTACAAATTCAAGCAATAACAAATTTTGATTCAAGAGCAATGACATGAATAGGATATTCACCTCTTCCAGGTCATAGGTGTTATCAGTAATTTGGCAGAAATCCACTGCCTTTGGTGGGGTAATTTCTTCGTACTTTCTGCATATATAAAAGAGATATATTTAAATGCTTAAGCAAAATGACATAGCAACAACAAACAACAACCACCAGGCCTCATCACACTAAGTGGAGTCTGCTTCACGTATCAAACAACAGCATAATGTTCTATCATCTATCCTGTCCCTATCCAACTCATTAATCTCTAAGGGCATGTTTGTACTGGCTTAGTTAAGCTTATATGCTGACATAAATTTAGTGAAATTGTTTGAAAGAACTTATGAAAACCACTTATGACATTGTTCATATGTTGTTTTGGGCTTATTTTCATAAGTCCTCCAAGATAGCTTATACAAAAATAATTTAACTTCACTTTACATATGTTGCTATAAAAATAGTTTATACATGAGCGGTTATCATGATAAGTGCTTGTGTTATAAGCTACAAATAAGCTATTTATCCAAACAAGGCCTAGATCTTTGTAAAAATAACATAACAACATTTGTAAGAATACAAAAAAAGTTGTTGAGATCTTACGATGCAATGAGCATGGATGAAACACCAAGCAACTGAAGCTTAGATCGGCTGACAGGTTCAATAGATAGGAATCTGTCAATGTATGAAACTGACAGATGAAGCGTCTCGGGAAGAAGCTTGTACTCATCTGCAACCTCAACTAACCAATCAACCAATGTCCCCCTCATGTTTGATGTAATGCCTCTCTGAACATTCTCAAGATAACCAACCATTGGTCTTCTCTTTTTCTGCATCTGATAAACATTAAAGTCAGAAATTTAAACACCCAGAAATTGTAAATAAAATACAAAATTGATTTGAGCAAAAAGAATAACAATTTATCAAGAAGATGGATTACCTCCATTGTGCGAAGATAATCAGAGATATCAGATACATAAGGCTGAATAATCTGTTGATTATCACGTTTGGCATTGGATTTGGTATGAACCAGCTTATTCAAATTGGAATCAATCAAAGGAAGGGTTGTGGCTGAATTATTGAGGTTAGGGTTTTTCCTACATTGGAGTTTCTGTGTAGGTTGGTAATCAAAATCAGGAAGATTGAGATCGGAAAATTCACCTAAAACGACCCTCTGTCTTTTGGGAACAATGACATGTGGAGGTTGTTGATTGGTGTTGGATCTCTTCTTTGATGCACGAGTCTCCATCTTTCAGAGTGTAGTGAAGTGTTGCTCTGAAAGAATAGGAGAAAGAGATGAAAATTAGGGTTTGGGAATGGGTGAGGATTGAAGAATGAGTTTTCTCTTTCTCTTTTATATATATAACAGAAAGAAAGAATAGGAGGGAATATTTGTGTTTTAGAAAACAAGAGCAAAACCAAAATAACTCACATGGCGCGCTGCTTTTACCCCCATCAATTAAAAATTTAAAATAATTAAACCCCCAAAATTTAAAAGGCTTGCGTTGCCTCTACCCGCGATTAGCCTCGTTAAAATTTTAAATTATTTGGTGTAATTTGTTTTTAAAATACTTTCTTTTAGGCATTTTTTTACAACCATAGCAAATGCTTTTAGTCCTTCTTTAGAGACTAAATACATGTAATTTTATATTTTGTAGAGAGTAGAAAATGGGTTTTGGGACAAAAGCAAAATATGTAGACTATATACTGATTAGAAATATATTTAACTTTTTTTTCTATCTAGATTTTCTGGAGATTAATTGTAATATCATTCAACGAGAAAAAGTGAACACTCAAAGTATGTCACTCTTAAAATGATCGGAGCAAAATAGGTATTTTTAAATTTTATTTTTGAATGACATGTGTAAATAATTAATTATTAAATTAATTTTTTTCTTTGCCCAATTTGAACTCATGACCTCCAATTTCTTATATCTTAGTTTAATTCGGTTAAACTATCCAACCTAGAGCATTCTCCAACCAAATGTATCTGAAATTCTGGCGTACTTGTTTTAAGATGTTCTATGCGATGTTACAACGTTTAATACACAGATGGATGATGTTCAATTTAATGTTCCAACATCATGCAGTAAAACAAATAAAAGCAAGAGACAAATGACAAGAAAGTAAAAAGGCATAGTGAGTTTGTTGACCTAGTTCGGCGACAAACACACCTACTATGGGGGCTACCAAGCCGGGAAATCCACTAGTGTAGTCCTTATTCTATAGTTCTCAACAAACTCCTCGTTTACAACTAAAGACTTAGGACCTACTCGTCTAGACTTCAACCTAGAAACTCCTAGATCTGAGATCTCATCTCACTATTGAATGTGAGAAAAACATAGGAAAGGGGGGTTGAATTGTGTTTGCTTTTTCTTCGTTTTCTCCTAAGCTGAAATCACACTTCAAAATCTGATAGAGTTCAGCTTCTGAAATGATGTTCATAATCTAGTTGCAACCATAGTTTTAAAAATCAGACCGGCCATCGATTCGGTGAGGGTAGTGGGTCACTGGGTCATTGGTCGAACCACTGAGTCGTTGGTCGAACTGCATGAAAGAATCGGATGACTCGGTCATTTCACTCAGTCTCAATATAGTTTTGATCTTTGTATTAAACAAGTTGACTCGGTCTAAAAAAATAAAAATAACACTAATAGATATAAAAGAAATCATCAAATAAATTAAGATAATTTTTCAAATTTGTTCTTCAAATTTAAGTCTATCGACTATAACATAATTATCTAATCAAACACATAAATTAATTATAATATAGTTATGAGTATAATCAGTGGTGGATCCAGGACCCTGGACTAAGGGGTGCAAAAAAAAATTGTCATATAAAAATTTGAATTTTTTTACTCCTAAGAAAATGACACATTTTTAGTCCTTTAAAATATATCAGTTTACACAAATGCTCGCTCACGTTCTGTCTAAAGGTAAAACTATTGAATCCCTCACTTTAGGTCCGACAACAAAAAATATTTTTTATTAGATTTTATAAATGAAAAGGCCAACTGTGCAAATAAAAAATGCTCATACATTCAAACTTTTTTAGGCCCCTTTTACTATTGAAATTCTAATTATATTTTTTAAACAAAAGGTAAATTTAAAAGAAGAAAAAACACGAGTAGGCAATATTATTTATTTTTTACAAAACCAATAGATAATATATATTTATTTTTTTTAAGGAAGATAATTTTTCTTTTTTTTGAAGGAGGAAGATAATATATATTGTTATTATGTTATCATAAAAATACATATTTTTAAAGAACCATAAAAATACGATAACTGCTCTCCCCCCTGCACTTTTCGCTCGCATCATATAGCCTTACCCAAAATGCCCATGCGCTACTTAACCAACGATGCGTGAGTTAACTAACGCCGCGTTAGTTAACTCACGTTAATTTATTATTCATGTTTTTCTCTTTTAACTTGCTTTTCTTAACTCACACCGAATCTTTCTTGCATGCAAAAATTAACTACTACATCAAATTAGTTATTGAGCACTTGGTTACTCTTTTGAAGCTGACAGAAAGTCCTTGAATGCCATTTTGAATAAAAAATAAAAAGCATTTGATGGCTGCTTAATTGTTGAGTTAATTTTCTTAATAATATTGAAACAATTCAAAGTCAGAATTATTAGTAGGTGGACAAGAATAATTTGAACTAGTGAAAGAGAAAAGCAAGTTGAAAAAGGGATGAGACAGAGTTTGAAACTTGGGATGTCATTAAAAGAGAAAAGCAAGGATAATAAACTAGCATGAGTTAACTCACGCTGGGTATAACACCTGTGTGAGTTAACTCATGCGGCGTGACTTAAGTCACGTATGTGTAAAATTTAAGTCATGTTTGATTTACACATTTGTTAGTTAACTAATATAAGGGTATTTTGGTCAGTTTGGCTGGGTGGAAGCGAAACTTGTTGGACGGAGAGCAGAAATCTAAAAATACATATTTTGTTATAAATCCAATTGCCTCATGTTTTATAAAGCCCAAGCCCATATTGACTTTTATAAACAACCCTAGTTAGTTGCTGCAGTGAATGTAGCGGGCGATCTGGTTCACGGTCCAACCGGCCGATCTGGTCCAGTTTTCAAAACTATGGTTCTAGTGAACAACTGATGACGTCAGCTTCTAGTGAACAACTTCTGAAGAGTTACTTCTGAAGACGTCAGCTTCTTCAGAACCTCTTTCTTGCAGCACGAGGTTCCTTTTTGTAGTTGCCATTGTTCTCATTTGTTCTTCAAAACCTAAGCACTCAAAAGGGTAATGTTAAACACATTTTGTTCCAACAACTATCCTACAATTAATCACAACCCCTGTGATTCTTAGATTCAAACACAAATGGTGAAGTTACCTTCAAACACACAACTACGACCTTGCTTAAAAGATTTGGTGCAGCACAACGAGTTACAACTCAACACACAGTCCTTAACATGTATCAGACAAATACAAGAAAAGGTTCACAATAGAAACAGTATTAAACTTGCATCAACGATACAAGAGTAGACACACAAAGACTCAAAATCCTAAAAACTAGACTTTTCAGAAGGCTTGAATACCTAATTAGGTCTTGAAGTATTCCTTATATACTGAAGCAATACATGTCAAATAACCTTGTTGGGCTTCAGAACAAAGTAGATCGTCCAACTGATCTACCAAACACGAATCAGAAACAAATAAGGAAAGTCATATGAAGTAGGAACATCTTTCGGAACTTCCAAACATAACCATTTATTCCCTGAAATATTGTTGCTCATTTGGGAATAAAAGCACAACTGATTCTGTAAAGATATGCGCGTTGCTTGGTCATCAAGATACGGGAAAGTGGTTTCCTTAATAAGATAACGCGTGCATACAAATAGGCATGAACCCAGACACACTGAACCGTGTCAGGATGTTGGAACATCGTGCCCAACATCTCACAGAGATGCCTAAAACATGTTGGAACATAGTATCCAACTACACAAAGCATGGATATTTGTTTTAGCAATAATGTAGTCAATACAAATACCCAACAATATCAATAGACTAACAAATTGTTTCACACAAGGTCCAATCCAACAAATAATATATAGGTCAAACTCATAACTCCTAAAATGTTTTTTTTTCCGATCCACAACTCCTAAAAAGAAATGAATCGTAACACCTAAAAAGTTAGAATTCATTTCTTTGACCCCTGCAATCTAAACTCTAGGATATATATTCCCTCTGATCGCATTTATAAGTAAAAAATTAACTTTTCAGGTTCTTTGAATAACCAATATATCTCGTGTGTGTGTATATATATATATAACAGATATATTAGTTATTTAATTAACTAAAATACTAATTTTTATTTATAAATGTGACCGGAAGAGTACGTGCTATTGTTTTTTTTTTCAAAGAGGCAAAATGATAATCGGAAGGGATGTTAAGCTTAATGTCCACAACATTTGGATCTTCGAGCCATATGTTTTTTCAAAATACAAAACTCTTAACAACTCACCCACAAAAATACCTCATACGAAAGAGTCTACAACGGTGCCTATAAGACTATGAAAGGGACATTTTTATCTAGAAGAGCCGCTTTTGTGGAGGCCAGATTAGACTTGATCTTAAGGGCGACATAATAAGCTTTTAAAAAACATGTCATTTTCAAGGAAATTTGTTCCTTTAATTTTACTTTACTTAGTTGTTAAAAGATTTGGTTAACTATTGAGTAAATTACTTTTCTCTCTAAAAATGTTTAAATTACACTACACTGACGTCTTACATCAAAATATACGCTCTCTTTCACTTTTACACAAAACATATTAGAAAAAAATTATACTCCTCTTCTTCGAGAGAAACAGGATTACTCTTAACTATTCTATTTTCTAAAAACTAATCAAGATTATAATTGTTCCGATCCGGACTTAGGCCCAAATCAGATTGGAATATTATGACCAAAATTAAAATTTTATAAATAGATTTTTTTTTTAAAGGAAGATTTTATAAATAGAATAATTTTCATAATTTACACAGATTAACAGCACGATAAAAAAAGTGTTTGACTATTTTTTTTTTTAAGTGTCTGACTCATTTTGGGATATTATAACCAAAATTAAAATTTCCTAAATAGAATTTTTTCTTAAAGGAAAATTTCCTAAATAGAATTTTTTCTTAAAGGAAAATTTTATAAATAGAATTTTTTTCTTAAAAGGAAAACTTTATAAATAGAATAATTTTCATAATTTACACAAATTAACAGATAAAGAAAGCATTTGGCTATTTTTTTTTAAGTGTCTGACTCATTTGAATGTTGGTGTTTATTTTTTATATGGTGTCGGTGGTTGGTGGGGTCTAACAATATTTGATTCATTTGACTCATTTAGATAAATGTAGTTTGACTCATTTGATTCTTAAATATTTTTTCTCCTCAAAACTAATGTCAGGCAAAAAAGATAAAAAAAAATCACATCCTTTAAATACATAACTACATTGCTCACAAATGAATCAAACTAAATTTAATATTAATATCAACATCCTTCAAAATAAAATAAAAAGACTGACAAATAAAGGCCATGTTTTCCAAAGTTTTAAATGGTTTAAAACAACAATTACAGAATAATAAAATTTGTTAAAAATGGTCATTTATTCACTGCTATGAAAAATGAACTTAATAAAGCAAACAGGGAATTAGACCAGCATGTTTTTGTTAACATGACTAGAAGGAACGTTGTGTTTCATAATACATTAGATTTAAGTTAGAAAAATCCATCGATCAGGATAAAGAAATTTGGGGTTCCATGTCGTCACAGTCAGTTCATGATCAAAGATTATTCAAGACTCCTCTGTAATCACATGTCATCGTAAAGCTCTCTATGTTCATTCTTTCAATTTTAATGTTCACGAGCAGCAACAAAAATTAGAAATTGAAGATTGACAAAATTATAAAACCTTTTTTCAATGGTTTTGTTTAACATGTACAAGTAAAATGGTTACATCATCTACAAGTGTATTTTCTACCATTGAATAAAAAAGTATAGTGATTTAATTTAATAGTGAGATCTATTAATTTAACAATGGAAATTAGCTTGTGCTTGAGGCAAGATATGTCTCACTTGTGTACCATAGAATTGTCCATTTTATATAATATCAATTTATATGAAAAATAAAATGTAGATGAATACAAGTGTTTCAACTCTGGAGAAAAGTATTATTCTTTATTCATCGCTTCAAAAATACATTGTATGTTGCAAATATATGTATCTTCATTCTGTGTATTTCTCTAAAAACTTATCCTAGGAAAATAGGTTGTGTATAAAGTTGGAAAAACACAACGGGCCATCACAATTTGTAATACAACCAGACTAGTATCAAAAGAGATATAGCCAAACAAAATGAGTAAATAAGTAATCATATGCACATAGATCCAGGTTCAAGTATCTAAGCCACCAAACATATTTTGCCTAAGGCTAACTAAGTTGATTGCCAAACACCACTTAACCCCTAAGACTACATTTCATTCATAATGTTCCACTTCAAAAGGTACTCTAGATTCAGTGTGTCACTCTTCTTCAAAGTAATGATTTGGTATTTCTGGTGATGAAGGAAGGTTTGCCACATTTTTGAACTGTATCAAACAAACACTTTAAGTCAATCAACTCGCAATAATAAGAACCAGAGCTATATATTAACTATAACAAAGAAAGGCTAAAACAATCACCTTGTGTTGCTTGTATTTCTCCCTAACAGCTTTCAATGATGCAGCCCTTCTTACCAAATACAAATCATGTAAAATCAGAACACATTCCTCCAACTCAGCAGATTTATAAAACAAGCTTTCACTCAATGATGAAGTCTGCAATAGATTCTCAACATTAAGTGCATTGAAATACAGATATTACTTCAATTTTTTAAAGAAACAAATGGATTATTAAAGTACATAACATCAAATATTTACCCAAGGATGTACTCCAGGGCAGATTATGAATCTAGCAAGAAATATAACAGATGCAGCCACCATAGAAGGCAAGAATCGTATACATTCATAGTCTATCAAGCTTAGCTCAGCAAGATAGTTACACAGAAATTCCATTTGCAATTTTGAAGTCTGAAATTGAAAATTCAAAACAACAAATCAGTAAACATAATAAAAGCTTTTGAGTACATGACTAATAAACACATATTAATGAACTGTTCAATTTACCTTTAGATCCTCAGTAGCAGGCCCAATAAACTCCCTGAAACACAATTATTGCACATAGACATAATTAGTCCAATTAACTTCATTTCAACAAGGCTTTAGATATTGAAATTTAATTTAACAATATTAAAAGTCCTTACTTGAAAAAGGTGTTAACATGAGGGTTGCCCATTTCAAAATTCAATGACTTAAGAATGTCAGCTTCCATCTTAACAACCTACACGAACATCAATTAACGTTATAAACAAAGATCCATGGAATAAATTGAAATCTACTAATTCTAACGAAAACAAAATCTGATACAAGATCTTAGACATGAATATGATATTTACCTGTTTCAGCTCATAGGTGTTATCAGTAATTTGGACAAAATCAACAGCCTTTGGTGGGGTAATTTCTTCATACTTTCTGCAAATTTAAAAAGTAAAAAAAACTGTAAATACAAAAGCAAACTAACACTAAAATTACAAAACCATAACAGAAGTTTTGAGATCTTACGATGCAATGAGCATGGATGAAACACCAAGCAACTGAAGCTTAGATCTGTTGACAGATTCAAGAGATAGGAATCTGTCAATGTATGAAACAGCAAGATGAAGGGTTTGAGGGAGAAGCTTGTATTCTTCAGCAACCTCAACCAACCAATCCACCAGTATCCCTCTCATGTTTGCAGTAACACCTCTTTGAACTTTCTCAATGTAACCAATCATTGGTCTTCTCTTTTTCTGAATCTAAGAAACAATCAAACCAAAAATTCAAAAACCCATAAATTGTAAATAAATTAACAAATCAATTTGAACAAAAAGAATAAAAATTGACCTCCATTGAGCGAAGATAGTTGGAAATATCAGCTGCATAAGGCTCAAAAATCTCTTCATAATCAGATTTTGCATTGTTTCTGCTGAAATCTGGCTTATCGAAATTGAAAGCAGGAAACAAACGAACAGCATCAGATTTCTTTGGCTTAAGATTCTTCAAAGCCTGAGGTTTAGGAGAAACATTGAGATTTGGTAAATTGGGAAGAGCACCCAAAACAACCCTTTGTTTTTTGTTGTTAAGAACAATTGGTTCAGCGTTAGCCCTCTTCCTTGAAGCACGAGTCTCCATCTCAGCTCAGGTTGAAGGGCAGAGATGAAACCTGAAAGGAGAGGGGTGAGGGTTTGTGAACTGTGATGAGGGAAGAGATGAAGAAATGAGACAGTGACATGGTGATTATATAGGAATGAGATTTGGTCGGAAATTTTGACAGGAAAGAGCGGTTTCAGACAAAATTTTCAGAAAATGAAAATGTTGGCGCTATTAAGGTTGTCTTGAAAAATTTTAGGATTTGGTTGTAATTTTGGTTTGAAAATTTAGGTACTTTTTAATTTTAATGAAATTTTCGTGTTGCCGCGCCGATATTCACTTTATTTTTTGTTACATTGCCGCCTCCAATTTCGCTCTGCTGTCCAAACCCAATTAAAATAAAAAAATTAAAAACATCTTTCTTAATATTACTAAGGTCTTGTTTGGATCAAGCTTACTTTAAGTTTATGAAAAAAAACTTCATGTAATTAAATAAGTTTTTAACTTAATTCATAAATTCTTACTAACAAAAATTGTACCTTCACAAACTGTTTTTTCGTAAACTACGTTAACAAGCGTATAAATAATACATAAAGACATATTTATTTGCATAAACTATAAAATAAGCTAATCCAAACAGAGCTTAATAGTAGTTTCTGATTCGACTAATTGAAATAAGGTTAATTAAACAATTTCTCCCGTCCATAAACAAAACTTCATTTTTTAGATATAATTGAATAATTAATGTATTTATTTAATCTTTAATAAAGACTAGATACCAAACCAAATAAAAATAGATATCTTCGTTATTTAATGTATCTAAAAAGTTAAGTTTTGTTTATAAAGGAATGTTACCAACATTTACTTTTTAACATTCTCTCTAGCACTCGTTCATTTATTTGATGAAATCAATGTATGTCCCACCATTTTGTGGGTGTTCAATTTTCAAAGTGTAGACCCACAATGATTTAAATCAATAACAGAGTGAGTATTAGAGAATGTGTTCAATAGAGAATGTTCCTAACATTACTCTTGTTTATTATAGTGACCGGATAGAGTAAATGGTAAGAGAATGTGGGTAAAGGTTTAAAATAGGTAAATCATCTTAGTAGTTCGCGTGTTTTTTTTTCGTCCATGTATCTTTTTTTTTTATCTAGAACAAACCCTCTAAATTATAAACGTTTTGGTTTTGGTGTCAACCGTCATCAACTGTTACAAAAACGTGTATATGACAAACAAAAGGTGATGTGGCGTGTAACAACCCGATTTTCGTTAGACTTATTTTAATTAATTTTATATGTGTTTGTATGTGATTAATTGCCTCTGTGTGTATTTTTGTTGGGATTAGTAGAACTCGGTGTTAGATGGGTATTATAGTCATTTTGGACTCAAGGGTATTTTGGTCATTTGCGAGCAAGGGTAAATTAGTAATTTCACCGTGAGGATTATTTTTAGTGTTTCTAGTGAGAACCATTATTTTTACTAAGTTACTAGTGTGGTTGTAGTAATTAGTTATGAGCCGGTAATTATTCAATAACTTTTAGCCGTAAGCGAATAAATACTTTGTGGATTAGTTATTGAGGGTCTTAGGCCCATTAAGACTTTTTAAGGGTTAGGCTCATTAGTGTGGACACTATTTAAGCTCTAGTCCCTGTAGAAAAATAGGGTTCACATTCATTTCATAAGAATTTGAGAGAGGTAGAGAGAGAAAGAGCAAGAGGAAGATAAAAAGGGTTAGAAGAGAAAAACTTGAAGATCAGAGAGGTGATAGAGATTCTAGGAGTTAAATTGAAGCTTTGGCAAGGTTTATTACCAATTGAGGTAAGGGGGCTATTTTTCTATCATAATCTCTTAGTTATAATTTCTTCTCTAATTATATCCAAAAGTGCTTAATTGAGACAAGTAATTATTGTGAACTTAATTGTTGAAATTCGTGCTCTTGTTTTCGTACTATGTTTGGGTATGTGAATTTGATGATAATTGAATGGTTGATGATGAATTTGCATGCTCATGTTATATAGAAATGGGTACCTTGTGAATTATGCTCAAATTGATGAATTATGATATTGAATTGTGATGAATTAATGGTTTAATGTTGTTGTTGTTGTTATAAGGTGTTGTCGTTGTTGATTTATGCCATGAGTGTTCCATTTTATGAAGTTGTTGTTTTAAGAGTTTTGATGAAAATGGGTCATTCACGGTGAACTGTGATTCTTGATAAATTAAGGTGAAATGTTGGTGTTGTTGTGTTGATGTAAGTTTAATGAACTTCCGTTTTTGGTTATAAGATTGGGTTGTGAAAGGTTTTGGGAAGAAACTTGGGTTTTTGTATGAAGAGGTAGTTTAGTGATTTTGAAAAGTAAGTTGATTTCTGCACAGTCTGATGCTGTCAAAATCACGAAGCGATTTCACGAATCATGAGACGATTCTGACAACAACATCAAATCTTTGCACAGTCTCATACTATCAAAATCATGAAACAATTTTACGAATCATGAGGCGATTTTGACAGCAGCAACAAATTTCTGTATAGTCTGATGCTGCCAAAATCACGAGGCGACTGTATAAATCCTGAAGCGATTTTTACAGCCCATAAACCTTAAAAATGCATTTTCTTCAATCCAATTGTTTCTAAACTTATTCCTAAATGTTGGGGCTTTATCCTAACTATCTAGGGGTGTTTTTAAGAAGGAAATAACTTTGTACAAATGGTCTGATGAGTTTTTGGGTTGCTTGACATTTAATGAAGTAATTATGGGACGAACTTAGGATTTTCTCAAATTAGTTTTGGTAAAACTTTGAGCTAATGCTTGATAAGTTGCAAGTGGTCTATGTTTATGCTTACATGTTTGATTAAGATTGAATTGTCATATTTCATACTCGAACGAGTTGTCTTGTTTTGAAAAGTGTCAATATTGATCGTTTGTAAAAAACGATCTTTAAAGTCGAATACTTTGCAAATCTTTTGTGATTAGTTTGATACGGTTATACGAATATGTGTGAATGTTTGATGAGTGTTAAATACGATGTTTATCATAATATGTTGTATTTTCTCCTTTACTTGAATTGTGATAAATTGTATGAAGTTGTTGTTATGTTGGTTGATAGTTGTGATGATGATTATGTTGATGATAATATGGTGATGACTCTTATTTGAATTATGACTTGTTGATTGTGTGGACGTAAATACTTGATAATGCAATTGTTGTTGAGCTAATCAATGTAAAAGGGAGGTGCACTTTTACATTGTTGTTGTTGAATGTATATGTAAGGTGATTTTGCATTGTCGAGTCTTTGCTTGTATGTCCATGCATCATAGTCATATTGAGTCATATGTGTAATGTAAAAGGGAGGTGTACTTTTGCATGGTTGAATTGTAAGAGGAGGTGTATCTTACATATGATGTTTTTGTTGCATCATGAGGTGACGATCTTTGTTGTTGTTGACGGTACCACGTGCATCCAGAAAAGTCTAGAACATTGCATGCATTTGAATGGTTGATGAGTTGTGTCATAATTGAATACTTGACTTACTGAATTTGTGTATTGGTGAAATTTGTCGAATGCTGTGATTATGTGGATTGATGTGTATGTACATTGGTGGACTTTGTTGATGACTGTGAATGATTGAACTATGCTCTATTGCATGTCTTACTTGCTTGTGCTTATACACTTGGTGACATCTATTTGATGATAATTACTTGAATAATTTGAAGTTGAATTATCCATTATGTAATTGATTGAAGTTGCATAATTGTTTATTTTTATTTTATAGTCTTTTTAGTTACATTTTTTGTCTATTTTTATTGGTTTAGTATTTAATTTAAAGTCATTTTAAATAAATTGTAGTTTTTGATTCATTGAGTCAAATTATATGTTATTGTTATTATTGGTCAATTAGTATAGTTAGGAAAGTGAATAAAACAAAAACATGGTATTACGAGTGAAGGTGATTGGCCAAAGAAGTTGAAACAAAAGAAAAAGATACAACACGTACAACATGCTTGGGGAATTAGGAAGACAAATAAACAAATGGGCCTTGACCCAAGTTGGTAGTGCTGACCCGAGATGCACATGAAGCAAAGTGACTTGGAAATTAAGAAAGAAAAACGGCACAGTACAAACTATAAAAGGAGACCACGCCCAGGAACAAAGGTATTCACGTTTTGGAACACCAGGAGGCTGGATTACGGCTGGTACAGGAACCGCGTTTTGGAATAGAGGAGAGGTTTGCGCATAACGAGAAAAAAGACATGGATGCACAACTTTTTACTTCATAGGGAGGACAAGGAGATAGAGGAAGTACCATCCCAGGGGCATCAGTCTTCTCCGGTTTATTTTCTTTATTACTTTGTTTATTTATTTGATCATGTTTAGCTAATTTCCAGTTTGAGATGAATCTCTGTAACCCTAATTGAAACATGTTATTGTAAAATTCTATTTACTGTGAATGACAATCAGTTTTTATTCAATTCAATTGTTTTTTATATCCTGATCAAATATAAACATGGTTTAGTGGAAATGAATGACTAGTGACCATAACTTTCTAGTTAGACCTAATTGAATTGTTCTAATAAACAAGGTTAGTCTAGGAATGGATAATCGTTTGTTAATGATATTAGGTTAACGTGCTTAAACCTTCAAAGATTATTAGAGAATTAGGGGCTGTAGTTTGAGAAGAGGGTTCTAACTCATGGGATTGATTAAGATGATTCGAAAGATCTGATCTCATCTCTCTCTTATTCTTTACAACAGATCTTTATTTTCTGTTATTTAATTTTATGCAATCAAATTTACTGCCTCGGGCACTTATAAAATTTACACATCCTAGATATTAACTTTATTGCTAAATTGAGATTAACATAGTCCTCGTGGATACGAACTTATTTTTATTACTTCGATAGTTTTAGTACACTTGCTAAAAGTCTATCAGTGTGTCTCCTTATCGTTTTAAAAGTTACAATATCATATCATCATCAAGACTGCAGGCAAACCAGACCAACCATTGTCCTTAGATAGCATCAATGTTTTACCAAATAAGGAGTCAAGATTCTCTTCATTTATGTCATTCTCCATTTCTACCATTTGGAGAGATATAGACACACAAAGTTTTGAAAAAAAGCAAAAAATAATTAATGATGGTGGGACCCACTTAATTGTAGGACCCAAATCCTATTTTTTGTGCGTATCTCTTTTTAAATGACATCCTCCATTTATTTTCATAAATGGAGAGGATCCTAACCCCCAAACAAGCCCACTTTAAATAGTTTATTGTTGTTCAATCATACTTATCCATAACAAGACTATAATGTTCAACAAGTAGCAAATCATCCATCCTTTGTGTAATCTAAGTCATGGCAACACTTCTTGATCCCCCTTTGCATAGTCCGCCAATAATATAGTGATAACCATCAACATTAGGTTTGACATACCACCTTATATCATCACATTTGTTGCACTTTTAGCAGATTTCACCACTACACTGCTTGGATATGATTGAGCCACGGCAACATCTGAGAGTAAAACCACCATATTTTGGTTCCTTGTCAATTTGTAGTGCATGTGTCAACAACTAGATGACTATTTGTGTTTCTCCAGTCTTACATAATTCATTGATTGGAACAAAATAACCATGATAGTTCAATATAAAATCTTTAAGCCACAAACTTCCCTTTATCTTAACAAAAACATAAGATGCCGTGTGTTTAAAGCCATCTAATCTGCATCTAGTTATTTATCCTTAACCACTGCATCAGAAACAAATGTATATGCACCTTTTATTTACATTTCCATCAAAAATGGATGAAGAAGACAAGGAGATAATGGAAGAACCAAGATTTATAATTTTTTTTTTGTCTTCTAGTTCTTTGGTTTTGACCCATCTACGAATTATGCTTTTTGGTTTCGATCCCTCTACGAATTTTGTATTTTTTGGGTTTGGTCCCTCTCATTGTGTGAATCATCATCCATTTTGCTAATTCAGTCTTATTTGCCACGTCATCTTCTGTTTGTCACATACACGTTTTAGTAACAGATAACGACGACAAGGACTAAGACCAAAATGTTTATAACTTACATGATTTGTTTTAGAACAAAAAAAAAATACAATGACGAAAACAAAAAACACATGGATTTACGGGGACAATTTATCTTTTTAGGTCATTTTATAAAGAAATCTTTTGACAAAAAATGTTTCATATATCAAAATTTACTTTATGTCTCACTTACTTTTGAGGATTATTAGACTAGCTTTGATCTTGATAGATATTCAAAATTTCATTTTAACTCCTACAAACATAAAATCACACATTTTAGTCCTTGTAACATTTTTAGAGATAAAAAATGTTGATCAAATTTTTTGCAAGACTAAAAATGCTAACGGAAAATTCTACAAAGTCTAAATAGTGTGACTTCTTTTGCAGTGATTAAAAAAAATTCTTGATATCTAAACTAATCATCTACTTAATCAACACTTGAAATAAAATGATTAATCCCAATTCACCCACGGTTAGGTGTGCAAAAAGGTTCCATAAGCCTAACAGGCATATAAAATAGAAACGTCTTTTTGAAAAAACTATTTAGCTAAATATGCCAAGTCATCTATACCAATATACAAACGAAGATACACATTTTTGGGTTGATTTTTTTCTTATATTTCCATCTTTTAAACCATTTTATCATTTTTATTATGTTATCCATTACAAAATTGGTTAGACCTAATTAAAATATGAATAATCCACAGCAATATGGGAAACAATCTACAACAATAGAAAATATATCGGAAACTATAAAAAATCTTATTTTTCCCAAGAGTTATGCATCTTTTTTTAGATGTTTATGCCACTTGAAACATCAAATGAAGGTTAGATCGACCTACAAGGGCATACGAGATGGCATGCCATTGTCATTTTTTTTTCTTATTTAAATAATGAAAAGTTATGCATACTTTTTTTAGATATTTATGCTACTTAAAACATCAAATGAAATATTTGGCAGATATAATATTAAATTAATATATGTATTTTTATGAGATATTTATGCCAAAGAGAAAATAAATTTTGATAAATAGAAAAAAGTTAAAATAAAATTTACACGAGAGTGACACACATACGTAAAAAAATAAAATAAATATATAATATTATTTATTGAATTATGATAATATAATTAAATCTATTAAAAAATATGTTAAAATAAAATTATTTTTTTAAAATATAATAAGTAGTTTGTTGAGATATTTGTGCTACATAAAATATTGAAAATCAAATAAAAGGTTAAAAAGAATATTTAATGGATAAGATCTAACTTATATACAAAGTTTGTTGAGATATTTTATACCAAATAAAATATTGGTTGTAAAAAATATAAAAAGTATTAAAAAACTTTACCTTTTATTTATACCAATGATGTGAAGAACCGGTATGCAATCCTTCAAAAAAAAAAACCGGTATGCAAGTCTTTTCCAAAAAAATCAAAGACCGTTGAAAAATTCCTCAAATATTTTTGACACTTTTTAAAAAATATCAACTATTCCTTAAAAAAAAACCAACCATATGAAAAGTAAAAAACATAAAAATCAATGAATATCTTTTGCGAGACCTTAAATGCATTTATTAATGTTAAAAAGGCTCCTTAAAAAAACCTTTTTATTTTGACTATTTTTTTTGGGTGATATTTGACTAATTAAAAATAAAAACATTAAAAAGACACTTTCTTAAAAAAGAAATCAATTAAAAAGGCACTTTTTTTTTGGTCAGAAAAGGCACATATTTTGAACGAGTGTAACTTTTATTACAAAATACAAAAAAAATAAAAATCTTTTAAGCAATATATATTTTTACAATGAAGTATGTTTTTTTTGATGGTAACTAAATTTCGTTTTGACGTCCGTGAACATAGCTTAAAAAAGATGAATTTTAGCCATTAGATTACTCGATAAAAAAAAAAACTCCCTTTTAACAATTTTATGACAATTTCTGATAACAACTTCTAGGCAATATTTTAAACAATCCTTTAATGCCTAAAAGTTGTTATCAGAAATTGTCATAAAGTTGCATTTGGTTTGGTCTTTCCATCATTTATGTTGTGGTTATGGTTGCAGAAAGTGGATTCTGTAAAGAGAATGCTGGAGATGAAAGAGAAAGAATTACATGCATCGGAACTAAAGCTTAGTACCAGAGAAAGAGTGAGTCCAGCCGTTTGTTAACTTTACAATGCAATAGAATGTTTTTTTTAACCCGTTGATCCAAACCAAATCAAAAATACTATGGTTTGTAGTTGCTGATTTTTTTTATGAGAACCAAACAAATCAATTCAATATGATGATTTTATTTCATTCCAAACTCAAACCTAATCAACTTATTAACACCCCTACCTTTGTGGTAAATATGGCAATTTCCTTTTGAAACTTACTTCCTTTTAAAGATAATAACTGATAACTTTAAAAATTAATTGCCATTCTGACTCTTTGTACATATATTTCTTACAAGAAGGGATCCAAAAACTTCTTGATGAGCAAATAGATACTCTGGTTTTAAAGTTGCAGCAATTTGAGCTTGAAATGGAACAAATGCGGAAGGAGCAAAATGAGGAACTTGCAACAAATTTGAAATCTTTGAAGGAGAAAGAAAACATCATGGAAATAAAAGAAAGAAAGCCGGACAAGGAAAAAGAGCAACTGCTTGCGGATCGGGACAGTTTGGAGAATTTAAATGTTGAACTTGGGAAGATTAAAGCTGAGATATCTCAGCAGCAGCTGCAACTATGCCAAGAGACTGAGAATTTGAAGATTACTCAAAATGAGAGGTCGGAGCATTCCCGTTTGCAATTGGACCTAAAGAAGGAGATAGAGGATGCAGAATGCAGAAGGATTTTATTATGAAGGAAGCTGAAAACTTGAGGGTGGAGAAACTTAGGTTTGAGAAAGAATGGGAAGAACTGGATAAGAGAAGAGCTGAAATTAGTGGAGAACAACAGAAAGTTTATAAGGACAAAAAAAGGTTATGAAAATTGAAGAACACTGAAGAAAAAAGGTTGAAAAGAGAGAAGCAAATGAAAAAAGTAAAAAATGAGAAGGCACAAATGCTTCAAGATTTTGAATAGAAGACAATAAATTTTGAGAATGAAATTCAGAAAAGGATGCAAAAGATGGAGAAAGGTCTGCAGGAAAGAGAGAGAGAATTTCAGGAGGAGATGGAAAGAAAACTTAATATTATTAATATCTTGAAGGATGCTACTGAAAGCAAATGGGAAGAAGTAAACTCTGAGGAGATAAGGTTAAAGATTGAGAGAAACGAACTTGAGACAAACAAGCAACAGTTGAAGCCTGAGCTGGAAAAGCTTGAGTTGGATAAGGAACTTTTTTCTGAAGCGGTAAAATTTTTGAAGGCACAGATGTTACAACGTCTTGAGGAGATGGAAAAAGACTTGCAGGACAGAGAGAGGAAATTTCAGGAGGAGATGGAAAGAGAGCTTGATAATATTGATATCTTGAAGGATGCTACTGAAAAGGAATGGGAAGAAGTCAAGTACGAGTGAACCAGGTTAGAAAATGAGAGCAACAAACTTGAGACAAACAAGCAATATCTGAAGTCTGACCAACATGAGATGCATGAAGATTCTGAAATGCTTATGAATCTTAGCCAGAAAGTGAAGAATGAGCGCGAACGCCTTGTTGCTGAAAGAAATCATTTTCTCGCACTTGTTGAGAAGTGCAGGAATTGCAAGAACTGTGGGGAAGTTGTTAGGGACATTGATGTGCCTGATCTTCATTTACCTGACAATAAAGAAAGAGGTGTTCTTCCCTTGCCTACCTCCCCTGTTTTGAATGATACATATCTTATGAACTCCAAGGAGAATGTTATCGCTTCTGGGTCGAGCTGTTCTGGATCTACAAGGACAAAAGTGGATTCTGTTTGTACTTCATATATGGCAGGGACATTGTCAGAGTCTGATGCAAATGTTAAAATAGCAAAATTAGAAGAGTCGCGTCATCTCCTAATATAGAAGGACTAACAATTACTCTTCAAGAAGTACAAATAGTAGGTGAAATGGCTCATAACTCATCTGAAACACCACACCTCCAATCCAATAACATTGTTAGAGAGGTAAAAAATGAATGTTCTTTATCCATGGATGATCACAACTACACGGGAAGTTTGATAGTTGGAGGTCCAAATGATTCCCAGCAGTCGGTCCCAAAGGTTGGTCGACACATACCTGGGAGGAGAAGCAAATATGGGATTTCAAGAACACACTCAGTGAAGGCCGTGGTTGAAGAGGCCAAGGAGTTCTTTGGAAAAGCCTCAAAGGAAGTAGAAAGTGAAAATTTGCAGTCTCTCAATACTGATCATATCAAAGAAAGTAGTCGAGAAGAGTTCAGTCACACAGAGAAAGTTATTGGTAACAGTACAAGGAAGAGGCAACACGCACAACATTCCAACATTGCAGAAGGTGAGCAGAATACTGTTAATAATGAAGGACATTCAAATAGTATCACAACTGGTGGGCGCAAGAAGAAAAGGAAAACAATTTACATGGGAGAAGTGATTCAATCTCAAGCAGTGTAAGACGTAAGTTCAGGTCAAAAAGATTTGCTGGCCTAAGGATCAAGGATCATATGTGAGGGAGGTGATAATTAGCCTTCTGGCAAAATGGAAGTGGAGGCTGTTGCAGAGGGATACAACTTTGTGGAAGGAGGTTTTACTTGGTAAATATGAGGGGGGTGGTGGAGAATAGGATTGTTTTGGTGTCAGATGAGCTACCACATTTTTCATCCTATCGGTGGAGATATTTGTTCTTCAAATGATTTGGTTTCCTATAACTGGTTGGATAAGTGGATTGGCAACTTGCCTCTCTGAGATATTCCCACGTTTATCCTCTATCGCTACTCAGAGAGTGTAAGGTAAGGGAGTTGGGAGGATGGGAGGGGTGTGTAGCGGTGGGCATTTTCTTGGCGTAGACGATTGTATGGGATGAAGAGCTGTTGTTAGTGGAAACGGTTAGAAAGTCTAATAAAGGGGATAGTTGGGAATGGGGCTCGAATCAAGGAGGGGTGTTTCCTGTCTGTCGCGCCATTTTTCGGAGATCAAGGCTATTTGATTAGCGTTTGACTCACTATTTTATTTCACGACTGAACATTTAATTTTAAGAGAAAAGGGGAAAAAAGTTCGAAACACCCCTTTTAAAAGATTTAGGGTTCGGGGGTTAGTTATATTTAGGGAAGGTGTTAGCACCCTAAATATCCATAGTATCCTATGGGAACCTCTTGATTTTATTTAATTCATGTGCTATAAACTTGCTTGTTTTAAAAAATGAAATTTGAAATGATAAAAGAAAAAAAAGACCTATTTATCTACATTTTTTATTGATTTGGAAGGACGAATGTCCTTTGCCTACGTACCCGTGAGGGATCAAAACCTCGTAGTTCGGGGTAGAAATTGACGTTTGATTTGTTTTTGTGTTTTTTATTAGTTTTGAAAAAGGTTTTAAAATGAAAAGCCAAATGGCAAGTAAGCTTGTTTGTGTTTTTTAATTTAAAAGAAAAGAGGCTCAAAGTAGAATTAAAGTTGATTTGAAATTTGATTAAGAAAGAAAATAAAAAGA
>Ga0228710_1001002_pt1 | contig 40445 bp, 33 predicted proteins | sample MedpolnodulmetaG_FD_177995 | JGI IMG/M metagenome (GOLD analysis project Ga0228710, IMG submission 177995) | Root nodule microbial communities from Medicago polymorpha collected in Santa Monica, California, United States - pink nodules | ecosystem: Host-associated > Plants > Roots > Nodule... | reverse complement strand
TGAAAGAATTCTCTAAGTTGTTGATGTTTTGTTTACGACGTTTTGCACAGAGAGTATTGGCCTTATATATGCGCGTGTATATCTTTTATTCTTCAAATCTTTATCCCTATATATAGAGGATTTGAGAGACGTTGAGAATTAGCCGTTACATCAACTTGTCTTACTTGAAGCTTTGATTCTTCACCATTGATCTTTTGCCTGATTTGATAATTGTCCTATGAAGAACTAATTTCAAATCCATTCCATTAGAAAAGAAACAATGTCTGCAACAACGTTACTGTTATTCTTGTCTTGATGTAGAGACAAAGTTGCAGAATTCGTGGTTGTACACTTGTCTTGATGTAGAGACAAAGTTGCAGAGATTGTGGTTGCAGAGTTCGTGGTTGTACACTTCGTACATCGTACTTTGTCAACTTTGGTGAAGTAGCTTCTGGTGAGATGCTTCTGATAACCATTGCTTCTGATGACGTTGCTTCTGATGACGTGTCTTCAGGAGCTCTATCTTCAGACTCGTTTCTTCAGACGCACTTTTTCAGACGCATTTCTTCAGACACATTCTTCCAGACGCTCTAAGCTTCAAATAAAATTCATTTGCTCTTTGACTTGTTCAATCAGAATCTTTATGAATAGTACTTTGATTTTGGATCCTGTACACTTGAACAAATTGTTTAGCATATCCAATTGATAATTTTTAATACCTTGTTATCATCAAAACTCAAGAGGTGATTTTGAGAAACACCCTTTGTTCCAACACTTTCAACACATGGATTTTTCTCTAGGTAAAGGCTTTTTCGTACATTCCTTATATGGCATAACTTTGGACCGACAATGAATTTGAAGACATTGTTGAAAAACAATAAAGTGATAATTGGATTGGTGATCATGTACACACATTGATGATTAATGCTGTATTGAAAATTGAAAAAGTAGGTTTTTTTGGAACAAAGTTTTTGTGCAAAAATGTAAGTTATTTTGGAACGGGTTGTTGCTCAATAATAACTAAACTCTCCTTTTAATGTGACCAAAATAAAAACATAAAAATGTGGTGGTAGAATTATATCATTAAAAACTTGAAAAAATATGTTGAGAGAGAGAGGTAGAGAGAGAGGCAGCCACCCATGGTCACGGCTAAGGCAACCGCGTCGGTTTTGAAACATGAATATGGGCACATACACCGGAAACTGACACACAGACACTAATAATATTTGATAAAATTACTTTATTCAATCTAATTATATGTGTTGGTGTCATGTCGTGTGTTCGACGCTGAAACATGCTTAATTCGTGTTATTGATTTTTTTGATCTTATTTACAATATCAATGTTTGACACATTCACAGACCAAAATGTCATTTTCTCTTTTTTTATGTTCAAACTGATGGTAGAATTTTTGGATTATTAAATTTTAATTACTCAATGTAATTTTTTTTTGAAGGGAATTACTCAGTAATTAAATATTTTGAAAAGTAATTGCATATGACATATTTCTGTTTGTCATAGTTCCTGAATGGGGGATACATCTATAGTAGGTGAAGAATAGTCTAAATATTGACTTGTATATACATTTTCTGAGTCTTCTCCTCAATCTTTCTATGCATATATTTTTGCCTCCTTTAAATACATGTCTCCCCACTGTAGCAATCATAAATGAGGATTAAACATCATTCACTTATATGTTTGACTTTAATTTCTTTTGTTTGTTGGTGGACATCCATCAATTTACTTGATTAAACTGTAGCTGCTCTCATATTACTCTCTGAAATCAATCAAATTTAAAATATTATCCTTAAATTTACTTGATTCACTTATATGAGCTTATTTACTTGTATAAACACTTGTCAAACAGTTTGGGGGAGTTTTTAAATACAACTTATTATGGATAACTTATATGAATTTTGTTTAAACTATTTCAGCTTGTCAATCTCTCTTCAGCACTTACTTCACAAACTCTCGGGTCGAGTTTATCAGGCGACAAGCAAATGAGGTTGCTCACGCACTTGCAGGAGAAGCCACATTATTAGCTAGTCCCGTTACTTATTTTAATCCCCCTCGTTGTATTAACAATATCATTTTTAATGAAATGCTATAAGCACTTTTTACTTAAAAAAAAAAAACGAGTTTTGTTTACTTTATTATACAAAATGCTTATACATAATTACTTACATGATAGTGCTTATACTATAAGTGCTTAAGGAAGAAGTTTATTCAAACAGTGCCCAAATTGATTATTTACAATGATACACGCGTTTACTTGTATTGTGGACTTGTTCTTGCCTCTTAAATTCAACATACACACTATATTAGACTATCTTCCTTCATATTATTGATATATCTAAACTTCTCTTTTCCTTGTGAATAATTTTAAGATGAGTACTTTCTCTCAATCTCTCTTCCTTTCGTTCAGTGTCATTTGGTTTATATCTCTAACAGCTTTTGGAGCTACTATTCACCCTGATGAAAGTATGATATCTATTTCTGCTATAGCTACTACACAATAAAGAAATTTCTTTCATTTTTATTTTCTATTCTTTTTATCTAAGGATTCATGTTAGAAAATATCATGTATCTTTTTCTCATAATTTCTATAGAAATTTTGAATAATTACACACACACACACACTAGTGTGAAGTATAGAAGATTTATATGATATCTATATCTATTTGTATATAGCTCCTATATAAAAGAAATTTCTTTGATCTTTCTTTTGCAATTTTCTTTTTATCTAAGGCTTCATGTTGGTTTAAATATAATGTATATTTTTCCTCAGATATATTTGATGACATGTGTGTAGTTTAGAAGATTTTTTAGTACTTAGCTTATAGCTCTGAAATGTATGTATATATAGAGAAAGCTCTTGAAGATATAGCTAAATCACTTGGTAAGAAAGATTGGAACTTCGAAATTGATCCATGCAGCAACAATTCTAACTGGGCCACACCTACGCCTCCGAGTCGCAGATTGCAAGTCGTAGTGAACATTGTTTCTTGTAACTGCAGTGTTGCTGGTGACAACTTTTGCCATGTTGTTGAAATGTAGGTCTATTTTCTGTGTATTTTTTTCTTCATTTACGGTATAAATGAAGTTATTACATTGATATATACGTAAGAATTGACATTGTATATGTGTATACATTAGTTAGATCGGTTAACACCTGAAATTTAAATTTGTTATTATTATACATCTATGAAATTGCTATCCCTTATAGTCAAACAAAGATTTGAAAGTAAAATCAATAGTGTCAAATATATTTATTTTTACTGAAAATATGTTAGACAAATTGTGAAATCAATTTTCAAAATCCTACGGAGTAAAAGAGCTTGTCAAATTTTTTTCTCTAAAATCTATTGGTTAAGGAATATATTAGAATTAATTACTTATTTTTGCTTATGTTTAACTTTTTAATGGTAATAAATTATACATACAGAACTTTGAAAGGGCAAAATCTCCCCGGGATTCTCCCACCAGATTTTACCAGGTTGCATTACCTTCAAACTATGTATGTAATTCCTAAACATTACCTTACATCCAAATTAACAATATATTTGAACTTGTTTTATATCCTAAATCATATGCATCTATATTTTATTTTGCTTGGCAAACACTTTCTGTTCCTCTATTACAGCGACCTTTCTCGCAATTACTTGAATGGAACAATTCCAATACAATGGGGCTCCATGATGAATATTAGTAAAATGTATGATTTGTCTCTTATTTTTCTGTTCTGGTTTTGAATCATTGATTGTTCGATATATTATACGATCTCGATCTTGACGTATGGGTCTTACTTTACATTCTATATAAGACTTTGCAACACATTAGGCTAATGAAGACATGTTTCTGAATTGTCATAGTGCTCTGCCCGGAAATCGATTAACAGGCTCAATACCAGTGGAGATTGCAAACATATCTACTCTCCAAATCTTGTGAGTTTCTCATTACCCCACCTTAGCAGAAAATATCCATTTATATGTATACAAACATATGTATGTGTTGAATTCAAAATGTTGTTTTAGAACTTAACTTTAACCTGTAATCGATAGCGAGTTATCGGAAAATCAAATGTCTGGAAAAATTCCTCCTGAGCTTGGGAATCTAACCCAGATTCGAACACTGTAAGAACTTTTTTTTCCTCAATTGATGTTCTCCTTTCAAATATGGAAGCTAAATGTTCAAAGATTAAATCCACTTTGATTTCCATGACTTAGAATCATAAGTCACTCTTTTGTTTTCATTGATATATAGGCGATTTTCCTCTAACAATTTTACTGGAGAACTACCTGCGACATTAGCTAAGCTCACTACATTGGAAGATTTGTAAGCTTAAAATTTTATGGTGATGTTTATCGATGACTAAATGAAACAGTAGTTTTTTTTATGCTTCATATTTTCATGCCCTCTCTCAATGCAGCTGGATTGAGGACAACCAATTTTCTGGAAAGATACCCGATTATATTCAAAACTGGACAAGTATTAAAAAACTGTATGGACTTTCTTCTTCATTTTTTATGTATACTCAAATTTGATTGTTTTTGTATTGATTTACTTCTCAAAAGAATTATCCATGGTTACTTTATTCTTGGCAGAGTGATTCAAGGAAGTGGATTAAGTGGGCCGATTCCTTCTGGAATTTCACTTTTGACAAAGTTAACTGACTTGTATGTATGCCATTTTATATTAATGGTTGAAATTTTACTTTAATTATGTTTACTTACCTTTTATTCAAATCTAACATTCAGGAGAATTAGCGATTTGATTGGATCTGAATATGCACCTTTGCCACAATTTAATAGTAGGACATCGTTTAAAAATCTGTGAGTTGATTCACGTCTCTATCAGAAATAGAAAAGAAAAAAAAATCAGCAAGAAAGGAAATCATAATATATCGTTGTCTATCTTATTGTTTCATAGGGTTCTGAGGAATTGCAACATCAATGGAACGCTACCTGAAAATCTTGGGAATACGTCAACCTTTGAATACTTGTAATTGCGTATTTTCTACATTTTGTTTCACTATAGCTTCCCTTTGAGTTTCTTTGTTAAGTTTACTTACTCTATTTGATAGATATTACATTTATATAGCTATCTACTTTGTTTTTCTATGATAAAGTTTCTCTGTATCTTGTTAACTTGTTTTCAATCTATCTGTTTCAGAGACCTCAGCTTTAACAAATTAAGTGGAACGATTCCGAGGACCTATGCTGAGATAAACTTTACATACATGTATGAAATTCATCGTAAATTTTAGCACATTTGTTTTAAGCATATATTTTTAATCACATATCTGTTGGTTTCTTTATACCTACAAATTATCTAGTTTCAACTTCTAGCCTGAATACTCCTACTTAGATTCATGAGGATTAAACTCAACCTAAATACATGACTAAATGTCAACCTAATGGAGCTCATGTAGTCCAGACCGAGTTTCAATTGTTACATTATAGTAAACGATGATCATGTTGGAATTTGATTAACTATATGGTTGCAATACTTTAAGTGGTTTGAAAATTTCTGCTATTTACATTTTCTGTGCGTATAAAGACTACTCAAACATCTGTCATTGCATATCAATTCCAAAGTTCAGGGAAATATATTTGCACATTTATGAAGCAACTTTTTTTTGTCAAAAGGATCACATGCTCAACTAATCAACTCCTTAATTTAAGGAGTGATATAATGAAAAATAAACAAACATTAAAATACAATAATAATAAAAGGAAATATATATTTCAACAATAAGTTTAGGCATTTTTGTTTTTTCATTGATCTTAGTCAGTGTCTAAGAATTAGAATGCTTTTCTGTATAGAAGGGTCCCTCTCTAGAGACAATTACCTGAACCAATCCATTCATTCGAAGAGATGAAGAGATAAACTGGAGTGATTAAAATGACTAGATTATTTCCCTTAATGTTCACCTCTATAAATATTAAGCTTTGCACATTAATATCTTGATATTCTTTTATGATAGATTTTTGACTGGAAACCTTCTCACTGGACAAGTTCCTCCTGCTTGGGCGAAGAGTTCAGACGTGTGAGTTATCTTTCCAGTATTACTTGTATGGTTCCTCTGATTGAATAATGTACTTCATTTACGTAGCAAAAAACTAGAAACACGACCTCTGTTTGTTTTTTACTTTTCTAAGTGTACTTTGCCTTTTCTTGTTACTTGCTTCCTTCCTTTTTTCCCCTTCATCTTATTTAATTGGGAATTGTTGTTTTATCTATATATTTTTTATTCTGCTTGCAATAAGTGCAATGATTAACTATTTGTCACCTAATAAAAACTTCTTAATATTATATGCAAATATTATATGCAAATAATATTATGTGCAATGATTAACTACAGTTTAATCATTTGTTATTGTTCTTCTGATGAACTCTAGTATCAGGCTCACAATCATTAGTTTAGTTTCTCTCACAATCATTAGTTCATAACTTCGTAAAGCTGCATGATTATGTTTCTCTGAATTAAAGTTTAGGCTGATTCCGTATAACTTTTGTTTCATGTCTTTGGTTTAATATGTTATGTCCAATATGTCATTCTTAAGTTTCAATTCGGATTTAAATAAAAAACATACTTCTCAATTGATTTGCATTCTATAGTAATTTTTTATGGAACATAATTCTCTTCACTTAAATTTACTGTTTTATTTGTTTTAATGATTTACTGTTTTATTTGTTTTAATGAACCAATTGATGAGGAGCTTATTTCTCATTTACTTCCCAGTAAGTAAATCGGTTTGAAACTTCTATACTCTTGGAGCATGATTGTGCAACTGTTTATTATATATATTCAAGATATTCATATTGTTAGATTCTCTGTAGTCACCAAATGTTTCATTTAGTCTCTAATTTTAATATTATTATCATAATCTGAATCGAAGTTTATGACTTGTATACAGAGATCTTTCATCCAATAATTTCAGCATCAACGAAGTGAATCAAAAATGTCAAGATGACATTCAAAACGTGTAAGAATCCGTGAATTTATGTGCATTTGTTAGCAAGCTTAAGAATCTGCATTGACACACTGCCTACTGTAATATGTCACAGGAACTTGTTTTCTACCGCATGGGCGCACAACGGAAAGTAAGTTTTGTATTATAAATACCAAAACATGTGCATACACACATATATATGGGTTTTCTAATTTACAGCCACTCATTTCTTAATCGGACGGTTAAAATGAGTTGTCATCGTTTCTTATATTAATAAACTGTTCTCCCCAGAGCCATACATACATACATACATAGCCTTTGCATTTCCCTCTTATCCTGTGATGACACTTATTATACTGATCATTCTAACTTTTTCTATTCCTTCCATCATTCTCTCAGACCAACAGTTTCGTGTTTGCACTTTGAATGTCCTAAACGTGAGTTTCTTCATGGTGACTTTCCTATAAACAGCAAAGATATCACTGTTTTTTCTTTTTGAGTTTTTTAGTTTCATTAGTATTGCCAAAGTTTCTCACATGATCTGCTCAACCCAGCCTCAAAATCTCTTTATATAAATTGTGGTGGAAATCAAGAAACAGTCAACAAAACGACGTATGATGGTGATTCATCTGCATCAGCTAGATTCCAAACCAGTTCATCAGGAAAATGGGCTTCCAGCAACACTGGTATATTCATGGATAGTGATCAACTCACTAAAACTTATTCTACCCGACATACCTCTACACTTACTATGGTCGATGCTGAATTGTACACGAGTGCACGCGTTTCTCCTACTTCTTTGACTTATTATGGGTTTTGCCTTGCAAATGGAAATTACACAGTAAATCTACATTTTGCTGAAATAGTGTTCACAAACGATCAAACTTATGGTAGTCTTGGAAGGCGTGTATTTGATATCTACCTTCAGGTACATGGTTTAACAATATTATTTCAATAGTCACTAAATGTTTCATAGAAAGAAAGGTCATCAATCAAATGATCAATAGGTTCCTATAGGAAAATTATCATTACTAATTTTTTTCAATAGGTCTCCCTTATTTTTTCACTTGTTTGGCATTACTTATAAAATCAAATTCTATAATATTTCTAAACCACACTGACAATTAAAACACTTGTAGTTTGTAATCATTAAGGCTGTGATTGAATGTTGCAGGGAAAGCCAGTGCAAAAAGACTTCAATATTGCAGAAGAAGCAGGAGGGGTTGGAAAGAAAATCATAAAACAGTTCAATGATGTCGTTGTTACTAGTAATACCTTGGAGATCCGTTTGTATTGGGCTGGAAAAGGGACAAAGTCTCTTCCAAATAGATCAGTATATGGTCCTCTTATATCAGCTATATCTGTGGAATCTGGTGGGTAATACGCTGTATGTTCCTAATCTTATGCTATGATCTCGATAGTATGATCTAATATTTAAAACTTGTGTATAATAATCAAGCAGACTCTCCATCTGGAAGCATAACTGCAGGAGCTGTGGTTGGATTTGTGTTTGCAGCAATAGTTATCATCATTCTAGTATTTGGTATATTATGGTCGAAAGGATGTTTTGGAAAGAAAAATTATTTAGTAAGAGGTGATTACAAACAAACTGCTTTTGTTGTCATTACTATCGAACTTTTTCCTCAAACACATGGATTATTCAAGTGATAAAAAACAAATTTGTGCACATTGTTTAATATATTAAGTTTGAATGCATACTTTTGTTAGTATATCATCTTATGGGGCCTGAGCCTACTTAATTATCTTGATAAGAAAAAAGTTGCAAGCTTACAGCAAACAGATCGTCAATGTAGAGTGTCCATATGTGTGTAATTTTATTTTTTATTAGTACAAGAGATCTTTAATCTTTCTTTTACGTCAATTGCCAGAGCTAAATAGTTTAGACCTACAGACGGGTATTTTTACCTTAAGACAAATCAAAGCTGCAACAAATAACTTTGATATTTCCAATAAGATTGGTGAAGGAGGATTTGGTCCCGTGTACAAGGTATTTTGCATAATATAACAAATCCACGAGTGTCAAGCTTTTACTATAAATATTTATCAGAAAATTCACTTTTAACTTCTAACAAAATAGTATCCCACATAATGTAGGGATGTTTACCGAATGGGACATTGGTAGCAGTGAAGCAACTTTCTTCTAAATCAAAGCAAGGGAATCGTGAGTTTTTAAACGAGATAGGCATGATTTCTGCTTTGCAACACCCTTATCTTGTTAGACTCCACGGTTGTTGTGTGGAGGGAGATCAATTGTTGCTGATATATGAATACTTGGAAAACAATAGCCTTGCTCGTGCTTTATTTGGTAATTTTTCCTATATGTTCTACTTCAGTTGCTATTTCTGTGAACTCTCCACATTTTTTTCACTTAGCACGTGACTATGTGGTATCTTTTTCTGATTTTTATTATATTCACAAATAAAGGTCCAGCGGAACACCAAATAAAACTAGATTGGTCAGTAAGGCAGAAGATTTGTCTTGGTATTGCTAGAGGTTTGGCATACCTTCATGAAGAATCAAGACTGAAGGTTGTTCACAGAGACATCAAGGCCACTAATGTGTTGCTTGATAAAGATCTTGAGCCAAAGATATCAGATTTTGGTTTGGCGAAACTTGATGAGGAGGACAATACTCACATTAGCACTAAAATTGCTGGCACCTAGTAAGTAACTATAATTCTTGCCTTCTCTTTGTTTATTAAAAAGTACTGCAAAAAGTTATCAAATTCAGTTTAAATTGAAACTTTTAATAGTTAACTCTGAAATCATGTTCTATACTTATATCAATTATTGCAATGATATGTTCCAATTATGCAGTGGATATATGGCTCCTGAATATGCAATGCATGGGTATTTGACGGACAAAGCAGATGTTTATAGTTTTGGAATTGTTGCCTTAGAAATCGTTAGTGGAAAGAGCAACACCTTGTATCGGTCAAAGGAGCAAGCATTCTATCTTCTTGATTGGGTAACTTTTTATGTTATCAATTGGTCATCAAATCTAATTATCCAATATACATACATGTATTGTTCTAAATTTTTCATCGTATAATTCAACTCTAAAAGAGAATAAAATCTGTTAACCCTTTCCCTTGTCGCAAGAAGACAACAACTTAGCAAAAAGATTAATAATTAAGAAACAGCATGCAAAGACAATGAAGGGATAAAAAAAAGAGTGTTGTACATAAGATTTAATAGTTACTTTCAATTTCTAAAATCTTAATATAATGAAATGAATTGCCTAAGTGACATACTACCGACACCATTTTGGTATTTACTTATTAAAAACAAATATGACCAGTTTCATACTTTGAAGAATTTTCAAAAATTGAATGTACCTATTGTAAATGTTTTTGATTCAAATCAAACTATTCTTTTTTTTTTTTTTCTTTCAACAGGCGCATTTGTTGAAAGAGAGAGGTGACCTGATGGAGCTAGTTGATAGAAGATTAGGTTTAGATTTCGACAAAAATGAAGCTATGGTGATGATCAATGTGGCTCTCCTATGCACGAACGTCACTTCAAACCTTAGGCCCCCTATGTCGTCAGTCGTAAGTATGCTTGAAGGAAGAACTGTGGTTCCAGAATTTGTGCCAGATTCAAGTGAAGTAATGGATGAAAAGAACATGGAAGTATTGAGGCAGTATTACTATGGGATGGAAGAAAATAGTACAAGTAAGTCACAAACACAAAGTCAGAGTTTATTAACTGATGGGACATGGACTGCTACATCTTCATCAGCTGTAGACCTTTATCCTGTCCACCTTGATTCTTCCTATTGGGAGAAAAGAAATTAAGCGCGTTTATTGATAAATAATTGCATCTTCCGGCTTGATGTCCTGCCACTGTGTCTTGTGATGAAGTCATGATGTCTTTAAAACTGAGTACTATCTCTGTCCATTTGAATTTTAACCAATAATTGTGCGTGCTCTCTAATGCACTCTTTCTAACAAATTATTATTTGTTAAAATTTAAATGTATCCCACTATTTTAAATTGTATCCAGCAAAACAGTTGGTATCACATAAATTTAGGTATTTGTATGAATTTTAATCAATAAAAGAAGGTGCGTTTCGAAAGTGTCTTAAAGAGTATGTTGTTGGCACTTTACATTATGTTGTATTTCATGGTCTGAAATTTCGATTGAAAGGAGGGATTCATATTTGTTGCTCCCAAGTTGAGAAAATTGAAGTTTGACCATTCAGTGAAATGAAATTGATTGTTATGTTGTATATTTTCAAACCAATGTTTTTTTGTTTGTGAGGTTCTGAAAAGGTATAGCAAAAGGTGTGAAAGTTTTAGTTCGTATATGGATGACTCGATCTCCGAGAGTACGGTTTGGAAGATTTACAAAGTTTATGATCTCTGACCCTCAGCATGTGCTTAACAGTATTCTCATGAGTTAGGTCTTTTGTATTCAATATGAGACTAATAAATCTCAAGTGGACAATGAGACATTAGATTGTTTTTTTACCATATCTTAACTATCTTTCAAATAGACGATTTCAAGAATCGAACTAGGTTTCTTTTTCTAAGAGAGAGTCATGTTATACCCATGGAAAATTAATTTAATTGGGGCTTTAGAAATATAGTATTGCATCCGGTCATGTCCTACTATCGAGTTTCTTTCTTCTTCTTTTTTAGTCAAGTAATCTAGTGACTAGAAATTCAACCTTTTTAGGTGAATACATGAGAAATCCAGGGTTCGAACCTCGCCTCTGCATATTGCAATTTCCCTGCCAACTGAGTTATTCTACAGAGACTACTACCAAGTTTCTTATAAGCCCTTACATTAAATGTGTGTTTGGTGTCACAAAGCACCACCACTTTCAATGCATGGCTTTTTCTCTAAGGCAGTGATGGCTTCTTCTTACATTCCTTATATGGCATACCTTTGGGCCGAAAATGATTTTGAAAATATTGTTAAAAACAATAATGCGATAATTGAATTGGCGATGATGTTGACGGTATCCTGCTTTAAGTGCACACATTGGTGATTAATGTTGTATTGAAAATTGAAAAAAGTCGGTTATTTTAGAACAAATATTTCTGCAAAAATGTCGGTTAATTTTGGAAGGAGGGAGTATTATATATGTTACAGTTTGTTACTTAATAGTAACAATTAAACAGTCTTTATAATGTTACCAAAATAAGAACATAAAAGAAATATGCTATGTTGTGTTTAAGAGGTCAGGTCAAATACCTCTTTTGGTCCTTTAGGTTTGACGAAAATACCGGGTTAGTCATTTAAATTTTATAAGTTTCAAATAGGTCCTTTAAGTTGTTAATAACCTGTGCTTTTGATTTTCGGATATCAAACCATTATTTGGTTTTGAATCGTCAATCTTTGAATTTTTTACTTTTATTCGTGGGACGGGAAAAGGAGAGAAAAACCCTTAGAGATTGTGGATCCGGGGGTTGGTTTCGAAAAGGGAAGGTTTGACGCACCCTAAACGACTACGGTACTCCGTAGGAACCTCTTGCCTAAATTATCTTGTGCTAAGTTTATTTGCTTATTTTAATAATACTTGCCTAAAATTCTAAGTGAAAGAATGGAGGGAGAAGAAGCATGTTTTTGTTATTTTTATTTGATTTGGAAGGATTGGGTCCTTTGCCTACATACCCTTAAAGAAAATGGATCAAAACCAATGTAGTTCACTCCTAAAAATTTATTTAGTGAGTTGTATTGATTTTAAAAGTTTTTGAAAATGGTTTTAAGAAGAGAAAAGAGACCTCAAAGGCATAGAAGAATAAAAGAAGTGAGGTTGTTTGATTTTAATTAAAAGAAATACAAGTCTAATGTGGATATTAAAGTTGTTTAACAATTTGATTAAGAAAATAAATGGAAAAACAAACTCTTGGGTTAAAATCCAAGGTTTCTTAAGAAAATATTTTTGAAGTTTGATACATTTGACTTTTTTGGAAAAAATTAATTTTCTAAGCTAACGGTAAAAAACTAAGCGTTTTGACGTAATGTAAAAAAAATAAAGTGAAAGGAATTACCAAGGATGATGGATCCCAAGTAAAATTCCATCCTAAAGTTACTAGTTGTTCATTTTTAAGGCCCTCAAATTAGTCCAAAAAAATTTACCTAGTTTGTCACTCATTCATTTGGTCCTTGCTCACGGTCATAGCATAATGCGGTAAATAAATTGTGGTGTCGGTGCATTTTTATTATGTGAGTATTACATAGTCCCTAAATACATGCTAAAGCTTCAAGGAAAAGTAAATGACAAGAAAAATGAAGTGCATGAATTAAATTACATCAAATCCCATTATACACACTAAAAATTTAATGATGATAAAATGAAATGACAAAGAATAAATATGCATGAGATGATGAACAAATATAATGCAAGAATAATATAAAGAAATATAAAAAACAGTAAGTAATAATTAACACAAAGCAAAATATTTTTTGTGAATTTAGAGGAAAAAAATTAAGTGAAAAAGGTGCAGGAAGTAAAAACAGTGATGTAGTTAGCAAAAATGTAGTAAAAAATTAAAGGTAGTTGGGCTTAGTGCCAAAACATAGGGCTCAGGCTGGACGAATCTGGACCATCTGATGAATCAAGAGGTCCAGATTCAATCACAGTAAAACATCATCACAGCCACAGGATCAAATTTCATAGTCTGGATCTTTCAGATTCTAGTCAGAACTTCAGCTTCTCTTCAAATTTCAAATATTGTTGTATATGTTCTTTCAGCACTAAAACTTGATTTAATACATTGAATATTTGTTTATGGTCTTGCACACTTGAACATACATTTGCATATGTCCAATTGTTCTTTTAATACCTTGTTACCATCAAAACTAAAGAGACATTATACAAAACTCACTTTAGTTCAACAGGTAGGTAGGTAATCTCTCTCTTCTCTCTTTCCTAAACCCTAGCAGTCACCTTTTTCTTCTTTTTATCTATCGAAGTGGGGTGATTTATGGTCAATTTTGACCCAAAATCACCCCTCCGAATTGGTTTTCCTTTTGTTATACTTAAATAAGTGATATCCACATATTTTTAATATTTTTTAATTTGTTTTTGTGATATTGTCGTGTTGCATTCCTCTATTTGTTTTGATTTCATGTCTTTGTGTGTTGTGATTTTGTTTTCCCATCTTAGTGCGATGTTTATTTTATTTAGGTTGAAAGATTAGCTTTGTGGAAATGCAAATTCAATCAATGACTTTGACATCGTCTAATTTGTAGATCAGGAGACTTGAATATTCTGCATATTCATCTTTTTTATTTTTAGTGACTTTGAGTTTGTATTGCATCGATGTACTCTATTAATTTGAATGAATGAATATCGTTTATTTTTATAAAAAAATAATAATTTAATGGTAAAAGTAATTGTGTTTGTTCCTTAGTAGAGAGAGGCGCGTAATTATTTTCTAGGAAAATAGAGCATTGTGCAGTTATTTCCATTTTACATTAATTGAAAGATAAATTAAATCTTGACAAAAAAAAAATTAAAAATCAATCAAATGAGTATCATTGATTTAATTTTATTTTTTTTGTCAAGTAGTCTAGTGGCTAGAGCTCATCTAATTAAATGTTTAAGATATTAAACATTGTTTTTGGTACTATATCAATGTTTTTTTAATTCAAATGAAAAGATTTTTTTTTGTTGCAATAAATGGTATTTAATTTGTAATTGGGCTATTATTTTTATTTTTTTACCTCAAATTTAATATGTAGTTTTTTAATTGTGTTAGTGTCATGTGGTTCATTTGTTAAGTAATTGACAATGAAATGCCACATGTATTTGTTATTTGATTGATCTTGAAATATATGTATAGGAGAGGAGATGAATGGAGGTGGATCCTAAATGATTGTCTCTTGAGGTAGCGAGGTTTGTTGGGAGCTAACTGCTGCTGTTTTTTTTATGGTTATTGTCAGTGCAACAGCTGCATTGTTTCTAAGTTGGTGAGTTGGTCTGCTTGTGTTTTGGGTTATTACTGTTTCGGCTGCTGTGGGGTGTAATCAGCATATCGTTTTCAGTTGGGCAGTTCTTTAGAGGGCCAGGTTTTTGGCTGTTTAACTTGGGCTGTTTTTGTTAGCAGTTTCTAGTTTGAAAATTGCTTTTCCCACATTAGAACTTGCTTAAAAACACATGGAAATGACCAAAAAAATTCAGCAATAGTTAACTATGATTGAAGTTTTTTGGTCATTTTCATGTGTTTTTAAGCAAGTTCTAATATGGGAAGAGCAACATTTTTCTAGTTTTTTGGTAGTTGTGTGTTGTTTGATTCGAGGGATTTGGGGGCAGTTTTCCGGATATATATGGAACAACCGTCTTTCAATTTAGGCATGGCAATGGGGCGGGGTGGGACGGGTTTTACATTCCCCGTCCCCATACCTGATTCTCATATACTTACCCGTTACCCTACCCATACCTAACGGGGATGAGAAATTGAACCTCATGCCCGTCCCCGACGGGTTCAGGTATCTCCGCCTCATCCCCATTCCCGCATGGAATAATTTTTTTTAATAAAAAATAGAAGTTTTTTTGCAACCCCTAGAGAAATATGTTCACTTTAACATTTGTTAGACCGATTGATTTAGTTGCTCCTTTAAATATCAAAGGTAATTTTTATAACACGACAATTATCAAACAAAATAACATGGCATATCAGCATAAAGTAGTTATTTGCATTCAGGACGGATGTGGGTACCCGTTACCCATCCCATATTTGTATTTTGAAATCGGGGAAAACTCAAACTCATACCCAAACCCAGTCAAAACGGAAAAAAACCTATCAAATTGGGGTTGGTTCAGGTGGGTAACCACAGGTATAGGTTTAATTTGTTGTCATGCCTATGTATATTTTTTGTTTTTTAGCTTGCCTTGTGTTTCTTTCTTATGACAAAGGTTGCAGTGGGAGACCTCTTTAGGTCTCCTACCGCAGGAGACTTGAATTTATTTATTTTTTTGCAAAATGAATGTGAACCATTTGATATAGTTAAAAACTTTTGAATGGTTGAGATTCACATGTTAAATGACCCTTTAGAATTGTATTATTTAAATATCTATATTCATTTTTTAAAAGGGGTGTTTTTGGTATTGTTGATAAAATTGGAAAAATTTTCAGCAAACTCATACAAGCTCACATGTTGGTGTTATGTTCATAATTTTTTATTTAAGAGAAAATTCCAACATTGCCCTTCGGTTAAATGAATAGAGACATGCAAACAAATGTCATTTTAGTAGAGAAAAAAAAAATTGTCTTTTACACATTCTCCTATCGTAGGAGACCTATTTACCTCTCCTATAATAAACGCCGCCATTTCTTATCTATATTATATATAAAGAAAATTACGCCTTTCGACATTTTTGGATTGGACTTATCTTCCAAAAATGTCCTTAATTTTAAATACAAATAACACATGTAAAAATAAATAAGAATAAATTTAATTTAAGGAAATTTTTTACACACAGTTGCTTATGAAATATTCTTACTGTTAGCCAATTATAAAATAACACGTGAATTACTAATTCATGTCACTAATCGTCCCCGTTAACCCTCTTTTACATCCGTTAACCACATATCAAACTCACACAAAACTAGCACAAAATAAAAATTCATGTTACTTTTTTATCAGCCGCTTTTATGTTGTACATATGTGTTGTTCCCCTTAATACAACCGACAAAGATTGCCAAGTAGGTCTTCGTGAGCTTAGCTCGGTTGGTAAGGGCAATGCATAATATATGCAAGGTCCGGGGTTCGATCTCTCGAAATATTTTAGGAAGAGATTTGTTAGCACTATATTAAATATTAATAAGTAGGGTTCTCACAATTCATAGTTCGTTCCCACATTGTTTAGTTTTTCTCAACCTCTCTCAGCCCTCTGCATCAAAATTCATAATTAAACTGTAGGTTTTTTTTCTTTTTCTTTCATGTTACAACTAATCAAAGTCGATTAATTTTATGAATTATTTGACTTTGCTGGTTTATAAGTGATCATGATTCAAATTGTTCATGGTTAATTTTAAGGATTATTTGACTTTGCTAGTTTCTAATTGCTTATACACACTACAATAGCGTGATTTTTTTATTTTTTATTTTTATAAAAAGAGAACCGTGGTTTTTTTTAATTATTAAATAAATCATTGTTTAATAAAGGCTATATAGCTTCAGCAACGTATGTGACGTCGGTACCGATGATGACATTGAAAACTCTATCACTCAACTCCTTTATGCTTTCTATGTGATATTTGTTTTCCCACTCAAGTTTTTTTGTAGTTAGTTTAGTCAGCAATCGTTGTCCTCTTCACTTGCAAGTTGTGACGCCCCACCATTGATAACGACCTCCAATATTTTCAAATGGCCTTCCCCCGTTGCTGCTGTTGTAGCATAGCCCCGCAACAATCTCACATTTATATATCTTTCATTGACAAATGGTCTTCCCTCCAATATATAGTATAGATTAATGGAAACTTTGAGAGATAGAGTAAAAATTGTCTTAGCAACCGCGTCATCTGGTATAGCTGCAACATTATTACCGGGTGGTAGAACTACACATTCCCGATTTAATTTACCTTTTGATGTACAACCAAATTCCATCTGCAATATAAAAAAGCAAAAAGATCTTGTAAAGCTTATTAGAGTAGCAGCTGCCATAATTTAGGATGAAGCCTCAATGACAAACATATAATGTTTAGAAGCATTAGATCGAACACTAAAATATATTTTAGACTGTGATGTTCCATTTGGTGGAAAAGTTATGATCATGGGTAGAGATTTTCGTCAAGTAGTTTTAGTTATTCAAAAAGGTAGTTAGGCACAAAGGATATCTGCATGTATTATTAGGTCTTATTTGTGGGCAATACCAAGGTCCTACATTTAGTACAAAATATGCAATCAGTGAATGATGAATTTGCACAATTTCTTATGCGAATTGGTGACGGTGTTGAACCTACCAAACCCAATGATATGGTGAGGATACCTCCTCAAATTTCATTACCATGGGAAGGAAAATAATCAATTCAAACTCTTATTGATCATATTTTTCCACAATTATATTTGCATGGATGGGAAGCATCGTATATGGTCGAAAGAGTCATAATTACACCTACAAATGATGATGTTCAAAAATTGAATGACATAATTATCAATTAGTTTCCAGGAGAAGAACATAATTTGTTGTCATTTGACGAGGTTGAAGGGGATACTTATAACTTATATCAAGAAGAATTCCTAAACACAATTGCTCAAGGAAGTATCGAACCACATATTTTAAAGGTAAAAAAGGTGCACCTTTGATGTTGTTGTGAAACATAGACCCTAGATATGACATGTGTAATGGGACACAATTGTTATGTCGTGGTTTATTTAAGAATATGTTGGAGGTGGAAATCCTAACAAGAAACAATGTTGGAAAAAGAGCATTCTTGCCTAGAATTAAATTTTAAAAAAAATGCGAGTTCAGGACTTCTCTTTGTGCTTAGTAGAAAATAGTTTTCCGTTAGACTAAATAAGTCACAATGGCAGACCATTCTCAATGTTAGAATCTATCTTCCACGACATGTTTTCAGCCAAGGTCATATGTAACTTTATCAAGAGGAGTTTCTCAAGTTCTCATTAAAGAAGGAAAAATAGAAGGAGAAGGTGAAGACTTTACGAAAATGTAGTTTTTAAAGATATTCTTTTATCGCAATCATAACAATGTTTCTTTTACGTAACATGTCATTTATACATTTATGTTATGATGTTACTAATTACTATTAGAATAAACAATAAAAGATCATTATTTTATCTTTATTATATATGCAGGCAATATTTTGTTTATAAATCAATATATCAATAATTTTCATTAATATTTAAAAATTTAAAAATTCAAATAAAAAATATTGCCCGTCTTAATAAAATAATCACATACGATATTGCCCGTCTTTCCACTAGTGTGGAATAATATTTGCTATTAAAAAAAATTATTTGTACTATATATAAAGAAAACTACCACTTTCAACACACTTTTGGGTTGGACTTTTTTTTTCAAAAATACCCTTAATTTTTAATTTTAAATTTAAATACAAATAACACATGTAACAAATAGATAAGAATAAATTTAATTTAAGGAAAAAACTTACACTCAATTCCTTATAAACTATTCTTACTGTTAGCCAATTATAAAATAACATGTGGATTACTAATCCATGTCATTAATCGTCCCTGTTAATCCTCTTTTACCTCCGTTAACCATAGATTAAACTCACAAAAAACTAGCACAAAACAGAAACTCATGTTACTTTTTTATCAACCGATTTTATGTTGTCCATCTGTGTTGTTCCCCTCAATACAACCGACATAGATTGCCAAGTATTTTCATATCCCTAAAAAACAGTATTTCCTTATTATTTTATTACTTCCACAAAAAACAGTATTTCCATATTATTTTATTAAGTTATTCTTCTTTAGCCTTTGATCAATTGTAACAAACGTGACCAAAAAATAACGTTAAATATTGGACTTTAAATCCTCTAAAAAAATATTAGTAACAAACGTGAATAAAAAATCATGTTAAAGATTGGACTTTAAATCCTCTAAAAAAAGATTAGTAACAAACGCGAACAAAAAATAATATAATGTTAAAGATTGGACTTTAAATACTCTAAAAAAAATATTAGTAACAAATGTGAACAAAAGATAATGTCAAATATTGGACTTTAAATCTTTTGAAAAAAAGATTAGTAACAAACGTCAGCAAAATATAATGTTAAAGATTAAACTTTAAATCCTTTCATGTTACAACTAATCAAAGTCTATTAATTTATGGATTATATTTGACTTTGCTGGTTTATAAGTGATTATGATTCAAATTGCTTATGATTAATTTTAAAAATTATTTGACTTTGCTGATTTATAATTGCTTATACAAACTATAATAGCGTGATTTTTTTATATATATATAAAGAGAACCATGTTTTTTTAATTATTATTAAATAAAGGGAAAATAAGCAATAACATCTCCTGCCATTAAGCTCCTTTACCTGCCGTTCTGCATGCATACAATTGATAAACTGCTCCCATGGCCACCACCCAATTTTCAACGAAATACAGTGAAATCAAAGTGTTAAAACCATTTAAACAATTCAAAATTATTAAACCATAATCACACTCATGTTACCAACAACTAAAATCAGAAACATTATAAAGCTTAAAACACCATCTAAGAGGCCGTTATATGAGAGGACCGCTAATTAAGAAGTATGGATACGAACACCGACACCAGATACAACACGGATACTGACATGCCAATAACGTTATAATTTGAGAAAATCACATAATTTAGGGTAATTATATTTGTGGATGCGGATGCAACACGTGTTCAGACACATCTAATATGAAGAGTGTATGTGATTCATAGGCGAGGAGTAATATCATAATTCGTAATCACAATATAAAAGGAAAAAAATCAAATAGAAGTGGAAATAGAACCGGTGGATTAAAGATAGATAAATAGGGTAGAAAGAAACAAATGGCTACACTACCATCTCAACAGAAATTCATAAACTCAATTGTTTAAGGAAGTATCCCACCACATATTTTAAAGGTAAAAAAAGGTGCACCTTTGATGTTGTTTCGAAACATAGACCCTAAATATGGCTTGTGTAATTGGACACGATTGTCATGTCGTGGTTTATTGAAGAATATGTTGGATGTGGAAATCACAAAAGGAAGCAATGCTGGAAAAAAAGAATTCTTGCCCAGAATTAATTAAAAAACAAATGCGAGTTCATGACTTCCCTTTGTGCTTAGTAGAAAACAGTTTCCCGTTAGACTAAGTTTTGTCATTATCCTAAATAAGTCACAAGGGCTGACCATTCACGAATGGTCAATTATATGTAGCTTTATCAAGAGGAGTTTCTCAAAATTCAACAAAAGTTTTCATCAAAAGAAGGGAAAATAGAAGGAGACGATGAATACTTTACGAAAAATATAGTTTTTAAAGATATTATTCCCTTCGTTTCAAAATGAATGTCACTTTAACCAAACAAAATTTGTTTCAAAATGAATGTCATTATTTCCAATACACCTTTAATTTTTTTCTTCCAACTTTACCCTCTCCAACTTTTCTCTCACACAATTTTCAATGCAACTTTAAGTTTGTCTTTTTCTTATAAAATAAGGCCAGTTTAGTAAATGTCTTATATCTAATGATTATTTCATTTCATTCCTTAATATGTGTGCAATTGGCTAAAGCGACATTCATTTTAAAACGGAAGGAGTATTTTATCGTAATCATAACAATGTTTCTTTTACATAACATGTCATTTATACATTTATGTTATGATGTTACTATTTACTATTAGAATAAACAATAAATACTCATTATTTTATCTTAATTTTATATGCAGACAAACTAAAATATGTTGAATTCAGAAATAATTTTGTTATATGTCTTGACAATATTTTGTTTATATATTAATATATCAATAATTTTCATTAATATTTAAAAATTTTAATCAAAATTATACAAACAAACATAATAAAATAATCACATGCGTTAACGCAGTAGAAAGAGCAGACATACAGATACGATAATAGCTATAGTTTTTTTTATAAAATTTCCCAAAAATAGTTCAAACAATAATATTCAAATTCACAAAAGTATCCAACAAAACAAAATTGATACATTTAACTTTACTAAACCATAAAATCATATTATCATGTCTCTCTAACAAAAAAAAAAAGTGTTTTAAGTAAGTTAGTGTTTCAATTTTTCTTCGATAAAAGAATCAAAGAACGAAAGAAATTAAGTTAATTAATAGATAGAAAGAAAATTAAAGTAACAATCTAAGACTTTGTTATAGTTTCCATTACTCACAAATTATATAAGATGCTGAGAATTGAAACTCTTCCATGGATATAACACTGAATGAAAAATATTTGAATACACTCACATCAAATAAAAAAATTAAATGAAAATAAAATTAAATGATGTTGATATTGATGTGATTATATTATTTTTGTTTTAATTTTTCCATTTGATATGAGTGTGCTTAAAAGTTTTTCATTTAGGGTTGTGACCATGAAAGAATTTCCCGTTGTTGGAGAACTGATGTCGGTGGATCATTCTCCGTATGAACACAAAACCTTGTTCTTCCTCCTCTATCCTTATTTGCCAAAAACAACCCAACAATAAGACTTAATCCACACCCTTCGTATTTGATTTCACATTCTCAAACTATCCCATGAATTATGCCACCGACTGTGATGTTCCTCTGGTTACAATCTGACTCTTTAGTAACTTGTGGAAGCTTCTGCTTTCCTACCCTTCACTTTTTCACCTCTAAAAGAGATACAATGTATACTTTATAAAATCTATAGTATTTGCTAAAAATATATTTATACTACTATGTATAAAATATATACATAGTTTTTGACTTATTTTTTTTAATTTTCAATTATGCCGTTAAACAAAATTGTCCATAAGATGTTATATTGTTGGTATTATTTAAAAAGATTTCTTTTTTTAAATAACAAAAATATAATAATTTACATCATCTTTATTTTTATATTGTTGGTGTCATTGAAAGAATATAGTTTGATACATACACTTTTAATCAAAATCAAAATTTCATAAAACTATTGTTTATAATTTATACGATAATCTATGGACATTAGTGTAATTTACACACATCATCATGATTCCTTTTCATAAGATCATAAAATTTTCTTCTAAAACATTTTTCAACATGAGTGCCACATTTTATAAAACAAGTAATCATACAATAATAAACTAATGGCCCAAACACTTCATAAGTGAGCCAACGTAATAAACCATTGTTAGATCGGTTAACATATGTAGCCGACTTAAAAAGGCATTTATCTCATTAAAAGAGAAGGAAACGTGAAGACACATTGAGAGCTTATGAAGGAATAAACGAGCACCCATGATCGGCTTACGGTGGTGGAATCACCGAAGTGGTGTTTCGGTTTCATTTAGATAGCAGTTGTTTGCTCGTTCACAAGCTACGGTGAAGAACGAAGTTAGCACTGTAGGTATGAAAAGATAACTGATATATGAACATGTATTTTAAAATTTTTAGGTAAATAGGAACATTTTCATAAAAGGAAAAGAAAAAAGTTCAAAACATAATGCTTTTATGAAAGAGAGCTGCTATATAAAGGTAAAAATACATCCAAAGTGAATCACGAGAATTGTGATAACCAATAGAATTTGTTTATGGGCGGAAAACACGGTGAGTGGGGTGCTAAGTTGGCTTCAAACATTATCCCACATGCTTTCGGATGACTTTGCTGTCTGTCGTTAGGCGACGTTTAGCATGGGGAAATTGCAAAATTTCCCCATCTTAGGCTCATCTAAACTCAACCACTCATTTAATATAAATTAATAGGGATGGCTAGGATTGTTTTGTCTTGTTGACTGGTAACTTGTAAGGTTTAAATATTAAGTGACCTTATTTTTTGGTTGCCATTTAAGTTACCTTAATTTATATGTATTTGTTTAAACGCACAATTTATATGGATTTAAAAATATAAAATTGAAATATCGAACATTTACAAATGAATTTTTGGGTTGGAATATGTTTTGGCTTTCCTATTACTAACACCGTTAGGAATTTATTTATTTATTACTTCGAGTTGAAAGAAAAAATCAAGTAATTGAACTCAAGTGGTTAATAATTAGAGAATTTGAGTTTGAATTTGATTTATGGGTATATCAACAACTCTCGATCAGACTTTACTTACATTTGCCTGAACTTCGGATTAATAAGGCCCTCTTTCTCTAAGAACAGAAGGGCTAACACAAAAAATATTGTTTATTGTATCTTTCATAAAATATGATGTTCAAATCTTTGCTACGTAGGGAGACCAAATTGATGCTTTTGTATGAATAACATTGATCTACAAGTTTAAAGATCAACTCTAAGAGGAAATTGTGTACGAAATGTTCTCTTTTGATATATTCATAAGGGTATAATATGGTTTATGTTTATATTTATGAATTCTCCACAGAAACCCGTGGAGATATACAAGGACGGGAACAATAGTGAAAATCTTTTTGTGGTGGAGAATGAGGATGAAAAATCTTTTGAAGGATTGGGACGGAGAGTGAGAATCACTCTCGATCTAGCCCCGTCAAACAACACAATTTGAATTAATTATTCGAAGTCACTTTTCAAAATATTTTTTGGCACTGTCGATAATTGAAGCAAATAATTTTTACACTTATATGTTGAATAAATTTATATTTTTTTTATTATAAATACTATACACATTATATATAAATATATGAAGAATATCAATCATTTTAACTTTCATCATAAAAATAAACAAACTATATCATACGATACTTTAAAATAAACAAATTATTAATAATATTAAAAATAAAAAATTATCTCGTGCATGGTGCGGGAACACCCTGATAATATGGACATACAAAGGTTGAACATAATAGATAAACATACATGAATATATCTTGAACATAAACAAGTGATAATCTTGACATTAATATGAACATAAATTGGCTTAAAGACAACAAATAAACAAGAACAAAACTTTTTTTGAGGATAAAATATTTGATTTTATCTTTTAGAAATTAAAATTAAAATTCGCTATATTTTTAGGGACCAAAAATCTATTTTATAACTTATTTATGTGGATTTTATGTCTTAAGGATATTTTACAATTCCCCCATGCTTTCGGATGATTTTGCTGTATGTCGCTATATATATCTTTTCCCTTTTTGGTATGAAATGAATGACTTAAAATGTGGTTATTTTTACACTTACAACCTCACATGCATCAATTCAGAGACGTTTCTGCTTTTCAAAAATACTAATCGTATTCTCTCAAAAAAAAATAAAAAAATACTAATCGTCTGTGTCGTTTACGTACGAGTTTGCTATCATTACTCAGTGGGCCATACATAGTACACGTACTTGCACAATTGTCTGAAATGTTGAAAAATAAATGCTTATTTCTCATCAATGTCGACTAAGCATTTTGAACCAATCAATTTACTTTATAAAATGAAATTAAAGGGTATACATTATGGGTGTAAAACAGTTTTACACTAAGAATCTACTACTTTACCACTTTACATCACTTTTTATAGATATTTTTAAATTGATTGTGTTACATGAAAAAAAATGGTGGTTTGCCATTTATGTCAATGAAATTCTTATAAAATTGTTAGTGACCCCATTTTGATTTCTAAAGTTAAAGAAATTTTAAAAATCATTAATTTATTTAGGGATTAGATTAACTGTTTTAAAATGACAAATATGATTATTTTTTTCTTGTATTAGGCTCGGAGGTAAGTAAAATCTCGCAAAAAATTGTTTTCACCTAAAAATAGAATTCAGGTTCTCTTAAATGATTCTTCTTTTGGTATAGTAGGAATGTTATTTTGACAACATATAAGTTGTCGCACACCGTATATTAATATACTCTGCACCCACTTTTTCATTTTTTTTATTAGTTTCTTTCCTTGCCTCAATTTGCGTGCAGGCTGTAATTTGCTTGATAATGCTACGGTGTGGATACTTGACAATCTTTTTAGGTTGTTCATATATCACATCTCAGTTCATTAACCCTTGAGTCGAATAAATTAGTTACAAATATAATTGATTGTTTTTATATTTTTGCATATTAATAATTCTTCTAAAGAATGAATTGACAATTTGAGGGAATCAATTGATGATTTACTCTTATAATTGAGTTTACATGCAGTAAGAACTTTCCTTGACATATATATTTGTATTTTTCTTTTCCTTGTTGATTTTAAGATAAGATGGACACATCCACTAACTTTTTCTTCTTCTTCTTTTCACTCATTCTCATTTGGTTCATATCTCTAACAGCTTTTGGAGCAACTACTATTCACCCTGATGAAAGTATGATATATATTTCCACCATAGCTCATTGATCTGATCTTTCTTTTCTAGTTTTTTCATCTAAAGATCCATGTTAGTTCAAATATCATATATTATTTTTGCTCATATAGAAATTCTGTATATATATATATTTGATGATATATGCTTCTGGATTTGTAATTTTTCAGTACTTAGCTGATATCTATCAACTGTATGTATATATAGAGAAAGCTCTTGAAGGTATAGCTAAATCACTTGGTAAGAATGATTGGAACTTTGACATTGATCCATGTAGCAACCAACCTAACTGGGCTACACCGAAGCCTGCGCATCCCAGTCCCAGATTGAATATCGTAGAGAACAATGTCACTTGCAACTGCAGTGTTGCTGCTGACAACTTCTGCCATGTTGTTGAAATGTAAGTCTATTTGCCGTGGAATGTCCCTGTTCTATCAGTAATGAAGTATTTACATTGATATATAGGTAGGAATATATGAGTTAGATCGGTTAATACCATCGAAAAAACTGCTATCCCATTTAGTCAATAAGATTTGAAAGTAAAATCAATATTCTCAGACATGTATTTTTGCTGAAAAGATGTTAGACAAATAGTAAAATCAGTTTTAGAACTTTCTGTAGTTGAAGAGCTTGTTGCAATTTTTCTTCTTCTTAAAGTATTGTTAAGAATCAGACATAGTTACTTTATTTTGCTTATTGTTTATGTCTAACTTTTTTATGGCAAAATGTGCATACAGAACTTTGAAAGGGCAAAATCTGCCCGGCACTCTCCCACCAGAACTGAACAGGTTGCGATACCTTCAAATTATGTACGCAGTTCTTGAACCATTCCTCAAATCTAAATTAACAGTGACTGAACTTGTTTTGTTTTTTCAATCACATGTATCGATATATTATTTTGTATGACAAACTCTTTCTCTCCCTCCCTCAATTACAGTGACTTCTCTCGCAATTACTTGAACGGTACAATTCCTAAAGAATGGGGCACCATGACGAATATTCGTAACATGTATGATTTGTCTCTTACTTTTCTTTTTCTGATTTTTAGTCATTAATTTTTCTATATATTATATGATCTTAACAGATCGGTCTTATTTCACATTCTTTATCAGACTTCACATTCAGTTTTTTGTGGATTAGTATAGTAAGTAATTACATGAACAATAAGCTAATGACAATATGTTTCTTAATTATCACAGTAGTCTCCCCAGCAATCGAGTAACCGGTTCAATACCAGTGGAGATCGCAAATTTATCTACTCTGATACAGTTGTGAGTTTCTCATTATCCCACCTAGCAAATAAAATCCATTTCATGTGTTCAATTTAAAGAGTTTAAGTAGAACTTAACTTGAAATGGATAGGGATATAACAGCTAATCAAATGTCTGGAAATATTCCTCGTGAGCTTGGAAATCTAGCCCAGATCCGAACGCTGTAAGTATTTTTTATTTTTTCCCCTTAATTGATGTTATCCCTCAAAATATAAAAGCCCTATGTATAAAGTCCATCTTGATTTATACGGTTTAGAATCATAATTTGCTGTTTTGTTTTTCAATTGTATGTATAGGAAAATTTCCTCTAACAATTTTACTGGAGAACTACCTGCGACATTGGCAAAGCTCACTACATTGCGAGATTTGTAAGCTTCAAACTTTTATGATATTAAGTGATGAATAAATTAAAAAAATAATTCTTATGAGAAATTTCCATGCCCTCTCTCAATGCAGCGAAATTTCGGATAACCAGTTCTCTGGAAAGATACCTGATTTTATTCAGAACTGGACAAATATCGGTACACTGTATGCACTCTCCTTTTTTCTTTCTTTAATTTTTCCTGAAGTTACTCTGTTTTTGTATTGCTTGAGTTTACAGAAATCATCAATGGTTACTTTACTTTTGACAGAATCATTCAAGGGAGTGGATTAAATGGGCCAATTCCTTCTGAAATTTCACTTTTGAGAAACTTAACTGAATTGTATGTGCTGTATTTTATATACTGATAAAGTAAGGACTGAAATTTAAGTTTTATTTTTGTGATGATTACTTATCTTTGATGTAAATGTGTTGTTCAGGAGAATTAGTGATTTGAATGGATCTGAATTTGCACCTTTGCCACGACTTGATAACATGCCATTGTTAAAAAATCTGTAAGTCGAATCCTCTGCTTCTTTCAGGAATAGAAAAGAAAAAAACAGTAAGAGACGCATAATATATCGTTGTCTTTCTTATTGTTTCACAGGATTCTAAGAAATTGCAATATCAACGGAACACTACCTAAATATCTTGGGACTATTCCAACATTAAAACACTTGTAATTTCTTACCTGTTCCATTTTGTTTGACTTTAGCTAACCCTTAAAGTATCTTTTGTTAAGTTTATCATTCTATAAACTTTGGTATTTTTGTGTATTATAATTAGTGCTTTTGTTTCAGGTATATTTTTCTGTGACAATTTTTCTTTGTAGATTTTTAACTCGTTCTCATTATGATATATCTTTCAGAGACCTCAGCTTTAATAACATAAGTGGAACAATCCCGGATACCTTTGATGACATTAACGGTGCGAAATTCATGTATGAAATTCATCATAGCTTCTTATCACAATTTTTTATTCGGTGTATATTTTTAATCACATATCTGTTGGCTACTTTACACCAACAACTCTAGTTTCAACTTTCAGTCTAAAGTAGGATATCTGAATAATCCAACTTACACTAATGAGGAATACTAATAGAGCTCAAGTAGTCCAGACCAAGTATCCAATACTTTTTAAGTTCCAAATGTAGGATTTCGCTTCGAAAGTTCAGGCAAATGTATTTGCACCTTTTTGAAGCAACTTTTTTCTGTCAAAAGGATCACATGCACCATCTGAAAAGGAAAAAATCCAAGAGAAAGAAGATGACAAGTTTAGGATTAAGTGTGATAATGAGTGTCAAAGTGAAAAGTTTAGGTTTTTTTGATATTTCATTGTCTGTATAGAAGGGTCTAAGAATTGAAAAAAATTCTGTATAGAAGGGTCCCTCAAGACAGTTACCTAAATCGATTCAATCCTTCTTAGAGAGGAAGATAAAATAGGTGTGATTAGCTTATTTCCATTAATGTTCACCTCAATAAATTTTTAACTTTTATGATATATTTTAAGATAGATTTGCATATTAGTATCTTGATATACTTTTATGATAGATTTTTAACTGGAAACCATCTCACTGGAGTGGTGCCTGCGTGGAAAAAGAATGTCGACGTGTAAGTTATTTTTCTACTACTTGTATAATTCCTTCGATTGAACTATGTACTTCATCTATACTGCAATAATATTTCCAAATTAAAGCCTTCAAAATAATGATATGCAAAAAATATCTAAATCATTTAAGCTTTTGACTCTAGTGCTACGTCCATAATCATGAGTTTAGTTTTTCCCGTAGATCCTAAGCTCCTAAAGCTGAAGGGCTATGTTTAATCCTCTGTTATATGTTGCTCCGAGTCATTGAGTGTGGCTGATTGCATATAACTTTTGTTTTACTCAATATTATATCTCCAAAATTCCATTGTCAAGTTTCAATTAGGCGATAAAAAAGTTCTTCCTAATCCATTTGCATTCTATTGAGATTTATTTATGGAACGGTTTTCTCTTCCCTTCAATTGAAGGTTTAGTTAGCATTATTGGACCAATTGATGAAGAGCTTATTGCTTTCGCATTTATCTGTAAGGAAATCGTTTTATTGCCCTCAAATCAAAGGTCTGCAAAAGACAGTAGTGGGTTCACAATAAGTAGGTCTGCAAAAGACAGTGGGTTCATAACCATAAACGAAAATTAGTCGCTTTATTGGACCAATTTTTGCTGTGCCGGAAAGGTGGCGGTGACCGGTCTTGGAGTATGATTGTGCAATTGTTTACTTAAGATGTTAATATTCATAGGTTTCTTTGTAGTCACCAAATGCTTCATTTAGTCTCTGATTGTTGTATTATTATCATAATCTGAATCAAATTTTTATGACTTGTATATAGAGATATTTCATACAATAACTTAAGCATCAGCCAAGGGAGTCAGATATGCCAAAGTGATAAACTGTAAGAATCCTTGCATTTTTGTGCATTATTTTTGCAAACTCAACAACGTTTTCTGAGACGACAACTTTTCTAATATGTCATAGGAACTTATTTTCTCCCTCATTGGCACACAATGACATGTAAGTTTGGTCTTACAAATTCTAAAACATGTATATATACCCTTTCCATTTCCCTCTTATTATGTTTAAATCTTATTATACGAATCATGCTAACTTATTCCATTCCTTTCAGAGGAACAGTTTCGTGTTTGCACAATTGCCCCAAACGTGAGTTTTTTCATGGTGACTTTCATAGACAGCTAAGATCTCACTGTGTTTGCATGTTTAAGTAAAAAAAAAAATAATAATAAATTAGAAGTACAAGCACAGAGAGTACCAAAGACAACCATGCTTATTACCAAAAGCATGTTCTAATAGGAGTTATATCTTGTCTTGCTACATCAGTTTCTAGGTTACCTAAAATTACTTTACAATAGTACAAGAATGATATTGTAGATTTTTCAGCATAGCCAGGAATTTAATTTGTACAATATATTCATGCTGTGTTTGAAAAATATCAGTAGCAATAAATCATGACTTTTTTCTTTGACTATCTTGAGTTGTATAGCCATAATAGAAACATGATACTTAGAAAGAGAGAGAGTTAGTATAGAAAAATATAATTTCAATGAATATATTTTTATTTATTTGATTTTCTTAGTTTCATTGATATTTCCAAAGTTTCTCACATGATCTTCTTCTTCTCAACCCAGTCTTGTACTCCCTTTATATAAATTGTGGTGGAAAGCATGCAATAGTCAACAAAAAAAGTTATGATGATGATTCCGATTCTTCTGGAGCAGCTAAATTCCATGTCAGTCCAACAGGAAATTGGGCATTTAGCACTACTGGTATATTCATTGATGGTGATCAACTTGGAGAAACTTATTTCCCACAAAATATCACAACACTTACAATGGCGGATACTGAATTGTACATGACTGCTCGTGGTTCTCCTATTTCTTTGACTTATTATGCGTTTTGCCTGGCGAATGGAGGCTACATAGTAAACCTACATTTTTCCGAAATAATGTTCACTGACGATCAAACTTATGCTAGTCTTGGAAGGCGTGTATTTGATATCTACCTTCAGGTATATGCTTTAACAATTTTATTTCTGAAGTCACTCGGTGTTTAAAAAAAAAAGAAATTAATACCATTAGTCAAGTGATCACTGGGTTCCTATGGGGACATTGTCAAACTTTTTTCTAAAAAACACTGACGAATAAATACTTGTTGGTTGTAAAAATTACAAAGCATTAAGGTTGTTATTGAAATGTTGCAGGGAAATCCGGTGCAAAAGGACTTCAATATTGCAGAAGAAGCAGGAGGAGTTGGTAAGAAAGTCGTAAAACTATTCAAAGATGTCGTTGTTACTAGTAATACCTTGGAGATCCGCTTGTATTGGGCCGGAAAAGGGACACAGTCTCTTCCGAATAGATCAGTATATGGTCCTCTTATATCAGCTATATCTATTGAATCTGGTGGGTTATGCTTTATATGTTCTTAATCTTATACTATGATCTTCATGTAATGTTCTAACATTTAAAACTCTTGTATTATAATCAAACAGACTCTCCACCTGGAAGCATATCTGCAGGAGCTGTGGTTGGAACTGTAGTTGCAGCATTAGTTATTATCATTCTAGTCTTTGGTATACTTTGGTGGAAAGGATGTTTTAAAAAGAAAAATTCTTTAGCAAAAGGTGAGTACAAAGGAACTACTTTTGTTGTCATTATATTATGTAATGGGGCCTGAGAATAATTCATTTTCATGATAAGAAGTAAGTTGCAAGCTTACATGCTATCAATTGTCGATGCAGAGTGTCCATGTGTAATTTTCTTAGTATAAGATATCTTTAATCTTTCATTTACTTCATTTAACAGATCTAAATAGTTTGGACCTACAGACGGGTATATTTACCTTAAGACAAATCAAAGCAGCGACAAATAACTTTGATATTTCCAATAAGATTGGAGAAGGAGGATTTGGTCCCGTTTACAAGGTATTAAGCATAATATAACATGATATATTACATATATTTTTCAGAAAATTCTTTCTCAACTTCTAACAAATAGCATTCATCAAAATGAAGGGAAGTTTACCCAATGGGACATTGATAGCAGTCAAGCAACTTTCATCCAAATCAAAGCAAGGGAATCGTGAGTTTTTAAATGAGATAGGCATGATTTCTGCTTTGCAACATCCTTATCTTGTTAAACTCCATGGTTGTTGTGTGGAGGGAGATCAGTTGTTGCTGGTATATGAATACTTGGAAAACAATAGTCTTGCACGTGCTTTATTTGGTAATTTTTCCTATATGGTCTACTTTGGGATTCAAGATTGACTGCAGTCTGTAAAAAAGTGCAGTCATAACTTATCAATCGTTTGATTCATCCAACCATCAACAAACAGCCACGTAATGATATCATCCCCAATTTGTCATTTTGTCTTCTCTATGAGGCCCTGATCTTTTCAACCCCTGGCACTGGAAGCAACACCCTTCATCACAGTTTCATATTTCTTTGGTTCTGACAGTTATCACCGCCATTGTTTGTTTTCCGGTACCCTTTAATACTTCCATGTAGGGGTCCATAATATAGGTGTTTTCATTTGAAAACTTAACATTTTGTGAAAATGAAGGCTTTGTAAGCTTGTATGTCGTAAGGGCGTTTTAGCAACATTGAATCACTACACTCTTTTAGCTCCCGAAGTCAGTCTTGTTGATGATTGGATGGATCTAACGGTTGATGTACTTTGACCGCAGTGACTGCATGCTTTAAGCGACTACAGTCAATCTAAATCCCTTCTTTGGTTCCTATTTATGTGCTATTCCATATTTTCTAACTTAACACGTAACTCTGATTTCTATTACATTCACAAATAAAGGTCCGGAGGAACATCAAATAGAATTAGATTGGTCACGAAGGCAGAAGATTTGTGTCGGTATTGCTAAAGGTCTGGCATACCTCCATGAAGAATCAAGACTGAAGGTTGTTCACAGGGACATCAAGGCTACTAATGTGTTGCTTGATGCAAATCTCGATCCAAAGATATCGGATTTTGGTTTGGCCAAGCTTGATGAGGAGGACAATACTCACATTAGCACTAGAATTGTTGGCACCTAGTGAGTAACTGTATTCTTGTGTTCTCCGAGTTTATTAGAAAGTACTCCAAAAAGTTATCAAATTTTTATAATAGTTTAATATCATGTTGTATACTGTATCAAGTTGTTTCAATGATAAGTTGCAATTATGCAGTGGATACATGGCTCCTGAATATGCAATGCGTGGTTATTTGACAGACAAAGCAGATGTTTATAGTTTTGGAATTGTTGCCTTGGAAATTGTTAGTGGGAGGAGCAACACCATGTATCGGTCTAAGGAGGAAGCATTCTATCTTCTAGAATGGGTAACATTTTTATGCTCTTCATGGATTATCTAAATTTTATTATCCATGGTGCTATCTACTTACACTACATTGTGTCATACATATATTGTTGTTCAATTTCATGTAATATCTGTAGTAGAGAATGAAACCACACTTCCCTTTTTATAATTAATAGAAACTTTTTTTGTTGAAGTTTTACACTTCAATAGAAAGACGGTTAAGGGGATCAGTAAAGGATGTAACTGTAATCTCTCTTGAAGAGTAATTGTACAAAACATTTCATAGATCCTGTCCATTTCTGAAATCTTAATATCATTTTGGTTTTTAGATATTTAATATAAACACGACCGATTTCTCACTTTAGAGAATTTTCAGAAGTTGAAGAATCTACCTATTGTAACTGACTTGGGTTTCAAATCAAACTTTTCTGTTTTTTTTTCTTTCTTTCAACAGGCACAATTATTGCATGAGAGAGGTGACCTATTGGAACTAGTTGATAAAAGATTAGGTTCAGATTTCAACAAAAAGGAAGCTATGGTGATGATCAATGTGGGTCTCCTATGCACCAATGAAACCTCAAACCTAAGGCCGTCTATGTCGTCAGTGGTAAGTATGCTTGAAGGAAGGACTGTGGTTCCAGAATTTGTTTCAGAATCAAGTGAAGTAACGCATGAACAGAAGTTGCAGGAAATGAGTCAGTATTACTCTCAAATAGATGAAAACAGCAAGGTAAGTAAGTCACAAAGTCGGAGTTTATCAATTGATGATCAATGTACTGGTTCATGTCCACTTGATTCTTTATCATGGGATGAAAAAAATTAAGAGTGTGTTAGACTTCATATTAATAAACATCATTATTGGAGGCCTAGAGGTCCAAAGAGACTAGTATTTTGTTGTTAGGAAGCAGTTATGTATTAGGCAGGAGGTTTTGTTATTAGGCAATTATTGAACAAATAGGGAAACTGAAGGAAAAGCTGTTGTTTCTATCTTAATTTCCATTTGTTTCCTCTCATAATTTTGTAAACTATATTTCCTCTTGTAAATTTGTAATCCAGTTTCTTCTCACATTAACAAGACTTATTCAATAGAAGTTAGTATTTCAATTTAGTTTTGTAGTTATGATTATCAGTTTCTAACAACTAGTGTCAGAGCTGGTTGTCGGAGACTTGGAAAGGGTTACCCAGGGAGGGGCAAACTAGAATGACCAAGTGTCATAGAGTGCCACCTGTCTGGACATCGACTCTTAGGGTGGAGCTATAATAGGTACTTGAATTGAGATGTGAAAAAAGTGGTGTATATACAGAATACAAGAAGCGGTTGAAATGCAAGAACACATGATCCATAAAATGTGAGTGACCATTTAGATTGAGGCGTTATTAGTTGTGCTCTGATATATAGAAAGTTACCATAGTGTGTGGAAAACACAATCATGACATGACAAAAATTAGCTTTAAAGGTCATTTTTATGTAGGTTGTTTAACTGAAAAGAGACCAGATTAGTTATCTAGATGACAGAAAACAGTCTTTAAAAAAATATTCTTATGAATTTGCAAGAAATAAAACCCAACAAAAAGAGTATTATCAATCATATTTATAATACACATCACAAATATAACAAGGCTAAAAGGGATCCAAGATCAAGACTGCAACATCTGATGAAACTGTTGCTTGATGATAAATATGTATATATATTTGGAATGGTTGACAATTCTAAAATTTTTGGAGATGTTTTTTGGGTCCATTCGGATTCCGTCAAACTGTTTAATGCATTTCCATTTAAGTTGGGGATGGATTCAACATATTAAACCAACATATACCTCTTACCAATGCTTGAGTTTGTTGGTACCACTTTTACTGAGCTGACATATTCAGCTGCATTTTCTTATTTGGAGTATGAAAAAGAATATAATTTCATTTGAGTTTTACAGATGTGTCGGGATTTATTGAAATCTACTGATAATTTACCCAAGGTAACTGTAACTGACAAGAACAAGCCTTAATGAATAATGCTGAAGTTTTCTAGAGTGCTACAGCTCTACTGTGCTCATTTCATATTTTAACCTATTTGATCCTCACTTACCAAGTATCAGAATAATTCACTTAATTGATTAAGTAAAGTCTGACAATTGGTCAAACTTTGGAAAACGTGAAAAATTAGACATTCCCCATTGTCAATACTCATTTCCTATTCACCAAGAAAAGTGATAATGGTGATAAAAAGGGTAATGGTAGGAGGGGTTTGATCTTCCAAGAACAATATTTGGACATTATAATTTAGACCCTTCAAGACAAGGAATAATGAATTAAACACTATGAAGCACTGACAGAGACACCAACACGACATACCGACACCAATGATAATTTAAGAAAATGACATAATTCAGTGTAATCATAGGTGTCGGCGTCGGACAACAACGCGTGACACCTAACCCGAGGAGTGTCCGTGCTTTATAGATCAAACACTACTCAAAGGTTTATTATCACAAAGAAGAACTGGGTGTAACTTGTAAGCAATAAGCAAAGAAGCATATTGTTATTTGTTGAAGAGATTCGAGATTAAATTCAGTTATGTGTTTGTTATAGTTCCTGGATGATACAATATAAAATTGACTTGTAGTATTATATATGCTGCCTTCTCTGAGTCTTTCCTATTTCACTTTCCTCCTTTAAATATATGTTTGCAATCATCAATGTTAATAACACCATTAGGGTTGGGTAGTTCAACTGATTGAAGTTAAGAGATAAGGAGTTGGAGGTTTTGGTTTAAATCGGACAAACGATTATAGATTAATATAACAATTAATTAATAATATTTGACATTAAAAAAGTTAATAATATCATTAAACTAACACATATTTTGTGTGTATTTGATTTTCGAGAAATTGTCGTCAGATTTTGGTTGTTCAAGTATCGTTGAGAAAGAATGATGCATATGAAGGTGGATTGGAGAAGATGCGAATGTGAATGGTTGATAAGTTCCCTTTCTCATTAGAGGAGTTCTTATTGTGAAAGATGAGATGAGTTAATTATATCCCTTGGATTAAACATTTATTTAATTGTCACAACACCCGAAATTAATCATTTGTCCCTTTTTTATAAAACAAGTTCAATAAGTTAATTATCGAGTCCAGTTCTAAATTATATTCTAGTTTGTTCCGTTTATTTCTTAATAAAAGAGAGTGAAAAGGGTAAGATACTTTGAGAGCTCATGATGGGAGAAACGCGCGGGACAAGTTCATGGTGGGCGGAGTTTATAACGGCTGTTAGTTCGTTCACATATTGCAGCTAAGAAACGAAGCTAGGGATGAAAAATGAGTCAATATCTGTTTGATTCTGATACTTTTAACAACCTCACATGCATCAATTCTGTCAGTTCTTGAAAGAATAACTGTTTATGTGTGGGGTATAGTACATGCAGAATTGTCTCAATGTTGTAAAATAATTGCTTATGTCTCATCATTGTGAATTGAACACCATTCACCCAAATAATTATTTTCATTTCTTTTGTTTTGTTTCTGTGTAGTGATTCATCAATCAATGTACTATATAAAATGTAATTCAAGGATATGCATTGTATGGTTATTTTGAAACTGATTGTGTGACCTGAAAAAATGCTAACCTCTCATTGGATCTAAGTGTAATTCTTATAAAATTGTTGGTCACCTTATTTTTATTTCTAAAATTAATGAAATTTTATAAATGATTTACTATTTTAGGGATTAGATTTTAAAAATGAAATTCTCAATTACATTTGTTATTCCTAGACAACGGTCTTTGTAATTTAGTCCCTGCAATTTCAGGGACTAAATCAATGATTTACTCTTAAAACTGCGTTTAAATGCAAAAAGGTCTTATATGTAGGAACGGAGGTAGTAAATTCCAAATACTCGCTATATCTGTTCAGACTCTCTAGCCTTTTAATTACAAATATTAATCAGAATCTCAACCTCTAAATTATTGATATATCTGAACTTCTGCTTTCCTTGTAAATTTTAAGATGAACACTTTCTCTCAATTTTTCTTTCTTTTACTCATTTCCATTTGGTTCATATCTCTAACAGCTTTTGGAGCTACTACCATTCACCCCGACGAAAGTATGATACATATTTCTGCTAAAGCTACCAAACAATAATGAAATTTCTTTAATCTGCTATTTTATAGTTTTTTTTAATAAAGAAATTTCTTTATTTTTCTGAAGAAATTTTGTAAATATATTTCCTGACCTGTGTTTGTAGATTAGAAAATTTTCAATACTTAGCTGATATGTCTGAATTTTATGTATATCTAGAGAAAGCTCTTAAAGTTATAGCTAAATCACTTGGAAAGAAGGATTGGGACTTTGAAATTGATCCATGCAGCAACCATCCTAACTGGGCAACACCGAAGCCTACTCCCACTTCCAGATTATATATCGTAGAAAACAATGTCACATGCAACTGCAGTGTTGCTGCCGACAACTTCTGCCATGTTGTTGAAATGTAAGTCTGTTAAATCAGTACTTCTAAATAAGAGCTTGTTGCAATTTTTTTCTCTGAAATCTATTGTTATGAAATATATCAGACTTATTTACTTTATTTTGCTTATTGTTTAAGTTTACCTTTTTTATGGTAAAATGTACATGTAGAATTTTGAAAGTGCAAAATCTCCCCGGCACTCTCCCACCAGAACTAACCAGGTTGCCTTACCTTCAGGTTATGTATGTAAATCCCAAACTTTCCCTCGCATCCAAATTAAAAATATTATTGAACTTGTATTATATCTTCAATTACGTGTATATATGTATTATTTTGCTTGACAAACCTTCTCTCTCTCTCTCCCTGTCTATTACAGTGACCTCTCTGTCAATTACTTGAATGGTACAATTCCTAAAGAATGGGGCTCCATGATGAATATTAGAAAAATGTATGTTTTCTCTTAATTTTCTTTTCTTAATTTTAATCATTGATTGTTTGATATTATACCATTTTGACATATGGATCTTGTTTTAAATTCTTTATAAGACTTTGCATTAATTTTCTTATAGCAATTACATGCAACAATAAGCTAATGGCAACTTGTTTCTTGATCATCATAGTTCTCTTGTTGGAAATCGATTAACGGGTTCAATTCCAGTGGAGATTGCAAACCTAACTACTCTCCAAGAGTTGTAAGTTTCTCATTACCCACACCTTATTAGGAAAAAAAAGTCCATTTATAACTACATAAACATGTATGTGTTGTTATCAAAGAGTTTGTGTAGAACTTAACTTTAGCTTGAAATTGATAGGGAGTTATGGATCAATCAAATGTCTGGAAATCTTCCGCCTGATCTTGGGAATCTTGCCCAAATTCAAATACTGTAAGCACTTCTTTTATTTTTTCATTAATTCACTTTGATTTCCATGACATAGAATCATAATTTACTGTTATGTTTTACAATTATATCTAGGCGTCTCTCCTCTAACAATTTCACTGGAGAGCTACCTGCGACATTGGCAAAGCTCACTACATTGCTAGATTTGTAAGCTTCAATTTTTAGGGTGATGCATACTGAAGAATAAATTTTAAAGTAGTTTTTACGATGCTTCAATGCAGCCGAATTGAGGACAACCAATTCTCTGGAAAGATACCTGATTATATCCATAACTGGACAAGTATCAAAAAACTGTATGCACTATCCTTTTTCATTTTTATTTTCCTCAAATTTATTTGTTTTTGTATTGCTTGACTTTTTAGAATAATTACCAATGGTTACTTTAATCTTGACAGAATAATTCAAGGAAGTGGATTAAGTGGGCCGATTCCTTCAGGAATTTCACTTTTGAGGCACTTAACTGACTTGTATGTGTGATATTTATATACTGATAAAGCAAGGGTTGAAATTCAACTGTCATAATAATAATGTTTACGTACGTTTAATTCAAATGTGATATTCAGGAGAATTAGTGATTTGAATGGATCTGAATATTCACCTTTGCCGCAACTAAATAATCTGACAGTGTTAACAAGACTGTGAGTTGATTCCTCTGCCTCTTTCAGAAATTGAAAAGAAAAAATGCAGCAAGATAGGGACTAATAATATATCATTTTCCATCTTATTGTTTCACAGGATTCTGAGGAACTGCAACATCAATGGAACACTACCTAATTATCTTGGGACTATACCAACATTAAAACACTTGTAATTGCTTACTTGCTACATTTTGTTTGACTGTTCCATCATTTTTAATAATTTGATTTTGCTTAAAAGTGAAATATATTAGGGACCGTTAACTTTCTATGTTTGTTTTCATTTTCACTTCAACTAATAAAAACATGAAAATATAGATCAAATATCCTCCTCACCAATTTATTTTACAATTTTTTAGAACAAATTTATCATTTTCATTGTTTCTAAAAGTACATTCTTCCTAAATTACTTTCCATCCGTATCACAATTTTTCACTACATTAGTATACCATCTCCCTTTTTGCAATTAAGCAATTTAAAATAAACAGGCTAAGCTAATTTAGGAAATGAAATAACTGAAGCATTTAGACAGATCCCTACATTAATGGTATGCTTCCTAATATGTTAATCTTGTACTAATGAGAAATAAATACAATATATTCCTAAATACATTCTAGAACCATTAAAGTTTCTTTTGTTGAGTTTAGCTTATTCTGCAACCATTGCATATAATAGTGAAATACATCATTTTTTTTTATTATTCTCCAAAACATTTTAACTCATTTTCAATATGATATCTCTTTCAGAGACCTCAGCTTTAACAAATTAAGTGGAACAATTCCGAGTACTTATGCTTCCATGAACGATACGGATTACATGTATGATATCACTTTTATCACATATATGTTGGCTTCTTTACGCCTACAGCTCTAGTTTCAACTTTTAGTCTTAAGTAGGATATCATATTGGAATTTGATAGTTGTATGATTGCAATATTTTAGTGTATAAAGTCACAGTGATATATTTCATTGATCTTAGTTATATATATGAGTGTGATTAATATTTACCTCTATTTATATATTTTGATATTCTTTTGTCGTAGATTTTTGACTGGAAACCTTCTCACTGGACCAGTGCCTCTTTGGAACACAGATGTTCACGTGTGAGTTATCGTTCTTATACTACTTGTATGTGGCAAAAAA
>Ga0228710_1001000_pt1 | contig 40459 bp, 19 predicted proteins | sample MedpolnodulmetaG_FD_177995 | JGI IMG/M metagenome (GOLD analysis project Ga0228710, IMG submission 177995) | Root nodule microbial communities from Medicago polymorpha collected in Santa Monica, California, United States - pink nodules | ecosystem: Host-associated > Plants > Roots > Nodule... | reverse complement strand
TATTCCATTGTCGCGATAAAGGTGGAATATAAAAGAGGATTGGAAGAGAAAAACGAAATACCTTGAGAGTGGAGAAACGGAAAAAGTGACGGAGTTATTGAACGGAGTTAGGGTTTCCCAAAAACTCCCCGGATCTACGCCGCGGAGTTGAGGGATGAAAACGAAGGAGAGCAGTGTACCTTGAGAGTGTAAAGTGTGATACGATAAAACGAATAACAGGGTAAGGTAAGGTAAAGGGTTTGTAGATGATACTTTTTATGTAATTCCTAATTTACCCCCCTCTCAGTCAACGCTAATTGGTCAAACTAACTGGATCCCTTCATTTATTCTCTTCCTTTTCCCTTCCCTCATCCGACCCTAACCCATTTTAACAAGTGTCATCTTTTCTCACCCCATGATGATACCTGTTTTTTTTTTTTATCTCAACAAATATTGTAAATTTTTATTTTAGTTCCTTTAAAATTTTACTTCGACTTTTAGTCCAATTTTTTTTCATCATCACTTTTGATCTTTACTTCTTTTTCTTTTTTTGAGAAATCTTTACCTTATAATCGATTTATGTATATCATTCGGAGTTTTTTCATGAGTGTTTGTAAAGTTGTACACAAGGGGAGACTTAATTAAGTTATCATCCTAGAATCCAACTGATAAGAATCTCTTTGAAATCCTCTCTCAATTCTTGGCAGACTAGTTCTCTTATCCGGGATATTTATCATATATTTTTTACCCTTAAAATTTACATTTAATTTGTTAAAAAATTCAAACTTTTTTATAAGATATTCTTATAATATTCCAAACATTTATGCAAAAACTCATTCAAAAATTTAAAGTGTACATGTGGTTGGTTTAGAAGGTATCAAAGCTTATGGTTCCCTTGTTGCCATCAAATTAAGACTAGTTATTTAACCTTGTATGTGATAAGTATAACCACGTATATTTTATTGATTTATAATATTCTTAAATGTAGTGATATGATTATTTTAATATCAATTTATATTAAAATAGGAGTATTCTTTAAAACATATGAGAATTTGTATTGATTTATATCGTAGATTTGTGTAAATATTTTAATGACCATTTGTATTTATTTATATTGTAAATTTGTGTAAATATTTAAGGAGAAATAATATAGTTGTTGGTGGATCCTATAATATTTAAAAAGTTGAAAGAGATATATCATAGTTTATCTTAATATTTTTTTTTTCTAAACAGGGAGAAAGACAAATATCAGGAGGCCACACCAACATCCCAACTAGGTTGGCACCTTGGGAAGCCTCCGTCTTATGCCCGTCAAACTCTAAAATTTTATTAAAAAATGGGGAAAAAATATATACAAGGAGAGGGGGGACTAGGCCAAAACTCTCAAAGAAAAAACAAAAGAAAACATAAAAAAACCAACTACGAAAATCTATAGTTGGGCAAGCCAATTCTGTCTCGATAGAAATCCATATGCAACTCCGCTGGAAACGTGTCTAACCAAATAGAACCCTAATATAAGAAAATTCTTTTATGATATCGTTTATCTTAATAATGCAATCATATTAGAGTCATTCATGCTTGATGTCGATATTACTCATAAGAAAGGTTGCAATAAGTTCAAGTTAGGATATGATTAATTTTTGGTGGTTTTGTCTTTTTCATCTTCTGACTATGTTCTTTGAAATTACGCAACGTGACCTAACTGCTTACTTTTAGTTCCTATTTCTTATTTAACGTCTCCTATATTTATTGAAAAGATAATTCGTATGATGATAAATTAACTTATTTTGAACTTTCCTATCAAACCTTCATTTCTAAAATTTTATTCTGACATTTATTGGTCCAAATTATTTTAGCCAACAGTTTGGTTTATCTTCTTGTCACTTTGCTTAATTCATATTTTTGTTTGTTTATTTTTATTTAATCATATATAGACATTATGGAATAATAAAGGGTGATATTCTTTTGTAACCTATGCTTAATTGCATTAATATTAGTGATTATTAGATGGAACAAGAGTGAAATTTTTTTCCAAGAGTTGCACATTATCACGGTTCTAACTTAAAAAAACATCCAAGCTTTTAAAATTCCAAAGATACATTCCAATATTAATATGCTTTAAAGATAATAGATACATGTCCAACCTAATACACTAACTTAAATGAATGCTTTTTAGTAATATTTCAATAAAAAATAATATCAAAGAATCAAATTAACATATCATTTCGTTTTATTTTTTCTTTTAATTCTATAAAAGGTCAAGTCTATTATACTTTGTTAAGAAAAATATAATATTGTTGGATAATATTACTGCTATAATAACTCAAGTCTATTATATTGATGCGGGACCAATATTGTTCAATTTTAATACAGTGGACAAATTTTGTGAGTGAAAATAAAGAGACCAAAACTATAATCAAACGTTTATTTTATAATATTTACTCCAAAAATAAAAATTATTTATATACCATCATGAATTTAGCTTTATTCCCAACTAATTATTGAAATATGCGCAATTTTTTTCCTATAAAAAAAAATATTGAATCATTAACATTATGATAAAACAAATTATGAGAAAATTGACCAACTGTTTTTGAATTGAATTAACTGAATATGACAATTTCAAAGACCGAATTGATAATTTACTTCTAACAAACAATTGCTCAAATTCCACAACTCTTTTTAAATTTTAAAAAGTTTTATACGATTCTTTCATATTTCTTCTATAATGTAGAGTTAAAACTAAAAAGTATTTGTTGTTTTTTTGATGTTTTCTAACGTTTTCAACAAAACCCTCTCGTAAAAGTACAAATTTCAAATAGATAAAATAAATTTTATGAAATGTCAAAAAAATCTCGCGATTGTATTATATTTTAAATTTAATTTCAATTTAATATTGTAATTTAAAATTAAAATTTTTTAGTTAAATATTTTTGAATCAATTTATTCGTGAGGGGTCGTATGAGGTGAAAATCTCATGTACGATTCTGTAATAGAGATGAAATTGAGAAATAACCATCAACTATAACCCCAAAAGAACCAGATTACGATGTAACTTTTACACATGAATAGTCATAGCTTTTGAGATTCAAGAAAAATTCAATTTATCTAAGTTTGACTTAAAAAAATGGTAAGCTTTTCCAAACCAAGTTCCTCAAAACATAAATCAACATAACTTGTGATATTCAAGAAAACTTCAATTTATCTTAGCTTGAGATGAAATTTCATGCAATATAGAACCTTCTCCAATATCACATAATAAAAAAAATTATGAATGTTTATCATAATTCCTAAAAAAAATGTCACCATGAGTTAGTTAACAAACAAACCTAACTAAAATACATTCTATGAAAATGTAAGATGAACAAATATCCAAATCATGTATAAAAGTATTTCAAAAGAAACTAAATACAAAACTAAATTTGAGAGAACAATTTTCATGTAAAAATCATGAACAAACTAATTCCAAAAATATATCACACTTCCAAGAAAATAGTATACTATTTTTATAGGATTTTCAATAATAAATCATGAGGAAAAAAATGCTTTGACTCAACTATCAAAAAGGCCATCAACAAATAGTTTTAAAAAAGGAAGAAAACTATTAAAATAAATTAATAGATATAAAAGTACATCTTAGTAATCACACCTCTCTCTATTGTTATAGATAAAACCTGAAAATAAAATTGCTTTAGTCTAAGAAAATAATGTGCTCTCTTTGTATATGATCTTCTATGTTATATGTGTGGCATATATGAACTTCTTTTTGAGAAAACATATCAACCCATTTATGGACCGAAAATTTAAACCCAAACACAAAAAATAAAGGAAAGGAGATGAAAGAAAAAGGAGAACCACATCACCTTAACAAAGCATAAAAGCATAAGTGATAATGATAGTAGAGTTGGGAAATCATGTATACATAAGATAAGATGGGGCAAAATTTTATTAAAAAAATTAAAACGTTCATTTTTAGAATTTCATCTAATGAATAGAATTTATTTAGATTAGATAGCACATAATCCTTTTAATGTTCTTATAATGTTAGGACTTACTTTCCATTAATTTTGACAGTTTTCATTAGTGTATACGTTTGTTTTTTTTTACGTGGACATATAGATTTTATGTGGACATATAGATTTAATTATTTAATTGTGGCATACACCATATTTTTCTTTGAGGTATTATAGTAACTTTCAAGTAACTTTTTGTTTCCTCCACTTTTTGATAATTAATTACTTCTTTAATTCTTCAAAGATAATAGAAATTGATAAAGTGGTGGAGAGTTGCAAAGTTTTTCAAGAAAGAGGTTGGACATTTAATATAAATAGAGGAGAGTTGTATTGCAAAAGAGAGACATATAACTCTTTGTAGAGTGCCACATCATCACAAAAGCTTGCACGATAACAACTTAAGTTTCCTTTACAAAAATACTAGATATATAACTCGTGCGTTGCACGGGTTTGATTATAATATTTATTTTTCAGTTTATTGAAAATAACAAATTTGATGGATCTCTATTGAATTACTTTTGATTAAAAAAGTGGCCATTAAAATATTTTTAAACTTATTATTATTCTCCCGTCAAGTGAATATAGATTTTAGAGAAGATAAAAATTACTTTTGACATAAATAATGTGTCATTCAACTCTATTAAAAATCAACAGAATTGTGACACATTATTAGTTCAGTTTACATCTCCTCTTTTTGTTTACCTTTATTTAATACATTTTTAGATTTTAGAAAAACAATTATGAATTATAATTAGATATTATTAAATTTATATTCTTTCTAACTTGAGTGAATGAAGTTATTTTATTTAAAGAATATATAACAAAATGACTCAATTTTGAAAAATAAAATAAATAAATCAAATGACTCATTTTTCACATGTATCATTCAAACACCTCACGGCACCATGGTTTTTAGTAAAAAAAATTAAGTATTCATATTTCCCTAAAAAAAAAAGTATTCATCTTAATCCCTTTTCCAAATAATATTTTAATAAAATTTAATTTAAATAACTATAGTTCCATATTTTTGTAGGGGCATTATAGTTCAATATTTAATTTCAGCATATATGAAGGATGCAATTATTTTCATCATGTGTGGTGCTAAATACATAAGAACTTTTTTATTAAAATAAGAATGTGGAATTTTAAAAACATATGAGATCTGATTTGAGTACGATATCACATTAGCTGGGACTATAATGCAAATGAGACCCTATTTTACCTTTGACGATCTAAATATATAAATTTTCAATTCAATCAAGTCAATTGTAGTTGTTTTTAACCTTATTTGCAATAAATTTAAACTTTTATTGTATAAATTCATTTAGAGTTTTTCCTAAACAAACTAATATAAACGTGTAACTTGAATCATATCCTTTAACTTTCTCTTTATCATTTTTCTAGAGGCGCTATTCTCTATCTCTCTCAATTTTGTCTATCTTTGTCATAATTGTATTTATTGAAAAAATGGTAACACATGTCTTCACATTTATAAACTAAAATATTGTTTTTATGTAAGATATAATTTTTCATATTTAATTTAAAATATTTGAAGAAAAATGAATTCAACTTTTACTTCATGTTCTATATAATTAATGTTTACCTGTTTTTTTTTAAACATAATTAATGTTTACCTAAAGACTTTAAGTTTAGACTATTTAAATATATTGTGATTTTCATTTTTTGTTTTCAAATATATTATACTTAATTCATAAATAGAAGCCTAATTTATCCTCTTCTCCACATTCAAATGAAAATATTGTCATGACAAAAGTAAGTAATAAAAGGAAATAAGAAAGTTAAAAAAGTAGATTAATAAACATTATATCAATAAAAAAAAAGCATGGCTAGAATATTTGGTCATTCTAAGAGTAATAATAGGACAATAGAAACTTATAAAAAAATTGTAATAATTCATCAATTTATTCATTAAAATTTTGCATTAATACAGCCGGTGAGTAACTTATTATAGTTAAGGAATATGAAAAAATATAGTTCAAATGCTGGTGTGACAAAGTCATTTTTTTTGTCGTTCCCTTTTTCCCTTTCACCTATATAATAATCACACTAATTCCTTTTTTCACCTTTCATTTATAAGAAAATGTAAGGGTTAATGAGAACAGCTATCACCACATTTCTTACAACCTTTCGTTAACCCTTAATCAGTTTATTTTATTTACCCTTTTCAGAAATATAAATTATTTGGTCAACCTAAAAGTAACTTGAGTCTCTATTATGTGATAAAAATCAATGAATAGTTAAGAGATGAAGAGTAAAAAAGAGGAGAAAAAATATAATACCAAGTTGAACACACATCTTTCAATAGTTTCTTGGAGAAAGTAACGAACAACTATTTTTTATAAACTTCTTTATGAGTAACAACGATGCAACAAAATAAAATAGAAGCATTCTTTATCCTATTTTCCTAATGCACATAAAAAAAATTCACATAAAGGAAGAAAGAAAAATATAAAAGAAAGTCAAAAAAATATACTAACAAACATCATATCAATAAAAAAAATAGAGTTCAAATATTTGACCAACCTAAGAGTAACTTGACCCCTATCTTGTGATAGAAACCAATTAATCATCAAGAGATGAAGAGTAAAAGTGAGTGGAAAAAACAATAAAACAAAATTGAAGATAAACTATCCAATTGTTGCTTGAAAGTGGTGATGAACAAAACTAAAAATTTGGTGCACAAAATCACATATTTATATATACAATGGTTTTCACTGTAGGACAAATACTCTTATTAGTAGAAATTAAAACTATTGAGATCATATTAGAGGTTGTATATATAATGAGGGAGTGAATGGTGGTCATAGTTAAGAAACATGAGTTATGGAATAAAAAAAATAAAAATAAAAAAATAGTATCCTACATTCGTGCTATCTTAATGTTGAAATTGGTCTTATGCGTGACATTGGAGAGTTCGTTGAGAAAGGTATGTGTAATACTGTTTTTGACTTCTCCCGACCTGTGAAAATAAAAAACATGAAATAAGATCAGAACATTCGAATAGCATGGTTGAGGAAAAATGTAGAAAGATGGTTCGGTGTTATTGTCATTAGTAGTATACATGATGGAAAAACGAAGAGAGAATGACGTATATGATAAAATTGATCATGAAATGTTATAAAATGAGAAGAAAAGGAATGAGATTAGTGTGATTATTATATAGGTGAAAGGGAAAAAGGGAAATTAGGATGATCTAAAATGTAAAATCTTTTTGAGCTTTACGTGGAAGAATATAAACAAACACGTTCAATGATGGTGTAAATATTATAGCAATTAACATTTTTTTAAAAATAGTAGTGAAAGGTGTTATAAGAATGAAGGATGTCAAAGATTTTTATTTTTAAAGGAAGGATGTCAAAGAGTTATGTAATGGAGGAGGACACCGGACTACTATACCATGAGATTCATTTATATTAGGATAAACCGAACTAATTATTTCAATAGACATAATTATGAAACTTTATTAAACTCCATCCACTACTATTTTTGAAGAGAAATTTGATTATGGTTTCCAGGTATACAGGTATATAACCCGTGTAAGTGAATCCTAATGTTTACTCTTTAATGGAGAACCATGACAGTTTCATTTTAATTAAAATAATAATGTTCAATTACACTTAGCTGTGATGCGTACATTCCTATTCTTACCTCTTTCTTATGCAGGAGCAATTGATTAGTGTAACTCTTTTTTTTATCAAAATTATGTATAATGGTTTGAGGGAGTGACACATAAGCAAATGATTAATTAAAAACAAAGTTAAAAAAGGAGGTCATTGGTGAAATGACATGTAAGCAAAGTGTAGCTTAGAATACGTGTATATAAAGATAGAGATATATAGATAAGTCAAAGAATCCAATGAACGCAGATGCATATCAAAAGAATCTAAAAATTCATAATTAGATATAGTCTTGCATTATGAGGATATATAAAAGCAACACAACAAATAAGAAAATACCAACAATATCATAATGCTAAAATAAAGAGGATATTGATAAAATGTATCAAATAAATTCGTGTTACCTGAATAAAATCAAAATAAAACAAATCTAACACTATTTTTTTTTTAAAGAAATGAAAAATAAAGTAAAAATTAGAAAGTGGTCTAAATGAAAGAATTTCATATTCTAGTCTAGACCACTGATCCTTCATTTTTTTTCTTTCTAAATTTTATCACCAAATTTTAAAGAAATTCGAGCAATTTGCTAAAAACTTTTTTTTTTCAGCTTCAAATCAAAATCCAACGCCAGAACTTGGAACACAATGAAAACTTAAAAAAAAAAAATCAGGGACAGATGTTAAAATTGCTGGTAGAGTGCTATTAATTCGACCAAACCTTGTAAGAGATTTCGACAAGGATGCTAATTTTATCGTTGTCTATAAAATTTTATCGTTGTCTTATGCAGTTAAAATAATTTTTTTTTTACTTTTATGCAGTCAAAATAATTGAAAATTCAAAAGATGCAATATATTATGCATTGTTCTTACCAACTGGGTTAAGCTCACGGGACGATCGTTCAACGAAATTTAAGAAATAAAATTAGGAGCTTTGATTGTAGATAAAATACGAGAGAATATTTTATTCTAAAAAAAAGTCGTTGTTTCTTAAAAAAAAATGTTTTTATTTATATTTCATTTCAAGAGAAATATATTTTTACCAAATATTCTTCTTTTTTGGTAAATTTTTTCCAAATATTCTTATCAATAAAAAATACCATCAAATTTTACTTTTTGTTTCCTTTTTGGACACGAAGTTATCATCAAAATAGGCAGTTTTTTTATACAGTGTATAGAGAATTATTCTGTGAGAAAATAACGCCTCTTTCTCTCTCAAGTTTTTGTTTTTTTGTTAAGTTTAGACCACAAACGCGTTCCTATATAATTAGCTATGAAACTGAGACTGGTCTTCTTCTTCATATAACTATCAAATAAACCTAAAACAACCAGAACCAAAGTCCTACGCATGAGTTCCTTCCCCACTAAACAACATTCTTATTTCTGTTTTGTTTTTGTGTTTGTTTCTCTGTGAATATTTTAGTTTCAACCTTTTATTCAATGGAGTTCAAATATCGTGCTATCGAAAACATCAATCCATCGACCACGCCGCCGCGTTTTCTTCCAAGTAAGTCAATCGCAAAATCCCTTTTTCTTAGTTTTTAAAGGTCAACACAATGCTAGTTCTGGAGTTTGGTTGAATATTTACCTCTCATCTAATGGTAGTCCATTTTCAAATTTACCTACGAATTTACATCTGTTATTTATTGTTGTTGTTGTTATGATGATTAGTGGACGATGGTTTTCCTGGCTTCCGAGCACCGTTGGCTGCCGGCAATGCAGCATTACGACGAGAGCCTATTTCACGTCCATTCCCAAACCCAAACTCAAAACAACAAGGGCTTCCTCCTCGTTCTCCAAACTCTTTCGCCTCTCCCTCATGCGCTACCGCAAATCAAGCTGTTGGTGGTTACCCACCACCACAGCCGCCGTGTTTGTATTCTCACGGTGGCGGTGTTCGTGGTGTGAATTTGGATAACTTAAGTAGCACCTTGCACATGACTAGACCCCTCTCTCATGTGCAGTTTTCTCATCCTGCTGCTACTACGCCTCCTCCTATTGAAGGACACCTCAAGGGTACTAGTAGATCAACGGTCTCAGATGTCAATGGCTATAAAGATGCGAGTGCGAGGAAAAGAAGCAGAGATGATGAGCTCACTGTTGTCAGAGACCGAAAAGTCAGAATAACCGAGGATGCTTCTCTGTATGCACTTTGTAGATCATGGTTGAGAAATGGTTTAAATGATGAAAGCCAGCCACCACAACATAAAGGTGCAACACTGGCCCTTCCCAAACCATTGCCTGCATCTATGATGGATCCATGTACCTTGAACAACAAGAATGATGATGAAAATTACAAAGATGAACAAGAAGAGGATGAGAAGTCTGTTGAACATTTATCAACACAAGATCTATTGAAGAGACATATTAAACGTGCAAAAAGGGTTAGGGCACGCTTAAGGGAAGAACGATTGCAGCGCATTGCAAGATACAGAAGTAGGCTTAGGCTTTTGGTTCCTCTACCGACCTCAGCAGTATAGAAATGACAGTGTTAGAATTATTTAATCTATTATTTTTAGGTTAATCACTATATTTAATTAATTTTGTTTTGACTTGGTCATGTAATGATAGTTTGCTTTTTTCTTTTTTTTAAGGAATGTTATGATAGTTTGCTATTATTTTAACTTGCGTATTTTTAAGCTAGCCGTTTTATTAACGTTTGTTTGAACAATTTAATGAATGACTTTTCCTTGTATTTAGCCACGCATTGATTTGGTTTCAGTAGCAACTGTTTTTCCATTTTGTTGGTTTCAATTTACACTGAAGTATGAGCTTTGGTACGTGTACATATATGTGGGTTTGAGGTGAAATACCGAGAGCATATATTTGACCTTTAAAAAATTACGCCAACTCCGCCACGGGATTGGATACACCGTTTTTAATAGGGTACCTTAGGGAAATAGATAATTATTTTATCTACTGCCAAATTAACAATTATAAATCTAGATGATCTTGTTATACATTGAGCTGGGAATATTTTTTGGGCTTTTGGCTCTTGATTCTGACTATATATTGTGAACTTAGCTAAACACATTGGCATCGAAATGTGCACATGTGGCTGCCAAATTGTGAGATTACATCCACAAGACATCCGTAGCCACCAACGGCAGTAACCTGAAACAAGCGGAATGGACCAAATAAATAAGCTAAAGCAGACAGTAGGAGCCATGCAGAATGCTTGAACTAAATAGATGGTTGGTAACCTAAACAAAGATTCTAACCCCATTTTTAATAGGAAACAGTTTTGAATAAAAACATACCCCTGCTGGATGTAAGGAGATAGAAAAGGCTGATGGAGGAGCACACGGTATTTGTGAAAGAATCGCACCGTTCATGTCAAAGCGATTGAGTATAGGATCTGCACCAACTGTCAGAATCTGAAATACAAAAGTTAGCAATGATAATAAGATAGCTACAATAATAGGGACAAATACAGTTATTAGAAGAACATCTAATGAGTCAATATTTATAACAGGCCAACAATTCTTAAATGACAAACAGGGATGATAATTAAAATATTGAAATATTTATGGTCAACAGAGAAGGAAAATTCACATGTCGATTACCCCAGAAAAACATAAAAGGCAACAGTAAAAAATATGAAGACAGAGCAAGGGTACTGAAACATGAATCTACAGAATCATCATCCAAGAGGGGTAACATAATCTTTTTCTAGAGCATCTATCCTTTCTTTTTGAAGTTAATATTAACTTTTGACCCAATAAATTGACACCGTTATCATACCAGTTAGTTCATCACACATATATTAAATTAATATTACAAAAAACATTAAACGAAATGGAAATTCACTCCCCTCCCCCACAAAAAGAGCACGCAACAAATTACAATTGGGAATATTCAGAGGCTATGCCAATGTTTAAAAGAACTGAAATAAGAGACAGATAGCCAACTAACTTGATTATTGTCGAATAACAGATCCTGTACAGAAGCTCGAGTGGAAAAGTTTAATGTGCACTCTGCAGCAGGAAGGTTCCAAAGTGATATATTACGTCCACTACTGCAAGCCTGTAGAACGTTGGCAATGGTGTCATAACTAATCACAGAACTAGGATTAATAACAAAACACACCATAATTTCCTAAGCATGTAAGCTTTTCACTAGATTGCATATAGATAAAGCACAATCTTTATTAGGTGCAAGATGGTATAAAAAAAAAAAGGACAATCTTACCACGCGAAGATTATACTGACCAGAAAGGTGTGATTATTTTATTGATGAAATGGAAAAATCATTAGCAACAATAGTAAACGCATAGAATATAGAAATTATATCATAGCTAGCAAAGTGTTTTCTAAGTTTTAATTATCAATACACCATAAACCAATAGCAACGCATACATGCATAACTATTTTATATTCCAAAAGAAAAATAAAGTAAAAGTGAAATCGTTAATATCTGTTCTCGTATCTTCATATAAACTGCATCCGTAGATTCACCCAGTAGTGACCAATATGTCCAAACATCCATGTTCCTTTTACTAGAGTGGCACATGTAAACCAAAAATACTAGGGATGAGATAAGGTATTACACAATAAAAGATATTCACTTACCAACCAGCTCTCACTTGCATCTAAAGCAACAGAGCCAACCCATGAAACAGGTCCTTTTAACTTCAAATGTTTTGCTGGATCAATCACTTGGATACACTTTCCACTCTTGCAATCTAGAAAATAAGTCACAATAGCAAGTATTAAGTAACCAATAAAGATTAACCAGTGTATTTAAGAAAACCAGTTTATTTACACGAAAAAATAGTATGATTACTGCAGTTTGTTCTGCTTTAATAAGTGCTGCAAAAAAAAAAAGGAAAAATATAATAATAATACCCCAAATTCGTGTTGCCCCATCCTCTGAACCTGTTATGATCTGCAGATTGTTCGAAAGAAAGTTAAAATCTCAGGCAACACATTGTGTGTGGGAAGACAAGTAAGATTACCATAAGAGAATTCCATCCCACATATATCTGGCACCAGAAGAATAGTGGAATTTAAATTCTATTACTGGGGTAAAGTTTTCACCTTTTTTGTGGAAAAACTATTTCTGCAATGTCTTTGTTTGCTTTAAGTTCAGCAGTATATATTTTCCCTTTTTTTCTCATTTCCCCTTCAATGACCTTTTATAAGGTAACTTTTTTTATTGTTCTGTTTAGATCTCTTGTACTTTCGAAAAGAGTTTATATATAACTCTAATATTAATAAAGAGAACATCACATATAGACCATTATTATTTTTAAAATAAATTATAAATTTTACTTTAAATAATTGAACTCCGTGTTATCTCTCCATTCTCCTTATATTCTTAATACTGTTATATCTACTAGGACCACTTCTCTTTTTTCTTATATCCATTAATTTTATCTCAATTGCACACAAATGTTCTGCGCGACATTCTATTGCTTATATGTCTACAAACAAAACACGCATGGAGAAATCTAAACAGCATATTAAAATCAAAGCGAACATTCTTGAAGTAGTTAATATACAAAGTTTCAAGTGGTAAAATCGTTACGATCAAATATATAAAGATGTTTCCATTAGGTTCATTGTTTTAGTTCTGTATTTTCAGTTCAATGTGTTATTATTTTATTTATTTTGCATAGCTGTAAAAGTTAGTAAAGCAAGTTCCTTTCTTCACCTCTGGTTTAACAATTTTCAGTTAATAACCAACATTAAGTCAAAAAAGGAAAGGAAGTATAAGGCTAAGAATCAAGACCTGATTGGATGAGTTGCGAGCAACAATGCAATGCAAGTAATCAGAGTGTCCCTTGAATACCGTTTTTAATTTACCAGTTTCCTAGAAACATTAAACTTGTTAGGCTTGCATCAACAGAGGTGCGACTATAAGTCAAGTTATCTCAAGAAACTAAATACACATAAATTAAATTCACCCTCACTAAATACATACCACATCCCAACAATATGCACAAGAATCACCGGACGCAGCGAAAACAGATCCTGCCTGCAGTTAAGTAAAAAATAAAGATACTGCTTCAATCACAAAATAACGAGAGGGAAAAACATTGGGACAAAGCAAAAAGTAACAAACCTGAGTATTTACAGCAATAGCATTATTCTCAGGAAGAGGTGAAAGTGAACCCCAAGGACCTCTGAAAGACAACAGTAAGTGGGCATATCAACGATAATCAGAAAACCACATATAGAGGAATAAAGGACTAATGATACAATATAATAAGTTAGAAAGATTCTACAAATGCCCAGATCATCTGAAGAATCCCTTTCTCAAGTTAAGCAAATAGCAAAAAATAAATAAATAAATAAAACCAACAATTGTAAAATCATACTCCTTGTAAGATAAGCAATAATTTCAAACACCATGCCCTATTTTAAATTATTTTGTTAGGTGCAATAAATAATAATGCCACGTCAGGAACCCAGATGTAGAAGAGTATACTCAGATAATATACACGAAACTGGAAAAATGAAAAATGACTCGGAAGTCAAGAAGGAAACATCATCCCCTAAATATACACGAAACTGGAAAAATGAAAAATGACTCGGAAGTCAAGAAGGAAACATCATCCCCTACTTCTGTAGAAATTATAGAAAGTATGCATGCACTTTTCTAAACACTTACTTGTGTTGAGGATTTACCACATCCAGGACGGGCTTGATATCATTTCCTGAAACATTAAGGGATATCATATCTAAGACCTTGAACAAATTACCAATCCAAAAGAAAAAAAATAAGAAACTATATATCAACATAGAAGAAGTAAGTGAATGTGAACAGTACAACTCTGTAATCAGATCAAATGCACAATCAATCAGCGAGTGTATGGTAGAGGGTAAAAAATATCATGATAGGCCTTAGATAACCAGCGAAATTTGGTTGAAGCTTAATACTTATATTTGGAAAAGAAAGAGAAAAAAAAAGTCAAAAGCCTTATTGCATCACATTAATTATGTTGATGTAAACTTATAATTATAAATTCTTTAAGAAAATGAAAATGAGATGGAACTCAACAGTAAGATGATAGGATTCTTATTGACACATCCTTTTATGGGTCTTATAATGTACAATGTGTTATCGGTTTGTGCTATGTACAAGTTGTAATAACAAGCACTTGAGTCAAGTACTTGTTATTTTCAGGTCAAGTAACTTGACCTGAAATATTGGTATAAAAATAAATAGGAGTAAAAGTTCAGTGTTTTATATCATAGTACCAATATGATTGATTTTTCATGATATCACTCAAGTTGTATTTCTCTACTCTACATTTTCCATCTTTACTCTATAATTACAAAGAAACAAAGCACAATTCTCATTGACCCTCGGCAATTACCAGATTTAATATTAAACATTTAAAAAATGCAATTACCAACAGATTTAGCCATGCTATGAAAATGAATAAATCCAAGAGTTGGTTTCAATATAAAAAAAGAAACACTTCCAAGTTAAAATAAAATACTGATTTGAACTCCATGAGCTGAGATTCATAGGTGTAGGCATAACATCACAGACATATACAATCTTCATGCAATAATCAGGGAGAGAAGAATAGAGATGTAAGTTGCTTCAGAGAAATAAAAGAGATCAAAATGGATGAACGGATTTGAATTTCTATCACAACTGTAACATATTATTACCTTCTGAAGAAATATTATTATACTTGAAGCTTGTAAGTTCCTTCCATCTCCATCCTCGAATCCGCCCATCATCACCACAACTGTCAAGTAAACTACTGTCAGGATTTATGCCAAATGGTAAATTGAACACCCTCATTTATATTAATGCATGTTCACAAAATAGGCCATCATGTAAACAATTCCTTACTAAACACAAAACGTTGGAGAGCATGATGAACAAAAAAACTTAAAAATGCTAAATTCAATTTTCCAAATAAAAATGGTAACACAAAATATAGCAACTGAAATTTTGACCCATCAATAGTGGAATTGAGACGATTAGTACAAAATTTTCTATTTCTAAATGGATCTATAAAAAAATATTGTCATCATAGTTGGGATGTATATTTGCATTCAAATTTGTTTATAAAAAAATCTTAAGAAACGATAGAAGCAACTGGACAAAAACTAATATCATGCTCCAATATTTTAATCTTCCTCTATAATAATACATAAAAACTAAATGAATGTGGATAGATAAGTATCCTAGTTTAGAATTAAGCCATATTTGGATAACAGCTTATTTGCAGCTTATAAGACAAGTGTTGATCAAGATATGAATATGATGTGCCTATGTATAAGCTATTTCTATAGCAAAAGATGAAATAAAGTTAAATTGTTTCAGTAAAGCTATAAGTTGTTTCCATAAGATATCTTGGAGAAGTTATGAAAATAAGCTGAAAGAAACTTATGAACAATGTGATAAGTTGTTTTGATAAGTTTTGCCAAACAATCTAACAAAACTTACGTCAGTAGATAAGGTCAGATAAAGTAGTAGTAATTAAAACCTGAGCAAGAGAGCATTTTCGTCATCACCATAGAATTTGACATCATAAGCAGACCCATGATGCGCTTGAAACAAGCAATCTGGCTCAGCTAACAAACTACATCAATCACATTGCAATGAAAACACAATTAAACCCTAATAAATAATAATTACCAATAAGCTTGAACTAATAATAAATAAGAAGAAAATCAAAATGCAAACTTACTCATCAGCATCGGCATTAACAAAACCAAATGGCTGCAACAAATAAAAATAAATATGAATTTGTAGTTTGAATTTAAAAACAGTGAAATGATGAATTGAATAAGAATAAGAATAAGAATAAGAATGGTTAACATTTTTGAGCTTAGAAGCGGTGATGGTGGAAGGGAGAGAGTAAGAAGCAATGGAACCATCACTAGAAGCAACGATGAGAGATTGAGATTGAGAAGGAGCCCAAGCAGTTCTGAAAACGGTTTGAGTTTGAATCTCTCTTTCTTTTAATACGGATTCTCTGTACGCATCTTCGTTCCAGTTCGTGGCGTCACCCATCACTCGCTTTCTCTTTCTTCAACCTACCCTGTGTTTACATGTACTGGTACCGTACATCTATCTAATTTGTTTTTTTAACTAATCAGCCAAGGAAACACCAGCAAAAAAAATAAAATAAACTTACAAGTGGACACCTATGCAGAGAAGCGGGTGTTTCCACCAATCATGATAATTATAGCTGAAGGCCCACCTGTTTATATTTCAACCATAAAAATGAGTGCAGTTTAACCGAGTCGAAGGATCAGAAACTGTATTTTGGAAGACACGGTTATTCCTTTCCTTCCAAATGATCCAAACAGAGGCAAACTAAATAATTTTCAAGAATGAATGAGTAAATTTAGGAAACCCCACCATACAAGTAAATTGAATGAAAAGTTGTCTGATGTCACCAGGTAAGACCGACGAAATTTGTAACCAACGCCAAACATGAGACTAAAGAGAGTCGAAAATGTCGCAATGTAAAAACAGATGTGTTGCCATTTCCGAATCTCCACACCCCGAAATACAAGTCATGTCAGTATGATGAAGGGCATGCCGCATCAAATTGTCTTTTGTGGAAAGTGTTGCGAAGAAGACGCCACACAAACAGAGACACCTTTGAAGGAATGTTCTTTTGCCAGACATAGTCAACCATAGTCCTATCCACTGGTTGTCTAGAGGTAGTGAGTAAGCGATAAGCTCCCATCACCGAGTAATCCTGAATAGGATCTAACAGCCAACACCAAGCATCATGAACATTTTCCTGCAAAACAATGTTGTGAAGAAAAACAGAGCACTCCCTCACGCTCTCCTCCTCCCAAGCAAACAACCACCGACGCCACACCCTATCCCAATCCCCATCCGCCCCTATAACCCTCCTCGCCTCCGCCACCGAACACTCCTTATCCACAACTAACTAATAAAGGCGGGGGAACTTAATTTTCATAGGAATTTCCCCTACCCATATGTCATGCCAGAAAAGAGCATCTCTCCTATCACCTACAACCCTGCGAGTGTTATCTTCAAACCAATTTTCTACACCATCACCTAACCCCTCACGAACCCTACACAACGACCTCCACCAAGCCGAGCAATGGTTGTCTCTCTCCTTCAACCGCCCCCTCCTCACCGTACCGTGTCGGTACCACAACTCCTCCTTCTCCACCAACATCCTCCAACATCACTTCCCCAACAGAGATAAGTTAAAAGTTCTCACCCTCCTCACCCCCAACCCTCCATCCTCCTTTGGAGTACATATAGACTCTCAATTTATATATCATTCTTAACTTCACAAATAATAACAATGTTAATTTAATTCATTTTTATTTTTAAACAAAGTTGGCCAAATATTAGTTTTATCTAGACATGTAAACTAGTGTAGGGGTTTTTGACTTTCGCACCTCAACATGTATTCTATGTCATAATTAAAAATTGTATATTTGTTCTCTTCTGCAATGAATGTCAGCTTACATGCCTTCATGAAGTTATTTCTCCTTAATTATCTTCATGTGATGACTTAAGTAGCGGATTGCTAATTTTTTGGATTTGAATCTCTCTCTTTTTGTTTATTGATGATTTAGTTTTTATTTTTTTGAAGTTATGAATTTTTTTTTCTATCTGTTTAAGTTAAATACCTTAATGTTTTGAGCAATAGTGTAACATCCAATTCACTTATGACGTAATTGAAAATATATATATATGAATTGCATAAATATGACGTAAAATCATAAGCCCCGCCTATAGGAAGGATGTAAAACTCAAAATAAATCTCTTAAAACAAGATAATTGAAAATGCTCTAAGAGACAATCATTGGTTCATGTTATTGAGGGCGAGATTGAACCTCTTAATTGAAAATCCGCCTTCACAATATGTAGCATTATTCTAGTACTCCTTCCGTTTCTAAATATAAGCAAAATTGACTTTTTAGGTTCATTCAATTAATGATGTATGTGGTTCACATACATCATTAATTGAATGAACCTAAAAAGTCAATTTTGCTTATATTTAAAAACGGATGGAGTACTATCTAGCATAATTTATCGAACATATTTTGTGAAAATTTATCGAATCATAATGAATTTTAAATTCCTTTTTTTTTAATCGAATTAGACTACAAATATAATTTTTAATGCTTATTATTAGTATGAGATGATGTTTTAATCTATTATTTATCATTTTTTTAAAATAGACTAAGTGACAATAGTCTCTTAAAAAGTCACACACATAAAATGGAGGAGTCAGGATTCAGACTATGGTCACGACATTCAAACTAAAAATTTCGACAATTTTACTAGTTAAACTGAAACATGTGAACTTTATCAAATTTTTAATAATACTTATTAGTAAATTACAAATATAAATGATTTTTTTTTTACTTCATAATATTAATTTTATCATGCTATATGTTATATATGTTGTTGTTTTTTAATTTGTAATATTTTTCCAAGTTGGTAATGAAAGCTTGTGACCTAAGTTGAGACGTTAAGGTGTCGGAAGGTCCTCAAAAGTGTGCCAAAAATATTTGTAATATGTTCTTTTTGGCCAATAAAACTTACAATATACTATTCAAGTAATATAAACATGTTCAAATCAGATCACATTCTTTTAATCGTTATATCAAATGACTTTCTCCTCCAGACTAATCCAAAAACAACAATGTTCTCTTTAGATTGTTATTTATTTTATATATATAAAAACATCGCACACCAGAACTGCATTATTATGACAAGGAAGACACACTGCTAATCTTCCACTTATTTAAGTAGTATTTTGCAAAGCCTAATACTGTAATACATATTACTATGGATTTATCACTCTGCAGTTCTTCCTGATCTGTCCAACATACCCCGTTTTTGGACTTATATTCCCCATCTTGATCATAGATTTGACAAAGTCTCCATAAAAAAGGACAATATTATTGCTATAGCTTTGGACTAAAGGTTTAGTAGTTAAAGTGGCCTCATTAGAAGAAAACAGGATCTGGTCAGAGCTAAGGAGACCCTTTCCATTGAGCAAGTTCTTAAAATAGTGATTGTCAAATATATCAGGTGAGTGCCTATCAAGAACAACATTTACGTTTCCATTTCCATTTTGGGGACACAAATTTTGCAAGTCGGCGAGCATGTTAGCCTCTAGTGTACTGTCTGGTGAACCTGTTCCATTAAAATTGTACAATCTATTGCTGAACAATGCACACTTTGCCCTTCCAAACGTATGAGCACCTTCACAAATATATAATTATAACAATATTAAATTAGTTCTTTAAAAAAAACAATATTAAATTAGTTAACATACACACGGGAGCAATTAATTATAATAATAAGTGTAAAAAATATAATTTTAGATGACTACTATGGAAAAGAGTCATGATACCTAGACAACCTTTAATTTATAGAGTCATTTGACATCCCCTCATATCTCTATTTTATGTAACTCGTCCAACAAAAAGAATAAAAATACCACACATGTCGGTGGGAATAAATTTATATTCCTCGTATAAATTGTTGATTTTTATTTTATATAATTTAGTCAACAATGATATAAACTTACTTTGCGAAACCGATAAATCATTAACAAAATTAAAGTTTAGTGATGAAAGATTTTGCGGACGTCTTTCTTGTAATAGGCATCAAGATACTTAACGACGATAGACATCTTTGTTATCAAAAAGAGTTATATTAATAAAGTTATAAGAAAATTCAACAATAAAGTTAATAAACTAGAGAATACCTCAATCACCATGGGATATGATTTAGTCTCGGTTATTGCTAAAAAATTGAAAATTTAGAAAATTAAGTATTTTCCTATATGCATGCTTTGCTTGTGTCATATGTATGGTTTTATGCATTCGTAAACAACATGCATGATAAGATTAGTTTTCCTAAAAAAAAAAAGATTAATGGGAGATGCTTGAAAATTTCATGTTTTGAATCGACGGAAAAGGCAACCATAAAGTTGGTTGAAACAAAATAGATGCTCACATACAAGAGAACTTACATTTGGAGATCACCAATATGTTAACAAAATAGATGCTCACATACAAGAGAACTTACATTTGGAGATCACCAATATGTTAAATCTTTATCATTTTTATGTCTATATATCAGGTATCTTAACTCATGAAATGATTGTAAAACATATGAAGAGAGCCTAAGACACAAGAAGTTCTAGTTGAAATAACCACAAGTCAATGGATAGCGATTATTGTGTCTAATCTATGTATTATTATTGTTTATAATCTTTGTATTGAGCATTATATGTGTGAGTGTGAAAATTATTGAATTAATTCCAACATATTTTTTCTAAGATAAAATCTCCATCTCTTTGATTGTGGAGTTTGTAACATGTCCAAAGCCCTTAAAAATTGTTGGCTGGTTTGAAATATATCGTGATTCAATCATTGTCCCCTATTTTAGGCATATAGTATATACTATTAATCTCCAAAAATATTGAAATTTATTATTTACCTGATAAAGAAACAACATCTTTAAGATCGAGCCCTACATCAGTAAACTTTGAAACGATAGAATTTAATGGTTCAAATGGAGAAGGAAGCCCCAAATTTGCTAGAGATCCATTTGAGACTGTTCCATCTCTTCGTCCTAGCAAAACACTCCATGAAGGACCACCAGTCTGCCAAACGTCATATAAAGGGTCATATAGTTTTTTTTGGAAGTTATATAAGTTTCATATTTCCACAACATATATTTTTAAGAGTCGTACTGTAACAAAATATATATAATTAAGGGTCATATATTATGGTCGATGAAATTATATTTCGTACACAAAGTAGTCATTTCAAAAAGAAAAAAAATAATAGTTGCTAAAAAAAATGGTATAAAAGAAAGTTATAATATCCTTTAAGTTAAATAAAATATATTTCATACTTAGTTCTTATGCATGTTTTTTATTTTTTTGGATTGACCTCATATGTATTTTTTTTTTATTGTAAACAAAATAAGTAAAATCAATAAATCAAGAGAGTAATTACAAGGTGAACAGAATCTCTGGCAGCTATGGTTAGGATATCAGCACATGAGACAACACCATTGCATGCACTCTCCACTGCCGTTTTTATTTTATCAATAACTTCAAATCCTCTAACAGAGTTGATATTAGGAAGAGCAGACTTTTCACTATCAGCACCACCATCTAATAATATTGATCCATCACAACCCTGATAATCAAAATAACAATTTGAAAGTGAATGTGTAGTACCATATGTAAATATTTTTTTAAATTACCAATTAAGCAATCAAATGAAGTATATACGCAATATATTATGCATGCATGTAAAATAAATAAATATGCAATATATATCTTAAGCAACGGAACTCAAATCTCAATTTTAAAATGATTATTCATGTCATTTATTAATAAATTAATAATATTTTTTTCTTCCCCATTTTTTTATTTATAAAAAATATATGTATCTCAACTAAACTTACATTGACAAAGCAATCATGAAAGTGAAGACGAAGCAAAGAAGCAGCCATTCGTTTCTCATTAAATAAGGCTTTTACAACCTCTATCTTCACAATTTCGTTAAGTTTAGGACATGACAACTTATAGAAGTCTGTTGTCAATTGGGACCGTACCGTCAAATGCAACAAGAACAAATTGATTAGCAAGAAGTAATAAAAGCTACATTTAAATGACATCTTCATTGTTTGTTACTTAATCCTATGACAAAAGCAAGGATGTAGATTATACAAGGGCAGGCCACGATGAATGAGGAAACCTCAAAGCTTAATTTATAGACAAAACTTTCATCCTATATTGTTGGGTCAAGTGACTTGACTTAAACTTCACGTCTTTGCCCAAAACATATATGCATAATGCATATGTATTTGTGACTTATATTTTATCCAATATTCACTTTTTCATTTAAATCAATGTCACATATCTTCCGTGACGGATCTAAAAATTTCGACTTGCGAGGGCTAAATTTTATATAATAAATATTAATACAAATTTTTAGCAATGCAAAAGTGATAAAATAATAATGGCTATTTACCCCTCTAAAAAATAACAATGGCCATTTATTTTCTCACCATACTCTCTTCTCGTACACCCTATTCGTATTATAAAATCTGGAAAAAAAATTGAAGGTTTTGGAGGGTGTTTTAATGTTCTTTGGAGGATCTTATCATTGAGCTAAATACTCGAGCTTATAAACACTAATACTATTATATATTAGAAAAATTAAAGACTCTTTAACAGCTATAAATTAAAATTGTTCTTTACATGTCTTTATATTTAAAAAAATATGGTAGATTTTTATTTATTTTCAACGTTATAAAAAATATATCTCTATGTATGTGAAAAAAAACCATTGTAAATTTCACCTCAAATATATTTACACATTTGATTTTATAAAATTTATGAGAGAAATTCTTTTTATGGTATAAATCCTCATTTAATGGGGGCAATTTATTATTTTAAGAAGGAACAATAATTAAAATAGCAAATAATTAACAAATATAATGAGAATAGTAGTGGCGGCAGTTGCCTTCAATCTACTATGAGTAGATTCGTGGCTTCATATCTTAGAATTTAGATTGGTTTTAATTCAACCTTACAAACCCATTAACATACTCTCTTTCATCCAATGTTGGACTCTTAACATACTCCTCCAATGTGTGTGGCTCTAACACTTTACTCTCTATCCCTAATTGTTCAATTTTCTTGGAACAATTTTTTTTTATCGAAGTTATGATCTAAGCAATTTTAATTTTAAAAAACTTGTAGCAACTATTACTACATGTATTGCCAATAATATATACTTTTTCAAATAGTTTAGTGGCTATAAATTAACTTTTTAAGGTGAATAAGTGAGATGTTCGAAGTTCAAACTTCGACCCCTGCATGTATTATGCATTGTCCTTACCAACTGAGTTAAGATATATTTACGGTTCTCAAAATAATTAATCAAAATCATCCATATATGAATATTCATTAAGTGCATGTTTGTTATCATTATAGAATTGTCAAAATCACCATGGGTCGTTGTGATTTCCGCAATCAATCGTAATATCAAACATATACTACATTTTAGAAACTTTTTAATGTTATGTCAATATTTGTTTTCAACATCTTGTTACGGTTAGAAATGAGTCCAATCGAACTCGCATTGGCTCGATTCGATAAAAATTGATTCAGCTTAAAACTCAACTCAAGTTTGATATAAACTTATTTTGAGCTCAAACTCGGTATTTTCAATTTACGAGCATTTCGGCTCATAAGTTCAACTCATTTGCTCAAATAACTTAATTTAAAAGTCAATTTCATTGTAAAAATAAAAATCAATTTTTTTAGATTTGTAATCTTGAGAAATAATTGGTTGTATTCAACCTCAAAAAATAATTATTCTAGAACACACATAAAATTATACATCATTTATAACTATTTTAAAAACATGCATAATTTGATTTATAGTTTCCGGTTAAAAAATGCATTATATATATAATTATTTGTACCAGATTTTTTTTTGAGAGGACTTGTACAAGATATTTTAATGAATGGAAATTGTACAAGATATATAAACGGTAATCTAAAGGTTGAATTTTTACCCTCTCCTACCCAATTCTTTCTTGTGTTTGTCAAAATCTGCCTAAATCTCATGCGTAAGCAGTTCATCAAGCGATTGAAAATTTGTATGTAATTTTGTTTTACACAATTTATTGCAACATGCCTAATTATTTGGACTTTTATTTGTCAACTCCTTGTCACTCCATCGTTTCATTTTAAGTCGTAATTTCAGTAGGAGCTTTGTCTTATATTCATTTTGTCAACTCCTCATTACTCCATCCTTTCATGTCAAGTGGTCATTTGAGTACGAGATCTATCTTCTATTTAATTGTCATTTCAATAGTTTACTTGTATGATTTCTCATATGTAATTATGTATATCATTTTTTAAGTACTCATGCTTACTCTTTTTTAATAAAATTAATTAATGTTATTTTTAAAAAAAATCAAGCATGTTAAAGTTTATTTTTTGTTATCTGTAAATAAGATGAATAACATTGTTAACAATTTTAAATGCAAAATAAAAGAAAATTTGATGAAAAAATATAAGACACTATAAATGTTAAAAAAAAGAAAGAATAGAAGAGTCATTTAAACAAAAAGAAGAAAGATAACATATCAAACTTATTGTAAAGATATAATGCGTATAAAAATATAACGTAATGCGCATAAAAAAATATGAATTTATTGATGAATTAAAATAAATATACCCTCTAAATAATCCATTTTCTTAATTGAAAAGTACTATTCTAGAGTGATATTTAAAAATAAACGTAGGGAGTAATTAATATACCGATCAGTGCAGCACTTAAGTCAACAACCTTCCTTAGAATCAACTTGCATGTTCCACCAGTCACTAGACTATCTATAAAAGGTATGCCCCCTAAAAACAAAATTGGGCCGAAGTCAATGGCCTTATTTGCCTTGTTAATAAGAAAATTGTTGTTTAGACATTTAATAGTTCCTAATAACATATGGAAAGTCCTTAAATGCCCCCATCAACAGTTAACTACCGTTGGCTAAACAGGCAACAGTTAACTACCGCTGGCCTCAGCGGCAGTTAACTGCCGCTGCGATCTGTATCTTAAGAACGCAGGAACTCCAGTTTATGGTTTACAGAAACACATGTAAACCTTCTCAAATATAACCAAAAATTACCCAAACCTTCATTTGCACGAAAATCATCCAATTTGCTTCAAGTAAATTACAAGTAAGTACCTTTATTCCTATTTACATGCATTGTAGGTTGTTTAGGGTGTTATTTTCATAATTTTAGCAAAATGTTAGTGTTTAGGTTAGGTTTAAACATTGCAAATTATGATAGAATTTGATGTTGTAATGAATTGTTTATGCTGACATTGTTGTTTAGAGTAGGTTTAGGTACAATGTAGTTGTTTAGATGTTCAAATAACACTAATTGTGCTACTAATTTAGAATGCACTTAAGGTGTTTGATGAAATACCTAAGTGAGATAATCTTGCTTTTTTTGTGTAATTTTTTTGCAAATATGTTAAATTTTATAATGTATATATGTTATAATGATTCTAAGCTTGAATTTTTACATTTTTTTTGTCAAGTTTGAATAATTACATAATGTTATACGTTACATAAAGTATGATGAATGTATATATGTTATATTAAGTTTGATGAATGCATAAGTTTGTTTTGGTGATATGTTACTTGCATTTTGGTGTTGTGTATAATGTGAGGGCTAGATCCATTGTTCCATGCCTTAGGTTGTGTTACCATAAAAGTGTATAGTTTTTAGGAAATGCCTAAATACATTGTCCACGTATATATGTTATTTTTAATTTGTTTTTGTACAGATATGGCTAAGGAGGAGGATGAGCAACAACGACGTAATAGAGAGGCCATGATGCACAAAGGTAAAGATGGGACTACCGCTAGCGCTCGGAAAGAGCGGGTGGAGCAAAACCCGTATGTCCCAAAGACTCGAAAGCGGAGGGACGCGAGGCTAGTTGAAGATAGCTCACAGTCACAGATGGATTACTCCTCCCACGTGGTTGATCCAACACAAGCGCATGAGTATGCCAGGTATGCGGGAGATTTGAGGGATATGATCGGATGCAGGAGAAGGCTATGTTTTATCAGCCGCATGAGGTGGCAGAGGACGAGGATGCTGAGGCAGATGATATTGTGCCTGAGCCTGAGCCCGAGCCTCGGCGACGTCGTCGTGCTCCGTTGATACCGCTCTGCCTGTTGTAGGGCCTCCCTTTCCTGGAGGTCATTAGACCACACATTTGTTGTCGAACTACGGGAGGCACGTGACGATCCCTCTTTGGGTGAACCATCATAATGTAAGTGTTTAAATTCTTAAAAAAATTTAGTGTAAAACTTTAAATTCTTTAAATTATTTAAATTCTTTAAAATTCATAGTGATAATGTCTTAATTCATTTGATTTTCAGATGTGGTATGATGAGGAGTATAAGTGTATAAATTCAGGGAGAAAGGTAAGAGAGCTTTCATTGCCGGAGGAGGGTTTGAACTGGTTTTGGGATCCTATGGAGGCGTCTGGCTTACATGATTTGATATACACCGGTTATTCGACTGTGACCTATGCCATGGTACGTGCTCTGTGCGAGAGGTGGCACACGGAGATCTACCTGTGGGGGAGATGACAATCACTTTGGACGATGTGTATAATCTCCTCCACCTTCCTATTCAGGGCAGCATGCTGGACCATGACGCGGTAGTCAATCGAGCACATGAGATTACACAGATGACCAGGTTGTTGGGCATGTCAGATGTTGCTGCTCGTGCTGAGGCAAAGACTAGTATGGTGCTGATATTAGTTATCTCGTACTGAAGCGACTTTATAAGGAGCACCTGACAGAGGCTAGACGTCTGGATGACCCACAAACGAGGGAGGAGGGGCTGGAGAGAGATAGGAGGAGGCAGTGGTGTGCGAGGAGTTTTCTTCTATATCTTGTCGGTAGTGCGTTGTTCACTAACAAAACGAACAGACACATGGACTTGATATGTCTTGATTGTATGGCGGACTTGAATGCGATTTGGAAGTGGTCATGGGAAGGGATGACCTTAGCTTACCTATATGATTATCTTGATGATTCTATTCGTCTGAATAACAAGACGATGACTGGTTGTGTGACCCTTCTTACGGTAATAATTTGATATTTATCTTCATTATTTTATGAATTTATTTTATAATTTTTATCATCATGTTAGATTAATTTTTCCTAAGTTCGGCTACATTTATTTAGGATTTTATTTAAATATTTTTGTGAAGCTTTTATAATGTATTATATTTATTTAATATTTAACTCGAATATTTATTTTTGTGTATTATTTTTTGTTGCAGGGATGTATTTTGGAGCCTTTGTCAGGTCCGTACCCAAGGAAGAAAAACAAGAGCTGGAAGCCGGAGAGACAATGTGCGGGGAGATGACTTACTACCAGAGGGCATATATATGTGCATTATTACCGCGTACTCCTGGATCGCTTAGAGGTGGATGATGTGAGGTGGTCTACATATGATGATCATAGAGAGATGTGCCCTTTTCAGCCTATTGTCACTTACCCAGGACGATTTATGTGCGGGAAGGAGAGGGTGTACCGTCATTTACCTGAGCGGGTTAAGAGGCAGTTTGCTTTTGTACAGGACATTACCAGACATCCGTCAGATGTCGGTGAAATGCCTAAGGAGATGCTGGCTACTGTGTTGATAGACTCTGTTGCGTGGTTCTACCCTGATTGGAGACAGAGGTGTGAGAGACAATGACAGCATGAGCCTGGCTACATGGCTTGGTATGCCAAAGTCTCGCACCCTCAGATTATCCCACCTTATGAAGGATCTCCTCCCAGGCCGGCGAACCGAGAGCAACTTATAGAGGAGGAGCATGTCAGAGAGCTACCTGACACACTGACGATCATCAGGGATGTCGTGCAGATGGCTTATAATATTGTGGCCATGCAGGCAGAGATGACTAAAGAGGAGCTGGTGCAGGAGATGATCTGGATTGGCAGTACTGGTCGCCCTGCCCTTACGTATCAGATTGCCAAGCAGCGCAGGGGGCAGAGGCATCGTAGGCAGCATGGTTGATTATCATTAGGCTATTTTTTATGTACATTTTGACTTTGATTATGGTGATGTATTATTATGACATTATTTGTACCTTGTGATATTTCTATGACATTTACGTACGTACCTTTTATATTATTTCTTATGTTTTAATTTTATCATGTTAATTACTTCGTACCTTTTATATTGATGAATTTGAAATTGGATGAAAAGAGTGAAAAAATTTGTTTAAGTATGTGTAAAACATGTGTGGGGAAAAATGAAAAGAGAGCTGCTGGAAATTGAATCAAGAACGCAACAGCAGTTAACAACCACTGGCTGTAGCGGTAGTTAACTACCGCTGGCCTCAGCGGCAGTTAACTACTGTCGGATCTCACAACGGTAGTTAACTACCGCTGGGGGATGTTTTGAAATTTCCATATGTTATAAGGAATGTTTCAAAGTCAAAACAACAATTTTCTGTTAATAGTCTGCTCTACGCGGGGCGTATCCAGGATATTGGATTAAGAGGTGCGAACTTCTTTACTTTAATTAGCGTTAAGCGGATATTTTGTATGTCCGCTTTTTTATTGTGTTAACGTGTATAAATTATGAATAGTAGTGTTTAAAAAAATTTGATTTTGATTAAAATTAAGACTAAAATATGGTTTTAATCCCTGCAAATATGCTTCGTTTTGGTTTTAGTTCCTATAATTCTTTGTAGCCATAACTTCTTTGCCGTTTTATGTTATTAACATGGAAGTTGTGAGTTTGTTCGTATATCCGTCCTTTTTCTTTTTAGCGACTTTGAATTTGTATTGTATCGATGTATTCTATCAATTTGAATGAATAATATCGTTTATTTAAGTAAAAAAAAGTTATAATGTATAATTCTTTACTTATATATATATATTACACTAATTTTTTTATGACCATTTCTCCTTTCAATTTAATCATTCATTTAAACTATAAATTTTACAATCTTTAATCTTTTTACCAAAAAAACAAGTCAATTCTTTTTAAAAGATATTTGCATAAGAAAAATAGTATGCACTGTTATTGTAAACTAGTTTAACAATTTCCATTTCATGTACGAGTCCATTCATTCATCTGAGTGTGTCTCCTGACTAACATAGAGTCGGCCAAACCATTAACTTGGATACCATCGATGAAGCATGAAGGGAGCGTAGGAGATAATCACCATCCTCATCATTTTGGTTTTGGGCAACATAGAAGTTGACTTAGACAACACATCTTCATCTATATCTTAAGGCAATAAGTATCAAATTCTCCCACTTATATGTTGCTCAATAATCATATTTCTATTTAATGTGAAATTCTTACTCACATTTGATATATATATATCAAATAAGTAAAATTATGCATATAATTATGAACAAATAAATAATATGAAAATTATAATATTATCTCTTGCATGACACGGATAAACACACTAGTTTATAATATTAAAAATCTAATTAACCCTTTAATATATAAGTTTTATATCCCAAACTTCATAAAAAAAATATATAAAAAAAAATCAAAGACCAGAAAGGATTATAAGATGGCTACTTCAATTCTCTTTATAAGAATTTTAGGTGATAACAGCTGAACTGAAACTTGAAATTGGATATAGAATCATTTGTTTTCTTTCAATTTTCTTATATTCCAAGGAAAAAAAATAGACATATTTTATCACCTATTTTATCCGGCCTAACAATTTACCATATTTTATCACTTGAGCTGGGATTTGTCTTTTTTCTCGCTAGTAACAAGTAAAATTAACATACATTTTAAAAATTGAAAATAAGAAAATAAGCTAGAAACTAGATTTTTTTTCTTCAAATCCAATCCAACATAAGCTAGAAACAACAATCCTATATTTTGGTCGAGAAGCACACCCTTACAAACAAGTAAGCAACAACAACATAACTGCACTATCACAAGGAAGACACATTCCTAATCTTCCATTTATTTCATATTTTGCAAAGACTAAAAACATATCTATTACTATGAATTTATCACTCTACAACTCTTCCTAATCTCTCCATCAGATCCAGTTTTTGGATTTATATTCCCCATCTTGATCATAGATTTGACAAAGTCTCCAAAGAAAAGTGTAGCATTATCGTTGTAGCTTTGTACTAAAGGTTTAGAAGTTGAATTTGCCTCATCAGTAGAAATCAAAATCTGATCAGAACTAAGAAGACCCTTTCCATTAAGCAAGTTCTTATAGTAATGATTATCAAAGAGATCAGTTGAGTTCCTATCAAGTACTGCAGTTGTGTTTCCATCCCCAGTTTGAGGACACAAATTTTGCAGGTCCGTTAGCATACCAGTTTCTAGTGTACTGTCTGGTGAGCCTGTTCCAGAAAAATTGAACAACCTATTGCTAAACAGTGCACATCTTGCTCTCCCAATCGTATGAGCACCTTCACATATGAGCAATAAATTAAAGATAAAATTAAGCAAGTAGATGGATTCAAGTGTTATTTAAGGTCAGATCGTTTAGGAGCAGCAAGTTCAACATTTGATTATCACAATTATTGATCAGACTTTATTTACCTCATTGTTAAATGCCTAATTACTATCGTTCACTTTTACTAAAATCAGAAGGTTAATATTAAAAAAATTAAAAATCAAACTTAACATGTCTAAAGCCCTTAAAGATTGTTAGCTAGTTTGGAAGAGATGGAAACTCTTAGAATTTGAGTTTGAATTTACTCAATCCCAAAAGCTAGTGACATCTACGCGCAAAAATTGCAAGATTAGACATTTGCATGTGGTACAACAGATCTAAGATAAACTCTGAAACAATCATAAAATTTTGATTCGAGTCTAACTCAATTCCAAAAATAGGATCATCCCCTATTTATAATCACATACTTATTTTAGGCCTATACGATTTTTATGGATCTCCACAATGAAATTCACTATTTACCTGATAAAGAAACAACATCTGTGAGATTGAGCCCTACATTGGTAAACTTTGAAACAATAGTATCTAGTGGGTCAAATGGAGAAGGAAGCACCACATTTGCTAGAGATCCATTTGAGATTGTTCCGTCTCTTCGTCCTAACATAACACTCCATGAAGGACCACCACTCTGCCAAACATTATATAATGGTCATAATATAGTTTTTTAAAAGAGTATATATAAAAGAAATTTATTATTATAGTCTATATAAGTAATTAATTGAAATTAGATTTCATATTTAGTTCCTATATATGCATGCTCCTTGAGACAAAATATACAAAAGAATAAATTAAGAAAGTTATGGGATTACAAGAAGAACAGAATCTCTGGCAGCTATGGCAAGTATATCAGCACATGAGACAACTCCGCTACACGCACTCTCCACTGCCGTTTTGATTGCATCAACAACGTCAAATCCTCTAACAGAGTTGATATTAGGAAATGCAGACTTTTCAAAATCATCACCACCATCTAATAATATCGATCCATCACAACCCTGATAATCAAATTAATAACTTGAAAGTGAATCCATGTTATAAAAAATGTTGTAAAATGCTAAATGTCACAAAATATTGTTATCACGAATTTGTACGTTGTTTCAGACTTTGTCATGTTTGTGAAAAATAATTTTGAGACAAATTAATATTAATACTTATATGTGTGCATATAATAAATAAAAAACCATGCATGCATGTACATATATCTCAAGCAATTAAGCTTACATTGACAAAGCAATCATGAAAGTGAAGACGAAGCAAAGAAGCACCCATTCTCATCTCATTCTTTAGAGCGTTTACAACCTCTTTCCTTACTATTTTTGTAAGGTTAGGACATGATGACTTATAAAAATCTGTTGTCAGTTGGGACCTTACTGTCAAATGCAACAAGAACATATTGATTAGTAGGAAGTAATAACAGCTCCATCTAATTGAGTTCTTCATCGTTAATTACTTATACTAGCCTAAGACAAAAGCAAGGATATGCAGATTATACTACAGGGTAGACCACGATGAATGTGGAAACCACAGGGCTTAATTTATAGTACACAACACTCTGATCCTATATTAGAGTATCACATTTATTTATTCCTATAAATTCACCACTTGACATAATTTTCTCTTCGTCTCAGTGCTTATCGTGTTTGACTGAATTCATCACCTTATTACGTAAATAATCGTAAATGGTATTCTTATAGGTGATATTCAAGTTAAATTCAAAGATCACCGTAGATGACAAAAAAGGTTGATGAAGAGGGCCAATATGAATATTGGCTTATTATTTTAAATTTTTGAAGTTATTTACACCTACAAATAATTTAGTTGTTAGTTGAGTACAACAAACTGCTGAAGTCCCTCTAGCTGAATGAAGGATAGTGGACCAAATGTGACCAAATACGAGTTAGGTCAATCTTTTTCTCGAGTCCACTAAGGTTCAAGCATATCACGGAAGTGTGATCAGGACCAATCAAAGACAAGTGGAACTCGATAATTCAACATTTTGCTTACATTCCATGTTTGTAGCATCACAAACTGAAGCGAATTATGGGGGGTTGGGTAGCTTAGCTGGGTTGAGTCAAGGGTTAAGGACTTGGAGATCCAGGGTTCAGGTTTTAACAAAGAGAAAAAAACTAACATAACAATTAACATACTAACTTTTGTCATTAAAAAAAAAATGAAGCGACATTCTAAGAAAATGTACATGCATGGATAATGAAAAAGGAAAAATGCTTCGAGATGGGGAAACATATCAAATGTGGGGCGTCACGTACACCCAACAACGAAAAGAATCACACATTACCAACATTTGGTTCTCTCAATTTACTATTTAAATTCGGTTGGCATTTAGTTCTGAAATGCTATGTGATAAACAACTTAATTTGCTCTTCAAGTTCATGAATCAAGACACTCTCCAACTCAAGTTGCGCACGCATCAATTATAATCCTTAATTAATCAATCTTTATTATATATATATATATATATATATATATTTAAATCACCCCAAGTTTGCTTATAATATTTGTACTCATGCATGTTTGCTTCTTCCTTTAATTAGCATACGATTATAACTATGGCCTGGTCCAATCAGAGCTCTTCCTGTTGACCAAAGTGGATTACAATTTGATCCTTGCTCAATACATCACAGTGCATGTGCGAGTGCATTATGCTGGAAATTTGTCTTTATTATCAATATTCAATTAATTTTTTTTTCTGTTGGACATTCCCTCTCTCGTTATGGCTGATCCACTTACAAAATATCACTTTTCTACTACTACCTCTTCCAGCAGATGAAGTTAATTAATTAATTGACAGAATATTGATGACAGGTAGGAAATCCATTAGAATCGACATATATATGTATATATATGTGGATAGTTAATAATAAGCATGCATTCTTGTAAGTAATTAGTGAAGGAAAATGTAAAACATGAGGCTTATGAAGATGTAGAGTGGTCGTCGGTATATAAGGCATAATGAGCGGCTCCCAACTTTTTTTAGGTAAACTGAATTCACATCCAAATGATAGGAGTCATGAGCATGTGCATGTATTAGACTGCAAGGTAGAAGAAATGCTTATAAGAACGGTTTGATACTACTATATACATCGTTTTGATAGCCTATTCCATAAGAACTTCATAGTTGAACGTGCTTGATTTGGAACAATTTTAGGATGGGTCAGCTTCTGAGAACAAAATACGTTGAAAAGACTAGTGTTGGTTTGTGTAGTCAATCAACAATACTTAAATCGTCTAAGAGTTCATCTTATTTAATCCCCTAGTCTAAGTATGAGATGATAGTTACTTGACAATAGTGGGCAAAACTTATATACAAATTTGCGGTGATAAAAACATTACATCTTACTCCCTCCGTCACATTTACAAGCAAAAAAGCTTTTCAGATTTATTGAATAACACATGTATCTTGTCTATATATAAATAAAATATAGTAGTTATTAAATGAACCTAAAAAGTTGCTTTTTGCTATATATGTGATCATAGAAAGTATCTCGCAACTGCACTTTATATGATAAAAGTTTATAGAGACATTTGATATGTTGAAACATGAGTTCGAACTTATAATTTAAACACGAGCTCGAACTTACAATTTCCCACTTCTTAGCACTAGCGTTTGTGAATTTCCATTTCACCACTTTTCTCAAACTTGGATGCAATGTTACTGAGCTTTGCTAGCATGACATTAATAGCCTTACCGTGTGCAGTGTGTTTGTGTGCTAACTAATTTATATTGAGAAGATCCACGATTTTAATTTTCTTGTGTCTCTACGAAATCTTCATCTCCATGTGCATGTAGAAACATGGTATTAGATATCCATTCATATTTGCAAGGGAAGGAACAAGATTCAAAGAAACCAGAGAAATGGTATTTTAGTGGGGCATATGCCCCAAAATGCTTGTCAATACAATCTTCTAATTCCTGAAAATTAAAAAGATTTTGTAAGAAGAAAAATAAACCTTGCAAAGTCTTCATTCCTTCCACTTGTTTTTCTTAATTCCTCAAATTTGACTAGTTCTTCAATATATTATTTGGCATCTTTCGTCTTAAAGTTTTAGTCGGAAATACAATATTGCAGCCACCAGCACTAAGCAGTTTACGTAATACATAATACAAAGGAATAATTGATAACGATGAAGCCATTGCTAAATCAATGGTGGCTTGACTACAGTTTTATTACTTTTATATTACAAGTTTCATATTAAAAATTGAAAGCAGAAGCCCTCTACCGAATGGTTAACTTAAACGTAATAACTTTATGGTTATTTTTCCCGTCAAAAAGCTTCAACTCCCTTTTGGCTTTGCATTAGCAATTTCATTAAACATAAGACTTTATCATACTTACGTTATTATGTATAAGATATTTGAATACCATGAAATAAAGTTAAATTGTTTTCATAAACTCCCTGTAACCTCTATCGGAATGAGAGAAACCTTTGCCTTACATTTTGAAGGAGAGGGTCCTTATTGGGTTGAATTTTATTTAATTTCCTTAATTAACTATACAAAGGAGCATTGGTAGATCTAAACAATCAAGCTATAGATATTAAATTCAAAACTAAGAAAAGAGAAAACAAGAGAAACTATCTAGAAAATTAAAAGACAATTCTTCATTCATTTTGGTTGATTTGCAAAGTGTATCAAAGACACTAGGGTGTTCGCGGTTCGGTTTGGATCGATTTTGAGGTAAAACATCAACCGATCCAAAATAAAAATCATGTGCGGTTTGATTCGGTTTGGATGATTATGTTAAAAAAAACCGATCCGATCCGATCCAAATATATGCGGTTTAATTTGGATCGGTTTTTGGATATCCAAAATGCAACATGTAATTTTTTTTATTAATATTAATACTACTCATACACCATAAAATAATAGGTTTAATACAAAATATCACACAAATTTATTTAAAAAGTTAACATTACACAATGAAAATGATTGATTATATTTGCAATAGATGAAATAGTAATAGTATAGATTAAATTAATGTAATATATAAGATTAAATACCAATAAGAAATATATTAATGCAATATATAATACTAATAAAATAATAATTAAGTATAAAAATTTACTTTTGCAGTTCGTTTTGGTTTGGTTCGGTTCGGTTTTGAAAAGGCAATCCGAAATCCGACCCGATCATAGCGGTTTTTCCAAAATAACATCCAAACACATCCAAAAATATTCGGTTTTTTTACGGATTTTAGTTTTTTTGGATCGATTTGCGTTTTTATTTTGGATCGGTTTAAATTTAAACACCCCTAGACATTACACAAATAGTGGTGATAATGGATGGATAATAACCTAAAGGGCCTAAAGACAAAAAAAGATGCTCAATTAAACAATAACTAAATTAAAGTTCGACGAACGATATAAATTTTATCCCCTCAAATTTTTAATTTTTACATCTGGATTATCTATTCAAATCTAATTAATTGTATGCTCTCTCTCTCTTTCTTTTTTTGTGAAATTCATTGCATGCACTGTAAACACATTAATGATAATTCAAAAATATGAAAAGGCATATTAGAGTCCCCGTGAGCTTAGCTCAATTATCAGGGACAATACATGATACTACCTCCGTTCTTTTTTAATTGTCACTTTTTCACATCTTACACAAACCAAGACAATCGATAAATGTTACTACTTTTGATACAATTGTTTTTACTTTTACTATAGTGACCTTATTAATTTAATATTTCATTTCGTATGTTTCTCTCTCTGCAATAAATATATAAGGGTAATATTGATAAAACAACATTTAATGTTGCATTGAACTTTGAAAGTGACAGTTAAATATGAACAAAATTTTTCTTTAAAAGTGACAGTTAAAAAGGAACGGATGGAGTATATACAAAGATCGAGACTCTAAACCCATACAACCCACATATTCACCTTAAGAGGTAGATATCTAGCCACTAAACTACTTGACAAGAAAAAAAGACATTCAAAGTAACAATTTCTTTTTGTTTTTGCTAAAGATAAGTGTATTTGATGCATTGCTCGACAACTTTCCATGTTGTGGGAGTTCAAACCTTACATCAGATTCAACATTTGAATGTTGGTTCCAATGAAATGGGTTAGACTCCAACAGCTGTAAAGGAATATAAGGATGACTTGATGGTTAATGATGACACGTTAAAGAGTGAAGTGATGAGAATGTCTCGAAGTTGAGACACATTTCCAATATAATACTAATAAATCTATACTATATATAAAGGGAAATGTTAACAAGTGATCTTAGGGCATTGTTTAGTAACTTTAAATAGTAAGTTTTTGTCAAAGTTTATGAAATCAATGCATTGGAAATTGGAGTTTTTGACTTTTTTAAAAAATAATTTCTTTATTAGGAATCATTAAAAAGTGTTCTAAGGGCACTCGTTAACAAGACCCTATAACCTCTTTCGACTTTTTGAGTTAGTTTTTTCTCTTTTAAAAAATATCCTCAGTTTTCAATACAAATAACACATATAACAAATAGATAAGGATAAATTTTAATTTAAAAAAAATGTAATAAACACGATATGAATATATATATATATATATGTCCACTTTTTTTTCCCTCTTTACCCTTTAAAAAGTGTAACGAACTATACGAGTATATCTATACTTACTTTTTCATTGTCCCAATTATACTTTTATACAATCTTTTCTATAATAAAGATTGTTGCTGGTGTTATTAAAAAAATAAGAATTTAAATTATATTTATTTTGTTATATTGTTGGTGTCATTGAAATAAATAATCATAGTTAATTTGATTTGTTAATTGTTATAATTTGAAAGCAAAAAGCATTTATATTTTTACTTTTAATCAAATTCAAAATTTCATAAAAAAAACACCGTTCGAAATTTTCAAACATTAATGCAATAAAAAGAGTAGAAAGACGGTCACGTCCTTTTTGCCAATACTAATAATATTAGGCTAAAATATGGTTTTTGTCCCTGCAAATATGTCTCGTTTTGGTTTTAGTCCATGTAAATAAAATTGCAGAAAAAGGTCCCTGCAATTTTTTTTTTTAAATAGTATCTAACCTCACTTTTGTGATGATTTGCATACGTGACACATGATGACTGAACCCATTTTATAAAAAAAAAATCCCTACAGAATATTTTGTTTTTTTAAAAGGTCCTTGCAAAATATTATGTTTTTTAAAATTGTCCATGGAGGGACAATTTTATAAAACAGGGACAATTTTATAAAACAAAATACTTTGTAGAGATTTTTTTCTACAATTTTTTTAACAGGGACTAAAATCAAAACAAAACAAGACATATTTACAGGGATTAAAACCATATTTTAGCCCTAATATTACTAGCAACTTTCGATCCACTTATGCCCACCGCCACTGCACATCTAGTTCCATTGCAATCGTGAAAAAGAAAAAAGCTAGCTACAAAGGGTAGCTTCAAAATAATACATGTCTGCCCTCACTTCAACTGCAGTTCCCGACATTACCTTTGAAGAACTTTGATAATTTATCTAACAACCAATAAAATTTTATCTCACCTAAAATTATTTTTTGCTTTGTTCTTTTTTAAAAAAAAATCTATAGGAGCAACTTTAGTATCTAATGTCATTCAAGGATTACTAATCTTCAAATAAAATACTACAAGTGTAATCGAGCTCTCGCTTCCCAACTAGGAGCACACTTATACATGAAACAAAGTGTGATCCCTTGTTTGACAAATAAAATACATGTATACAACTAATCGATAACAAATCCTAGAATTACCATATGATTTATCTTTTTGTAGCAAGCGTGTTTTGTTTCGGTAATCAGAGGGGAGTAACTCTAATATGGAAATTAGTCTTAGAGCGAGTTAGTGTCAAGCCAACATGTTTAGATGCTTGAAAGAAATGTCATCATAAGTTTAACTTAGTTACTAGGACAAATGCATAATACATATTAGAGTATAGTGAGAATAAACTAGAGTTACTTAGTGGTAACTATAGTAGAAAGTTAGTTAGGGAGTTAGTTACTCCTAATCACTATAAATAAGCTACACCTATGTACTATTTCACATCTTTTATTCATTTCTATCTTTGTGATGACTCCTAGAGAGAATTACACAATTTACCTTTCCATTGCATTTGACTTAGAACCATGGAATCCTCTGATTCATAACATGGTATCAGAGCGTTATGGAGATAGCGATTTTGATTCAGTTTCTGATGAAGAAGATGATTTTGATGGTGATGAAGAAGAAGATCTCGAAGCTTCTGCATCAGCAACCTCGAGTTCTTCAGCTTCGCAAGTTTCAGTTGTTTTCGGTAGTTTTGGCGATTCGGTTTCTACTCCTCCTCCTTCACCATGGATCACACCAGTTATTGATGGATTCACCAACAAGATCGGTGACGTTCCTTGTTTTCTCGTTGGTTCACGTTGCAGCAATCAGAAATTTGCTTTTGATGCTTCAGAAGAAAATCAGAAGCTGCAAGATCGTGATTATGAGTTAATCGTTTCTGCCAAATCCACGAATTCGACGAATCGCGACTCTGAGTTCATAGTTTCTGAAGCTGCGATCAAGAATTCGAAGCATCTCATCATCGATATCGTTGTCTCATGCTCTGGACCTGTTTACGACGCTTCTGTCTTCGTCGGAAATAAGGACCAAGCTTTAATCACCATCAAGAACAATTTTCAGTGCTTCGATCTACATGACGAACACATCGTCGATTTCAATCCCGACGAAAGAATTGGTTCGTTCTTTCTGTTCTTCGTTCTTGCAGTTCTCCGACAAATCCAATTCCGTTTATGGTGGATACCTTGGGATCGAGGGAGGCATAATTTGATTCCGGTGAAACTTTTTCTTCACAATCTGTTTCCAAACTACATCTCTACCTTGATTCTCACCTTTCCAAAGTCACGGTCACGCCAAGAAACAAAATTCTTGATTTCATTCAGTTCTAGAATTGGTGAATTGATCGTTCAGCTTCCACTCAAAACCATAAGCGAATTTCAATCAAAATCAAAACAACTCAAATCGTTTCTTTTGGAAAAGCCATTTTTGGTTGCGTGTTTTTCGAATCGCGTTTACAGAAATGTGTGTGGTATCGCAAAATTGTGCTTGAAAACGCGTTTGGCAGCGAAAAGCAATTTCAGATGGAATTGCTTTCTGTGTGTGTTTTTCGCTTTTGCATAATCACTTACCAGAAATGCTTTCACATAAGAAGTTCTATTGGAAACACGTATTTGGGAAAAGCTTTTAGTTTAGATGTGTTTTCCTTATATCATGTTTGCTTAATCATTACAGAAGCTCTTTATCAATAAGTGTCTTTGGTTCAGAAGTGCGTTTGAAGAAAGCTTTTTCGGTTGCAATGCAAAAGCGCTTCTGGAATAAGCCGGTAAAGGTGTTAAGAGGAAGAAGAAGTCAGATACGCATAAGAGAGGTTTGAGCACAGAGTTTCTGAAGGTGAGAAAAACCACAAGAAGGGGGGTTGAATTGTGTTTTCAAAAACTTCTTTCTTTACGTTCTGAAAAACTGTTCCCAGATTCAGAGTCTGAAATAGTTCAGAGTCTGACTTGAGTTCAGAGTCTTAGTGCAGCGGATAATAGTAAGAGAACAGAGAAAGAAAGAACACAAGCAATTATATAGGTTCCTTCCACAAACCGGAAGTAGTCATGTCCCCCTTGCACTTCCAAGGAGAGTTCCACTAAAATGTAATGTCGGATTACAAGTTCCTCAATCACACAAGAAAGAGACTTATCAATGCTCAAGGACAACTCCAAGAGACTTCTATGCTCAATCACACAAGAAAGAGACTTCTATGCTCAAGGACAACTCCAAGAGACTTCCTTTGCTCAATCA
>Ga0228710_1000999_pt1 | contig 40475 bp, 23 predicted proteins | sample MedpolnodulmetaG_FD_177995 | JGI IMG/M metagenome (GOLD analysis project Ga0228710, IMG submission 177995) | Root nodule microbial communities from Medicago polymorpha collected in Santa Monica, California, United States - pink nodules | ecosystem: Host-associated > Plants > Roots > Nodule... | reverse complement strand
GATCGGTAAGAATGGCGGCCAAGGCAACGCCGGTAAGCTAGTGGCGGTTGTTGGGTTGTTTGAAGAGAGAAGAAGAGGTTGGTATCGTAAGAGGAGAGGAAGAAGAGGAATGGGTCAGATTTTTTTTTTAATTGGTTCTCATGATAATAATAATAATAATGGGAGGGAGAGAGAGAGAAAAGGGAGATAAAGGTCATTTGCCAGGGGTTGTGTCTTTTTGCCAGGGGCAAACCCCTCTGTAATTGTAAGTGGTCCTATGTCATTTTGCCAGGGGTTTCTTTGGCATAGTCCCTGGCAAATTTGCCAGGGGTTCATGCTCCTGTCAAAATTTCTTGGCAAACTGCAACATTTCTTGTAGTGTAGTGACATAGCATGACTTCTTGTTTTTTTGTATGAACCTTTTTGTTTGTTGTGGATGTACCTTCTTGTTTTTTGGTTGCTGGTGACATAGACTATTTGAAGGTTTTGTTTGTTTCAGAAGTATGGTTGGAGTTATGAGTATTAAATTTTGTCAATTCAAATAAAATGGCCTATTATAAAACAAACTCTCATTAACCATGACACTAAGCTATAGTTTACAAGTCATATTTACAAGAGTAATGATAATTTTATAGCTACTTTTGTGACAATTTTAAGGACAACTTTATTATTCACTATTATTATTATTATTATTAATAAAACGAGAAATGATATTTGTACAACCAATTTGTGACAACTTTCTCTCACATATTCACATTATGTTTTTAATTTCTCTCTATATTGCTTTGGTTTTCGTGTCAATAATTATTTTTCTTTAGAAATCTATAGTTGTTCCATAAGTTGTCAAGTAAATTGTTGTTCAAACACCATTCCTTTAATAAAAAACAATAGAGAGAGAGTAAGAACACAATAAAGTAATTGAGAGTTATAAAAAAATTATCATAAAGAAATTGTACAAATATCATTGTCCTAATTATGATTACTATCATTTTCTTTTTTTTGGCAAATAGCCTAATGATGAGAATCACATCGCGGGTTCGAGCCCACGGAGACTCACACCACACACCAAATGTTCTTGCAACTACTATATGAGTGGTAGTTACGAGACATTACCACTATCCATATTATAATTTATTTATAATAAATAAATGTAAATGAGTAAATAGTCATTTTTGTCCATGAATGTTTAAATAGCCACTTATTTATTATAAAGTAGTCTTTGATTATGCATTTTGTTAGTTAAAATAGTCTTTGATAAATACAGTTTTAAATAAAAGAGTGCACAATCAGAGACTATTTTATAATTTTACTATATTGAGAAACTATTGTGACTACTCGTTATAAATTTAAGAACAAAAATGACTATTTATCCAAATGTAAATTATCCTACAATTACCATTCATGTGCTCTTTTAAGATGATATAATGACTAAATACACAAATCTCATGAAAATCAATTAATTAGTAACATAGTTTGCTTAAGCCCAAAAGTTATAATTTAATATTTGAGACTATTCTATTACAATTTTTTTTAATCAGGTAAGATTATTATTACAAAAAAGTAAGACCAATAATACATTCTTTAACATATATTCTCTCTTATCGATTAAAATTTATGAGTCTCACCAAAATTATGTGAGAACTACATAATATAATAATATAATGAAATACGTAAATTTTAATCAATAAAAACAAGTCTGTTGAAAAATGTGTTATAGAGTGTATTTTTTTTTTGTTGAGGGAATTATAACTATTGCATTTTTAATATCAATTTTCAAATTAAAAAGACTAGTTGTTCTTGACCCAAAAAAAAAGACTAGTTGTTCCCAAACAACCTCATCCAACCAACCAACCGCGCTTTGGTCACGTCTGTAGTATTGAATCGACAAATTATATATTCTTTCCAACAGCAAAAGTTTATTGATTCTCCACGTTTTTTTTTGGACAATGGCTCGAGGGAAAAAAACATAGTAGTTAACTAGAAAGTAGAAATAAACTTTTTTTTCTCTATAAAATGAACACCAACTGGATTGTAAAACAGCACAAGACAAGAAGTGAGGTGAATTGCAACAATGGATGGTAAGCTAGAAGCATCCTCAAAAGAAGCACATGAGTGCTTGAGTAATGGGAGCAAACGTGGCGGTTGGATAAGTTTCCCTTTCTTCATTGGTATCTCTTCTTCCTTTAATCTTTTACACTTCAAAAGTTTGTTTTTCCGTTTTAACTTTGATATGATATTTACGAGAAGGAGATCATAATAATCTGAAATTTGATCGAAAGATAAATAAACTATGATTAACAATGATTGTTTCAGTTAGGATTCATACTCATATCCTTATGAAATATTAGTCTTTTTTGTTTGTTTCAAAGAGGGTATCCTCGAAACTCATATACTCTAAATGCACGTCGTAACTTATCAAATGTTCTTGCAATCTTTTACCATCTGGGATGTACTCAAGAAACAAACAATTTTCCATTTATTTATGATCATATTTTTTTATGTTGTTGATTAAATTATAGGTATGGTAGCGGGGTTGTCACTGGCAAGTGCAGGAATTGGGGGGAATTTGATTGTATATCTTATAAGTGAATTCAATATAAAGAGTATCACTGCTGCTCAAATTGTAAACGTTGTTGTTGGAAGCTCCAATCTATTACCAATCATAGCTGCAATCCTTGCTGATTCTTTCTTTGGCTCTTTCTCTGTTGCCTTTACAACTTCTTGTGTTGCTTTGCTGGTAAACTACATCAAACTATATCTCTATATCCATACATATGCAAGCATTTTCCATTCACCAAAAATAATTATGCAAGCATTTTCTTTTGTTTTCTGCCTAGTCTATTTATTTGTTAGATTTTCAGATGAAGTGTTTGCTTTGGGTTTTTTTTGGGAAGCCTTTGCTGAATAAATGAGTAATCAAATTTATCAAGTATTTTGAAAACAAATACGTACTAACAATATATCCATTATAAAATAAAAATAAAAATTTAAGAGTATATTCTTCCTGATCACACACACTTTTATATTGATTTGAAATTATATAAGACTTACACTTATTTTCACGAAACTCATTTAAGTTTCAATAAACGAGTATTAAAAATATGTTTATGCTTTTAGGACTCAACTCATTTAAGTTTCAATAAATGTGAAAATGTATTAAAAATATGTTTATGCTTTTAGCACTCTTCAACTTTGGAAGAAGGAAAAGAACAAATGTACCAAAAAAGAAAGAAAAAAAGAAGAAGGAAAAGAACAAAAGTGTAACACCAACTACTTGAATATCTTTGAATTTTTTTAACTAAGGTTCAATCACGATCAAATAATTGTAGTACTAAATCACAATTATCAATTATTAACCATGATTTTGTATAAAGTTCAATCATGATCAAATAATTGTAGTACTAAATCCACAAACATCAATTATTAAACATGATTTTGTATCTTCTTTCTCTCTGTCAATAATGACACATTATCAAAAACAAAATGCTAATTAGTACAACTCCATCAAATGACGAATCATTCGAAGAATTCAACTTTCTTTCTTTTTTTTTATAAAGAAGAAAAGACAAAAACAAAACCAAACTATGATCTCAAGCGAGCAACTCCAAGAGCATCATCCAGAAGGGAATGATGCAGTTGAGGAGAGCAAACAATCCAAGACTTTAGAGCATCTGAAGAAGAAGCATCATGCTTAACAAGCCAATCCGCACACTCGTTGCCTTGACGAAGGGTGTGATGAAAATTAACAATCCAATCTCGATGCTGCAGTTGGACAATCTGACTAATCAGAGGAGCATGAGGATGATGAGCTTGGACATCCGACATGATTAAATCAAGAGCCATCCTAGAATCTGATTCAAGAATAATGTTCCTATGGCCCGCATCATACGCAATACGAAGGCCATGAAAAATGGCATACAATTCGGCCACCAAGCAAGAAGTAATACCACAAAATCTAGAAAAACCCAACAACCAATCACCATTGTTGTTTCTAATAAGACCTCCAAAACACGATCTTCCAGGATTAGAAAGAGAACTACCGTCAACATTAACTTTGAAGAATTCAACCTTAATTTAGAGTGGAATAATTATTGGTCAAGTTTTAATTACCTTATGATCAAACTTCGAATTACTAGACCTCTCTATTCTAAAAATCCGAGTGTTAACACACAAAAAAACACTAACTAGTGCCTTATAGACAAATATTAATAAACTCAATGCGAAAATATCCATCTTAAAAATCATACATTTAACTAAAAACCTTTCAATCATTTTTATTTTAATATTTCCTCTGTTTTAAAATTAGTGTCATTTTAGTAACAAAATTATTTCGAAATGAATGACAATTTCAATTTCTATTGCAATATTAGTTATTTCTTTTCAATTAAACTCTCTAAATACGTTACTCCCAAAATATTGCTTCTACCTTACATTTATTATACTAGAAAAGACAACAAAAGATAGTTTGATAAAATAATTAATTTTGTCGACTCAAAAAGTGTAACCAAACATACATTTTTTTTTTTTTACCGAACAACAACTCATTTAAATTTTCACATTTGAATTTGCAGGGCACAATTCTTTTAACCTTAACAGCAACAATCAATTCCTTAAAGCCTCACCCATGTAGCAACAAATCTACAACATGCAAACCACCAACAGGAATTCAATACACAGTTTTATACATAAGCATAGTGTTAATATCAATTGGTTTTGGTGGTTCACGTTTCACAGCAGCATCACTAGGTGCAAATCAGTTTGACAAACTTGAACATCAAGGAACATTTTTCAACTGGTTCTTTTTCACATTCTATGTTGCTTCTGGAGTTGCATTAACTGGCGTTATTTACATTGAGGATAATTTTGGTTGGTCTTTAGGATTTGGTATTTGTGCTGTGGCTACTTTTGTTGGTGCGGTTGTTTTTTTGTCGGGTTATCGATTTTATCGAGCTGAAAAGCTACAAGGAAGTGCAGTTTTGGATTTGGGACGTGTTTTTGTTGCATCTGTTCGTAAGTGGAAGTGTAAGCTCTCATCTAGAGTTGAGGATTACTATGTCTGTTCTTCTGGTTGTGATGATTCTATGATTGAAGTGCTAACTCCGCCAACACCAGGAAAAAGATTAAGGTACTAAGCATAATTTGGATTTGTTAACAGTAGAGAGAATAACAATGAAGGATAAGTTCAATAAAATACCAAATGCGTAACATATCAAACTAAGGAGTAAAAGATTACGATAACAATGCATCATGATTAATCTCTAAAGCTTTCAAGTATTCTATTTATACGTAAATTTGAACACTTGAAAATCATGATCGATTACGTCTAAATTCTCAAACCATAAAGTTCAAATAGATGGTTAAATAAGTGACTAAATCACTCTTAGTGTTGAAGTCCATTGTGGTGATGATTTTCTTTTCATTTATGTTTCAATAGGAAACAGGAAGCATCAATGTCGTAGATTTTAGTCACAGATAGTGTACTGCTGCAATGTTTGTTAGCATACCAACATTGCATGGGGTGAGTGAGCTGTTATTTAACAGTGGACACATTTTGCTATAGTCTTGGTGGTGGTGTAGAAACCATTACAGTGATGATTGCTTTTTAAATTACGGCTAAAATTAGCACAAGAGCGTATGATCAGTATCACGTGTTATATAGTGGTGGTAGTGGGCAATATTTAATAGTGCTCATAGTTGTAGCAGTTAAGATAGAATAGTGGAGTGAGCAACTATTAGTAATGGCCACGATTGTCCATTGTTAAGAAAGGCTAGTGGACCCAAATCATGTAAAGGTGCATTAGTTTTTTATTTTATTTACTTATTTTAGCCGAAATGGTAGGACCCCTTCTCGGACTCTGTGTATGCGGGAGCTTTAGTGCATCGGGCTGCCAAATTTTGGTTGTTTATTCGTTAAAATATTCTAAATAGGTTGTTTATGCGTTAAAATAATCTAAGTTGTTGGTCGAAGATGTCAGGTAACTGAGTAAATGATAAGTCAAAGTAAAGATAGTTTTCTGCATAGACGAATCTTTCTCGGTCTGCATAAACATTATGCTAATCTATATGCAAATGCAGGTTCTTCAACCGTGCAGCTCTGATAACTGATGCAGACCTAAAATCAGATGGCTCAGTTAAGAAATCATCATGGAAGCTATGCACAGTTCAACAAGTGGAAGATTTTAAAAAAATATTTGGAATCCTACCACTATGGAGTTCAAGTATATTCCTAGCAACTCCAATAGCAATCCAAAGTAGTATGACAGTACTTCAAGCTTTAGTCATGGATCGTTCTTTAGGACCCCATTTCAAAATCCCAGCTGGTTCTATTTCTGTTATAGTCATAATATCAACATCCATTTTCCTCACCTTTCTTGACAGGGTGTTATTGCCAGGTTGGCATAAGATAACCGGAAAAATGCCTATGCCGCTTCAACGGATAGGAGTAGGACATGTGTTGACTGTTCTTAGCATGGTTGTTTCTGCTCTTGTTGAATCAAAGAGACTCAAATCAGCACATGGACATGTTTCAATGTCTGTGTTATGGTTGTTTCCACAGTTAGTGTTGGTTGGTATTGGAGAAGCATTTCATTTTCCAGGACAAGTTACATTCTATTATCAACAATTTCCACAATCACTTAGGAGCACATCAACTGCAATGATTTCAATGATTATAGGGATTGCCTTTTACTTGAGCGCTGCTTTGATCGACCATGTTCGTAGGAGTACTAATTGGTTACCTGATGAAATAAATCATGGGAAGGTAGATAATGTGTATTGGATGTTAGTAGTGTTTGGAGGTATCAACTTTGTGTATTACTTACTGTGTTCTATTTCTTACAAGTATGAAAATGTTTAAGAGGTTGCGATGTTATGATAAATGTTATCAATGTTTGGTTGGAATAATAAGTGATAATGATAATATGATCTTCTCTCCTACATTTTTTACTATGAAAATATTATTCATGACATATATTGCATATAGTATTAGACATATTTGTGGAATAATTTCAGAAGTGTTCGTACTACAAAACTTAAGAAGCCAAATATACAAATTTGAAATTTCCAATCACCACGACAATTGATTATATTTAGCAAAAATTAGCTGGCTAATCTTTGAATCATTGAGAAAGCAAGTGTTGTTGCATGTTATATCCAGCAACATGAGAAAGGTGCACTCATATTGGTGAGTTTCAACATCCAATCTGCATGACCTACAAATAAAGTGCATCACCATTTCAAAAATAACATGTAATATCTAAAATTCAGAATTACAGAATATTGAATAAATTTTGAAAAAATGGAAAAAGTCCTAAGCAAGGGAAAAAGGCTAAATGAGAAAAAAATTGTACTGTTTAACAAATTATACTTTATAAATCCTGCAAGCAAGGGAAAAAGGCTAAATGAGAATTTCTTATACAGCAAGAGTATCCTTCGAAACAGCATCAAAATTAGTTATTGCAAATTCTTGAAAATATCCCGCTACAGCTCATCCAACGGTGTGCCGAATAAGGTAAGATATACAAATTGGCAAAAGAGCGCCATTTTTTTTTACATTGAATTTCTTGCCATATAAGCATGCAAAATCAGATTTGATGAGGATCACTCAATCGCGGGTAAGTTATCAATTGCAACGTTTGAAAAAGATAGCCGCCGGTTGGTTTTCTAAGCCAAATCACAAAGAGAGTGAAAATATGTTGACACGAAAATTGGCTATAAAATGACCCATTCACACCCAACTTCAATGTGCTATTTCTTACTCTAAAATCACAAACACACACACACAACCTTTGCTTTTCTTTGTTCTCTTTGTTTGTGCTTCAGCCATGTCGAGCGCAAAGAAAGGCCGAGGTCGCCAAAAGATTGAGATGAAAAAGATGAGCAACGAGTGCAACCTGCAAGTGACTTTCTCAAAGCGTCGCAACGGGCTCTTCAAGAAAGCCAGTGAGCTTTGCACCCTTTGTGGTGCAGATGCTGCTCTCGTTGTATTCTCACCTAGTGGAAAGGTATTTTCCTTTGGTCATCCCAATCTTGATACGGTCATAGACCGCTATCTTTCTCTCGTCCCACCCCAAAACAATGACACCATGCAATTCATTGAGGCTCATCGCAATGCCAACGTGCGTGAACTCAATGCGCAACTGACTCAAATCAGCAACACACTGGATGCCGAGAAGAAGATTGGTGATGAGCTGAGCAATTTGCACAAGGAAACCGAGGCTATGTTTTGGTGGGCTTGTCCGATTGATGGGATGAATAGGGATCAACTTGCATTATTTAAGAAGGCTTTGAAGGAGCTTAAGAAACTTGCAATTCAGCATGCTGCTACTCAAACTCTTCCATTTTTTGTTGGCAACGCTTCATCCTCGAACATTTATCTCCATCATCAGCCAAATCCTCAACAAGCTCAAATGTTTCCACCACAAATTTTTCAAAATCCTATGTTGCCATTGCAGCCTCATTTTGATGGATCGATGATACCTCACCATGGCTTCAATAATATGGTGTGATAATATGTTCCGTAGAATATATTGTCAGATTCTAAAGAATAAATAAGAATTAATCTTTTAAGTTTTTGGCTAATTTACTTTCCCTCTTTTATACTTGTTTTTGTCTACTATTTTTATTTTGTCTATTTGATACTTACCATGCATAATGATAATTTTGTTCTCCTTTAATCAAGAATAACAACCAATATGTTTGGTTTTTTCTTTAATCTAGAATTATCAGCATATAGGCGGAAAAATAATTAGTAGTCAGAAATTTAAAATCGAACACAATGAATGGTTTACAGTTGAAACTCTGTCCATTGAATTTACATGCTGAATTCAGGCCTACAATAAAATCTATCTATCACATTAATAGTTGGTGATTTAGAACACTTTTATAATATGTTATCTTTCTGTCTTAATTATAAGCAAAAATAGTTCAAAAAATTTGACGTATTTGATCTAAAATTTGAATGAAATACATCCATCTTTTTTACCTACTTTTGTCTATAATTAAGCCTAGAGGAGGTCTTTATTTGGCTATGTCCGACTATTTAAATGAATAGAATATTTTAGAAGTTTAAACATATACTAAATAAATAAGTTAAATTTTATAGGTTAGATAATATGTTCATGTTGGGATACCTCACACTCACCTCTAAATACACACATAACGCATTTTTTTGTAGCTGGACAAAAGGATCAAATCACTTTTTGAACGAAGACATGATGGGCAAAGAAAAAAATAGTAAAAACTTGGTTGTGTGCTTTTGTTCATTTTCTCACGACTCATGTTGTAGTAAATGAGTGTATTTATTTTTCATTTATATTTAATTTAATGGCGGCTTTCTGAGGATTTTTATCTTAATAGGATGGTATTGCCTTCTTGTAAGCTTGGGCGCAACAATAATAATAATATCAATTTTATTTCATTAAAAATAAAAATATTGCATTATTTCCATTATGTCAAATTGATCAAAAACTACATGCACAAGAAGGAAAAAAACAAATGGATACATATCTCAAATATTTTAATATATAAAAATTTCGAGTCACACTTGATTGAGATGTAGATGACATGATTATCTCCCACGGCAGGTACACGTTCTCATAACGTATGTTTTCTTTTTTTGTACGGTCATAACAAATCAAAAGTTGTTGTATGAGAAACTTGAAAAAATTGGAATGGTGAAATAGTTGTTAAGTGCAAGGAATCAACACAAATTAATTCATCCACTCTTGAAGCAATAGGCTAATACACTTTTTTAAAGGTAGTTATCATTCCATAACTATCACTACTCGACATTGAGATTATTTTTCATACCAAAAAGAAAATTTGTTTTATTTATTTTTATACCTGTATACATAGTATCAGAATTTGCCACCAATTGACCAGAACTTCAAACTTCATGTGGAACAATCAAGACTTTATTTCAAAGAGTCCTACATCGGACAAAAAAAGGCTTGAACATGTGCTTATAAATAAGGGCAATCCTCAACTCACAAGCCTGTTTAGTTTGAACTCATTAGCTACATATATTGTTGAAATCAATGTTGCAAGATGTAAAATCAAGAGAAATTTGTTAATTTAGAAGATGATGACGATGTGAATTGAATGAAGGTGTGAAATCAACGTGAATTGATATCAATTGAAACGTTTAATCATTTGTTTAATTAAGGATATATACAAAAAGTCTTGGTTAAGTAGTACGATTTGATCAACATAGCCTGGGTGACTGAGGGAAACGTTATTAATCTCTAATATTCTTGTGTTGTTTTAATCAGCGGCGAGTTAACCACCCCAATAGTGATAGTGTTAAATGAGAAGGGGTGTTAATGTTTAAATAAAATTAGAGGGGGTGTTAGTGTTATTTACGAAGACGTGTCAAAGAAGGTGAGTGTAATTTGCCCAAAATTAATTTTTTCAAATGATTATATATAATTTTTTTCAAATGATTATATAATTAGAAATATGATCAGCAATGAGTGAATGAGTCGTAAAGAAGCTAATCAATTGCCTTGTCCTCTTATATGGTTGAAAAAAATACTTATTATACTTGTTATCAGTGCACATAAGAATGCAAAGCAGTTAGCAAACAGGAATACAAAATACATTTCATCAGATAACATTAGTGTACAATAATTTGATGCAGGTTCCTTCAAAAAAATAAAATAATTTGATGCAGGTTTTGGACAGTCATTTTTTGTCACATGGAAGACTTGGAAACTTTTTCATCTTAACCAGATTCACAATTATAAAAAGATAATTTTCAACAAAGAATTCAATTAAAATGAATAAAGACTAACCAATGGGCAAAGAATTCAACAACATCGAACGTACTGTAGCAGGAGCCAGGAGTATCCTTCAAAACAGCATCAAAATTAGTTATTGCAAATTCTTGAAAATATCTCGCTACAGCTTATCCAACGGTGTGCCGAATAAGGTAAGTTATACAAATTGGCAAAAGAGCGCCATTTTTTTTTTACATTGAATTTCTTGCCATATAAGCATGCAAAATCAGATTTGATGAGAATTTTTCAATCCAGTAAGTTATCAATTGCAACGTTTGAAAAAGATAGCCACCGGTTGGTTTTCTAAGCCAAATCACAAAAGGAGAGGGAAAATATGTAGACACAAAAATTGGCTATAAAATGACCCCTTCACATCCAACTTCAATATACCATTTCTTACTCGAAAATCACAAACACACACACCCTTTGCTTTTCTTTGTTCTCTTTGTTTGTGATTTAGCTATGTCGAGCGCAAAGAAAGCCCGAGGTCGCCAAAAGATCGAGATGAAAAAGATGAGCAACTTGCAAGTGACTTTCTCAAAGCGTCGTAGCGGGATCTTCAAGAAAGCCAGCGAGCTTTGTACCCTTTGTGGTGCAGATGCTGCTCTCGTTGTATTCTCACCTAGTGGAAAGGTATTTTCCTTTGGTCATCCCAATCTTGATACGGTCATAGACCGCTATCTTTCTCTTGTCCCACCCCAAAACAACGACACCATGCAATTCATTGAGGCTCATCGCAATGCCAACGTGCGTGAACTCAATGCTCAGCTAACTCAAATCAACAACACGTTGGATGCCGAGAAGAAGATTGGTGATGAGCTGAGGAATTTTGCACAATGAAACCGAGGCTAAGTTTTGGTGGGCTTGTGCGGTTGACGGTATGAATAGGGATCAACTTGAATTATTCAAGAAGGCTTTGGAGGAGCTTAAGAAACTTGTAATTCAGCATGCTGCTGCTCAAACTCTTCCATTTTTTTGTTGGCAATGCTTCATCCTCGAACATTTATTTTCATCATCAGCCAAATCCTCAACAAGCTCAAATGTTTCCACCACAATTTTTTCAAAACCCTATGTTGCAATTGCAGCCTCATTTGTTTGATGGATCGATGATACCTCACCATGGCTTCAATAATATGGTGTAATAATATGTTATGTAGAATATATTGTCAGGTGCTAAAGAATAAATAAGAATTAATCTTTTATGTTTGTGGCTAATTTACTTTGTTCGTCCCTCACTCCCTCTTCTATACTAGTTTTTGTCTGCTATTTATATTTTGTTGATTTGATACTTACCATGCATAATGATAATTTTGATCTCCTCTAATCAAGAATAACAACCAATATGTTTGGTTTTAACTTTAATCTAGAACTAGAATTGTCAGCATATAGGCGGCAAAATAATTAGTAGTGAGTAATTTAAAATCGAACACAATAAATGGTTTATTGTTGGAACTCTATCCATTGAGTTTACATGCTGATTTCAGGCCTGCAATTAAATCCATCTACCACATTAGCAATTGGTGATATATAACACTTTTTTTAATATGTTATCTCTCACTTTAATTATAAGTAAAAATAGGTCAATTTTTTTTTAAGAATGTACCAAAAAAAAAAAGTTCAAAAACTTTGACGTATTTGATATAAAATTTGAACGAAATACATTCATCTTTTTTATCTGCTTTTGTCTATAATTAAACTTAGAGGAAGTATTTGTTGGCTATGTCCGACTATTTAAATGAATTTAAAAGTTTAAACATATACTAAATAAATAAGTTAAATTTTATAGGTTAGATGATATATTCATGTTGGGCTAGCTTACACTCACCCCTAACTACAGACATAACAAATTTTTTGAAGCTCGACAAATGATCAAATCACTTTTTGAACGAAGACGTGATGGGCAGAGAAAAAGTTGGAGTACGAAATTACTTGGTTGTGTGTTATTGTTCCTTTTCTCACGACTCACATTATAGCAAATGAGTATTTATTTTTCATTTATGGATGCTTAAGTGTTTAATGGTGGCTTTCTGAGGATTTTTATCTTAATAGGATGGTAGAGATCAAATAATATCAATTTTATTCCATCAAAAATAAAAATATTGCAATATTTCCATTACTGTCAAATTGATCCAAAACTACATACATAAGAAGAAGAAAACCAAAACAAATGAATACATATCTCAAATATTTAATATATAAAAGTTATGGTTAACTATGCTTTTCACCCCTGGAATATATGTCATTTTCGGTTTTCGTCCATATAAAATTTTCGGTTTGATTTGCATCCTCGTAAATTTAATTTTTTCGGAAAACGTCCCTCCCCTGTCCAACTCACCAAATTCGCTTATGTGGCGCTGACTTGGCTTTTTCTTTTTATTTTTTTAATTAGCCACATCAGATTTTATTATTAAGATTTTTAAAAAAATCCAAAAAATAATATAAATTCATTTAAAATAAAAAATAATTTAAAAAATTTGAAAGTTAATTTTTGAAAATAAAAAAATGAAATAGTTTTTTTTTAAAAAAAATCTGGAATTTTTTTTTATTACCAAATTTTTTTTAGAAATTAAAAAAATATAAGATTTTTTTTTTATCAAAATTAGAAAATATAATCAGATTTTTTTCGAAATTAAAAAGATTTTAAAAAAATTCTGGAATTTAGTTTTTAAAATACAAAAAAAACAAATTTTCTACAAAAAAAAATTCTGGATACAAATTTAGATAAAATTCAGATTTTTTTCGAAAATTTTATTCCAGAATTTTTATAAAATCTTTTTCGAAATGAAAAAAAATCATATTTCTTTAAAAAATTATGAAGATTTTATGATTTTGGATAATGATTCTAACAAAAATCCATTTTGGGGCTATAATAAAAAAATTGTAAAAAATAAAATTTGGTATCCAGATTTTTGAAAATTAAAATTTTTTCAAAAATCTAACCTTTTTAATAAAATTTTTGAATAAAAATCTGAATTTTTTCTAAATTTGGTATCCAGATTTTTGAAAATTAAAATTTTTTCCTGATTTTTTTAAAAAAAAATCTAACCTTTTTTTAAATTTTGAAAATTTGATTTTTTAAATTTAAATTCCTGAATTTTTTAAAATCTGATTATATTTTCTGATTTAACCTTAATGTTTTTTCTGACTTTTTTTATTTTAGAAAAAAAAATCTTAATTTTTTTCCATTTTTAAATATTTGGAAAAAATCTGACTATTTTTCTGGTTTTTTATATTTCGGAAAAATCTTAATGTTTTCATTGAATTTTTTAGTTTTTTAATTTATTTTTATTTTTTTCGATTTTTGGAAAAAATCTGAATATTTTAATTTAATGATTTTTTTATTTTTTTTTAAAAAAATATGATGTGGAAATGTTTTTTTATACGTGGCCAATTAAAAAAAGTAAAAAATGAAGAAAAAAAATCAAATCAGCGCCACGTAAGCGAATTTGCTGAGTTGGATGGGGGAGGGGGGTATTCTGGAAAAAAAAAACTTTACGAGGATGCCAATCAAACCGAAAATTTTAGACGGACAAAAACCAGAAATGACATATATTACAGGGATGAAAACAACTATCTAAAAATTAGGTGTCACATTTGATTGAGATATAGATAACATGATTATCTTCTAAAGCAGGTACACGTTCTCATAAAATTTTATTTTTATTTTTAGAATTCTCATAACATTTGTAAATATATTCTTGAACAAAGACACACATGTATAAATATAATTAGATATTCGAGCAGTAGTGTTAGCATGTGAGGATTAAATCTATAGGAAGATCAATGAGGGAATTAAGAGGCCACCACATCAGATATTTGAGTGATGTGGCAAATAACACAAGGTGTCAACAATCTGGAGGTCTGATTTAATAAATATAATAAATAATGATAATATGATTTCTCTCCTGCATTTTACTATGAAAAATATTATTCATGACATATATTGCATCTGCAGCAGCACTAGTATTAGTCATATTTGTTGAATAATTTCAGGTGACAATAGCTTTTTACAAGTAAAATAACAGTATTTCACTGACTCGACAATTTTGTCTTATCAAAAAAACATGCATTCCTATTGACCTTCTCAAATATTCAACATTGAAGAACTAGGATAATACACTTTTAAAAGGTAGTTATCATTCCATAACTAATCACTACTCAACATTGAGACTATTTATTCATACCAAATATACATTTTTTTGTATAATTTTTATACCTGTATACAGTATACATAGTATCATAATTTGCCTACAATTGACCAGAACTTCAAACTTCATCTTGAACAGTCTAGGCTTTATATTGAATACCAATTTATTACCTCATACGTTTGTTAGAACTGGAACATGCTTTAAAGATGAATGCATGCGGTAATCCTAAGTGAAAAACAAGGAGACTATAGGCATTTTCTAAGGAATTAGTCAGCCAAAAGCAACGAAATCTGTTTCTTTAAGCTTTAGCTAATGTTGCAATCCCTGGAATTTCCCGAAGAATCCTCTTCAGAAGAGACATCACCATCTAACAATCCTAAAAAATAATCCTCTGCGTCTTCGTCGTCACTCACAATATCCGCACTATTATGTCTTCTTTCAGTGTATGCCAATGTCTGCCGTCTCTGCAGCCGAAGGACATGCATTATAACATCAGGAGCAAGTGTGACCCGTAATCGATCTTCCCTTCCCTGTCTGTTTGCCTCAATTATCTGCTCACGTGAATTAACAATCAGAAAGTTTCAGTCAATAATGTAAGCCAGATTTTACAATTATAAATAGCATATTAAGCACTAAACATATGGATCAAAACAAAAGCTCAAAAAGTATTAAGACAATGCATATAGTACCTCTTTCACATTTGAAGGAAGTGGAGGAGTGTCACTCCCTAAAGGGGTCCATATTTTCACATTTTTTTCGATGCCACAAGTAGCTAAAAAGGGTATGTGAGGATGTCCCTCGAGTTGGTTTACAACATGTCGATCACCTACCATTAATCTCACCAGCTTAGCCTCTTTCTTACTCCAGATGAATATATGGCCACAATCAGAGCCACTCAACACATATTCATCATCAGGGCCGAAAAAGTTCACCCCTTTAACCGTCTTTGCATTTCTATGGCCCGAGTAAACTCGTGTCTCTTGAAGATTCTTCGGATCTTCACATGCAGCAGATGAAGGCAAAGAATCGAAGCTTGAATTCTTCTCAAACAGATAGATGAGATCATCATTATAAGAGACAAGGAGTTCGCTTGACTTTGAGTAGGCCAATCCTGTGATATGGACATTTTTTGACCCAATTAGGTGATGAGGGCAAAATGTGTTTACAGGTTGGTCTGAATCTTTTGAAGCAGCCCAGTGACATTTTCTTATGTCATAAACGCGTGCATATTCGTCGGATCCACCTACTGCAAAGTAATATGGAATTCTAGAGTCAATCACAATGGAGTTCAACCCTATTTTTCCTGGAGGCTGTTTTTTGTTCCCTTTTGTTGAGGAGCAACAGAGAAGTTTTGTAGCAGAATTACTTCGCAAATCAAACTGCAAAAGAAACAAAACTTATAACTGTTGGGGGGTAGTAGCAGCATAAATCGGGAGCTTCAACATGCAACATACTATAATACTGGACTAACATGTTGAATGAATCCATCTTCACCACAACTATAAAATATGTGGGGACTTCCTGGCTCCACAGCAAGCTTGTATACGGCACCTTGGTGCTTCCCCAACATTGTAGTGTTAACTCTACCATCCTCCTGGACTAGTCCAAGCCTTACCTGCAAAATAAAGGTTAGTTTCCAATGGAGGGCACTCAAGCAGACACCTTAAACTATCATTCTTTATGTTGTGCTTAATTACAACATGTCAATTTGTTACATAGTTCGGATGACGAGCCAAATGCATGGACCACACCTTGATAAAATTAACTAACAGACAAACACAAGTCATATAAACATTGTTGACTGATTAGGCTTAATTACAACATTCTATGAACATAATTTGACACTACTTAGAAAATTGGAGCATTTTTGGCTACTTGAAATGAAGGTGCATTCAGCACATTAGATACAAGGTGAGACCTGATAACAAGTTTCTTCCACCAGATAAATTCAAAAGAAAAAACCATTCAGCTATTTTCCTTTCTAGTTCTAAAGATTGGGAAAGTGTTAAGTCATAGCGAATCACATCAGACACATAAAATTAAACATATCATGACTTATTTTTAAGAAATTAATATTGATAAACACTGTAACTGTAAAACATTTTATACTGTCAAGCGATCACAGCCATTTGTAATGAATGAATAATTATAATTGATTGACAATGTAAAAGATCTTTACACTAATATAGTGCAAACAAATTAAATCCTAATTTGAATTGTTGATACAAAAAGAAAGCAAGGGGAATGTAAGTCTGTGATTAAGGTGATTGACAAAACATTTAATACAAACATGAACAGATGATTCACCTGGCCATCACCAGCAGAAGTTACTACTCGACTGTCATCAGTAAACGGCATGATCTTCGTCTGAAAAATGTTGTCTTCGTGGCCAGAATGATAATCAAATAATTTAGTTTTGGATTCCCAATTCCAAAACATAACTTGTCTGTCATCAGAACCTGAGACAAGAATGTCACCAGTTGAGTTAAATTCCACTGCATTTACACATCCTTCATGACCCTCTAATTTTGCATATAAACTCAAGTTCTTTACAAGGACCTGCATGTATAAAATATAAACAAGCCTAATCAGTTTTACATTCATACCACAATATAAAGTACACTCCAAAAGTAACCAACAATTTTGGTCAGATCTTTTTAACTTACAAACTTGTACTTAACACAATTATTTTCAAAATTTAAATCTAAGAACATACAATGTTGGATATTGAGGGTGTTGTGTAGCAAGTGTGAGTTAGAAGTTCCACATTGCTAGGAAAATTAGAGGTTGAACATTTTATAAATGAGAGGGTCCAAAAACCCAATGCCGAAGACTTTGAGTAAAAAAGTGGTGTACAACTTATTTTTGCTATGTCGTTGCGCTCTTCTCAAGACAATTTTGAGCATATATCAGATAGCTTATTAACTCGTATGACCAAAATAGAACTGTTTAGTAACCATTTTTCTCACAAGCTTATGACGGTTGTTTACTAGCTTATTTGATAAAAGCTACTTCAAGTAGCTTATAGCTTATCATTTTTTCTCTCCATTTTACCCTTGTTATCTTAATTAAAAAATAAAAGATATTAATTAAACATATCTTGTTTATGTCATTTCATATTCATCAGCTACTTCAACCATTAATTTTATCAAACATTATAAATTCAATCAACTAACTTGTCCATTATCACATATTCACTGTATGTTCATGTGTTATAAGCTAGTTTATCCCTTATTTTTTTCCTTCCAAACAGAGCCTAAAACTAAACTTAGATAAATTCAAACAATAAAGAGGTGAATTAAATAAAGCGCAATAAAAATGCGAAAAGATGGACATATTAGTGTCGTCTTTCTGCTAATATTCATAAGAAATCACATAAATCATAGCTAATAACATTATCAATGACATTCAATGAATGCTTTGTGACTAGTGAGAGAAATGGGAAAACCTGAGAAGCATAAAAGTGATGAGTAAAAGAAGTGGGATGAGAGAAACCCAACTCTCTGTTCATAATAATATCCATTTTTAATGAATTTTCAGAGTCTGTGTCTACTTCTAGTTAGAAGTTAGAACTGAAAACTGAAAGATTCTACGCTACATTTGATGTTTATGTTTTGTTCCAACAGACATGTGGGGTTGCGTAGACGAGGCTGTCGTTTGCTATCTGCACCACCCCCACTCCCACTTCTGCTTTGTTTGGATCACAAAGTAAAGTGAAAGGATATAATGTTGAAAGAATGAAAGTGAGGAGAAATTAAGATGGTTTTTTGATTGTTTGGTAGGAGGGAAAGTAAGGAGAAAGTAAGATGAAAGAAATATATATATAGACTTGAAGCGGACATTGAATGACATAAATGTCCCTATATAGACTTGAAGCGGACATTGTTTTTCGTTTTTGTGTGATATTGTTTGACTTTTTTTTGTTATATTGTGGTTTACATTGAATAACATTATAAATCTGCAAGCATGAATATTACATTTTTATTATGTCACTTTTATTATGTTACATTTGTAGTTATGTTGCCGTTTTTTGCTATAAACTTGGGTGTTGTAAGTTTTTTCATAGATTCTTCCTTTTCGGTTATAGTGACTTTGAGATTTGTATTGTTATCGATTGATGAAATTTCGTTGACAATATTTAAAGGATTGCTATGAATAAAAAATGGATTAGTTTCAACCAATTTAAATGATTAAATATCGTTATCAATTGGAAGATCTCTTGAGTTTTTTGGGTTGAATATAATTAGATTATACAACAACTTATCTCATTGCATCAAATTGGTATGCTGTCATGCAGTAATGTTTTTTATTAGTCAAGTGGAGCTTTTTTTTTCTTTGACAAATAGTCATGTGGAGCTTAACATTGCAGTATAAGACGCAACATATAATATATTTTCATATATTTTGAAAAACTGTTTATAATGTTTTAGAAGAAAGACTGGGTGCTTGCAAGCGGAGTACTTTTGTAAAGACTAAAAAGTGCAAAATAAATTTAGGATGGAAAATTAAATTTGATAATTCTCCAAAGAGTAAATAAAATATGTTTGTAAATTTAACAAAAATTTATACGCTTGCTTTATTTCAATTAATAAAAAAAAGCTAATTCATTTGAATAAAATAAATAAACTAATTCATTGAGTAAATTAATCAAATTCAATGTTTTATTCTAACCAAATGGTTGGATTCCAGTGGTTTCAATTAAGGACGAATCGTTTAGGATAAATTGTTTAAATTTTGACTGAAACAATCATCAACAAACTCTACTGCTCAGGATTGTCATGGTTCATTCTCTTAAGAACTTATACACAAAATAAGTTTAATAATACTTTTTTTGACAAAGTTAAATAATACTTGAACCTGAAAAAAGTTCACACACACACACACAAATATCATTACATAAGTAACAAGTTCCAGAGAAACGTGGCATTATTCAACTTCAGATTTCTATATTTTACTATGATAACAAATCCGTACAAAAACAATGGGGCTCTAACTTATTATTTATCAATACAAGAAAATTTCAGAGAAATTGGTTGTTTCTCAAACCTGTGCTACATCATGTATGTATGCAACCCCAAAAATCCAATAGCTACATTCTATGATGAATCTCAGCTCCTAATTACAAAAAATTAGTCAGAAAATTCCCCTCCTTATCTCTTCCTGTTTCCTATTCTAAATTTTGAAAAGAAAAAAAAACTACAAAGTAGATATTCTCTTACAGATGCAGATGTCTTCCATGACCATTGGCAGTGTGATCTGTTATACAGTTGAAGCCACAGAAAAATATGCAAGATTTTTTGTTGTTGCTAGGTCCATATCAAGCAGCATATCACTAGGCAAACCTAACAACTGTAACCATTAAATTAGATTTCTACAAATTCTCATCTTGTGCTTCTTTCACTAATGCAAATATAATTTCCATATTATTTGCCTAAAAAGCAAGTTAGATGCGATGGATCAATCGTCGTCCTCTGTCAAAGAAGCAAATGAAAAAGGCTTGAACTTGTAGCCATCACCGTGGTAGAATTTATTTTGAAATTCTACCCAGTGAAGCCGTAGGGCATGAAGAAAAGCACTGAGACTCTCCATCATAAGTAATATAAAGGCAGTTGCAAAGGCAAAAACAGTTAGCCCCACTAACCGAATGACGAGATTGTCATACCTGTTTTAATTGCAACCAGAAATGACATTAATAATTGAAGAGTTAGAAAAGAAAATGTATAAAAATGCAACAAAGGAATACATAATATGACAGATTGATAACTCCTAATGCTAAAATAGTGAGTTATACTCCAAGCTTAGTGTTCCTCTGTGTATCTATTTAATTAATTTCACAACTAATAAATTTCACAAAAAGTTGTACAAAACTCAAGAGATGTAAGAATAAAATATAAAATATTCATAACATTTGGAGAACAATTATTATCTTGATATTGATAAGGTAGCAATCAGTGGCTACCTCATCTAAATTTGTTAGTCGCTCCGACTAAGGCAATATGGTAATTTCTGGCTAAATACATCAACTTTTGTTGACTTAACTTTTGCTTATATTTGAGACGGGAGGGAGTATATATTATGGGTTTGTTTAGTGGCCAAGATAGGACACAATAGTTGGATTATAAGAGTGATATATGATGAGCCCGTTACAATCTTATCCTATCTAGAGTTTAATGCATACCAGGTGATTCACGATACCCTATACAGTATGATTTTATCCCATCCGATGTTTTTTATTTTAGAAGATCCCATCCTATGTTTGGGTGGACTAGATATTATATAAGTTATATTCAGATGATAAAAAATATCCTTCTGTGATCTGGGATGGTGGTAATAAGAGGTTCCTTGTAATGGTAGAGTGTTGACTGTTGAGAGCCGAGGATGGTGGTGGATTGAACTGCAAAGTGATGTGATGACAATGGTGGACTGGAGGGTGACCTTAGGTGGCAAAAGCATAGCGTGCCTGACCATGGCATAGGGTGCCTGATGTAGGCAATGGTAGTGATGAATGGTGAAGGGTGATGAGCAAATGAGACAGTGACAGTGACAGATAGGGTCGGGTGTCAGGAGTGGAGTATGTTGCGTGACTTTAGCAAGGAAGGCACCAAGTGGTTATGAAGGAGGGTGTCAACAGCAGAGTGGAGGGGGGAGTAGAGGGTGTGAACGATGCTGATGATGGCGACTGTGGAGTGTGCATACACCTAAAAGCTCCCTCCAACTAATTGACTCTCGACGCAGGGCACAAATTGATAGGAAAAAAATCCTACCATGGTTGGCGGAGCTTTATCAGTCCCCTTCTTGTAATTAACTAGATCCAGAAACCTATATCATTCTCCAACCCAATCTAGCCTTTTCTTTATGGAATATGAAAACAATTCTTTAGCATTGTGTGATTTCATGCAACACATTATTATTATTATTCTTATTACTACTACTACTACTACTACTACTACTATTATTATTATCGTCATCGTCATCGCCATCTTGGATGCAATCCCTTTAAATCCAAGTTCAAATATGAATAGCAATTTCATTTTGTCTACCAAGGGAAGCACATTGAATGATTCAATGGTTTGAAGCATAAAAGTCAGGTTATAAATCAAACTCACCCCCAAGCAAGAAGCAACACTTTCTCATAGAAAACAGTAGAAAGTTCCGAGTGCGCCAAACTGCAAATGTTCAGAAAAATTAACCAACAAACAAGAATGTATAAACTAAAGACTCATGAAGATGGAAGAGGATCATGGCTGAGCAAACCTTAATGCCCAAAGTCGAAGATATGATGCCGTATTTGAAACTGAACCTAAAACAAACTCGATGGAGTGAATCATTTGGTGAACAAAGATCTCGCTAAAATTGAAGTCTTCATGATGTTCCCTGGCAGAATCTGGCTCGACCTCAAGATCCATTTCAGAAGTATTCAAAATACCATAACTACGACCTTGAAATCGCTGTGCAATGTCAGAAGGATAAAAAAATTAATAATCTTGGCAGGACCCTTTGTATCATCTTTTTAATTACAAGATGCAACAATAGTATTGAACAAAGCAACTACAGCCTGAAAATCTGTTTGTGTTTCCCAACAGGAACTATAAGTAGTTTAACACTTAAGCATATTCATTTGAAATAAAGTTGATCTTGTAATGGTTCTAAAGGAGAACTGACATTCATCAACTCTTGCAGAAACTCAGTCAAAAAGAGGAAACTCAAACCACAAGCATATGTACACATGATGTAAATGTAAAATAGAGGCATGGTCAAATAAAATTCTAAACTTCCTAGCAAGAAGATCATACAAAAGGCTGGTAAAAGTGGCACCTCAGTATGAAGCTTCTTTAGTATAAAAGGCTTTGGAAAGAGCATCCATGGAACTGCAATTATAGCCAAAAGCAATAACACAATCTGCACATCAAGAGCGGTAATTTAGACAGATGAAAAGCCAGCAAACATAACAGATTTTTTTAACCAAAAGTGAAGAAAAGAACCAAACTCATACTTGAAGTGGTCTTTGGCCCCAGAACAACTGATTCTCACCAAGTTCGTCTGTGGGGCTTAAAAACATATATATCATCACATGATAAAGGTCTGCTTGAGAGCCAGTGCACCACTTAACAATAATGAGAAGGGAAAGATATCCAAACAGACTGTTAAGGAAGATCATCTGTGGCACAAATTGGTACCTGGGAGCAACATTAGAGTAAGTTAAACCATTCTATCGAAAGGATAACACAGAAGTAATTCCAAAGGCCAGGCAGAAGAGAGACACACCTTATATCCAGTGAGCTTCCAAAGAAACGAGCATTGAAATAACTTAATATAATTCCCAAGTTCATATGTGCCACACCAAACAGAATGGACATCTTCATCTTCATAGAGTTCAGAAAAGCCAATTCTGAACGACTTCCACGCCAGCTAGGATCCACACCAAATGGGTATGGATCACGGTATTTGACTAAGCCAATAGTATGTGCATCCCTGATAAAAGGTGAGAGTTATGAAAAACCAAAAGCACCAAAGTTAAAGCTTACTGCTTTAGAAACAAAAGGAACTTGATTGCATTCTTGGCCAATACAAACAGCCAAAATCGGAACAATTCAAATATAAAAAAATATATAAATGCATAAAGCAAAACAAATAGTGTAATCATGAAAGAGATTATGGCTAAACAATTCCAGATGACATAAATATGAAGTTAAATAAATCCGAGTGAAATGTGAATCAATAGTCCTAGGAAAGGGACTAAGGAAAATACAAGTCAGTCAGTAACATATACATATGGGAAATTCACTATCTATAAAGATCATAATACAAAGAAATTAAGAAAACACTCCCAGAACTATCAGTCTATCACCAAGTTCAATTCATGGTTTCCAAGTATACACTCATCTCATTATGGTAGTTCATAGCTTACTGTAAGACAAGCACAATTATTTGAACTAATATCTGTCTTGTGGAAACTAGCTTCTTTGGTCAATAAGGATTCTTACAACATGAACCTATGATCCCTACTCCCAAAACCCACCTGGCTTCAACCACATGATTTATAGCCTAGATGGCATTTTAGCAAATAAATTAATTTGTTACCCTAAACCTGCTGTTGGTTGAAATGCAAGGCTGTAAGGGGAGATACGGAGGTTATGTTCCCACCAAGGCACAAGAGCAGTCAAATCTAACCTTTTTAAAAAAGAAAATTGTGGACCAATATGTGTAAAGCGTAGAATAAAAATTGTACAGGAAAACTAGTTAAAAAAAATTCCAAAAGGGAAACATACACTTTGCCCCGAAAGGTGTTGAAAGAAATAGGGTGAATGCTATTATGTTAACTAGCAGAAAGACGGGCACATATACCCACATTTTTCTGTAGTAATTCGTTGTGATTATATTTTGTTATTTTTAAATTTAAATTTGAAAAATATATTAGATTGCTGAGAGAAAATTTGTGGCAAAAAAAATTGTTTAGCTAAAAGATAGGTTTTAAATTTCCTATAATTCAGGCATAAATTTAGATTTAAATGTAAATCTGAAAAAGAAGTTGGTTGCTAAGGGTAATTTTATCTAGAAAAAGGTCCGACAAAAAAGTAGTTAATTATTGGTAGTTAATTTTGGAGTTGCCATTATATAATGTTAAGATGGTATAGATTCCTCAGTCCAAGGCTTCATATAGAGAGAATACAAATATTCATCCTTGAATCAAGGAGAAATTTTAGGAAATAGAAACAACATATTTATGAAAGAAAAAAAAAAGAAAATCTTCCTTAATAAAAAAGAGAGAATCGTGGGATTCTCCAATAAAAAGGCATCATACATCTAGACAACAAAACAAAACTATTGGCACCATAGTTAGAGGCTCCAAGAGAGAAATAGAACACACCTGCATGAAGTATCACGACATCGAAATGCCGATGGACCAAATATATGAAAAGGAACAGAAAAGAACTCATTGTAGATTAACCCACAATAGATTGAAAATAGTGACATCAAAAGAATCACATAGCGCCCGCCGAATAGCATCTCCATGAAGCTTCCAAGCTTCTGGAAGAAACCAAAACGAACTATTAGGTATCAGCAAAAAAATTAAAGGGTATTTTAAGTCTCTGAGCCACTTCGACGTAATATAAATAGATATATTTCACTAACATTCCAATTTTGAAGATACTTAGGCCTCAAAAAAGATAAACACTGAATCATGCTAAATACTGAATGCTCGGTAGCTAACGATAAAGAGCTTAGTTGACAAATCTTTGGACATCATCAACCATGGTGACCCTACTTAAAGTTAGAAATAAAAAGAAGAATGCTCAAGTTTGACAAATCTCGAATGATGTTTTAATTAATCCAGGATGGAGCATAACATATGTCACATGTCCCGTACATATTTTGGCAGATCCTTCTATTGTCACTTTATTTATAACACAGGATGATTTTTTACCTGTGTACCGAGCTTGTTTTCATGTGCTATAAGAATTAATGCTCCCAGCAACAGGCAAATTCCATGACCCCAGTCCCCAAACATCATAGCAAATAGGAAGGGGAATACAACAGTCGTGTAAACTGCAGGATTTGCTTCTTGGTATCTTGCAACACTGCCAAGAAAAGGGAAAATTAGGGTGTGCAATATAAACCTGGAACATAATAACTAGTAAGCCAGACAATTTGTATCTGCAACTATACATCCCACAACTCGATCCAAAAAGACAAATCTCAAACATGTAATATTTTAGTAAATATCATGTGGTTTAACTACTAAAGAAGTTTTACAACCTCTTGGACATACATTCAGATCAACAAACAAGTTTAGAAATAGAAAAGCAGTGGGAACGAGACTGTAAGGATATAGAATAATAGACATTAGAGTAGTTAAAATGGTTTAAGAGTTGTTAAAGTTTTATAGAAGTTAGTTAGTTAGTTAGTTACTTGATTGGTTATTTTATTTGAGGTTGTTATAGGGCTATTTGTAGGAATAGGAGAATACAATGTGTTGAAATTTGGGGCGAAACTCATCCTTACAAGACCGGCTTGGCGGCTTGTAAGGTGAGTAGTGCCTCCTCTTTATAAACTCTTCTCAAGAGTACTATCTATCCAATGTGGGACTAAATCCACCCCCTCAAAGCCAACACAATGAGGTGTTGGAGGCTGCAATGAAGGCTAACCAAAGGTCGCAATTTAGGCGACTAGGGGCGGACCGCAATTAAGGCGGAATTTCCAACACAATGTACAGTTGATCATCATTGAATATTGTAATCATTTGTGAATAGAGTAATGACTCTATTGTGAAGGGGAAACCCTTGGAGGATCTCTCTCTCTCTCTCTCTCTCTCTCTCTCTCTCTCTAAATCTTTCTTAATCTTTCAATAAAATAGTTTTTTAAGGATTTCAATAAATAGTTCCTTCCTTTCAATTCAATTCCTTGGGTCCTAACAGAGACAACTCTCCCACCTTTTCTGTTTGAAAAGGCTCATAGATGAACTTGTGAAGTACTAACCACTTTTAAAACTTACCACTTCAGCTCCAGTATACGGAGTTTGTTATTCTCCATCATTCATTCAAAAATATTTCTTCAAGAACTTAAAAAATTCAGTTTCACTTCATTGAGAATTTATCTATTCAAAAACATAAGGTCTACACATTAAAGGTGTAGAATATACACCATCAGATAGTTGTGTGTGCCAACATAAATTCAATTTATCCAAATCTACATACAATAGTCAGACGCTCATCAGCCTTTTAGCAGAGGCATTGCATATTGCTGCCCAATGTTCCAACTTCATGAAACAAATGCACTTTATAAAATTATAACACTCCAAAAATTAACTTCATGGCATTAAAATATTCTGCTACTAAATATAGTCAATGGAATTAAGCTCACCCATATGCATCAACAATTTCCTGATACGGATTTGTGAAAGTGTTGGTCTTAAAATATGTAGGTGGGGATTCCACTGCATCCATTTGATGGAAGATTATGCCAACTTGAGAATTGCTATCAAAAGTTGCCCGTTGCAGTGCCTCCTGCATCTGGAAAATCATTGAATGCAAGTTATTTTTTTAGAAAATATATACCAATGATGTTTTCGGTTACTCAAATTTAGGAAACAAAAATACCTGTGTTTTTGCGATCATAGGACACCATCCCTCTCCAACGAGACATTTTTTTGTGACATCAAAATTTAACATGTTTAACGTATCATACACAGCCTTCTCTCTTCTTACCTAGGACAAGGCGACAAGGATGAAATCTATTGGTTCAGGATATAGGTACTCATTTATTGCAAACATTTATCAGATAGTAGGATTAATTTGCATTTAAAATATAAAGAACAAAATTATCTCAGACAACAAGACATACAGAAGCAAACTCTTACCAGGTCCATCCATTTTGCTAGATGGTCTGCAATGGAAGATAGCGCCTTGTTCCGGTGCCTGATCCCAGCATCCAAAGTTGCCTCTAGGTCGGTAAGACGTGACGTAACCTGTACCCAAATATGAAGTTTTCAACCATAAACCACGGAACTTTGCAAATTTGTAGTCTCCAAAGATAAACTATATAAATCAACATCAAGGGCATAAAAGAAAAGGCATCAGGTATAGTTGTCTAGTTGAGTTCAATTCAATGAGAAACTAATTGCCCCATGCATACTAGATTATTGTGAATGGTATTTCTATGAAAGACCCCAAAAATATCTATTGGATTGCAAAACTACAGAGCATCTAACCAACCTATTGGATTGCAAAACCCGAATACCTTGTTAAGGTATGTAAAATTCCCTAGTATTTAGGTTAAAAGATTACCAAAAAAAATCTTTCACTCAAACTATAGCTACAAATATCCAAACTTTATCTAGAGCACACTTTGCCCCTATGTTGTAATAATACATTTGAAGAGGTAGAAAAGTAACATCTTCCAAAGCTGAGCTCACTTACCTCCCTAGTTATTTGCCCGTGCTTACTTATATCTTCAGGAACAGGATAACAATTCGCACCAAATGCCTCACAAATTTTCAGAATCTTTGTTCTTGCCTGTTCCCCAGAGAAAAACACAACGAATACTGTTTTCTCAATCTGAAAAGAAAATTACAGGAGTCTGAATCACTGTGTAGACAGGGTACAGCATGGGAATATACACCAGCTGTGAATGCAATAGGACAAAATGATAAATACAGATTGACAGGATGGAAAAGAGCCAAATTATCAATCTTCATAAAGTTGTAAGAAAGAAGAAAACCATCTCGGTTGTAACAGGATCCATGAGTTGCTCTCCAGCTGGTGCCTGATTGAAAAACATATTGCCTCTAGTAGCACGAAATAACATCCTTTCAAACCTAAGAGCCTTGGATTTACAAATTATCCCACTGATAAATCTTAAACCAGATGTATTTGATGGTTGGGGTCTCATTTCCTGTAAAATAAACAATTAAGTATATTCCACTTAATGGATAAAATAAATTTAAAATACCAATAACAGTATTCTCACTTTTGACACTAAAGAAAAAAATATCAAGGATGAGATGTTACAATCAACCTGTTCAAGTAAAGATGCTGTCTCGATATAATCATCATTTGAGTATACATTATCCTGTAGTTCTATCTCGCCTGAAACAGCACGGCCATGACTTGAGATAAGAAAACCACATGCCTGAAATTTACCCACAGTATTACCACATGAGCAGCAGAAGCATAGAGGAAACATTTTATTCATTAAATAAAATAACAGGATTGCATTTACATGTTCAGAAAAATACCATATTGGTCCCCTAAAAAAAATACCATGTTGATATTTGAGTGACGTAATAAAGTTAAAAAATAAAAATATAAAGAATATAAAACAATCAATAACTAGTGCCAAATCCTCTCCAAAAAAAAAAAACTAGTGCCAAATTGTCATCAGAAAGACCACTAATTGTTAAATGAACTTACAACAGAAAGAAATAAAAAAATGTACAAACTACCAAAATCAAAGGGAACATATAGATTTCCAAGGAAAAAATACCTTTTGTAATACAATCTTGAATTCCAGAAGTTCATTATATGATTGCCGAAGTTTGTCGCTATTGGAGTTCATTTCAATTAGCTCATGTTCATGCTCAGCAAGATGTACCTGGTATAAGAGAAACCCAACAGAACATGTAATGTCAGATCCAAAACTGAAAATGCCCGAACAAACTAATAAACTTCTTCAGTAATGAGCGCCAACTTAAGGTATGGCATCACGTAGTTGTTAACAGCAAGACAACATGTCCCTTGAATATTAACCCTTAGGCAAGAATCATGTATAACAGAGAAAAATAAACAGAAAGAGACCTCTAAATCCTCCAAGTCAATGTCCGGTTGCAATAGAGTACGAGAAGAGGACATTAGACCAGCTTTATTGACTTGATCCTTGAAAAATCGTAGCTTTCTTGACATTTCAGCACATCGCTTTACCTGCCCAAAACAAAACACAGTTAATATCAGTAACAAGAAATAAAAAGAAAGAAACCATTATCACAATCATGACTTCTGAGGATAAACCATGATAACACTGTATTCAGTCTAAAAATAAACTAAAAAGACAACAAACTCAATGGACACAAATTCTAGAAAATATACTCCCTCTGGTCTCGAATATAAAATAAGTTCAAACTCATGCTAAGTTGCTAACTAAGAATTAATTGATCTCTTTAATTTTATTAATATAATCATAAAAGTAATTGCATCCTCCAAACTTCCTCTCGTGGGAACTTATTCCATTGCCAGTTTTTGAAAATAAAATGCAAATTAACTGAAGGGTATCATACAGATGATATCATTAAAAATGGTGTACTTAGTTTGTATCTGCTTATATGATGGACTGCCAAACATGAATATTTTTTTACTTATATTTGAGACTGCCAGGCCAGAGTAGTTAACTCTAAGAGAAAATAAAACTCTTGCTAAAGTTGAACCTTCTTCAGCATTTTGAAATCAAATTTTGAGGAGTAGGATAACAATAGTCTAATTCCAACTTACTTTGTTCCTTTTTAAGTTTCTTTACACAAGTAAACGAAGTTGTTTTTAAGTTTCTTTACGCAAGTAAATGAAGTTGTAAATGCTAGCATACAAGGAAACAGAGTCATGAGCACTGGCCGTATAGAGAGGTCTCAAATCTCAAACGTAGACAAATATTCACAAGTTATACAAATGAGGTTCCTTTTTAAAAAGGTGTCAAGATTTATGCATAGTATGGCTAGCCAGAGAAATAGGGAGGAAATAAATTGGGGAGAAGGGAAAATGAAGAGAAGTTAAGTGAAAAATGTGTTGTCTATTTGGTAGAAATGGGGAAATTTCTCTCCAATTATTAAGATGAGTAGAATAGTGAGTAGGAAGCAATAGAAAGATTGAACATAAACATGTTTTCACCGTTACACAAGTTTGGTAAGATGACATTACTTTGTTGGTACAGAGTAAGTTGACATTACTAATCGATTAGAAACATTTATATTATCGACACAAATATTATGGTAATTGACTAAAATATTATAGTAATTGATTAATACGGGATAATCTGTGGAAAACACGCACTCTTCCTTCGCTCCGTACAAAAGTCTTTCCACTGGAGTAGAGATCTGTTTGCTGGGCCCCACACATAAAAACTTACTTCCACCATTTTGCATACAGTATCCAGACAAAAGAGATAAAATATTTCTCACCGATCTCTGTTTTCCCAATTTATTTCTTCCCAAAATCCACTCACCCAAACAATACAGTTGGGAGTTCAGAATGTAATAAGATTTCTCATTAGTGCAACGAATAAATACCTGATTAACAAATGTTCTCTGGAAAGGACTTTTGTCAGCATTTAACTGCAGCAAGAAAACAGTGCTCATAAGAATTGCAATGATTAAATATCATAGGAAACTACTATACCAGCAACATCCAATCTATAAAATTTAAAAAGCCAAAAAGTACTTCTCCTTCATATGGGGGAAAGGAAAGACTCAGAATAGTCTGAACAAAATTTGAATATTTCATAATACACCAGCAAAACTGCCACCTAATTACCTTCCACAAATAGGTTCAGTTGGACAGCTTTTGTATGCTATTACAAAGATACAACATTGAAAGCCAAAAGGCATTAACGTGTTAAAGTCTCTTTACGTGCAATTGTGTGATAGAATAGCCCGTAATCAGAAAATTAACATATTTCCTATTTGTAAATCAAACATGTCCGGATAAGGACAACCTGGATCCTAGACTCAACTACCACTCCGACGACTTATAGCATTTCTCACGTGTAGAAGTGTAGATGGATCTCTACCAGTTTTTAAGCAACTGTTGAGTATTATCCTCTTATAACATTCTAAAATTCTAAAACAGAAGCTAATGATAGAGTAATAATACTCCCCTCTGGTCCTAAGTTTATGAGACCGTTGGGTCTATAAAAATTCATCAATCACAAAATAGTCCTCTAACATGATACCAAGTGCCTGATGAAGATAGTGAACATAAGCAAAACCATCATATCTTAAATTAGCAGTGAAAATCAGTGTTATTTAATAACACAGTAAAATACAATTATGCAACAGAATCCATACCTCAGAAATCTGAAACCATAACAAGATTCAACAAAATTTTGACAAAACTATGGTCACACTTTGGATCAGTTAATATCAACTATTCAGCACAAAGGATCCAATCAATCACTCTAAATTCTGAACAAAATCCTACAAATTAGCATTCAGCATTGAATGAATGACTACAACATTTTCTTCATTTCTTAAGCCCCGCACTCAATAGAAATGAATGAATAGAATATAATTATACGTGTTGGGATCTGAAATGGAACTTACATCACGGAATTGAAGAAGACCGAGTTCACCTAAATAGGAAACGGCACGGTGAGCGGATTCGGCAGGGATGATGAGTTGAACGAATGTCATCTTCTCGGATCGCATCAGATCCATCGGCGGTAAGTTGTCGATGAACTTTTCCATTTTCCCGGGAAACGTCGAGAAAATGGATCTGTTTATAGATCTGAAAGCGTGTCCCCAACAAGTTGAAAATGAGAAATAATATTCGGTGTAGTGTTGAGAAATGTCTATATCGAGAAGGAAAAAAGGTGTAGGATGGTATTTTAGAATTAACGCTATACTTGTTTGCTTTTGATGCTTATGGTATTGGTGACGGTGCGCTCATATTTCATTTCATAATCTCTAATCTAATCAACCGTAATTTTTTAATTTTATTGGTCAACTCCTCGATGCACTAATGAATACTGTCAAAAAAAATGCGGTAATGCGAGAACATCTTAAATGGAGTGATAAGTAAGTAACTTATCTAAGTATTTTTTAGTCTTGAGACATGTTTTGAATTGGTGAATTTTAAAATTCATCTCATTTAAATTTTAAATTTCATAACTTTATAATTGAGAAAAGTTTTTTTTTTTTTTAAGTGAGAGAAGTCTATGTTGAAAGTGATAGGATGGTAGTATTTTAGAATCAATTTTTTTTTTCCAGACAATCTAGTGGCTAGAATTCATCTTATAAGGGAATAAGTGGGGTGTCCGGGGTTCGAACCCCAACCTCTACATATAATAATGCATTGTCCTACCAACTGAGTTATGCTCACGAGACATTTTAGAATCAATCTTATTGGTGTTGCTTTTGAGTGATCTTCAACAAAAGTTGAAATTTCGGATGAGAGATCATTTACTCTTTGAGCACATAATAAGTGGGATTAATGACATTTAAAGTTGTGGTATACCGTGTTCAATTTATGATTTATGAATATTCAATAATTATGTATTGAATAAGATTAACCACATTTAATTATTTAAATTGATATTAATTTTGTTTATAAAAAAATATCATTTCTTTATAATACAGTGTATCTCAATTGGCAGGAACATTGCATGTAATAGGTATGGATCAAGGTTTGAATCTTGAATTCCCCATTTATTTATTTTGTCGGATGGATATCTGGTTACTGGGGCTCTTGTGTTACTACATATTAAAACAAGTAACCATTTGAGTTTCATCTGCACAATAACCTATCTAAATAAGATAACGTTCAATGTTACGAAACACACAATAATGAAAGACACAATTTCATATGCTATGTTGATCTACACTTATACACAACTATGATTTCTGTCAAAGCTGGACTTAGTATTTTGAATAAAATTCTGTTTAAAAGTTTATAATATTATAATAACCTCTAAAAAAAAACTTAGAATTTTTTAACAAAACATGAATTAAATATGAAATTTCTATATTTTTGACGGTTAAAAATTCATATTCAATTCATATTTGGTTAAAAAAATTCTAATTTTTTGGGAGATATTTTTAAAATATAATAAACATTTTTACACAATTTCATTAAAAAATACACGATTTGACTTAAAAATAGGAAACAAAAGTGATGATTGAAAATTTTTTAGAGACTAAAAGTCGAATAAATTTTTTAAATGGACTAAAACATAAATATGTTATATTTATAGTGAACAAAAGTATATTTAACCCTTAGTTTACATCTGTTTTAACCCTTAAACCAATAATGGCAATAAATATGATGTTTACCTTTGTTTTACTTAGCATCGAGTCTTGAGGGAGTAGTACCACTTGTATTTATCTAGTGTATTTGATAATTCAATAACTTTAGTTTTGTCCATGTCTCATTTATCTTGAATGTTTCTATGCCACTCCTTTATAGGTGACATCTTTCTTTAGTGACTTAGTGATGCTTTCATCCCACTTAAGCAAATGATACTTATCTCGTTCTCTTATGGTTTCTTGACTCTCTTTTTTTCCTCCCAAAAAGAGGAGTTGTTATCAGTATTGTACTCCACAAACTCCACTATGTATGTAGTTTTCAAATGTTGATCCACTGTGGTAGTCATGAAATGAACCCTGTCGAAATTAAGATTCTAAATTTGCAATGAGTAAAAAATATTTATGCAAATACTTTTTTTGTATTAACGCCTTACCTTAATTTGACTCAAAAACCATGAAGCTTGATTATAGAAAGAATGATAAGACCCTGAGCAAAATAAGGCCGTGTTATTAGCAAAACAAAAAAGAAGCTGTGTCCATTATAGAGGTTAACCATGAGGCCCATTACCTTATAACAGGCCTAAAATAAAAGGACCCAAATAACAGTCCATAAAATTGCTTTTTACACATGAACTTTCTTAAAACCACATAGAAAATATGTTGTCCCCAACGCTAGTTAACTACTGTTTGAAGTTTTTTCTTTAAGTTGTATATGTGGAACGATAGTTAACTACCGCTTCCATGTGTTTTTAAGAAAGTTTATACGTGTACAAAGCAATTATCATAGTTGAAAGCTAACCTAAGCCTATAACCAATGACTGTTATATCAATAACCAAGAACATGAGCTGCTTATGATGAACAATCACGTTTTTTTCTTCAATCTGAAGCTGTTTAAGTCACTTTTTCTATATTCTTTTTGGATGTTCATAACTTCCCAAACCCTCATTAAGTGTAGGAAAAACTTCTAGCAGCATTTAGGCCCTCTCACATAGTATCCCCAATTGTTCCGCGTTTTAACAATTTATATTGGATTTAGACAAAAACTATGAGATTAATTTTCATAAACCATTGTGTATTTTTTTTTTTGTACGTGCACCCAAATATACTATGAGATCAGTTTTACATTTTCAGTATATACTATATATAAATTAAATCTAAAAACCACACCATTTTGAAAGAAACTGATTACGACATCTGTACAATTATTTTATTTATTTGTTTTGGAATATGTTTGATTCTGCTGTCTGCTTGACAACATATTATATTAGAAAATATCACGACAACAACCAAAATAGATCACTAAAAAAATTGGAATGAAGATTTTGAAAACAATACAATACAAAATGCGTGTATATTTTGCACGCACTTAACATTCCAAAATCATTGTTAAATTCCTCAATCTAGATAAAATATTTACGAAATGGACAACATACGCATGCATATATAATTGGCTCACGATATTTGAACTGGTGCATCAAACCAACCCCAATATGAAAATGATGATGGGAACAACAACTTGGACCGATGCAGGTATACACTATCCATTTTCCTAAGATCATATTGCATATTTTTAATTCAAAACAATAGTAAACTATAAAGTGTATTGGTGCACGTGTTCGATTTTTGTATGACCACGTAGATAGGGAAAACTTACTTATGAAGAATAGAACCTTATTTTTATCATTCCTTAATAAACCTTCACGTTCGTACTTTGCATAATTCAATGTTGTACACTGTTTCGGATCAAGATTCAAGATGCCACAAATTTGCGTACTTGTTAAGATTCTCATTTTTTTTTTCTGAATATGAAGCATGACATGTGTTGCATATGAAGCGCTCATGCTTATTTTGGCCATGGGAGTTGCAATTGCCACATGTTGAGTACTAGACATAAGTCACCAAAACAATCGAAATTGGAATTGGAAGTTATGTTAGCAACCTAGCTAGCAATAATGAATAACGAACAGATAAGGTCATAACTCATACCGTAGTAACTAATACCGTTTTGTTCTCATGATGATGAGTAATGCATTATATATTTAATCAAGTCATCAATCATCATTATTCTTTGCCAAACTTGAACCATGACGTGTGATCTCTTGATTGGAGCCCCGGGTGTCCTCCATTATCTTGTTGACGTGATAATTATCACCATTCACCAAACACCCCTCTTTCTTATATAAAAATATTTTTCTATATAATTTTATTTTATTATATGATCGTTAATAAAACATTAAATCACTTGTTTGTCAGCTTAACTTACTGAGTTGATATTATGTACCATATGTAAGGGTTGGAGTTTGAACATTAGACATACCATTTATTTATTTTATTTCTACCTAACAAACTACTTAAAAAAAACATTCAACTACTTAATTGTCTATTTTTTTTGAAAGGATGACGCTTAAATATCTAAAATTTGTTAACATTCAGTGTGTTTGATTGTTAGTTTCTAAAAATTGTTAACATTCATTGTGTTTGATTGTCAGTTTTAAATACTCCATCTGTTCTTTTTAAGTGTCTTTTTAGGGTGACTTTTTCGTTCCTATTTAATTGTCGTTTTGGTATTTTTAAGGGTATGATTTGTCAATTATATTCTTTGTCAATTATTCTTATATTTTTCAATAAAATTAATTAATGCTATATATTTGGAAAATTAAAGTTTGTTTTTTTAAACAATGTTTGTTTGTTTTGTTTTAAAACAAAATTTGTTTTTTGTTATCTTCAAATTTAAACAAAATTTTGTTACCTATTGGCTCAGAAACCAAGAGAGAATCCACTTTCTAACTCTCAAATGAGAAAACTTAAGTGTTGTATATTTCAAATTGGTCATGATACATGAAGGAAATGGCCTTATTTATAGCAATCCTAGAGGTCAGATTGTAGTTGAAATAGTAACAATAATTAATACATATCAATGGGAACACAATCTAGTAAAAATAAACATTGTCAAACATAGTGGCTTGTTGACCTTATTGTCAATAGTAGGGTGGTGGAAATGGAAAGCTAGCATGGTAGGGTGGTGGATGCAAAGTCATAGCATTTGGTTCATCATCCAGATATGGTGAAAGGTCGGCAACATTGAAGTTGTTGAGACACCATAGGTTCCTGGCAATTCTACCTTGTAAGCATTGTCATTGATTTTTTGTACTATTTTGAAGGGACCATCAGCTCTTGGTGACAACTTGGCATTTGGTTGTTTGGGAAATCGTTCCATGCGCAAATGTATCCATACCAAATCTCCAACTTTAAAGATTTGTTGTCTTCTGTGCTTGTCACAATTAGATTTGTATCTTGAATTTTGCTAAATTATCCGTTGTCGAACCTGTTCATGCAGTTTCTCGATTTCTTTTGCTCTGCTTTCTGCATCTGCACTAAACTGATGTTTATCTGCTGATGGAGTCAAGTCTAACGGACTGTTTGGTCGAGTTCCATATGCCACTTCAAAAGGACATTTTCCCGTATCTTGATTAGTTGAATTATTGTATGCAAATTCAACTTGTGTCAAGATGAGATCCCGTTGTTATAGATTTTTACCAACAAAGCTCCAAAGTAGGTTTCCCAAAATCTTGTTAACAACTTCAGTTTGTCCATTTGTCTGGGGGTGACTAGCACTACTGAACTGAAGTTTAGTACCCATCTTCCTCCATAATGTTCACCAAAAGTGACTTAATAATTTAACATCTCTATCAGAAGTGATGGTTTTTGGAATTCCATGAAGACGAACAATTTCCTTAAAGTATAAGTCAACAACTTGAACGACATCATTAGTCTTTTGGCATGGGATGAAATGAGCCATCTTTAAAAATCTATCCACAACTACCATCATAGAATCCTTCTGGCATTGAGTCCGAGGCAATCCAAGGACAAAGTCCATGCTAACATCTTCCCAAGGTGCTTCTGGAACAGGGAGTGGCATATAAAAACCAGTTTTTTGGCTTTTGGCCTTGGCCAAATGGCAGACTCGACATCTTTGAATATGTTTGTAAACATCTCTTTCAAGTCTTGGCCAATAGAAATTCTCTTTCACTAAAACAACCGTTTTATCTCGTCCAAAATGACCCGCTAATCCTCCATCACGGGCTTCCCAAATAATGGCTTCACGTAGAGAGCACTGAGGAATACATAAGTTTTTCCTTTGAACAAAAACCCCTCATGTATGTAGTAGTCCAGAGAGGATTGTGAATCAGTGGCATTCCAAAACTTTTGAAAATCTGGATCATCTTTGTATAACTCTTTGACTGTTTCAAATCCAATTACTTTCATTTGCATAGTGGCAAGTAGGGCATGACGCCTACTAAGAGCATCTGCAACAACATTTTGAACTCCCGCCTTATGTTTAAGTAAAAACAGATAAGCTTGTAAAAACTCACTCCAAGCGGTATGTCTGCGATTGATCTTTTTGATGAGAATTCAAATGTTTGAGGGCTTCATGATCAGAATAAAGAATAAATTCTTTATTCAACAAGTAATGATTCCAGAGTTGCAAGGCTCGGACAATGGCATAAAACTCTTTATCATATGTAGAGTATCTAAGCTCACCATTGTTGAGCTTTTCACTAAAGAAGGCTATAGGATGACCTTCTTGACATATAACCGCGCCAATTCCTGAATTGGAAGCGTCACAACTTACTTCAAACACCTGGTCAAAGTTGGGAAGGGCTAGCACTGGTGTTTCAGTCAAAAGTTGTTTTAGGTTGTCAAAACTTTTTTGTGCTTGCTCTGTCCATTAAAACTTATCTCCCATTATGCAATCTGTAAGTGGGGCATCAACAGAGCTAAAGTTCTTGATGAACCTTCTATAAAATGAAGCTAATCTATGAAAACTTATCACATCATGAATTGACTTTGGAATAGGCCAACCATTGATGGCCTCAACCTTGCTAGGGTCAACTCGAATACCATCATCAGTGATTATATATCCAAGAAAAGTAACCTCATTGGTTAGGAAAGAACATTTCTTCAAATTTGCATAGAGTTTTTGTTCGCGAAGGGGTTGTAGCACTTGTCGAAGCTGCTCTAAGTGTTCCTCTTTGTGTTTGTTGTAGATCCAGATATCGTCAAAGTAGACCACTACAAATTTGCCAATGAATGGTCGAAGTACTTGATTCATTAGACGCATGAAGGTACTTGGAGCATTAGATAACCCAAAGGGCATCACTGTCCATTCATATAAGCCATCTCTTGTTTTGAATGCAGTATTCCATTCATCTCCTGGCCTAAGCCTAATTTGATGGTATCCAATTCGAAGATCAATCTTTGAAAAGATGATGGCACCATGCAACTGATCTAATAAATCATCAAGTCTAGGTATTGGAAATTGATACTTGATGGTAATCTTGTTGACAGCTCGACTATCAACACACATTCTCCATCTTCCATCCTTTTTGGGTACTAAAATTGTCGGAACAACACAAGGGCTAACACTTTCTTGTATGAGTCCTTTCTTTAGCAATTCTTCAACTTGACGTGTGATTTCAGCATGCTCTTGTGGACTCATTCTATAAGCTGGTCTATTAGGACTGACAGCTCCAGGAATAAAGTCAATAACATGTTGAATGTCTCGTATCGGCGGCAATCCTTGTGGAACGTCTTCTGGTACAACATCCAGGAATTCACTGAGTATTTGTTCATTTTCTACTGGTAGGATAGTTTCTGTGTTTTCTTCGAACATTATGAAGGTGAGAAAAACACAAGAAGGGGGGTTGAATTGTGTTAGCTTTTTCTTCGATTCTCCTACTGATGTCACAGTTCAGAAGCAACTGACTATTAGCTTCTGAAGTTGTGATCAGAGACTTAATGTGCAGCGGATAAAAAACAGAGAAGAGAGAGAGAGAAGAAAGACACAAAGCAATTATACAGGTTCCTTCCACAAACCGAAAGTAGTCTTGTCCCCCTTGCACTTCCAAGGAGATTTGACTAACAATGTAATCTCAAATTACAAGTACTCAAACACACAAGCAAGAGATTTCCAATGCTCAAGCACACAAGTAAGAGACTTTCCTATGCTCTAGTACAACTACAAGAGACTTACAAATGCTCAAGCACACAAGCAAGAGACTTACAAACAAAGAGATTTACACAGAAAATTGTTTGAGTTTGAACACTTGATATACAATCAGTGGTGTTCTCAATACAAATCAATTACAGACTCTTAAGACTCTTGAGACTATAGAATTTCTAAAATGCGGACTTTGCTAAGAAATTCTAAGTAACTTTGAAATGCAAACAAAACAGAGTATAAACTTTGAGATGTTTAGAGAGTCTAACTTTTGAATGCGTGTATATTGCTTTCTTGTCTGTATGCTGTATTTTTCTATTTAGTCTATTCAACTAGAAAACCTTCACTCCTTTATATAGTGGTGTGAAAGAGACGTTGGAGAGTAGCCAGCACGCATGCATAAAAGAGTCGTTTGAAGCTTGTTGATCACCAATAATCTTTTGCCTGATATGGTTATTGTCCTATGAAGGATCAATTTCAAATCCATTCCTTGTATGAAGGAACATTTTTGCAGGCAGAGCTGTTATCCTTGTCTTGTTGCAAAGCACGACCAAAGTAGTGGAGAAGGTGGTTGTACAGTTCGTACATTTGTCCTTTTTCAACGCTCTTGATAGAATAAGCATTATGAGCTTTCAAATTTCATCTCAAGACCGTTGTTGCACTTTTTTACGTCTTTAGCAACTCTTAGGCATGATTAAATGAGATTCCAGCTTTTGAAGCTTTAAGTTCTTCAGCTCCTGATGAACTTCAGCTTCTGGTGAAGTTGCTTCTGATGAGGTGCTTCTGATGAAGTTGCTTCTGATGACGTTATCACTTCAGGAGCGCTTTTGAACTTCATGAGCACTATTCTTCAGACGCTTCAAGCTTCCTTTTTGTTGATTCTTTTGCTCTCTTTTGTTCTTTCAGAACCCTTTAAAGATATAAAATTCTGTCTATGATCCTGTACACTTGAACAAATATTAGCATATCCAATTGACAATTTTTAATACCTTGTTATCATCAAAACCTTAAGGGTGACACTTGTTACACAATGTTTGTTCTAACAATTTCCCCCACTCTAAGGGTA